>OAWT01000052.1_pt1 | contig 137911 bp, 126 predicted proteins | sample 1477031 | NCBI WGS metagenome assembly OAWT01 (sample SAMEA2580263, study PRJEB22360) | human gut metagenome | biome: human gut; feature: human-associated habitat; material: faeces | place: Denmark | collected 2008/2010
TGCTAAACAATTGAATAATTTTATCGGAAATTCCTAAAAGTTCTGATAATGGCTCAAATCCGAAATTTTGGATTTATGCCACCAATTTAAGAACTTGACTTTCAACACCCGACATGACCGTGTGGCGGGGTTGGGAAACTCGGAGGGAAGCCAGAAAGCCCTGAATATGCTCTTTGCCATACGCACCATACAGGAGCGCACGGGCAAGGACTTGGGGGCTACGTTCCTGTCCGGCACAACCATTTCCAACAGCCTGACGGAATTGTACCTGCTCTTCAAGTATCTGCGCCCGAAGGAACTGGAACGGCAGGATATTCGGTGCTTCGACGCATGGGCGGCGATTTTTGCAAAGAAGACGACCGACTTTGAGTTCAATGTAACGAACAATGTGGTGCAAAAAGAGCGTTTCCGCTACTTTATCAAAGTACCAGAGCTTGCCGCCTTCTACAACGAAATCACCGATTACCGCACGGCGGAGGATGTGGGTGTGGACCGTCCGAGCAAAAACGAGATACTGCACAATATACCGCCTACGCCCGACCAAGAGTATTTCATCAAACAACTGATGGAATTTGCCAAGACGGGTGACGCCACACTGTTGGGCAGGTTGCCTTTGTCGGAAACGGAGGAAAAGGCGAAAATGCTCATCGCCACTGACTACGCGCGGAAGATGGCTTTGGATATGCGTATGATAGACCCCAATTACGAAGACCATCCCGACAACAAGGCGAGCCACTGCGCCAAGATGATAGCGGAGTATTACCATAAATACGACGCGCACAAGGGAACGCAGTTCGTATTCTCTGATTTGGGGACGTACCAGCCGGGCGACGGGTGGAACGTGTACAGCGAGATAAAGCGGAAGCTGACGGAGGACTACGGCATACCGGCAAGCGAAGTGCGCTTCATTCAGGAATGCAAGACTGACAAGGCACGCAAGGCAGTAATAGACGCCATGAACGCCGGGACGGTGCGTGTATTGTTCGGTTCCACCTCTATGCTCGGAACGGGTGTGAATGCACAGAAAAGGTGTGTGGCTATCCACCACCTCGATACGCCGTGGCGACCGTCCGACCTGCAACAGCGTGACGGACGTGGAGTTAGAGCCGGGAACGAGATTGCCAAGCATTTTGCCGGGAACAACGTGGATGTCATCATCTATGCCGTGGAGAAATCGTTAGACAGCTACAAGTTCAACCTGCTGCACTGTAAACAGACGTTCATATCGCAGCTCAAAAGCGGGGCGATGGGCGCACGTACCATCGACGAGGGAGCGATGGACGAAAAATCGGGTATGAACTTCTCAGAGTATATGGCGTTGCTCTCCGGCAATACCGACCTTCTCGACAAAGCGAAACTGGAGAAGCGTATCGCCTCGCTCGAAGGGGAACGCAAGTCGTTCAACAAGGGCAGGCGTGATTCGGAGTTCAAGCTGGAGTCCAAGACGGGAGAGCTGCGCAACAACACGGCTTTCATCGAAGCCATGACGGAGGACTGGAACAGGTTTCTTGCCGTAGCCCGTACGGACAAGGAGGGCAACCGCCTGAATGCCTTGAAGGTGGACGGCGTGGATTCTGCGGACGAGAAGGTTATCGGAAAGCGTTTGCAGGAAATCGCCAAGAACGCCACAACGGGCGGGCAGTACAAGCCCATTGGAGAGCTGTATGGCTTCCCGATAAAGGTGGTCAGCGAGAGGATGCTCAAAGAGGGATTGGAGTTTACCGACAACCGCTTTGTAGTGGAGGGTAACTACAAGTACACCTACAACAACGGGCATCTGGCGATGGCTGACCCGGTGGCCGCCGCACGCAACTTCCTGAACGCATTGGAGAGGATTCCGCCCATCATCGACCAGTACAAGGCGAAGAACGAGGTGTTGGAAAAGGAGATTCCGCAGTTGCAGGAAATAGCGGGCAAGGTGTGGAAGAAGGAGGAAGAGCTGAAACAGTTGAAGTCGGAACTTGCCGCGCTGGATAGGAAGATTCAATTGGAGCTTGCTCCGTCCACACCGAAAGTCGTTGAACAGGAGAATGAGAATGCCAATCCGGAAATTACGTCACATCCTACGCAACAAATTCATTCCGTTGCAGATGGAATAAGTATGGCTTCGAGTCCTCAACGTATCAGTGCTGTGTCTGAACCAAGTGAATCAATCCCATATAACCGACTCCCAACCGGAAAATTCCGGCTTTAATTTCAAAACGGGGGATGATATATCCTATTGTCCCCCTTATTTTATCTCCTAAAACATTGATTATATGGCTTCAATAAAAGTAAAATTCCGACCTTCGACAGTCGCAGACAGAGAAGGTTCCATTTATTATCAGATTATCCATGAAAGAAAGGTGCGACAGCTCCTGACTGATTACAAAGTGTTGTCCTCAGAATGGGATGAAAACCGCTCAATGGTAACTACCAATCAGAAAAGTGAGCGTAAATCTGCAATTCTCTCAATCAGAGAGAGAATCCGTTGGGATGTAGAACGGTTGATAAAAATTGACCGTAAACTTGATGCTAACGGATTGATATATACTGCCGATGATGTAATAGACGAGTTTAACCGCTATTCCATGGAATACTCTCTGTTTAATTACATGGAAAGCATAATTGCCAAACTCAAACAGAATGGCAAGATACGGACTTCAGAAACTTACAGGGCTACTCTCAATAGTTTCAAAAAGTTTCGTAGGGATGAAGATATTATGCTTGACTGCATCACTTCCGAAGTAATGGAAAACTTCGAGGCATGGCATAAAAGTCGGGGTGTTGCCCCAAACAGCATATCGTTCTATACCCGTATTCTTAGGGCGGTCTATAATCGGGCGGTAGAGAATGACATCATCGAGAATCGCAATCCTTTTCGTTATGTCTATACGGGGGTTGATAAAACGGTAAAACGCGCATTACCTTTATCCGTCATCAAGAAAATCAAAGCATTGGAGTTGTCATTAACTCCGGCTTTGGACTTTGCCCGTGATATGTTTATGATGAGTTTCTATCTCCGTGGCATGAGTTTTATTGATATGGCTTTTCTGAGAAAAACTGACCTTAAAAACGGATACATAACGTACCGTCGTCGTAAGACCGGACAACAGCTGATTATCGAATGGACAAAGGAAATGCAGTTGATTCTTGACAAGTACGCCGAAAACAAAAGCGACTATCTGTTACCAGTAATTCGTAATCCTGACATCAATGAACGATGCACCTATCGCAACATCGGCTACAACATCAATCATAATCTAAAGAAGATAGCGAAAATGATTGGTGTAACAATTCCCTTAACGCTGTATGTTGCCCGACATAGTTGGGCGTCTGCCGCCAAAGCAAAAGGTATTCCGATAAGCGTAATCAGTGAAGGAATGGGACACGATTCGGAAATCACAACTCAAATTTATCTTGCCAGTCTTGACACTTCTGTTGTTGATAAAGCCAACTCCCTTATTCTCAAAAGTCTGTAGAATAAGCCTCAGTTTCCTTCTTGGAGATTGAGGCTTTTATTGTTTTGAAATTATCCAAGTCTCTAAATAAGAGAGACTTGTTCTTTTTGCAAAGGTAGCTATTTTTCTGCAAATGAGACATGTAAACCGATGTCTTTTATTACTGAATGTCTGTTTAATAATGAGATTTGACTTTTTGTTTAGGAAATACAAGGCACAAACTACGTTGGAGCTTGAATATAATGCGATTAGGGTACTACAAAATCTCTTATTTAGAGATGCTTAAAAGTTAGGAGGTTAGAATGATAGCCAAAATTGCAAAATATCGAATAGGTGCAGCTATTTCACAACAAAGAGAGCTGATGTTTGACAAGTATCCCAATCTCTTAAATAGAGATACTCAATTAAACACAAAGGTAACAAAAACAATTGAGACCCAAATCATTTTATGCTCCTAAACATACTCATTGTGTAAATTTTGCTTTCGCTGTTTAGGAAAGCTGTTCACTAATCACGCTAAAAGGCTATATGTAAGTGACTAACAATATGTCATAATCTCTATTTAAGAGATATTGATAGCAATCCAAATAAGACAATGAAACAAATAGAAAGAGCAAGTATTGTAAGAATTGTCTCTGACTTAATAAAGGCAGATGGTATAATAGACACAAGAGAGATAGAATTTCTTGATGTCTTGAGAGAGAAGTATGCCATCACAAAAGAAGACGAGGCTTTTGCAGAATCATGTACTTTTGCCAAAGCTCTGGAAACAATTTCATACTTCAATGAGGAAACCAAACACTTATTGATGAATGATTTTAATCAGGTTGCCATGTCTGATAACTATTGTGCCAAAGAAGAGGCTTTATTGCTCACCTCTTTACGTCTTTTATTGACACTCAAAGCAACCAATGATATATCAGTGTTTTCTGTAGATACTTCAATCATTACATTTGAGAATTCGCAGATACTCTATTTGGAAAGCGAATATAATAACACGGTTAATGAGCAAATGAGATTGTCATATAGAGAAATTTGCTCCGAAGTTAGGCTGGCAGGTTTTGAACTTGTTTATTTGCCAAAGGTTTCCGAACACTATTGTAGCATTATAGAAGCCGATTTGTTAAGAATAGCGGAATTTCTCTATCCGAAAGTTAGTACAGAGCGACTTCATGTCATAATTAAACAGATGCAGAATCTTTCTACCGAATCTTTCTGCAACAACCAATTAGCGACAAAACTATCCATTAAAGAACTAAGAACCATCAACCCTTCTTTTCTGATAAAAATTGGAGAGTCAACTGTTAGCGACAAAAGGATGTCTAATTTTCTGTTGGTGGAAATTGAAGATAATCCATTGTATTCAATTCGCAAGATAATGGACTTATTTTCCGAGAACTATCACAATTTGGGATTGAATTATATCCAAGAGTCTAATGGCAGATTTATTTTCACTGGCTACTACAAGCAGATTTTCGATATTCTTATGTTGCGCAAAGGGGTACGTAGTGCTGTTGTTTTAGACCCACTCCGTGAACGAATATATTTTCCCGAAGCAGATGTGAAGATCGAAAAAATCCACAGACGTGAGAAAGCCCTCTATGCTCTGTTCGTATTGGAATCTGCCAGTGGAGGTATAAACTTCAACAAACCTCAAACACCAAAACAGATGGATAGATATGAAAAGCGAATGAAGGCGGTTATGCGTAAGTATCAGCTTATATATAGTATGTTTGGTGGAGAAAAAGGCAAGGCTCCCAACATAGAGATTCCAGAAATTAGGCTTCCAATGATAAGTTTGCTAAAAAAACAAATATCGAAATTGAGCGATGTTCTTTATCATGCTGAAGACTATATGATACAACGAAATATGTACGGAAATTATGCTGTGAACATACCGACCTCACTATGTTGCTGTTGTGGCTTTGAAAAAATTGATATACAGCCAATATCAGACTCTGAAGAGTGGATGAAAATATCAGCATTATAATCATACTCGAAATGTGGGTCAAAGGTTGCAACTTTCGCCCCCCCTCTTTTCGAGACATTGGGTTGTAACATTACTAAAATCAGGAAAAAGAGAAATGACAGTGCTAATTTTGCATCAAAATAGTTCAATATCAAAACTTAAAAAATTATGATTAATCTCGAAAAAGGTCAAAGAATCAGCATGGACAAGGGTCTTACGCTGGTAGGTGTAGGTCTCGGCTGGGATCCTAATGAAGGAACCGGTTATGATTTCGATTTGGATGCTTCTGCATTTATGCTTGGAAGTAACGGCAAGATTCCAGCAGATGAATACTTTGTTTTCTATAACAATCAGAAGTCTCCTGACGGTTCTGTTGAATCTACGGGAGATGACTTGACTGGTGGAAACAGCGATGGTGGTGATGATGAGACAATAAATGTGGATTTAACCAAAGTTGCCCCAAAGATACAAGAAATCATCTTCACAGCGACTATTTATAAGGCCGAAGAACGTAAACAGAACTTTGGTCAAGTGCGTAATTCCTACATACGCATTTATGATGCCAAGACAGATACCGAGATTGCACGTTACGATTTGGATGAAGATTTCTCTATTGAAACAGCAGTGGAATTTGGACGCTTGTATCGCCGTGGAGGTGAATGGAAATTTGAAGCTATAGGAAACGGCAATAAAGGCGGATTGCAATCGCTTGTCAATAAGTACGCCTAACCCTTATATCTACAAAACCTATGGCTATTAATCTGATAAAAGGACAACGGGTAGAGATTGATAATAGTTTGACCCGTTTGAAAGTGGAAATGGGGTGGAAGGTTAATCCCAACGCCAATCCACCTTACGATTTGGATGCCTCTACATTCCTGTTGGGCAATAGCGGACAAATAGAGCATGAATATAATTTTGTTTTCTATGGCTCCCCTAATCAAACTCCGGCATTAGACGAAAGAGGTAATCAAATTTATGATGAAAAGGGAAAACCTGTTATGCGACCTGTATCATTGGACAAAAGTGTCTTAGGTTCTATTGATGACCTTGGAGACGATGATGACGACACGGGGGAAGGCAATGAGGAAATTGATGTGGATTTGACAAAGACATCACCATCAGTCAAGGAAATTCTTTTCACTGTCAGCATTTATTGGAATCCGAACGATTTGAACGATCCACGATGCAAATATAATTTCGGACAAGTACGTGATGCTTATATCCAAATCAAGAATGCAATAACAGGGGACGTAATCTGTCGCTACGACCTAGATGAGGACTTCTCGACGGATAAGGGAGTTGAATTTGGCAGATTGTACCGTCGTGGTTCTGAATGGAAATTTCAGGCAGTCGGCGATGCCCATACAGACGGTCTTGAACCGATATGTCGTAAATATGCATCTAAATTTATGTAGCTTATGGCTATAATTCTTGAAAAAGGTGGCGATAGTCATCGTATCAATCTTGAAAAAGGAACTGGTAAGCCTTTGACTGGAGAGATTGTCATCAATCTTGACTGGAATAAAGGTGGTTTCTTGAAAAGTTTGTTTGGCAATGCGGTAGATCTTGACTTGGGATGTTTCTACGAACTTCGTGATGGGAAAAAGATGCTGATTGATGGTCTTCAGTTTTCTCATGGAAGGGGTGGAAACCGTCACCAAAACACACGTCAGGGCTGTTATGACCAATCTCCATATATTTGGCATCAGGGTGATGACCGTGGAGGTGGCTCTTCTTCTGGAGAAACCATCTTGGTAAACCCTATAGGTGTGAATGACATCAAACGAATTATTGTATATACCTTTATATATGAAGGTGTAGCAAAATGGTCGGAAACTAATGCTGTGGTTAAGGTAAAAGTACCAGGTAGTGATGATGTCATTGTGGAAATGGGGCAACAATATAGTGCCAAGAAATTCTGCGCCATTGCTCAATTAGACTTTGGTGGAGATAATTCGATTACCGTCAAAAAACTACTGACATTCCATGATGGCCATAGAGATTGTGACAAACAGTACGGATGGGGCTTTAATTATTCACCAGGTAGTAAAGACTAAAAATATTAATTATGGCAATACGATTAGAAAAAGGACAGCGCATCAATCTTGAAAAAGAAACGGGTGCGAAACTCACCAATTTCTGTGTGGGTTGCAACTGGGGGGCTATTGTCAAAAAGTCCTTCTTTGGACTTATGTCTTCCAATGTAGATGTCGACTTGGATTTAAGTTGTTTGATGTTTGACATTGATGGAAAGCCTATTGACCATATTTGGTCTCCTTTATATCACTTTGGTGATAGGAAAATAGGTCTGCCCAATGGAAAACTTGACTCTATTGACCGTGCATTACACCATACAGGCGATGACTTGACTGGTGATCAAGACGGTGATGATGGTCTTGACAATGAAATTATTACAGTCGACTTGAATAGAGTGAACGACAATGTAAATTCCATTGTATTCTTCTTAAATATATACAATAACAACGAATACAGCGGAGATTTTTCGGGTATCCCATACGCATCTATTCGTATGTTTGAAGGAACGCCTGATAAAGCTCCCAAACAAGTATTTGCTCAATATGACGTTGCAACCAAAACTGATTGCGTCGGCATGAGGGCTCTTGTTATGGGAAAGCTGTATCGCAGAAATGGAGATTGGAAATTTGCGGCAATTGGCGATGCTTTTCCTGACCCATCAATTGTGAATACTATCGCCAGAGTTATGAAAGATTATTCAAAATAAGATAATATGAGAAGATTACCCGTTTATCTACTCCTCGACACCAGCGGCTCTATGTACGGAGAGCCTATTGAGGCCGTGAAGAATGGCGTTCAGACGCTAATCTCCACACTGCGTAGTGATCCCTATGCACTTGAAACTGCATACATAAGTATCATTACTTTCAATTCTTCTGCACAACAGGTAACTCCATTGACGGAGTTAGCTGCATTCCAGCAACCCAATATTGATGCAAGTGGATGCACTGCACTTGGTGGTGCACTTGAACTTCTTTCTCAAAAAATTGACAGCGAGATAACAAAAACCACAGCAGAAGTAAAGGGTGACTGGAGACCACTGATATTTATTATGACCGATGGAGTGCCAACTGATGACATTTCAAGAGGACTTGTAGAATTCAAAAAACGTAAATGTGGCATGGTAGTAGCGTGTGCTGCCGGACAGGGAGCAAGCACAGACACCTTGAAACAAATTACAGAAAACGTAGTGCAGCTTGATACGGCGGATAGTGCGACTATCAAGGCGTTCTTCAAATGGGTGTCTGCAAGTATCAGCACCAGTAGCAAGTCTGTGGAGGAAACTGCAGCTGAGGCTACGACTATGAGTGAACTTCCTCCTCCACCTCCTGAAGTGAACATTGTTGTATAAACATAGACCATGCCCGAAAGGTATTCTGTTTCAAATACCTTTCGGGTTATTTCCACATAATCATGAGTAGAAGATTACCTGTGTATATTCTGATTGACACCAGCGGTTCTATGAAAGGAGAGCCGATAGAAAGTGTCAAAGTGGGGCTTTCTGATATGATTGCCTCATTGCGTCTTGACCCGTATGCTTTGGAAACTGCATGTATAAGCATTATCACCTACGACCGTGATGTAAGACAAATCTTGCCATTAACGGAATTGGAGGATTTGCAGTTGCCTGAAATCGAGTGTCCAGATTCTGGGCCTACGCATACAGGGGCTGCACTTAACATGTTGTGCGATTGCTATGATAGTGAAGTAAATATGGGAAGCAAGGAGCAGAAAGGTGATTGGATGCCATTGCTTTTTATCTTAACGGATGGCAAACCGTCCGACCTTCAAGTTTACGATGAAGCCATACAAAAGGTAAAGCGGCATCAGTTTACCAACATAGTAGCATGTGCAGCTGGGCCCAAGGCCAAAACAGAACCGTTGAAAAAGCTTACAGACAATGTGTTTACACTTGATACTATGGATAGCGGCACATTCAAGAAGTTTTTCCAATGGGTGACTATTAACGTACAGCAAGGTGGACGCACTATGGGAGTAACGGATAGCATAGAGTTACCACCTCCACCTGCGGAAGTAAATGTAGTTATATAAGAATGAATTGCAAGATTATCGGATATGAGTTTAAGACCCTTGAAGTCACACTGGCTTCAGGTGAATCTTTTTATGCAGAACGAGGGAGCGTCGTTTATACAGATGAAGCATTACAGCGTGATGTGGAATTTAATAATGACGGTGGTTCTGGCTTGGGTTCAATATTAGGCGGTGTCGTGAAATCTGCATTATCTGGAGAGTCCATATTGATTATCAGATTCAGTAATCCGACTAATGCAGACAAGAAATTAGTTCTCTCAGGTAGTTGCTGTGCATTAGTGCCAATCAAATTACAAGGTGAGAATCTGATCTGCCGAAGAGGGCATTATGTGGCATCGTCAGACAAGGTGCATCTTAATCTCAATCTGAACTTGCAAGGATTGTTTGGCGGTGTGGGATTGTTCCAAAAAGTTGAAGGTAATGCAACCATATTTCTTGACTCACTGGGATCTCCCATTGAAAAGATATTAAATCATGGAGAGTCCATAGAAGTGGATGAGAATCACATCGTAGCACTACATGGCTTTTCGTCTTCACAAATTCAGGCTGGATGGTCTGTCGGAAATGTGTTAAGAGGAGAAGGTTTGAGCCTAATGAAAATAACTGGTCCGGGGAAACTATACCTAAGCCCCCTTCCTATAATCATTAACAGAAACTAAAAATAAACAATATATGAGAAGATTACCGGTATATTTCCTTGTTGACGTATCAGAATCGATGGTCGGCGCACCCATTCAACAAGTACAGGATGGAATGAGAATGATTGTGCAAGAGTTACGAACAGATCCTTACGCCCTCGAAACAGCTTACATTTCTGTTATTGCTTTTGCAGGTAAGGTAAAATGTGTTTCTCCACTTACAGAATTATATAAGTTCTATCCTCCTACATTTCCTATTGGAGGAGGAACGTCACTTGGCAACGCATTAGAGTTCTTGATGGACGACATGGATAAAACGCTTGTCAGGACGACTACTGAACAAAAGGGTGATTGGAAACCCATTGTATTTTTGTTTACTGATGGGAATCCGACAGACAATCCTTCAAATGCTTTCACACGATGGAATAACAAGTATCGTGGTAAAGCTAATATTGTTGCAATCTCTATCGGTGACAATGTCAACACACAATTGCTTGGACAGATTTCTGATAATGTTCTTCGTCTGAATAAGACGGACGAGATTTCTTTCAAATCTTTTTTCAAATGGGTAACAGCATCTATTAAAGCAACAAGCGTGTCTGTTTCCGATATGGGGGATGATGATGTGAAACTTGCACCTACTTCTGGCATCAGTTTAGAAAAGGTGGATACATCTAAACCGTGTATTGTGGATGAGAATTTCGTCGTGTTATTAGGCAGATGTTCTAATACGAAGAAACTGTATCTTGTAAAATATGCAAAGCATCTATTCGACATAGAAGGTTTGGAATCCTTAAATATCAAAGCAACCGACTTCAAACTTGTGGGAGCATACCCTATTGACGAAGAAACGTACAATGAGTTATGCGATGAAAAATCCAACCGTAACATAAACACTATGTCTCTTCGTGGTGTTCCAACATGCCCGTACTGTGGTAATCAACTTGGAGTGGTCGTGTGCGAATGTGGCAATATCATGTGTTCCGCCGGTAATACTACAGCTTGCCCTTGGTGTGGAATGGAAGGATCCTTGGGCGAGATTGCAGAAGGCGGTATGGACATAACAAGAGGAAGGGGTTAAGGCTATGAATATAGATAAAGTTCTTCAGATTCTTCTTGAAGATTGCGATGGTGACAAGGCTGAAAATTTTCTTCGCTTCTTGTCTGGGAAATTATGGAATTTATACGATGAATATCTCATGGATAAAATAAAAATGGCGGAATGTGAGATTGCTTGGAATCTCAATATTCCTAATGCAAAAGAAAATCAGACATACAATCAAACTGTAGAAATGCCAGTCTTATCTTCAGACAAAATTGCTGGTGTTGATATAGTTCTTGAAAGTATTACAGGACTTGACGAGGAAACTCATGGATTGCTTCTAAGTGTTGCACCTGACGGGAAATCGTTTTCCATTACAGGGACACCCTCATTGGAATCATTTCGCAAGGACGGTGCCACTGCACAATCTACATTCGAGCTAACGCTTCGTTATGTTTTTACTGGCATAGAGATGCCGTCAGACCGTCCTGTACTGGAAAAGAAAGTACCATTTGTCATCAATCAAGACCCCCGAAAGCTTTGGAAAGATATTCCTGTGGATTGGGACAACATGTCTGAGCCAAAATATAAGAAGGATGATACTCAATCTGAATATATCAAGGTAGAGGCTCTTCCTGATGGAACACCTCAAAAAGACATTGTTGCTGCAAGCAAGCGTGGACGAAGTCATGCACAAGAAGGCAAACCACGTGACGACCATTTCAAGATGATACATACTGATAATGGTTGGTATATAATGGCCGTAGCAGATGGTGCCGGTTCTGCAAAATTTTCTCGTGAAGGCTCTCGGATAGCTTGTGAGGAATCTGTAAATTACTGCATTGTGCAACTTAACAACAATAAGGATTTTGAAAATGCCATAGCAAAATATGACGAGCAGAAAGGTGATAGTGAGACTGATGTTCGCAAGATAGTCGGAGACTATATTTACAAGATTGTGGGAACTGCTGCTTTTAAGGCACATAAGGCTATCAACGCAGAAGCAGCTCTGACTCAAAATCAACCTAAACTATATGCAACAACGCTTTTGCTCACCATTTGCAAGAAATTTCCATTCGGTTGGTTCTTGGCATCCTTTTGGGTCGGTGATGGTGCAATATGTTTATATGACAGGAAAGCCCACTCTGCTAAAATACTTGGAGTTCCAGATGAAGGGGAATATGCTGGTCAGACTCGTTTCCTAACAATGCCGGAAATATTCAAAGATGCCTCATCACTCTATCAGCGTTTGAGGTTCAACATTGTAGATGATTTCACCGCATTGTTTTTAATGACTGATGGTGTAAGTGACCCGAAGTTTGAAACTGATGCGAACTTGAACAATCCCGACAAATGGGATGCTTTATGGAATGACCTCAAAGAAAACGGAGTTGAACTTACTGATGACAATGAAGCATCAAAAGACCAACTCTTGGGATGGCTCGATTTCTGGTCACCAGGAAACCATGATGACCGAACGATAGCAATTCTCTATGAAGGCGAAGACGCTATTACTGAAGAGAAATCAGAGGCGGATGAACCAAACATAGAAAATTCTGTAGAGGATAAAAACAACGAATAGAAAAGGGTAAGTTATGGCAAACATGGTTACTTTAACGGCAACGGACGGCAGCATCGTTGAGTTTTATGATGAAATCAAAGCTCAGGGTGGTATTAAGGACGTATATTTCTCCACAGATAAAACATACGTGGTAGCGTTCTATCGCAAACCGATAAATGCCAATGACAAGGCTCGTATAAACGATATTGTGAATACTCACAGAAATAGAATATTCACAGCGGATGCAATAGGGCAATATTGGAATGCTTTTTTTGCATGGCCTACAAAAATTGTTGAATGGAAAGGGTTGACTGGCATAGTCATTCCTTTTTACGACAAAAAGTTCTTCTTCAGCGGTGTCGCAGATTCTTGGCCATTCATTAAGAATGGTCAAGAGAAGAATGGTAAGTGGTTTTCATCGGCTAAACTTATCAATAAGTTTGTTCCTGTTGAGCAGAAAGGGACCTTTCTTACCCGTCTGCACATGTGCCTGAAAATTGCCCGTGCTATGCGACGACTTCATGCAGCAGGGTTAGCACACTCCGACTTATCTTACAACAATGTGCTGGTTGACCCGTTGAGCGGAAACGCCTGTATCATAGACTGTGATGGTCTTGTGGTTCCACATAAGTTTCCACCAGAGGTTGTAGGGACACCTGGTTTTATCGCTCCAGAAGTGCTTGCGACCAAGACGTTGAAAGTGGATGATCCGAAAAAGAATCTTCCACAGATTTCCACAGACAGGCATGCACTGGCTGTGTTGGTATATACATTCCTTCTGAATCGTCATCCACTTGATGGCGGAAAAGTATGGGATATAGATGACCCGCAGAAAGATGATGATATGCGTTATGGCTCAAAGGCTTTATTCATAGAACATCCTACAGACAAAACCAATAGAGTGAAGCCTGACCAGTTGGCTAAATCACAATTACCCCAAGGAGACCCAACTAAGATGCCCTATACTATTTGTGGTCCATATTTGAAGAAATTATTTGATAGAGCATTCATTGATGGTCTTCATAATCCTTCTGTACGTCCAAGTGCAGCGGAATGGGAAGATGCGTTGGTAAAGACCTGTGACCTTGTACAACCATGTCAAAATCCGAATTGTGAAGCACATTGGTATGTGTTTGACAATACCACAAAACCTCGCTGTCCATTCTGCGGCAAGGAGTACAAAGGGCAGTTGCCTATACTTAACTTTTACTATGCACCATCACATGGCAAATACATATCAGAAAACTATCGTTTGATGGTGTATGACAAACAAACGCTTTACAAATGGCATTCAAACAATCTTGTTTCAGCCAATGAAAAAACAAGTGCGGAAGACAAGAGGCCAGTAGGAGATTTCCATTTTCATAACGGTCAATGGATTCTCATCAATCGCCGTTTACCAGACATGAAAGATATAACAGATGGAAAGGATGTCCCCATCGGTGGTTTTGTACCACTAACCGATGGCCGGCAGATTTTGCTGGATAAGAATCAGGGAGGAAGACTTGTAGTTGTTCAACTTGTAAAAAATTAAATTTATGGCAATAAAAGATCAATGTAATAATTGCAAATTATTTGATGGTAACATTTGTCGTGCACATAATACTTTGCCGAATTACAACCAAACCTCTTGTGAAGGATACTCTAAGAAGGGTATAAACCTTGATAAGAAAGAAGATTCCTCGATTATGTCGGATTCTGCCTTCCATCAGCCGAAAGTAAATAACTCAAATACAAATAGTACAACCTTAATCCCCCAAGAGCTTGGGATGTTCAGCCATCCATTCTCGTTTAAAGGAAGAATCCGTCGCTTGGAATTTGGAATTAGCTTAATAATATTTACCATTTGGGCAATAATTGTAAACATAGCTACAGAAGATCCAGATATAGAAGGAGGAAGTGCTGTTTTGCTTCTTTTATCGTATATCCCAGCTTTGTGGTTTTATTGGGCACAATTATGTAAACGTTTTCATGATCGAGGTTGTTCTGGTACATATATATTCTTTCTGTTAATACCCATATATAATCTGTATCTGATATGCATGCAAATTTTCGCTGATGGCGACAAGTTTGAAAATGAATATGGTCCAGACCCTAAAGGACGAAATTAAATTTTATGAATATATACATCATCCGTAACAACCAAAGATTTGGGCCTTATACAGAAAGTGCTTTGCTTTCTTATGTCAACAATGGTCAGGTGCTTGTGCAAGATAAAGCCATAAAAGATGGTGACTTGCAGGAGCATACCGTTAGCTACTATCTTAGGCAATGCGGATTGAGACCGAAAGTGACCAATAAGGGGAAGATCTTATCTCAACTAAAGATGATTGGCTCCGAGTTAATATTCCCCAAAACAACCATGCTTTCCAAGTCATTCCTTACAGACCAGCGTTTTTTGATATTAGCAATCGTCGGGTTGTTACCAATGGTTATCATGAACATGCCTTTAGGGGGTGTTCTCTTGTTCTATGAAGTATCACTATACTTTTCTATCATCTGGGGATTGTTCTTCTATACCTGTTTCAAAACACAACAAGTAAGTTTGAAAACCACTTTGTCCGTGTTTTTCTTAACACAGATTCTTGTTTTTACTTTATGGGACTTCACAGGACTTCCCAATCTAAATCCTTTTTATGCACTTGTAGAAACATCATTTCCTATAAACATTTTAGGCTTTGTGTTTGGAGTTGGACTGACAGAAGAATTAGTAAAGCTCTTGCCTCTTATATTCATTTTGAGAAGAACTAAAGAACCATTGATTCCACAAACGATGGTCTTTTATGGTCTTATGTCTGGAATAGCGTTTGGAGTGTATGAGGGAGTTGGCTATCAGATAACGGTAAACGCAGAGCAGACATACGATGTGTCTTTCTTCTTGAATATAGCCAGATTGACAAGCCTTCCTTTCCTACATGCTTGTTGGTGTGGCATAGCTGGATATTTCCTTGCTTTTGCCCACTTGTACCCTAAATATAGGCGAGGACTATACACTTTGGCTATATCTGTACCTGCTATTATTCATGGTCTTTACGATTCACTGTCGAACTTTTGGGGTGTTTCACTCATCATGGTTTTCATTGGTTTAATGCTTCTTATGGTTTATCTAAAACACGGGGTTAATTATCAATCAAAATTGCGGCAATAGATGACATGTAGAACCTTGCATCCCAATTTCCCAAGCAACTTGACACAATGGCTGTAACGTTATGGAAATACGATTTGTCCGCTGATATGGAGGTAACTTTGCAACATCAAAAGTTCAACAATTAAACTCAAAAGAAAATGAAAAAGATTATTTTAACAGCAGTTATCGCCATTAGCAGCGTATTCGGAGCAAATGCTCAGAGTTATTTTGGTACGACATCCACCACCAAGACAAATTCTTCATATAGAATAGGTAGCACAAATACATCAGTCCGTTACCAACAAGGTTATACAAGAAAAGATGGAACTTATGTTCAAGGTCATTATAAGACATCAAACAATGGAACTAACCATGACAACTATTCTACCCGTGGCAATGTGAACAGTTATACAGGTTCATATGGTAGCCGTGCAAGAGACTATTCTTCTGAAACTTATAATTATGGCTCCGGCAGAACTATTCATACTGGTAGCCGTGGGGGACAGTATTATGTGAATGATAGAGGAAATAAGGTATATGTTCCCAAGCGCAGATAATTAACCGTATAAACTAAGATTATGAATATAAGACGTATCATTTCATTCCTCGTAGTACTGCTGGCAGCTGTAAATATAGAATGTCAAGCGTATGTGAAATATGTTACGACTGGCCTTAATCTCAGATATGGTCCGGGCACAGAATATTCTGTTATAACTGTAATTCCTCGTGGAACTGCTGTAACTATAGATGAAGATTGTGATTGCAAATGGGTTCCAGTAGAATACAATGGACTTATCGGGTATATCTCCACCAAATACCTATCATCTAATCCTCAATATATCCAAACTTACACAAATCAGAAGAATAAATATCATCAATCCTCACACACAAGTGGAAGTATTCGATATTATACGAACACTTATGGAAATAGGATTCAGTCACCAACATATTATTCGTCTGCACCTGCAGGGGCAACCGCATTGTGTCGTGATGGAACTTACAGCTTTAGTCAAAGTCGTAGAGGAACTTGCTCACATCATGGTGGAGTGGCAAGATGGTTGTAAATAAAAAATATTGAAATATGAATAATTACAATAACATTAACATCACGCCCAATCTTATCAGAATGATATTATGGGGGATTTGTGCGATCGCAATCTTTTCTATTGGCATGGCTTTTATACGTCCTTGGTATAATGTCTGGTCGCAAGAAATGGAAGGCAAGGCAGAATTTGCAAAAGCAGAGCAAAACCGTAAAATAAAAATAGAAGAGGCCCGGGCAAACCTTGAGGCGGAGAAACTAAACGCACAAGCAGAAATTGAGCGGGCAAAAGGAGCTGCCGAGGCTATTAGAATAGAAAATGGAAGTATCACACCGACTTACATCCAGTATCTATGGGTACGTCAACAATCAGATTTGAGTGATAAGACCGTTATATATGTTCCAACCGAAATAAACTTGCCAATCCTTGAGTCCACAAGGATGAACCAATTGAGAAATAAAACCGTACAACCTTAAAACATTTCCATATGCGTGCAAAAATAATATTATCCCTTATGATTCTATGTTCAACATCAGTTTGGGCACAGAAAGTAAAACGTCCCGATAGCTATAATTATACACGGGGTGTGGAAGCTATACAGAACAATAATGTAGAGGAAGCACTTGAATACCTGAATAAGGAAATAAGTGAATATCCAGACGATGGCTATGCTTATTCTTGGATAGCACTTGTACGAAACCATCTTGAAGAATATGGCAAGGCACTTACTGCAGCAAATATGGCGATAAAGAAGATTCCATCCAAAGACAAGGAGTATCTATCTTTTGCCTATGCTACACGAGCAGCAATTTATCTCTGTTTGGAAGATACAATACATGCTTTGAAAGATTACTCACAAGCCATCAGTATCACTCCTAATGACTCACGTGCATATAATCAACGTGCTCAAATTTATTACGAACAAGGAAAATATAATCTGGCAGATGCCGATTACAACAAGATGATTTCTCTTGATGAAGGGGATGTGATGGGATATATGGGGATTGGACGTAATGCCAATGTACAAAAACGATGGGACAACGCCATTTTGCAGTTTGACCATGTCATTAAACTGGCCTCTAATTATTCCTCTGGCTATTCTTTCCGTGCAGAAAGTTACATAGGTCTGAAAAAATATGACAAGGCAATTGATGATGTCATAATGGCATTATCTATTGACCGTGATAACAAAGCATTTCATTTAATGCAAACTTTGGCAGATTCTGCACTTGTACAGACCGTTACAAAACTGAAGGCTCAAAAAGTGAAAGAGCCGAATGAAAACTATTGGAACTATTGCCTTGGCGTTATCTATGAACATGTTGACAAATATAGTAATGCCATTACATATTATAAGGAGGCTCTCACAAAAGAAAGCAACGATGTAGTTGCATACAGATTAGCAAATTGTTACAATGATTTAGGCGATTATGAGAGAGCTTTATTCTACTGTGAACAGGCCATTGGTCTGGATTCTACGGACACAGACTATATTTTCTATAAAGCAAATATCGAAGATAATGCTGGCAGGACAAAGGACGCAATATCAACAATGGATAACTTTCTCCAGCAAGCCCCAGATTATGCTTTTGGGTATTATCGCAGAGGATGGTTCAAAGATCACTCTGGGGATATTGACGGAGCTATAGAAGATTATACGCTCTGCATCACGATGGAGCCTGATTACGCCTACACATACCTTAACCGTGGAGTCTTGTACCGTTTGAAAGGCGATATGAGCGCAGCGGAAAAGGATTTTAAGCAGGTGATAAGGCTTGATTCTGTTCCCGACGAAATAGAATGCGCACAATATGCCTACTACTACCTTGGTAACAAAGAAAAGGCGATTTCAATCGTAAATGAAATGTTGAAAAAGAACGACAAGGGAGATTATTATGATGCAGCATGTCTATATTCTATCATGGGTGAAAAAGAAAAGTCCATCGATTATTTACGCAAAGCATTAGAACTCGGTTTCAGAAGGTTCGCACATATTGAACGTGACCGTGACTTGAATAACATCCATAATGATGAAGCATACAAGGTATTAATAGAGGAGTACGAACAGAAGCACATACAGGAGACAGCTACAGATGAAGATGATTCTGTATTGTATGAAGAACAAATGGAAGAAATTCCTTTTGTAAAAGAGGGTGATTTGTGCAAAGTAAAATGTACCATCAACGGCTTACCCTTACATTTCATTTTTGACACAGGAGCTTCTGATGTCTCTCTCTCTTCCGTTGAGGCGACGTTTATGGTGAAGAATGGGTATTTGTCTTCATCGGATGTCGTTGGGAAACAACGGTTCCTTACTGCAGACGGGAATGTAAGCGAAGGTACTGTCATCAATCTAAAAGAGGTGAAGTTTGGAATTTTGCATCTTGACAACATTAAAGCCTCTGTTGTGCGTAATCAAGCTGCGCCTTTACTTTTGGGACAAAGTGTACTGAGCAAACTTGGAAAGATAGAAATAGACAATGATAAGAAAATATTGAAAATAACATATATACTAAAAAAGTAACAATTATGGAACAAAAACAGCATTTTGTAGGCTTAACGGATAAGCAAGTGCTTGAAAGCCGCAAGAAGTATGGTGTCAACATTCTGACACCGCCAGAGAAAGAAACCCTATGGGATGTTTTGAAAGAGGCATGCACGCATTGGATATCAATCGGCATGTTTGGCTTGATTGCCGCATCCATTGTTGCTGCCTTTATTTTAAGTGGCAGCATGGGAGCAATGATTTGGAGTATGCCGGCAATTATTACTGCTGCTACATTACTTATCATTGTTGTTGGCTTCTTTGGAGGATATGGTGATCCGTTGTTCAGAATTCTTATTACAGCATTTGTTCTGTCAATGGGTATTTCTATTTATGAATTTGTATGGGTCGGAGCTGGCTTTAAGACGTTCTTTGAGCCTGTCGGCATCATCGTAGCATTGATTTTGGCAACGAGTATTGCTTTCTTTTTGGAGAGAAGCAACGAAAAGACTTTCCAAAGCCTGAATGAAGTTAATGATGATACGCTGGTAAAAGTGATACGTAATAATAATGTGTGCCAAGTAGCACGCAAGGATATTGTGGTAGGTGACATTGTTCTTCTTGAGGCGGGTGAAGAGATTCCGGCAGATTGTGAGTTGCTTGAATCGTTGAACCTTAATGTTAATGAATCATCACTCACAGGTGAGCTTCAGGTTTACAAGACAACTAATCCCGAGAAATTTGATGCAGAAGCGACTTATCCTTCAAATCAAATTATGAAGGGTACGATAATTCTTGAGGGCTATTGCACAGCCAAGGTACTCAAGGTCGGGGATGCTACAGAGAGCGGCAAGGTGTTTGAGGCAGCACAGGTGGATGAAGGTAATCCTACACCGTTGAGTGAAGAACTGGATGGACTGGCAAATCTAATTACAAAGGCAAGTTATGTTTTTGCTGCTCTTATCTTGGTTGGACGTATTGTCATATATTTCTATATGGGCAATGCGGATTTCTCTACTGGACAGGGCTGGGTTGATTTCGTGACATACTCACTCAACACCATCATGATTGCTGTTACTTTGATTGTGGTGGCTGTTCCTGAAGGACTCCCCATGTCTGTAACGTTGAGTCTTGCGTTCAGTATGCGCAAATTGATGAAAGAAAACACCCTTCCACGAACCATGCACTCTTGTGAGACGATGGGCGCAACATCTGTGATTTGTACTGATAAAACAGGTACGCTGACACAGAATCAGATGCAGGTGGCTGATACTAAATTGGCAGACATTTCAGATGAGTTGCTTGCAGAAATGATAGCCACCAACACCACTGCAAATCTTGATTTCTCGGATAAGAAAGCTATCAAAGCTGTTGGAAACCCCACGGAAGCCGCCTTGCTATTGTGGTTAAATGGCAAGGGAATCAGTTATGTTGCAGTTCGTGAGAAATCAGAAATCATAGACCGCCTTCCTTTCTCTACAGAGAACAAATACATGGTTTCTGTTGTTAAATCCGTTGTTCTAAATAAGGATGTGGCATTCGTTAAAGGTGCTCCTGAAATTTTGCTTGCTCTCTCCAATCTGGACGAAAAGCAAAAACAGGAATACCAGAGTTTGCTCTCAGATTATCAAAACAAAGCAATGCGCACACTTGCTTTAGCATACGTTGAGAGTAATGACAGCGAACTGGTTCTCAAGGATGGAAAACTGAATGCGAAAAATCTAAATTTTGTGGGAATCTTTGCTATTTCAGACCCAGTTCGTGAGGATGTTCCTGCTGCTATCAATGACTGTGTAAGTGCTGGCATACAGGTCAAGATTGTTACGGGAGATACATCCGGAACTGCAAAAGAGATAGGCAGACAAATCGGTCTTTGGAACGAAAAGGATACCGATAAGAACATACTTACTGGCACAGAGTTCGCTGCAATGACAGATGATGAATTGATGAGCCGTGTTGAGGATGTGAAGATTCTGTCCCGTGCACGTCCAAATGATAAGGAGCGATTGGTACGACTTCTCCAGAAACGAGGACTCGTGGTTGCTGCTACTGGTGATGGAACAAATGACGCTCCGGCTCTGAATGTCGCTGATGTCGGCCTGTCGATGGGTGATGGTACTGCTGTAGCTAAGGAAGCTTCGGATATGACCATTCAGGACAACTCTTTCAGCACCATAGCTAATGCCGTAATGTGGGGACGTTCGTTATATAAGAACATCCAACGCTTCCTGCTGTTCCAGCTCACAGTAAACGTCACAGCTTGCTTCTTGGTACTTGTTGGTGCATTCATGGGAACGCAGTCACCTCTGACCGTGACACAGATGCTGTGGATAAACCTTATCATGGATACATTCGCAGCCATTGCCTTGGCCTCACTGCCACCGTCGAAATCAGCAATGAATGACAAGCCTCGTGACCGCAAAGCTTCTATTCTTAGTAGTCCGATGAGAAAAGAAATCCTCGGAGTAGGATTTTTCTTCTTCTTCCTTCTAGTGGCTATGCTTTACGTCTTTGAACACGGAGACTACACATCTATGCGTGATCTTCTGAATCTGCATATTGGGGAACGTGACAGTCTGACAACGTATGAATTGACATTGCTCTTCACAACATTCGTGATGACTCACTTCTTCTATCTGTTCAATGCCCGTGCATTTGAAACAGGTAAGAGTGCTCTGCACTTCAAAGGATGCCAAGGACTGCTTGCCATTGTAGCTGTTGTATTCTTCGGACAGGTCGCTATGGTTGAAATTCCGTTCTTACAGGACTTTTTCAATGTCTGTGGCTTAAAGTTTGAAGACTGGATTATTATAATCCTCGGTTCATCGCTCGTACTTTGGATTCGTGAAATTTGGCATTTGATAATAAAAAAATAAAACGATGCATGGGTATGCCTGATATTACTTTGGGCATACCCACGCTTTTGAAAATAATATAAATGGCAAAAGGTAATAAGACATTCAATATTCCGGGACTATCATTTTCATGGAAAAGGGCCTTGGGTATTACAAATGCAAAACAAAAGTTCACTCGTGAAACAGGTATCCCAACTTCAAAATCAGGTTTGGAACGCAAGATAGGAAAGATTATCTTGAAAACTTTATTTGGAAAATAAAATGAGCAACAACAATAATCATCCTTTGGACAAAGCACCTTGGCTTCATGTAATCATTTCTACGGGCTTGGGAAGTGGCTTCTTTCCTGGAGCACCCGGAACATTTGCAGGCTTTATTGCTTTGGCAATATGGTATGCCCTTTATCTTGTTTTATTTCCGACAACTCTCTTTTGGGTTACATTTACTCTAATTGTAATCACAACTTTTGTTGGCGTATGGACATCAAATGTTATGGAAAAATATTGGGGCACAGATCCACGTGCAGTTGTTATTGACGAATATGTTGGTACTTGGATTCCGCTTTTAGCAGCCCCATGTGGTGAATATACATGGATTCTTGCATTCATTGGATTTGCTCTCTTTCGTATAATTGACATCTTCAAGCCTTTAGGATGTAGAAAAGTAGAACAGATAATGCCCGGAGGATGGGGTGTGATGTTTGACGACATATTAGCTGGTAGCTACGCTCTTATTATTATACTTGCGATAAAATATCTCTTATTTGTTTAATTGACAATTTATTGCGTTTGTTAATTTACCTATAATGTTTCCAAGGACAGAATCGACTATTACAGCTATCTTTACCGTATTTTTTCATACTTGCTGATTCTGGAATAGCCGATAAATCAGAAAAATAGCCTATCTTTGTATTATTTAACCCGTAACACGAAACGTAATAATGCAAATAAGGCTATTCCGCAAAACGATAACCTTCGGCTACATTCTTATTGCAGTGCTCATAGGTGGCATTGCATATACCAGCTTTTATGAATGGCGAAAACTTGAGACTATTGAAGAGGAGAACCGACACATAGATAAGTTTCGCTTTCAGTTACATGATGCACACGTTCAGATGATAGAGTTCTCCCTGCTTGGCGAAACTATATTGGAATGGGATGCTAATACTTTGGAAAATTACCATACCCAACGTATGGAGATGGACAGTATGCTGTGCCGTTTCAAAATGTATTATCCATCGGAGCGTATAGACAGCGTGCGCCATATTCTTGAAGATAAGGAACAACAGATGCGTGGCATCGTTAAATTACTTGATGAGCAGCAAGCCCTTAATGAGAAACTGGCACGTCAAGTACCTGTAATCGTACAGAAAAGTGTGCAAGAACAACCCAAGAAACCAAAGCGAAAAGGATTTCTCGGAATCTTCGGTAAAAAGGAAAAGCCGGAATCGACTACAACAACCACGATGCTCCGTTCCCTCAATCGTGACATGATAGCAGAACAACAATCGCAAAGCCGCCGTCTGTCAAAACACGCTGACAGCCTTGCAGCACGTAATGCAGAACTGAATTTGCAACTGCAAGGGTTGATTCGTCAGATGGATGAAAAGGTCCAATCTGATCTACAAAAACGCGAGGCAGAGATAATGACTATGCGGAAAAACTCATATTTGCTTGTCGGAAGTATGACAGTCATTGTTTTATTGTTATTGCTCGTATCCTATATAATAATTTGCCGTAACAATCTGCGAATCAAACGTTATGAGAATGAGGCTGCAAAACTAATAAGCCGATTGAAACAATTTAATCTACAAAATGAGGAATTGATTGCTTCCCGCAAAAAAGCCGTTCATACCATTACTCACGAATTGCGCACACCACTGACGGCGATAACAGGCTATGCCGGATTGATGAGCAAAGAACATGATGCGGATAAAACTGAGCTGTATGTACAAAATATACAGCAATCCTCAGAGCGTATGCGAGGGATGCTTGACACACTGCTGGACTTTTTTCGGCTGGATAACGGAAAGGAACATCCCAACCTTTCCCCATGCAGGATTTCCACTATCACGCATACCCTTGAAACAGAGTTTATACCCATTGCCATGAACAAGGGATTATTCCTTACCATGAAGAACAACGCGGAGGCGGTTGTTTTGACCGATAAGGAACGAATCCTGCAAATTGGCAACAACCTTCTCTCCAATGCCATCAAGTTCACGGAGAATGGTGGTGTATCCTTGACAATGGATTATGATAACGGTGTGCTGAAACTTGCCATTGAAGATACGGGTACAGGTATGACCGAAGAGGAAAAACAACGAGTGTTCGGTGCATTTGAACGTCTTTCAAATGCCGCTACGAAAGATGGCTTCGGGTTGGGCTTGTCTATTGTGCATCGTATCGTGGAGATGCTCGGTGGCACAATCCGGTTGGAAAGCGAGAAAGGCAGGGGAAGCCGTTTCACGGTAGAGATTCCCGTACAATCTGCCGAAGAACTCCCCGAACAGATAAATCAAACCCCAACACACCATAATCATATCTGCCATGATGTGATTGTAATTGACAATGATGAGGTACTGCTTCTTATGCAAAAAGAAATGTATGCCCATGAAGGGATACACTGCGACACCTGTAACAATTTGGCGGAACTGATAGAGATGATTCGCCAGAAAGAATACAGTTTGCTTTTGACGGATCTGAATATGCCTGAGATAAACGGTTTTGAATTGCTGGAACTGCTGCGCTCGTCCAATGTAGGCAATTCAAAGACCATCCCGATAGTGGTCACAACAGCTTCGGGCTGTTGTAGCAAAGAGGAACTGATGGAACGAGGATTTGTCGGATGCCTGTTCAAACCGTTCTCCATATCAGAACTGATGGAAATCACGGATAGCTGTGCCACAAAAGAAAAACAAGACGGGAAGCCGGACTTTTCTACTTTATTGTCATACGGCAAAGAAGCCGTCATGCTGGAAAAGTTGGTAGCGGAAACCGAAAAGGAAATGCAGGCGGTCAAGGATGCGGAACAGCGTAAAAATCTCCAAGAACTGGATGCCCTGGTACATCATCTGCGAAGTTCATGGCTGATACTCCGTGCGGAGCAACCGTTGAGAGAACTTTACACATTGCTTCATATCGAGGGTACGCCCGATTGGGAAGCAATACACCATACCGTGACTGCCGTACTGGACAAAGGCGCGGAAATCATCCGGCAAGCAAAAGAAGAAAGGAGAAAATACGAAAATGGATAAGACAAAAATCATAGTGGTGGACGACAATCTTGTGTATTGTCAGTTGGTCTGTAACCTGCTGGAACGGGAAGGGTTCAGTACCGTGCAGGCTTACCATCTTTCGGGAGCGAAGAAACTGTTACAGCAGGCGGAAGACGAGGATATAGTGGTTTCCGACCTACGGTTTCCTGACGGTGACGGCATCGACCTCTTGCGATGGATGCGCAAGGAAGGCATGATGCAGCCGTTCATCATAATGACTGACTATGACGAAGTGCATACGGCGGTGGAAAGCATGAAACTCGGCTCGTTAGACTATATTCCCAAGCAACAGTTGGAGGTCAAACTTATTCCGTCACTTCACAATATTCTGAAGGAACGGAATATCGGACGAAACCGTATGCCAGTGTTTTCCCGTAACGGTTCGGCGTTCCAAGCTATCATGAAACGAATAAGGCAGGTTGCTCGTACCAATATGAGCGTGTTGATTTTTGGAGAGAACGGTACGGGCAAGGAACATATCGCACACCATCTTCACGAAAAAAGTAAGCGTTCCTGCAAGCCATTCGTGACGGTGGACTGCGGTTCGCTTTCCAAAGAACTTGCAGCTTCGGCTTTCTTCGGACACGTCAAAGGGGCGTTTACTGGTGCGGACAGTGCCAAGAAAGGCTATTTCCATGAGGCGGAAGGCGGCACGCTGTTTCTGGACGAGGTGGGCAACCTCGCAATGGAAACCCAGCAAATGCTGCTCCGTGCCATACAGGAACGGAAATACCGCCCGATAGGAGATAAAGCAGACAAGAATTTCAATATCCGTATCATTGCTGCCACCAACGAGGATTTGGAGGCGGCTGTGAACGAAAAACGTTTCCGTCAGGATTTGTTCTACCGTCTGCACGACTACGAAATAACAGTCCCGCCGTTGCGTGACTGTCAGGAGGACATCATGCCGTTGGCGGAGTTTTTCCGTGAGATAGCCAACAATGAACTGGAACGGAATGTTAAAAGTTTCAGCGCATCGGCACAAAAAGCATTAAACACTTATGCTTGGCCCGGCAATGTGCGTGAACTTCGCCAAAAAGTGCTGACGGCAGTATTGCAAGCCGAGGATGATATGATAACAGAAGAAGATTTAGAGTTCGGTAGTAAACAAATTGATTCGCCCGTTGGTTTCACACTAAAAAGCGAAGGAGAGGAAAAAGAACGTATCCGACGCGCCTTGAAACAAGCGAAAGACAATAAAAGACTGGCGGCGGAATTGCTGGGTATAAGCCGGGCAACGCTGTATAAAAAGCTAAAAGAGTATGGTATGAATGAAGAAATTTGACCAAAATACGAGCGTAAATGCTGATAATTAGCTATATTTGCACTTGTATTTACGAAAGCAACAGGCGATTAGGGTAACCTTTTCGTCGAAGATATAGACATAAGACCGCAAGGCGTCCTAATGGAAATCTGGTAAATTTACACTACGGAGACGATTGCGTGATGCTTATGCTATGCCTACGCATAGCGTGCATTCACGTACTCTCCGTTAAGGCTTTACCAGAGCCTCCATTAGAAGTAGTGTGAATTGCACGCTACTTTTTTGCCTCGCCATAACTGATAAAAATAATAATATCATGGCGAAAGTCCAGTTACTTGCCGTCCTTTCGATAGACGGATGCCCTACGGAGTTGCAACCGCAGAAACGGTTGTTCAGAAGTACCGAAGATTACGGGATTGAAAAGATACGCGGCAATGCCTTGTATAAGCTGACCCCCGACTACTCCATTTCCATCCTTCAGGAATGGCAGGAGAAATACAGGAATACTTGCTACTTACTGGAAGCTAATGCGGAAAATACGGAATATGCCAACGGACTGCTGCGGATGAACGTAATAGATGAGATTATACTCTATATAGTACCGTGTATAATCGGGACGGGCAGACACTTATTCAAGTCCGCCTTCTTGAAAACGGAATGGACGCTTGCCGAAAGCAAACGATTCGATGATGGCGTGGTGCGGTTGATATACCGAAAGAAAATAAGGGAGTGATGTCGTGTGTCTATTTAATATACATTTTGCGAAAAATGCGTGTCTGAAAGATAGACATCTGTCTATTATATAGACACTTTTTTATTAGGATGAAATCCGTATAAAATTATTTTCACATTTTTATTTGACTATATATCAGTGAGATACTGATATTAGGCGATTTTTTTCTGTTTATAGGCAAACATTTTGCACCATTACTATATGTGCCATACATATAATCAAGTGTAAAACAGAAAACAGAAAAAATATGGACTATCTCATATTAGCAAAAACCGATTTCTTCGGTTTGATAAATGATGCCGGAAACAGCACGGGACTGGTAACCGCTTACGATAGTTTTGTGAAAGCTGTCATATCGCTATGTTATGAATGTACAGATCGTAGTAGCATCACCGTTGCGCTGGCATACGCCGAGAATGAGTTGCAGCATCATCATACACAATATATGGCAACAGAGAAAAGCCATACAGACCTGTATGTGCGCAAAGCACTCTCCTTTGTCCGAAAAATGCAGGAACATATTGTTGCCAACCAGATTCAAGTGCCACCACTATCCGAACCATCCCACACACCGAAAGAAACAACGACCGAAGCAACTCCATCCCTGCAATGGACAGGCAGTACGTTAGACTTGGTTGAACTTGTCTATGGGCTGAACGAAATGGGGTGTATCGGTAACGGAGAAATTCCGTTGAAAGTATTGGCCCCGGAACTATATAAGTTCTTCGGCATTAATACCAAAGAATGTTACCGCTATTACTCCGCCATCAAGTTGCGTAAGAATCCCAGCCGCACCTATTTCATAGACAAGATGCAGGTTAAGCTGAACGAAAAGATACGCCGTGACGAGGAGTTGGAGCGCATGAGAAGATGAAAACCAGATATGAACGGGAAAATAGTGTCATTCTGTTCTCCCGTTTTAGCAAAATCAATATGGAAAAACATCGTTTCCTGTATGCTATTGCTCCGAATTTCAGCGAAAAACGCTATCTTTGCATAATTGTTACGAATTGAATATGAGTATAGACAATCTCGATATAGTAAAACAACTGATAGCCGAAAAGGAAAACGGACGGGTGGAGTTTAAGGAAACCACCGGTCAGTTGGAGCGTGGTATGGAAACGCTTTGCGCCTTTCTTAACGGAGAAGGTGGCACGGTGTTGTTCGGAGTGAATGACAAGGGGAAAATCATCGGACAAGAAGTAAGCGACAAAACGAAGCGGGACATAGCCGATGCTATCAACCGATTGGAGCCGGTAACAGCGGTACATATATCTTATGCGCCATTGCATAACAGCGAAAAAAAAGTGATAGCATTCCATGTGGATGATGCAAGACTTAACCGTCCGTTCTGCTATAAAGGACGTCCTTATATGCGCGTTGAAAGTGTCACCACTACAATGCCGCAAGCAAAATATAATGAACTGCTTATAAGACGTGAAGAAATCCGTCATGGTTGGGAAACTTATCCGAATCCCGGTTTGAAACTTTCTGATTTGGATGAAGAGGAAATTAGCAAGACGATGCGATTGGGAATACAGTGTGGACGTTTGCCGGAAACAACCGGAGAAGACATACCAGTCATACTTGAAAGGTTGGGCCTCTCCGAAGATGGAATACTGAAAAATGCCGCCGCCGTTTTATTCGCTAAAAAGAAATTAGCTAATTACCCGCAAAATCTGTTGCGCCTTGCACGTTTTAAGGGCACAGATAAGACCGTATTCTTAGATAATCTTCGTGTGCATGGCAATCTATTCCAATTGCTTGACGCAGCAATGGCTTTTATATTCAAACATCTTTTATTATCCGGCACAACTGACAGATTAGAAAGAGAAGAAAATCTTGAAATACCATATAAAGCTATAAGAGAGTCTGTCATAAACAGCCTTTGTCATAGGAGTTACCGTGATGCCGGAGGCTCTGTTGCCATTGCCATCTATGATGACCGTGTGGAAATTGAAAACCCCGGTTCATTTCCATTTGGTTGGGACATGAATAAAATCAAGTCTGAACATGGTTCAAAGCCACATAATCCCTTAATTGCAGATACGCTGTATGTGCGAAAGGTATTGGAAAGCTGGGGACGCGGCATAAACCTCATGATAGAGGAATGTAACCAAAAGAATATGCCCGAACCAGAGTTTCAAATAGCAGAAGATGAAGTAAAAGTCATATTTAGGCGCAAAATTTTAGGACAACCTACAGGACAAGTTACAGGACAACCTACAGGACAAGTTACAGGACAACCTACAGACCAAGTTATTTCTTTAATAAGATGTATAGGAAGACAGACATTGTCCGTAAAGGAAATTATGGAACATCTATCCTTAAAAGGACGGGATAATTTTCTGAAGTCGTACCTTTATCCTGCCATGCAAGACAAACTTGTAGAACAGACACATCCCGAACAAGCCAACCATCCCAATCAGAAATACCGCCTTACCGACAAGGGAAAGGAATTGCTGCAACCATAAAGAGGAGATGACGAAAAAGAAGAAAAAGCAACAGGGACATTATTGCCGGATATGCGGTGAATACAAAGCCAATGAGAAATTTTCCGGTAAGGGACACGCACGTCATATCTGTAAGAAATGCCAGTCTCTACCTAAAGACGTACAGGAGGACATGGTACGCTGTAATGAAATTGAACGTGCCGCTTTCAAATTTCCTATGAGCCGTCAGGACTGGGAACTTCTTGAAAAATACGCAAAGAAGTATAAGGATAATGAATCGGGAAAGTTCGCACAAGATATGCTCGATATGAAAAGAGGATACTCGGACATGGATATGGAAGCGGAACCGGATGATTGCTTTATGGAAAGTGCCAAAGCGGAAGAAATCCCTTTTTCGGAACTGGAAGATGATATACGCTACGAGGTGGAAGACTTGCTCGAAGCGGAGATTAACGATTTTATGGTGCGAAAGGACTACATCCCTGAAGAATCTCATTTGCAGGAAATCACCCGGCATATATACGAGGAAACCTACGATACGTTCTTTATACGGGTTATCCCGGATGAAGGCTACCGAAAAACGGTCAATGACACGATTTGCCGTCTTGTGAAAGAATGGGAAGAGGATGGTTTTGAGATAAAGACTTATTCCGAGTCTTTGGTTATCATGGAAACAGAACGGTTGCTTATCCGTAAAATAATCCGCAAGGATATGGACGCACTTTTTTCCATCATGGGAAAACCGGAGGTGATGTATGCCTGGGAATATGGCTTTAGTAAAAAAGATGTGCGTAAATGGATAAACAGGCAACTGACAAGATACCGCAAAGACGGTTTCGGATATTATGCCGTTTTGCTCAAAGAAAGCAACGCACTGATAGGACAAACCGGACTGATGAAAAGTACCATAAACGGGAATGAGGCAGTGGAACTCGGATATATCCTTGATGATACTTACTGGCATAACGGTTACGGGATGGAAGCTGCCCGCGCCTGCTTGGAATACGCTTTTGGAGATTTGAATTTGGATACGGTCTGTTGCAGTATCAGACCGGAAAACAAGGCATCCTTACATTTAGCCGAGAAGTTGGGAATGTCTTTGGTCGGCAAGCACATCGTCATATACAACGAAAAAGAAATGCCACATCTGATATATGAAATAAAAAAGGATAAAATAGAAAATCCGTAACCGGTCAGAATGTTACGGATTTTCTGTTTGTAGTTTCCCTGTTATTTCTGCTGCAACAGATGTTTCAGGTTATCATCATTGGCGATGCGTTCCAGCTCGTCTTTGACAATCTGCTTCACCTCCTCCTTGATGCGTCTGTAATTCTCCTGCACCGTTTCCTTCATGCGGTCGTTACCGTTTTCGTCCGTGAAGTCGGTAATGACGGGTATCTTCTTGTAGGCTTTTTCCTCGCGTTTCACCTTCTCTGCATCCACGACAATCTCGCAGTGAAAAATCTTCTGTTCGATACGCTCGTTGAAGTTATCGGACACAGAACCGACAAACATACCCTGCGTCAAGCCGGAAATCTTGCTTGGCGGGATAAGCGCGTCCATCTGCGTATTGATGGAGGTGGAAACATCCTGCCGGTTGATGGATATGGACTGCCGTTTCTGCAAGACCTTTCCGAAGCGTTCGGATAGCGTCTTGGCAGTTTCGCCTACCACCTGCCCGGAGAAGATATTGCCGACGGTGTTCATCACGACTTTGGCTTCCTTATCGCCATAGTCGCGTACCAACTGGCTGAAATCCTGAAAGCCCAGACACACGGCAACCTTGTTGCTTCGTGCGGTGGCGATAAGGTTGTCCAGCCCCTTGAAATATATCGTCGGTAGTTCATCTATAATAACCGACGACTTCAGCATCCCCTTCTTGTTGATGAGCTTTACGATACGGGAGTTATACAGACCGAGAGCCGCACCGTAAATATTCTGACGGTCGGGATTGTTACCCACGCACAGGATTTTCGGCTCTTCGGGATTGTTTATGTCCAGCGTAAACTCGCTGTCCGACATTACCCAGTAGAGTTGCGGGGAAATCATGCGCGAGAGCGGAATCTTAGCCGACGCAATCTGTCCCATCAACTGCTCCGCAGCACCTCCGAGCCATGCGTCCATGAACGGAGAAAGGTAGTTTTCCAGTTCCGGGTAAGAGGTCAGAATCGGGAAAATATCCTCATAGCGGCGGTTCAAAAACTCAATGGCATGGGGGAACGTGCAATACTTGCCATTCCGGAAAATTTTGAGATACCAGATGATAGCCGCGAAGAGGATGATGGGCGATTCCACAAAAAAGTCGCCCTGCTTTTGCACCCAACTTTTATTTAAGTTGAGCATAATGGTGTACGCACTCTCGTAAGCGTCCGTAATGTCCTCCATGAAATCCGGGTGGATGGGATTGCAACGGTGTGAGCGTCTCGGGTCGTCGAAGTTTATCACATAGAACTTCGGTTTCACCTTGTAGCCCTCCGGGTGGTTCAGCAGATGATTGTAGGCTATCGTGGACAAGTCACTGAATTTGAAGTCGTACACATACATCGAGAAGCCCTTTTCAATCTGCTGGTCGGGTAGGTCAGCTCCCTTTCGGGAGCTTTCCCCCCTAAGAACCGTACATGAGAGTTTCCCCTCATACGGCTCAAGCAATTCTAAATTTCTATATAGAAACCGGCTCATTATTTCCTTTTTTTATTGAGTTGAACAATACTTCTGTGGCAGCTATCATGTATCAGGGTTTTAACCTTTTTACCTTCTACAATGTCTTCTTTGATATACCAAGACATTTCTTTATTGATAGGATTGCCACAAATGGGACATTTTCGATTTTGTCTTTCCCACATTTTAAGGATAGTTTTCTTCCCATTAAGAGTTAAAAGCATTTTGTAGGTCTCCCGTTTGTCAAAATACTCTTTATCCATTGGTTCATACGGATTTACCTCATTTTGTATCTTTACATATCGGATAATTTCTGTGTCAGTGAGGTATTTTAGAGCATGATGTCTTTTATTTACCTCGTCTTTTTTATTTTCGACAGAGAAAGTCCAACTGCGTGTTCCGATTTTTCTGAAGTATTTCTTTTTAATCCATGTTTTACTCTTTTTGGGATGGCGTTTGAGTGCCCATCTCCATAGTTTGTGGAAAATCTGATAGTCTGCTTTACTGAATGTATCAGAGGACACTACATACTTGTAGTAGTTAGCCCAACCTATTATTATCGGATTTAGAAGCCTTATAATAGAACTTTGAGTTACAGAGGGATTGCCTTTAACAAGCTCTCCAATCTTGTCCAAAAATCTTTTGACTCCTTCTTTGGACGGTTTTATAAGCATCTTATCGTTATACTTTCTGATGTTGAAGCCAAGAAAGTCGAAACCATTCTCTATATGGGTAATCTTAGTTTTCTCCTCAGATAGAGTAAGTCCTCTTGTCTCCAAGAACTCCTTTACTAAAGGAAGCACTTCATCTTCCAACATTTCTTTGCTTCTTCCAGTGATGATAAAGTCATCAGCATACCTTATCAAATGTACTTTGGGATAATAGGTATCTCTATGATGATTTATCTTGATAAAGCGTTCTGATAGTTTTGCTTGTAAGCCATCCAAAGCCATATTAGCTAGAGTTGGAGATATTATTCCTCCCTGCGGAGTACCCTCTTCTGTCGGAAACAGCCTGTTGTTGAAAACAAATCCAGATTTAAGCCACTTTTTTAGCATGACTTTATCCATTGGGATATTGTCTATAAGCCATTGGTGACTGATATGATCAAAACAGCCTTTAATGTCCCCTTCCAAAATCCATTTGGGAGAAGCCTCTTTAGCCAATACACAGAAGCATTGTCCTATTGCATCGTGGGCACAACGTTCTTTGCGAAAACCGTATGAACAGTTGTCACCAGTCGTTTCGGCAATGGGGTCTAATGCCATTAAGTATAGTGCTTGCATAGCCCTGTCCTTCATGGTTGGTATTCCCAAAGGTCGGAGTTTCCCGTTCTTCTTTTTAATATGTACCCGTTTTAACGGTTGTGGACGGTATCCTCTTCTCCTTAATTCAGTTATTGCGTTCATTTTCCCATGTGAAGTCGCCCATAAGACATGGTCAACTCCAGCTGTGTTCTTCCCTTTATTGGAAGTCACTCGTCTAACCGCCAATGCTTTGGCATAGAACGAGTGTACCAGCATCCATTGTAAGGCTTTCACCTTGTTATGTTTGCCAGCTTTTTGAGCCTTTACAATACGAGCTTGTAGCTTTTTAACTTCAACTTCACACTTGGTCCAGTTTATGCTTTCCCAAGTGTCCCATTTTGAGTTAGTAGATGCACACGATTTTGATTCGTTCATTTGCTTTTCTCCTTTCAAAAGTTCTAAAAGTTTCTTGTAAAGAATTACCTAACGCAGAAGTCAGCACACTTTCGTGTAGGGTAATGTTGCCTTGTCCAATTCATGGATGATGGCTCAACCACATATCCTCCTCATTACAAGGATGGCGTTCGCTTTTTCTGCAATCCTATACCTGCACCCCGTTCAGCTTTCCTTACGGTTTGCTTACCTGCATTTGCAGGAGAGATACAGGCTTACCACGTTTCGTGTAAATAACATACGAGTAGGTTAGGTTCCGTCTCTTCGCCGGCAGTGCTTATGTCCGTGTAACCCTAATCAAAGAGAGAGTTATCCGACTGCATACTTTTTAGTTCAAGCCTTTCAGTATCTTTGGCTTATTCCAATTTAACGACGATTCAAACAACGATTCACATGTGTTAACCATACTACTCTGCCTAGCCTCCCAACTCTATGATACTAAGAGTTATTGTCTTTCCCTTACGGTTTTGTCTTTTCCTTTCGGAAGGAGTACATTGTCCGGACAGCTTGATACAGAATTATCACTATTGGTGCATCTGTCCGTAGGCTACCGTTGACGGAACAACGGGTTCAATCATTCAATTCCAGCTCGTGGATTAGAATTTTGAACAATTATTTACGCAACTTCGTGTCGCACCTTGATGAAATTATTTACCACTGCGTAGGATTTGCCGCTGCCCGGCGTACCCAATACAATGGAAGCCCTAAAGGGATTCACGACATTGATCCAGCCGTTATTCCAACGCTTTTTGTAGTAAAACCGTGTCGGCAGATTGACCGAATACTCACTTTCTATGAGCCGTGTTTCCTGCATGAAGCTCTCATTCTCGTTGTTAAACACATCGTCCATGAGATTGTGCTTCAACAGGCGGCTCATCCACAGACCGCCCATCAGCAGGCAGACATAGCCTGCGCCAACGGTCAGGATATACAGTCCCGTCACCGCCTCTATCGGCAGCGGCAATGCCAGTATCCACCAGTTGAGGAAGAACAGCACGAAGCCAACGGCAAGAGCCGTCCAAATTCGTCCCCAAGTGATTTTCTCACCCTTCACGCCCTTTGTCCCCAGACAGGACAGGGCAAGCAGGAGAACGGCAAACAGTTTAGTGTACAGGATGGAACGGAACAGCCCCGCCGTGCGGTTGAAGTTCATCAGTATTCTGTCCACCACGCCGATGTCCACACCCCAAAGCCGGATGGCTTCATAGCAGAACCAATACACGTTCATGACCACTAAAATAATACTCACGGCACGCAGAAAATCCATGATTTTCGCCAATGCCCTCAAATCGTCTTCTTGCTGTGACATACATTGATTTTTTTGATTGTTGATACTCCTGATTACATCCCCAAGCCCTTGCGCTTCTTCTTTTTCTTCTTGCGCTGCATCGCCCGGATGAAGGCTTCCTCCTCGGCATCCACAGCCGGACTTTCGGGAGTGAACAAGCCCATGCCGTCCGAGCCCCTTCCGTATTCGGGAGCGGACAGAGCTTGCGTTTCCTCCCGTTCCTCCGTGGTAATGGAAAGCGGAACCGGCGGCTGTCCGGCGTATGGCAGCGTGAAGTGTTCCTGTAAGGCGTTAGCGGAAAGTTCCCTGCCCATGCGTGAACCGTTCAGCACGCACCCTGTGCGGTGGTCGATGAACGTGGCTCCGTAGATGCGCCCTTCCTCCGTATAGCGCAGCACGGTGTCGATACCTTTCTCCTTGAGCGTGGCAATGAACTTCTCCTTGTCATACGTGCCGCCCAGCACGGAAAGAACGGTACGCTTCGTCATGTCGGCGAGTTTCCTGTCTTTGATTTCCGTCTTGGAACGGGCAAACTTCTTCTGCACGGCATCATAGCCGACGGACTTCCCGAAGAGCGAGGACTTGAAAGGATTGCCGACCTTGTTGCCACTGTCGTCCGTGACGGAATAGACCAGCCCGTTGTATTCCCGTCCGCGCACGTTGCCTCGTGCTTCCTCCACCGTCATATTATATAAGGAAAGGAGGGCGCGGTATTCGCCCATCGTTTGGAAGCGGTACTGCCTGTTCAAAGCCTTGACGATATTCCCCACCTGCTTCTTCACATCGCCCGCCGAAATATCCATTTTCCTTAACGGATTCTCCACGCGGGAGTTCTTACGTTCCGCAGGATGCAGTCCGTACTTCTGTTCCAGTTCCTTCCTGACGCGCTCGCTTCTGCGGAAAAGGTAGTCTTGATTAATCCGTTTTCCGTCCTCTCCCACATTGACCGTGACGATATGCAGATGATGCCGGTCAATATCTTCATGCTTGAAAATCAGGTACGGCTGGTTGCCGTACCCCATTTTTTCCAGATACTCCTTTGCGATGTCCTGCAACTCGGTATCCGTCAATACATCGTCCGGGTGCGGATTCAGGGAAATATGCAGCACGGGGTTCTTGGTCTTGACCACCGGAGGCATGAAGGTCATAAAGCCCTCCATCGCCTTGCCGATGTTCACCATTCCGGTACCGTCATTGTAGATGCGGTTGGTAGCCAGCAGCCGTCCTTTCGCCTCGTTAATCTTCTCCCCGTTGTAGGCAAGTGCGCCGTACAACGACTTGCCTATACTGATTTTTGTGACCATTTCTTCTCCAGTTCCCTTGAAAGTTCTACAATCCTGTGGCTCAGTTTCACGAGTTCAACGGTCTGCTTTTCCAACTTGAAGAGCAGAGCCATCGCCTTTTTCTCGGAATAATGGCAGCGCAATTCTTTCACGACCTGGTTGTAGTTCGTGCCTATCGCACGAAACTGGGCATGAAAATCGGACAGCTTGGTATAATAATCCACCAATGCCCTGTCCACCGTCAGCACCTTGAACGTCCTCCCGAAGAAGTGTTCCTTCAGGAAAACCGCTTTGGCATAAACACCGGATTTCTCATACATGGTGAGAAACCTGTTCCATTCGCTACTGTCGAAACGCACCATCACGCAGTGCGTCTTCGTGTCCGGTTTGGGATCCCGTCCCGTCTTTTTTGTTTTCTTTTCATTCATATTACTTTGAATTTAGTGGTTTCACGCCAAGACCGCCTCCTGTAATCCCCAACCTTCGGTTTTTCATCAGGCTTCCCGACTTCGGAGGAAGAGCCATTCCCCGGACGGGGCAAGTGCTTTTCGGGTAACTCAAATCCTTTTGAGTAACTGAAAAGACATCTTGCTGTTGGCTGGTGCCAACAAAAATCCGCCGGAGGACGGATTGCAATGATGAACGATACCACGGTTGCCGGTTCCAAAGGGCAAGCCTTGTCGCTTGGGTGCAAAATTACGGCTAAAAACCATTGGCAAACAGCTTCTTGGCTGTGCCAACCTCTACCACCCTGTGCCACACACTGCCACTTGCCGGAGAAGTGATACAAGTTCCAAAATATCGTTGTTTATTTGCAGCGTGATTCAAGGAACAAACGATTTGAAAATATGAAAAATGGAACTTACAAATACCCGTCAAACCGCTTCGGCGGAGGTTTGCGAAACCGGATACCCGCACTGTCGGATATGCGGTTTTACAAACACACGGTGAGTCACGGATTCAATGACTTCATGACGCAATGCCGTCATTCTCCGGTTATCCGAATCCCTGCCTCACCCTTAAAGCGGATACGCGACGAACCCGACAACCGGGGACGCAATGGCTTGGCAAAGCAAGCAGGCAAAAACATACAGTAACAATAAATCAATTCATCAACAATTAAAACCATCAGTATTATGAGTAATGAAATCTTCGTTGCATTCGCAACACAAAAGGGAGGTATTGGCAAATCCACCGTTACGGCACTTGTCGCCAGCTACCTCCACAATGTACACGGTTACAATGTCGCCGTCATTGACTGCGACGACCCGCAACACAGCATCTACGGGCTGCGTGAACGTGAGAAACAGCTCATTAGCGAGAGCGACTATTTCAAGGCCCTCGCGTGCGACCACTTCCGCAAAATCAGGAAGAACGCCTATCCGGTAGTCAAGAGCAACTCCGTGGATGCCCTCGACGATGCCGAGAGGATGCTCGCCAGCGAGGATGTAAAACCCGACATCGTGTTCTTCGATATGCCGGGTACGCTCCGAAGCAACGGCGTGGTCAGAACCCTCTCCCAGATGGACTACATCTTCACGCCCATGAGTGCCGACCGCTTTGTCGTGGAAAGTACCATCCAGTTCGCCGCGATGTTCCGTGACAACCTCATGACGACGGGGCAGGCGAAAACAAAAGGGCTGTACCTGTTCTGGACGATGGTGGACGGCAGGGAGAAAAACGGCCTGTACGACTTGTACGAGGACGTGATTGCCGAAATGGGCCTGACCATCCTTTCCACCCGTCTGCCCGACAGCAAGAAATTCCGGCGCGACCTCTCGGAAGAACGCAAGGGCGTGTTCCGCTCGACCATCTTCCCGATGGATGTGTCCCTGCAGAAAGGCAGCGGCATCCGTGAGTTCTCGGAAGAAATCGGCAGCATCATCAAAGAGCGATGACTATGGGCAGCAGGAAAGTGAACACCGAAGGCATCGACGAGGAACTGTTGATAGCCTCCATCGGCAGACGCCAGCAGGACGGGACCCTGTACCGTGCGCAGGAGCCGTCCACGCCTGCCCCCGCAGAAGGAAGCGTCCCGGAAACAGAACAGCCGCCCGTGCCGACAACGGCAAAAGAAAAGTTGCCCAAAGACGGCGGACGCCGCAGACGGCAGGAGGACGACTATTCCGGCCTGTTCCTCCGCCGTAACGAGATAAAGACCCGCCAGTGCGTCTATATCAGCCGCGATGTCCACAGCAAGATTCTGAAAATCGTAAACGACATCGCCGGACGGGAAATCTCGGTAGGCGGCTACGTGGATACCGTGCTGCGCCAGCATCTGGAACAGCACAAGGAGAGAATAAATGAACTATACAAAAAACAACGTGAAGATTTAATTTGAGTATGAAAACAAAAAAGAAACAGAGAAATCAATCGCAGCAGGACTGCGGAGGTATGTTTGCCCAAGTGCAGACGAGTGTGGAATTCAAGTCCTCCATTACGGTAAACAGCGTATGCAGTGCGCAGGACTATAGACGGCTGTTTATCCGTGAGCCCGAAGTCAAGGCACGTGCCGGAAAGATGGCATACGTGCGCCCGGAGTTCCACGACCGTATCATGCGCATCACCCGCGTAATCGGCCATGACAGGCTTTCGCTGTCCGCCTACATCGACCATGTGCTGGCGCACCACTTCAAACAGTGTGAGGAGGCGATAAAGAGCGAATACGCCAAAAACTATGATTCAGTATTTTAACCATCAAAAAAAGAAACAGACATGAAAAGAAGAAAGAATGACTACCGCGCCTTCCTGAAAAAGTCAGGCTTCAAGGCAAGAGAAGGGAAACAAGTTTCCATCAGCAAGGAGACACATGACAAGGTTGCCATAATAGTCAGCCGACTGGGTAACGGTGAAGTCACAATCGCCGACTTTACCGAGAACGTGGTACGTGAGTTCCTCCGCACACACCGTGACGAACTGAACCGTATGTTGAACGCTATCCCTTTTGAACTATGAGCCTGACGATGATTCTCCTGACCGCATCGGTCGGCTGCAACCTGTGGTTCCTGTTCCTGCTGCTTTACGACCGCATCATGGAAACGAAGCTCATCCGTTTCTTCCGCAATCTGGCCGGGCTGTGGCAGGCATTGGATAATACGGCGGAAAAACAAGAAGCGGAAAAGGAAGCACCAGCCGAAGAAATGCCGGACATCATCGGCAAGAGCCGTTTCAAAATGACTCCGACCCGGACAACCGCTGCCACACCTGTGCCACATGCTGCCACTTCGGAAAAAGGCATGGAACTGTCGGAGGAAGAGGCTACTTTTGACGACGGAAACGCAGAAACCGCCTCACGCCCGGCACAAGTCCCGGAGGAAAAACTCGATGAAACCTTCACGAGCATCCAGCCTTCGGAACTGGAGTTCGGAAAGGACGAGCCGGAAGAGGACGATTCGGATTTGCCACGGGCTTCGGGCAGCAGTTTTGACGAGATTGACAAGGCGGTCAAGACAGCCAAGAACCCGAAAGCGACCAAGAAAGAATGTGAGCAGGCGGCAAAGGTGTTTACCGAAATGGAAGGCACGGAGCTGTACGACAAACTGATGGCAGGCTCGACGGAACTGAGCATCCGCATTAAGGGGCTGATTGAAATCCGGTTCCAGAAGCCGAAAAAGGAATTTGTCGTTCCTGATAACATTGAAGACTTCGACATCCGCGACTATGTATGACAACGAAAAAAGAAAGGACATGAAAAAGTAGAATGACATCACCCACGCGCACGGCGGTACAAGGTACAGCCACCCGCAACGGACACGCCCAAGTCCGTAGAAACAAACAGGCAACCACTAAACCAAAGTAAAGTAACAAAGTATCAACCGCCCGACAAAGGACTATCCACCCTTTTGACGGCACAAAAAAGAACAGTTTATGAACAAGAACATTTTGAAAAGCAAGAGAACAATCCTTTCCGCGGCACTGGTTATCGCCGCCACCGCCTCTGTATTCGCACAGGGAAACGGCATCGCAGGCATCACGGAAGCCACCTCTATGGTCACCAGTTACTTTGATCCGGGCACTAAGCTGATTTACGCCATCGGCGCGGTGGTCGGTCTTATCGGCGGTGTGAAGGTCTATGGAAAGTTCTCGTCCGGCGATCCCGACACAAGCAAGACAGCCGCCTCATGGTTCGGGGCCTGCATCTTCCTGATTGTCGCCGCCACCATCCTGCGCTCATTCTTCCTTTAACAAACAATGTATGGCTGAATACCCGGTAAACAAGGGTATCGGCCGTCCGGTAGAGTTCAAGGGTCTGAAGGCTCAGTACCTCTTCATCTTCTGCGGAGGTCTGCTGGCTCTCTTCATCCTGTTCGTCATCCTCTACATGGTCGGCATCGACCAGTGGATATGTATCGGCTTCGGCGCGGCATCGTCCTTCGTCCTCGTATGGCAGACCTTCGCGCTGAACGCCCGGTACGGCGAACACGGGCTGATGAAGTTGGGTGCGGCACGGAGCCATCCCCGATACCTTATCAACCGGCGGCGCATTACCCGATTATTCAAACGACAAAGAAAGGAAGAAACGACATGAGGAATACATCCAAAATGACAACACTGGAAAACAAGTTCCCGCTACTGGCGGTGGAGCATGATTGCATCATCTCCAAAGACGCCGACATCACGTTGGCCTTCGAGGTGGAACTGCCGGAGCTTTACACCGTGACGGCTGCGGAGTACGAGGCGATACACGGCTGCTGGTGCAAGGCAATCAAGGTGCTGCCCAACTTCTCCATCGTGCATAAGCAGGATTGGTTCATCAAGGAACGCTACAAGCCGGAATTGCAGAAAGACGACATGAGTTTTCTCTCAAGGAGTTTCGAGCGTCACTTCAACGAGCGTCCGTACCTGAAACACTCCTGCTACCTCTACCTGACCAAGACGACGAAGGAACGTAACCGGATGCAGAGCAACTTCAGTACGCTGTGCCGGGGGCATATCATCCCAAAGGAGCTGGACAGGGAAACCGCCGGGAAGTTCATGGAAGCCGCCGAACAGTTCGAGCGCATCATGAACGACAGCGGCTTTGTGAGGCTGCGCCGCCTCTCCACTGACGAGCTTGTCGGGACGGATAAATCCGTCGGGGTGATAGAGCGTTACTTCTCGCTCATGCCCGAAGGCGACACGACCTTGCAGGACATCGACCTCTCGGCAAAAGAAATGCGCATCGGTGACAACCGCCTGTGCCTGCATACCCTTTCCGACGCGGAGGATTTGCCCGGAAAGGTGGCGACTGACATCCGCTACGAGAAACTCTCCACGGATCGAAGCGACTGCCGCCTCTCCTTTGCCTCTCCTGTGGGGCTGTTGCTCTCTTGCAACCACATCTACAACCAGTATGTGATTATCGACAACAGTGAAGAGAACCTTCAAAAATTCGAGAAGTCTGCGAGGAATATGCAGTCGCTCTCCCGATACAGCCGGAGCAACAGCATCAACCGCGAGTGGATAGACCAGTACCTGAACGAAGCCCATTCCTACGGACTGACCTCGGTACGGGCACACTTCAACGTCATGGCGTGGAGCGACGATGCGGAGGAACTGAAGCATATCAGGAACGACGTGGGCAGCCAGTTGGCAAGCATGGAATGCGTGCCGCGCCACAACACCATCGACTGCCCGACACTCTACTGGGCGGCGATACCCGGCAATGCGGCGGACTTCCCGGCGGAAGAGAGTTTCCACACTTTCATCGAACAGGCGGTGTGCCTGTTCACAGAGGAAACCAACTACCGCTCTTCGCTCTCGCCCTTCGGCATCAAGATGGTGGACAGGCTCACGGGGAAACCGCTGCACCTCGACATCAGCGACCTTCCGATGAAGCGGGGCATCACCACGAACCGCAACAAGTTCGTGCTGGGTCCTTCGGGCAGCGGCAAGTCGTTCTTCATGAACCACTTGGTGCGGCAATATTATGAGCAAGGCGCGCATGTGGTGCTGGTGGACACGGGAAACTCCTATCAGGGCTTGTGCGGCATGATCCGGCGCAAGACAGACGGGGCGGACGGCGTGTATTTCACCTACACGGAAGAGAAGCCCATATCGTTCAACCCGTTCTACACCGATGACTACATCTTCGACGTAGAGAAGAAGGACAGCATCAAGACCCTGCTTCTTACGCTCTGGAAATCGGAGGACGACAAGGTGACGAAGACGGAGAGCGGCGAACTGGGCAGTGCCGTGAGTGCCTATATTGAGCGTATCCAATCTGACCGTAGCATCGTGCCGTCGTTCAACACCTTCTACGAGTATATGCGTGACGACTACCGCAAGGAACTGGCTGAGCGTGACATCAAGGTGGAGAAGTCCGACTTCAACATCGACAACATGCTCACCACCATGCGGCAGTATTACCGGGGCGGACGCTACGACTTCCTGCTCAACTCCACGGAGAACATCGACCTGCTCGGCAAGCGGTTCATCGTCTTCGAGATAGATTCGATTAAAGAAAACCGCGAACTGTTCCCCGTCGTGACCATCATCATCATGGAAGCCTTCATCAACAAGATGCGGCGTCTGAAAGGGGTACGGAAACAACTTATTGTGGAAGAGGCTTGGAAGGCTCTCTCTTCAGCGAACATGGCTGAATACCTGCGCTATATGTACAAGACCGTCAGAAAGTATTACGGCGAGGCAATCGTGGTGACGCAGGAGGTGGACGACATCATTTCCTCTCCCGTGGTCAAGGAGAGCATCATCAACAACTCGGATTGTAAAATCCTGCTTGACCAAAGGAAATATATGAACAAGTTCGACCAAATACAGGCGTTGCTCGGACTGACGGAAAAGGAGAAGGGACAGATACTCTCCATCAACATGGCGAACAATCCTTCACGGCTCTACAAGGAGGTGTGGATAGGCTTGGGTGGCACACAATCGGCGGTCTATGCCACCGAGGTCAGTGCAGAAGAGTATCTGGCGTACACCACCGAGGAAACGGAGAAAGTGGAGGTTTACCGTCTGGCGGAGAAGTTGGGCGGCGACATCGAAGCCGCCATCCGGCAACTTGCCGAGAAGCGGAGAAACAAGGAAACAACCAACAATTAAAAATGAATTTATCAACGAAAAAAGAAAAATGCGTATGAGTTTACAGAAAGTGAAAATGCTGCAAGTCAGCAAGTGTCTGATCGGATTGGCGGTCATGATGCTGCAATCCTGCGACGTGGCCGACAACCTCCGTGATATGCTGTGCGGGAACTGGGAGAGCGTGGAGGGGAAGCCCGACGTGCTTATCTACAAGGAGGGCGAAGCCTACAAGGTGACGGTGTTCCGCCGGAGCGGTCTGCGCCGCAAGCTGAAACCGGAAACCTATCTCTTGCAGGAGGAGAACGGCAACCTGTTCATGAACACCGGCTTCCGCATCGACGTGTCCTACAACGAGGCCACGGACGTGCTGACCTTCTCGCCGGGCGGCGACTATGTGCGGGTGAAACCGCAGCCGGGACACCCGACAGAAGAATAACAACCACTAAAATCCAAAGTAACATGAGAACAAGAATAACAATGATTATCTGCCTGTGCCTGCTTTTCGCAGGCAGGGCAAGCGCACAGTGGGTCGTAAGCGATCCGGGCAATCTGGCGCAGGGTATCATCAATGCCTCCAAAAACATCATCCATACCTCCAAGACCGCCACGAACATGGTGAGCAACTTTCAGGAAACGGTGAAAATCTATCAGCAGGGCAAAAAGTATTACGATGCCCTCAAATCGGTGAACAATCTCGTCAAGGACGCCCGCAAGGTGCAGCAGACCATCCTGATGGTAGGCGACATCACCGACATTTATGTAAACAGTTTCCAAAGGATGCTCCGTGATGGAAATTTCAGACCAGAAGAGCTGTCGGCAATCGCTTTCGGTTACACGAAACTGCTGGAAGAGAGCAACGAAGTGTTGACGGAACTGAAGAATGTGGTGAACATCACCACGCTCTCCATGACCGACAAGGAGCGCATGGACGTGGTGGAACGCTGCCACTCGAAGATGAAGCGTTACCGCAACCTCGTGAGCTACTACACGAACAAGAACATCTCCGTGAGTTACCTGCGTGCGAAAAAGAAGAACGACCTCGACCGCATCATGGGGCTGTACGGGAACATGAACGAAAGATACTGGTAGCCTATGAATTTCGACAACCTTCACCAGATTCTGCGCTCGCTCTACGAACAGATGATGCCGCTATGCGGGGACATGGCGGGCGTGGCGAAAGGCATCGCCGGGCTGGGCGCATTGTTCTACGTCGCCTACCGGGTGTGGCAGTCGCTGGCGAGAGCCGAACCGATAGACGTGTTCCCCATGCTGCGCCCGTTCGCGATAGGCTTGTGCATCATGTTCTTCCCGACGGTGGTATTAGGTACGATAAACAGCATCATGTCGCCCGTCGTGCAGGGCACGGCAAAGATGCTGGAGGCGGAAACGCTTGACATGAACCAGTACCGTGAGCAGAAAGACAAACTGGAATACGAGGCGATGATGCGCAACCCCGAAACCGCCTACCTTGTGTCAAACGAGGAGTTTGACAAACAGCTGGAGGAACTGGGCTGGTCGCCCGGCGACATGGTAACGATGGCGGGAATGTATATCGAACGTGGAATGTACAACATGAAGAAAGGCATCCGCGATTTCTTCCGCGAGATACTGGAACTGATGTTCCAAGCCGCCGCCCTCGTGATAGACACCATCCGCACCTTTTTTCTCGTGGTGCTGGCGATACTCGGTCCGATAGCCTTCGCCATATCGGTATGGGACGGCTTTCAAAGTACACTCACACAGTGGATATGCCGCTACATACAGGTTTATCTGTGGCTGCCCGTGTCGGATATGTTCAGCACCATACTGGCGAAGATTCAGGTGCTGATGCTGCAAAGCGACATCGAGCGTATGCAGGCTGACCCGAACTTCTCGCTGGATTCGAGCGACGGTGTGTATATCGTCTTCATGATCATAGGAATCATCGGCTACTTCACCATCCCGACGGTGGCAGGCTGGATTATCCAAGCCGGAGGCATGGGAAGCTACGGTCGCAACGTGAACCAGACGGCAGGACGAGCCGGAAGCATGGCGGGCAGCGTGGCGGGTGCAGCCGCAGGCAACATGGTCGGACGTGCCGGGAAACTGCTTAAATAATCAACTGACAATTAAAAACGAATAACTAACAATGGAATTCAAGTCACTCAAAAACATCGAATCATCGTTCAGGCAGATACGCCTGTTCGGTATCGTCTTCCTCTCGTTGTGCGCCGTGATAACGGTATGGAGCGTGTGGAGTTCCTACCGCTTTGCGGAACGGCAACGGGAAAAGATTTACGTGCTGGACAACGGCAAGTCGCTGATGCTGGCCCTCTCGCAGGACCTTTCGCAGAACCGTCCGGCGGAGGCGAGGGAACATGTGCGCCGCTTCCATGAATTGTTCTTCACGCTCTCGCCCGAAAAGAGCGCGATAGAACATAACGTGAAACGTGCCCTGCTGCTGGCGGACAAAAGCGTGTATAACTACTACTCGGACTTTGCCGAGAAGGGGTATTACAACCGTATCATCGCCGGGAACATCAACCAAGTGCTGAAGGTGGACAGCGTGGTGTGCGACTTCAACGCCTATCCCTACCGTGCCGTGACCTACGCCACGCAGAAAATCATCCGGCAGAGCAACGTCACCGAGCGCAGCCTCGTGACCACCTGCCGCCTGCTGAACGCATCGCGGTCGGACGACAACCCCAATGGCTTCACCATCGAGGGCTTCACCATCATTGAGAACAAGGATTTACAGACAATCAAACGGTAACGGATTATGAAACGGAAAGTAAAAAGTATCAGAAAAACAATGTGGGGCGTGTACTGGAAGCTCCACGACAAACGGAAACAGCTGGTGGCAAGGCTCAAAGGGTATCTGGACGGCTTGCCGCCGGAAACACGCCGCCGCATCGTGCTGGGGATGCTCGCCGCCTTCACGGTGCTTGCCCTCTACACCTTCGGCAGAGCCATCTATGACATCGGCAGAAACGATGGCTCACGCATGGAAACGGGACACGCCGGACGGGTGGAACTGCCGACCCCGGCGGAAACAGACAATCACTTAACACCTTATTTATATGGAACAGACGAAGAATGAACCGATGAAAGAGAACAAAACCGCTCCCGACACGGGAAAGCCGAAAAAGGAGCGCGAACCGCTGACAGAGGCGCAACGGCTGAAACGGCAGAAGATGATCGTGTTGCCCGCTATGGTGCTGGTGTTCATCGGGGCGATGTGGCTGATATTCGCCCCGTCCTCCGGCAAGGAGCAACAGCCGGGAACGGACGGATACAACACCGAGATGCCCGACGCTGACAAGGCGAACAAGCAGATTATCGGCGACAAACTGAAAGCCTACGAGCATGGGGAGATGGAGGAGCGTCTGGAGAGCCGCAACCGTGCCATCGGGCAGCTGGGCGACATGTTCGACCGCGAGATAGCTGGAACGGAGGACGGGACGGACTTCGACCTCGCCAATCCGGGCGGCAAGGAGGAAAAGGCACAGCCTGCCACACCGCAGACTATCCAATCCTCCGCTGCCGCCTACCGTGACCTGAACGCCACCCTCGGCAACTTCTACGAACAGCCGAAGAACGACAATGCCGAGATGGATGAGCTGTTGGAGCGCATCGCCTCGCTGGAATCGGAACTGGAAAGCGAAAAAGGCAGGACTTCATCTATGGACGAACAGGTGGCACTTATGGAGAAGTCCTATGAGCTGGCGGCAAAGTACATGGGCGGTCAGAACGGAGGAAAGCCGGAACAGGCGGCAGAGCCTTCCACCGTGCAGAAGGGAAAGAAGAACACGGCGACACCCGTAAGGCAAGTGACCCGCCAAATCGTTTCCTCCCTTGCACAGCCCATGAGCAACGCGGAGTTTGTCGCCACCTTCTCGCAGGAACGCAACCGGGGGTTCAACACGGCTGTCGGCACTACAGAGGTATCGGACCGGAACACCATACCGGCGTGTGTGCATGGTGCGCATGGTGTGATGGACGGACAGACGGTAAGGTTGCGCCTGCTGGAGCCTATGGCGGTGGCGGGCAGGATTATCCCACGCAATGCAGTGGTGGTCGGCACGGGCAAGATACAGGGTGAGCGGCTCGACATCGAGGTCACCTCGCTGGAATACGATGGCACGATTATCCCGGTGGAGCTTGCGGTCTATGACACGGACGGACAGCCCGGTATCTTCATCCCAAACTCGATGGAGATGAACGCCGTCAGGGAGGTTGCCGCCAACATGGGCGGCTCATTGGGGAGCAGCATCAACATCTCCACCAATGCCGGGGCACAGCTCGCCTCCGATTTGGGCAAGGGGCTGATACAAGGCACGAGCCAGTACATCGCCAAGAAGATGCGCACCGTCAAGGTGCATCTGAAAGCCGGGTACAGGGTCATGCTCTATCAGGAAAAGGACTGAAAACAACAATCAATAAAAACCATTTACCACTAAAAAACCAAAAGTAATGAGAAAAGTAATCATCATGTTTGCCCTCGCTATGGGCATCGCAACTGCCAACGCGCAGGAGAATGTAACCGTTGAACAGAACAACGGAAGTAATGAACAGCCGACCTTGACGAAGGAGGTCTATCCGCAGAAGGAGGCGGACGGCGACCTGTATCACGGGCTGTCGCGCAAGCTGGCCTTCGACCGCATGATACCGCCGCACGGTCTGGAAGTGACCTACGACAAGACCGTCCACGTCATTTTTCCGGCGGAGGTGCGCTATGTCGATTTAGGCTCGCCCGACCTGATTGCCGGGAAAGCCGACGGAGCGGAGAACGTCATCCGTGTGAAGGCTACGGTACGGAATTTCCCCAACGAAACGAATATGTCCGTCATCACGGAAGACGGCAGTTTCTACACCTTCAACGTGAAGTACGCCGCCGAACCGCTGTTGCTCAACGTGGAGATGTGCGACTTCATCCATGACGGCAGCACGGTGAACCGCCCGAACAACGCGCAGGAAATCTATCTGAAAGAGCTGGGCAGCGAAAGCCCGATGCTGGTGCGCCTTATCATGAAGTCCATCCACAAGCAGAACAAGCGCGAGGTGAAGCATATCGGCTGCAAGCGTTTCGGCATCCAATACCAGTTGAAAGGCATCTACACGCACAACGGCTTGCTCTATTTCCACACGGAGATAAAGAACCAGAGCAACGTGCCTTTCGATGTGGACTACATCACATGGAAAATCGTGGACAAGAAGGTGGCGAAGCGTACCGCCGTGCAGGAGCAGGTTATCCTGCCGCTCCGTGCGCAGAACTACGCCACCTGCGTGCCGGGCAAGAAAAGCGAGCGCACGGTGTTCACGATGGCGAAGTTCACTATACCCGACGACAAGTGCCTCGTGGTGGAACTGAACGAGAAGAACGGGGGCCGACACCAGTCTTTCGTGATTGAGAACGAGGACTTGGTACGTGCCAATATCATCAACGAACTTCAAGTGCGCTGACCATGAGAAAGTACATCGCAACCATTATCGCGTCGCTTGCCCTGTTCACGGGGCAGGCGCACGCCCAGCGATGTCTGCCGAAGATGCAGGGCATCGAGGTCAGGGCAAACATGGCGGACGGCTTCAAGCCCGGCGGCAACGACGACGGGTACAGCTTCGGGGCGGCTCTCTCCACCTACACGAAGAAAGGGAACAAATGGATGTTCGGCGGCGAGTACCTGCTGAAGAACAGCCCTTACAAGGACGGCAAGATACCCGTGGCGCAGTTCACGGCGGAGGGTGGCTACTACTTCAAGCTGCTGTCCGATGCCCGTAAAATCGTATTCGTCTATGCGGGGGCTTCGGCTCTTGCCGGATATGAAACGGTGAATTGGGGCCAAAAGGTGCTGCATGACGGCTCCACGCTCCATGACCGGGACGCCTTCATCTATGGCGGTGCAGCGACGCTCGATGTGGAGTTTTACGTGGCTGACCGTATCGCCCTGCTTGCCAACCTTCGGGAGCGTTGCCTGTGGAGTGGCGACACACGGAAGTTCCATACGCAGTGGGGCGTGGGTGTCAAGTTCATCATCAACTGACGGAGCAGTGAGAGAAGAGACCGAATCTATTCGGGCTATTCCGAGTCGTGACGGAAGAAGCCAAAGGCAACTGATGCACCGCATGGAACGGACGGACATTGACAATATGAGGCAGATGCCCCTTGCAGACTTTCTCGCACGGCTGGGGCATGAGCCTGTCCGAAGAAGCGGAAACGAGTGGTGGTATCGTGCGCCATACCGCAGTGAGCGCACGCCCTCTTTCCGCGTGAACGTAGTGAAACAGCTCTGGTACGACTTCGGTATGGGCAAAGGTGGCGACATCTTCACGCTTGCCGGGGAGTTGGTACAAAGCGGGGACTTCATGGAGCAAGTGAAGTTCATTGCAGAAACCGCCAATATGCCTATGCCTGTTCCCGAAGTGGGCAAACCGACAATCCTGCCTAAACCGTCAGAACCTGCCTTTGAAGGAGTGGAAGCCGTCCCGCTCCTTCGCTCCTCACTGACGGACTATTTAGAGGGACGGGGTATTCCTTACGTTGTCGCATCACGCTATTGTTGCCGACTGAATTACGGAGTGCGTGGCAAACGGTACTTCGCCATCGGTTTCCCGAATGTGGCAGGTGGCTACGAAATCCGCAACAAACTGTTCAAGGGATGTGTGCCGCCGAAAGATGTGTCGCTGGTCAAAGCGGAAGGCTCTCCGGCTGACGTGTGCAGCGTATTCGAGGGCTTCATGGACTTTCTCTCTGCCATTACGCTCGGATTGGAAACGGGCGATTGCCTTGTGCTGAACTCCGTTGCCAATGTGGAAAAGGCGATGAAGCATCTGGACGGGTATGAGCGTATATACTGCTATCTCGACCGTGACGAAGCCGGACGGCGCACGTTGGAAGCGCTGCAAGGACACTATGGGGAATGTGTCTGTGACCGATCCGCCCTCTATGACGGTTGCAAGGACTTGAACGAGTATCTGCAACTGACAACGAAAAAACAAAATGAACAATAACTTAAAAATCAAAGAACAATGAACATACTGAACAACAAGAACAAGAGAAAATCAATCTTCAAGGCATTGGCACTCTGCCTGTTCGCCGCCGTGTCGCTCACCGCCGTATCGTGTGACGACGACATGGACATCCAGCAATCCTATCCCTTCACGGTGGAAACCATGCCCGTGCCGAACAAGGTAAGTAAGGGGCAGACGGTGGAAATCCGCTGTGAACTGAAAAAGACGGGCGACTTCGCCAATACCCTCTATACCATCCGGTATTTCCAATTTGAGGGAGAAGGTACATTGAAAATGGACAACGGCATCACGTTCCTGCCCAATGACCGCTACCTGCTTGAAAACGAGAAGTTCCGACTGTACTACACGGCGGCGGGTGAGGAAGCGCACAACTTCATCGTGGTAGTGGAAGATAATTTTAACAACTCCTACGAGTTGGAATTTGACTTCAATAACCGGAATGTGCAGGACGAGGGATTTGTTTCCGTTATCCCCATTGGTAACTTCAAGTCACTCACACGATGATGCGTGTATTCATGGCAGTCTTCTGTTCGTTTCTTTCGGTCTGTTCTGCGTCCGCGCAGATCAGCTGTCAGAAGGGAACGGAGGGGCAGGCGGCAATCTACCGTCTGCCACCATTTGAGAGGGCGGTACGCTGCACGAAATTCTTTGAGGGCTGGCACTCGGAAAAGCATCACCCATACGTGGGCTGGGGTCATAAACTTTTGCCGGGCGAAAGGTATTCGGCACGTACCATGACGAAGCGGCAGGCGGACGCACTCCTACGGAAAGACCTGCGGAAGTTCTGTGCGATGTTCCGGCAGTTCGGAAAAGACAGCCTGCTCCTTGCCACGCTTGCCTACAATGTCGGTCCGTACCGCCTTTTGGGGAGTGGGAAGATACCCAAAAGCACGCTGATCCGAAAGCTGGAGGCGGGCGACAGGAACATCTACCGGGAGTATATCGCTTTCTGCAACTACAAGGGGAAACGCCACGCCATGCTGCTCAAACGGAGGAAGGCGGAGTTTGCACTGTTGTATATACCATAGACAATAATTGTCTGACGAAAGAAAATCCGATGAAGCCGCAACTTCATCGGATTTTCGCTTTTCATACATTCGGGATTGTCCCTTTGCCGACCACTTCACCGTCCCTGCAATGCTCTATGATGCCGGGCGAGAATCCCATATCCCCGATTGCGATGTGCCGGATATACTCCACATATTCCTGACCTTGAAAATTCCTGCCCGTAAGGTTCTTGAAAATCATCTTTATGCTAATTCCGTCATTGCCGTGCAAGATGATTTTTCCGTTCTGTCTGATTGCTTCCATGATTAAAACTTGTTTTTGTGAATACTATCGTAGATTGGTACAATGGTTTCTTTGCCTACTTTCTTCCCGCCATCATGCTCATGAAAGAAAGTAGGCGGCTTTTCGCCGCCCACCCCTCAAAAACGGGTGTAAAGTCCCGTTACCATCGTGAACATTTCCTCCAGCATATCGCAGTATATCCCCTCGTGCGTTTCAATGTCCTTCGTCCTGCACTCAAAGGTCTTTTTGCTGAACGTCTTGCGGTAGAAACGCATATTGTAGAGGTCTGCCCCTCCGTCATAGATGATGTCAAGGCGGTTGGCACTCGTCTTGTTCCTCGCAAGGCTCATGCGTAAGCCGTTGCCCATGTCTATGAAGTCCTTGCTTCCCGTTATGGCGGCAAAGCGTCTGCCGCCTATCTGCTCCAAAATCGTCTTTGCTATCATATTCATTCTTCTTTGGGTGTTATGTTCGGGCGGTGCTGACACCGCCCGAATGTTCAAAATTCCGTTTTCTCGGTTATGGGTGTATTTCTTTCCAACCACTCTTTCAGACACTCCATATTGTACTCGCTCGTTATGACTGCCGTGTGGGTGTCAATGGCAGTAAACCGACTGCTCTCGTTAGTCCTCTACCCATCCTTTGAGGGTTTCCACTCCCCACGCTTCGGCATCGTCAAAGATGCCGTCCAATTCCGTGATTGGCTTGCTGAACTTGACTATCAGCGTTTGGTAGCCTGCTTCGTTCATCGCTTGTCCTCCTTTTTTCGGGCATAGCCCTCAACAACTCGTCCTTCCTTTACCGTCAGCCACTTGTCCCGTGCGGCTCGGCACTCGTCCAATGTGGGTTTCACACAAGAGAATAATTCTCCGTCCGTGTGGCGGTAATCGTACTGCACAAGTGTCCGCTTGCGTCTGCCGATACCCGTTTGAAATTTCTCGTATTTCTCCGTACCTGCCTCTGTGCAGGTGCTTACTCCGTTGATGGTCATTCGTGTACTCATAATCGTTGCTTTTAGATGGTTAGAAATGTACTGACAGCACCCTGTTCTGCATCACCATTTCGGGGTCGCTTGTATAGCGTTGGTGCAGGTAGAAATGGTGTGAGCCGAAGCCGTAATGAAAATACTTGTCAAGTTCGTTCTTTTCGGCGAAGTCCTTGACACTTGCCCTTAACTGCTCCTCACTCATTGCAAGAGTGAGGAGGTTCATAAACTCAAGGAACATCGTGGGGATTTTATCGTCCCACAAACAAACCATGCTTTCAAATCTTACTTCCATATCAATGTTGTTTTAGGGTTTATGCTATGCCGCTTTCATCCGCTCACGGATGAGGTTGGCGTTCTTGTTCACAAGGTCAATGATACGCTCGTGGTATTCGGTGTCTTGGTTGCACTTGCCGTGGCACTGCACGACTTTGAGGGTTCGCAAGTCCACCTCAACGGTCTCAATTATCTCACCACCAATCCTTGCCGAGAGTATGAGGGTATCGGGTTTCTTGTAGTATTCACTACCGAACACGCAAATGTTTTGTGCCTTGCCCTCATTGTAATACTCGTCTATGCTTTCAAGCACCTTGACGATTATCTCCTCGTCAGTGATTATCAAGCCGAAGAATTTGGATTTGTTGGCGATGAAATTCTCCGCGTCTTTCTTTCGTTGGAGTTGTCGCTGTTGCTCTCGCTCACGCCTTTCAATCTCCCAACGGCGGCGCTCTGCGGCTCTTTCCCTCTCGTGTATGGCTTCAATCTTTCGGGTTGCATTGTCGTGTGCCGCTATGAAATCTTCGGGGCAGATGTTCTTCGGGTTGCGGAGGTCATGACCGAGTTTTTTGAGCATACGCAGGTAGTCACACCACATCGAGAAGTTGTCTATCTGATACTTGTGACGCTTGGCAATCAGATAGGATGACCAACATTCATCGGCAGTACGGGTATTGAAAAGAAAGTGTTTCATTACCTCAATCTCACCGCCTTTCATAAGGGTCTCAATTCTTGGGTCGGAAAGGAGAGCCTTGAAAAGACGCACGGGGGAAATGCTGTGAAAATCGCCATTGAAGCCGTTGCGTTTGAGTTGTGGCAATACCCTCATCTTTGGATAGGCATAACTCCCTGCCACCACATCATCGTATAGGCTGTTGTGCGGTCTTATCTCCATATTGCTGTCCAAAGCCCACACATCGCAATAGCAGAAAAGAAATCCACGGAGCAACGCCATATCCGTAACCTTGCCTTCGGGAGAAATCCAACGCTGCACAACCTCGTGGCAGTAGAATTTCATCTGTTCGCCTTTCTTGCTCTCGCATCTGACTTGTGCAACACGGATTACCTGATAGCCTTTGCAGGTGGTTATCACACTGAAATACTGCGTTTCCTTGTAGGTGCGCTTTCGGGTATCCTGCACTTTGAGTTCGGTATGACATTTGGGGCAGACACAACCTTCAAGGCTGTCGCATAGCGTGCTGTTGCTATGCCACTCGTGACCGCAATCGGAGCAGGTGATGTTCCCTTTCTTGGTGCGATAGCCAATATGTTCAACGCAGTGGCGGTATGCCCATTCAATCTGTGTCGCTGATATTGGGCGAAGGTTGGCGGAAAGTCTTGCCACCTCTTTCTGTATCTTGGTCTTGGGTTTCATAACAAATCAAATAATGAGGGTTCTTGTATGGCTTGTGCGGTCGCTTTGGTGGCGGTTCTCGGCTTATGGCGGTTCTGCAACTTGCGGAGTTCCTCCTCTTGGTATTGGCGGACTGCGTTCTGCCGTGCTTCCGCCTTTTCCTCTTCCGTGAGTTCCACAACGTGGTTCACTACCACTTGGCAGTTCATCGGCTTGCCCACCTCTATCTCGTTTTCCTCATAGTAGTGTATGGCTTGCCCGTAAATCTCCCCGTCCGTGAAGCCGTTGCAACCGCTTTTCTGCACATAGTTCAGAATGTGGGTCACGCAATCGTCTATGTTCTTGGCTGGGTTGCGGTAGCTCTTGGCAAAGAGCGCATCTTCCTCCGCACGTTGCTCTAAATACATCTGTATCGTTCTCTTGAAATGGTCTGTTCCTTTCATATCGCTGTTGTTTTAGATTGTTCCCTTCAAAATCTCTCTCCAATAAATCGGCTCTATCTCACTCAAAAGGAAGTCTGTAAAGTCCTTACGTGCGTCCTTGTTCAGTTCGTGGTAGAGTTCACGGAACACGGATATATTGCCGTTGAGGTACGTTTCCACCATATACTCGAGGATGTTGCCCACCTCGTAGTATCTGCATTGTTGCTCTGCTGTCCTGCTTCTTCTCTTTGCCATGTCGGTAGGAATTAAAGGGTGAATAACCAAAGGATGAAGCCGAAGAAGGCGATTGTGGAAAGGATAGCCACGATTATGCCTATCGCCACTCGGAACATTCCGTTTATTATCTCTCTTACGATGCCCCAAAGGATGCCTAACATCCACAAGGCGGTGCGCACGATTAGGGTGCATATCGCAAGCCCCATGTATTGCGCCATTTGTCTGAAGTCTGCTGTTGCTGTCATAGTCGTATCATTTGTTAAGTTCCACGATGCTGTCAATCCTGCCGTAAAGGAAATTGCGGAGTGCGGTCTTGTCGGTAGCCTTGTATTCCGCCCAATGTCCGTATTGCTTCACGATGTAGGTTCGGAGAATGTCGGAGAAGTCAAACCTCCAGCCTTGCAAGGGGACTGCACTCTTGAAATAGGTGTTGCTGTTCACATTCTCGGTGAGCCAATCCTTTTCTTCTCGGTTCATCTGTCCTCCGTTGTTCAGTTTCTCACGCAGGATGTAAACCTTGCTGCCTTTCAGTGCGTCCAATGTCGGCACTTCCCAAGCCACGAATTTTGTTGCTATTGCTGTTCTCATATCCGTTTTGTTTTTGATTTTTATTTTTAATGCGGATTCAAGAGCTGAGGGAGTTGAGTTTCAAACTATCTTATCTGCCTCTCGTTTATCCGACATTTTTTTTAATGCGTCTTTCTGTCGCATCGGTCGTTTTCGTTTCGGGTGCCTAAAAAGGTAGGGATTAGGGAATGCAAGGTTTTTCGGAAAAATACTACCCGAAGGGCTGGAGATTTTTCCAGAAAACAGGAGGCTTGACCTTGCTTTCCCGTCAAATCCCGGAGTTACCTTTGCACCCAGCACGAAAATGACTGCCTGATGCGGCTCACAGAAAGGCGCAAAAATGGAGGTAAACGGAAGTAGAGGCAGATTGGACAGAAAACTTCAAAAGAGAAATCCGTAAAAAAGGAAGCCCATAACAAAAAAGAACATAGACGGAAGCGTGAAACTGGGCAAACCATCAGCAAAGAAGTATGATTTTATCTGTTTGGCCAAACGTGTTTGGTCGGATGGATAAAAACATTCTTCCCGGTTTGTCTGCCGTGAGTGACGGCTTGTTCCATTTATGGAATGTGCGGTCATGCACGGCTTTCCGCTTCCGGCTCAAAGGGACAGCAAAAAAAGAAAAATCGCCAGAAATCCGTAAAAGCACCTCTTTGGCATAAGCGCAAAAGAAATGGGCCTTGCTTCATCAGTCTAAACATTGTTTAGGCGTGAGGCAAAGCCCTTTTCTCCGCTTATGCGGCAGTCGGCACACGGTCGTTCAAAATCCTTTTGTACGATGGTGTGCCGACGAATAAAATCGCTTTTACAGAAAAATAAATGCTGAATTACACATAAAAAGATAGATAAGTCACCCAATTTTTGGGCTTCTCAAATAAAATATCTACCTTTGCAATAGAGTTGTTAGGAGTAGCAAACCGCAGTATATCAGTGAACTTGCATTTTCGCTAAATCGTTACCTTAAAATACCATTACTCTCAATCTACTCTGACATTCAATCAGATATAAGTTTTTTGATTATCCACTGCAAAGATAAGCAATTCCATAGTGAGACTACCCCACTATCAGCGGAAAATTTTAATCCGTTCGCTCAATTCCCCGAATTCCTTTTCTCCGGGTTCGGCAGTCGGTGTGCCAAAAGGCATTTCGGCTATCAGCATCCAGCTTCCGGGCAAATTCCAAGTGCGGCGCACCTCCTCATCAATCAGCGGGTTATAGTGCTGCAACGAAGCTCCCAGACCGGCATCTTCGAGCATCGTCCATATGGCAAACTGATGCATGGCCGATGTGTGCTGCGACCAGGTTGGGAAGTTCTCGGCGTAAGAGGGAAAAGCCTCTTGCAAATTCTTTACAACCGCAGTGTCTTCAAAATAGAGCACAGTGCCATGCCCGGCGGCAAAGCATCCGTCAATTTTGGCTTCCGTCTTTGCAAAAGCATCGGACGGGATGCGCTGTTTCAGGGTACTTTTCACAATATCCCACAATTTCTTATGCTCATCACCCAGCAACAACACAATTCTGGTTGACTGCGAATTAAAAGCCGACGGCACGTTCTTCACTGCCGTACGGACAATATGCACCACCTCCTCGTCCAAAACGGGAGAGTCACTGCCGATGGAGTAATAACTACGCCGGTGTTCCAGCGCTTCTGCAAAGGTTCTTTTCATATATTTCTCTTTCATTATTGTTTTTATTCTAGTATAGAAATAACAAGTGAAAGAAACAAGTTGTTCGATTTTGCAGAATATATTTGTACCTTTGCCGCAAGTTATGAAAAAAGAGAAATTCTACGTTGTATGGGCCGGCGGCACTCCGGGCATTTATACCTCCTGGACCGACTGCCAGCTGCAGACCAAAGGCTACGAAGGAGCGAAATACAAATCGTTCGACACGCGCGAAGAAGCGGAAAAAGCCTTTGCCTCATCACCGTACGACTACATCAAGCGTAACGCATCCACCGGCAGCAGAAAACCCGGACAGTCCCACGACACAGATTCTCCCTACCCGACCGCAGTCCTCGAAAACAGTCTTGCCGTAGATGCCGCATGCAGCGGAAATCCCGGTGCAATGGAATACCGGGGGGTGCACGTCGCCAGCCGCCAGCAGGTCTTCCACTTCGGCCCCATGTACGGCACCAATAACATCGGAGAGTTTCTTGCCATTGTCCATGGCCTTGCCCTGCTGAAGCAGAAAGGCTTTGATATGCCCATTTACAGCGACAGCGCCAATGCCATCAACTGGGTGAAACAGAAGAAATGTAAGACCAAACTGCCCCGCGACCCCAAGACCGAAGAACTTTTCCAACTGATAGATCGTGCCGAGAAATGGCTGCGCGAAAACACCTATTCCACACCCATACTCAAATGGGAAACCCGGCAATGGGGAGAAATCCCCGCAGACTTCGGAAGAAAATAACATAGAAAGACTCTTCCCTCCCCCCCCCTTCTTCTTACCCGATATTAATGTGCATGCGCAGGTAGGTTTCAGCACACTGATAATCAATGCGTTTGAAGTTTATTATTGTTTACTTGGAATAAACTGCCGGTTTAATACCAATAAACTGTCAATTTAATACTAATAAACTCCCGGTTTAATACTAATAAATCGGAAGTTTATTCCAAGTAAACCAACGGTGAACTACATGGTACCGGACACTGTCGTCACTGTTGTCAACACACCCTCTATCCCCTTCCGGCAAAGAGATAGAGCATCATCGGTGACGAGTGACGAGAAAAACATAAAAAAAACCGACAAGCGGCAGCCTTATCCCAAAGACTGCATGTCGTTCAGCTTCTTGTAGTAGCCATTCTTGGCGAGAAGTTCCTCGTGCTTGCCGCGTTCCACAATTTCTCCCTCATAGAGCACGCAGATCTCATCCGCATTCTTAATCGTGGAAAGACGGTGCGCAATGGCAATGGTAGTGCGGGTTTTCATCAAGCGCTCCAAGGCCTCTTGCACCAAGCGCTCCGACTCCGTATCCAGCGCAGAAGTGGCCTCATCCAGAATCAGTATAGGCGGGTTTTTGAGAATGGCACGTGCAATGCTGATGCGTTGGCGCTGTCCGCCGGAGAGCTTACCGCCGCGATCGCCGATATTGGTGTCGTACCCTTTCTCGGTGTCCATGATGAAATCGTGCGCATTGGCTATTTTGGCAGCTTCGACAACCTGCTCCATGGTGGCATTCTCCACGCCGAAAGCGATGTTGTTGAAGAACGTATCATTGAAGAGAATAGCCTCCTGATTGACGTTTCCAATCAGCCCGCGCAAATCAGAGATACGCATTTCCTTGATGTTCAGCCCGTCTATCCTTATTTCGCCCGACTGCACATCATGGTAACGGGGCAGCAAATCGACCAACGTCGATTTTCCGGAACCGGATTGCCCCACCAGCGCAATGGTCTTGCCCTTGGGCACAGTCAGATTGATGTGCTTCAACACCTGGCGCGAACCGTCGTAGCTAAAACTGATGTCCTTGAATTCCACTTTGTCTTTCAGTGAAGAAAGCGGCTTCGGCCGGGCAGGCTCCTTAATGGGATTCTCCGCGAAAAGTATCTTGTCGATGCGTTCCATAGACGCAAGCCCTTTGGGTATGTTGTATCCGGCTTTGGAGAATTCCTTCAACGGGTTGATAACACTGTACAGTATCACCAAATAATAGATGAACGAAGGAGCGTCAATCGTCGAACTGTTGCTGAGGATCAGCGTACCGCCGAACCAGAGCACGATAACGATGACACATGTACCCAGAAATTCGCTCATGGGATGCGCCAATGCCTGACGGGTAGCCACCCGGTTGATGGCGTCGCGGTACTCGTTGCTGCACTTATTGAAACGCTCCATCATTTTGTTTTCGGCAATAAAGGCTTTGATGATGCGCAGCCCGCCCAACGTCTCTTCCAGTTGCGACATGGTGTCACTCCACTTTGCCTGCGCATCCAGCGACTGCCGTTTCAGTTTCTTGCCCACCGTCCCCATTATCCAGCCCATGCCCGGAAGCACCAGCAATGTGAACAATGTCAACTGCCAACTGATGGCTATCAACGTTCCAAAATAAGCTATAATCAGTATCGGGTTCTTTATCAGCATGTCCAGCGAACTGGTTACGGACGTTTCCACCTCGGTCACATCACCGCTCATGCGGGCAATGATGTCGCCCTTCCGCTCTTCGGAGAAGAAACTCAAAGGAAGATGCAACACCTTGTTATATACCTGCGCGCGGATATCACGAACCACCCCCGTACGGAGGGGAATCATCACCGCCGAAGAAGCAAAATAGGAAAAGGCTTTCAGCAGAGTCATCACCGCCAGAAAGACACCCAGAATCAGCAACGTCAGCGAACCGCCCTGCGAGGCTATCAGCTCGGTGACGTAGTAGTAGAAGTTATTGACCGCTATATCTTTCAGGTTAACGCCTACCGCATCCCAAGGAATGAACTCGTAGGTCTTGGTATCCATCTTGAAAAGTATCTGGAGAATAGGAATAATCAACGCAAAAGAAAATATATTCAGAATTGCCGATAACAGGTTCAGGAACAATGCTCCTATCAGATATTTCTTATAAGGCGGAACAAAACGCCGCAAAAGTCGGAGGAATTCTTTCATTCGGTCAAGCAGTTAATTCATTACGTTTGTACTGGGGGCAAAGATAGGGATAAAAAATTATCTATAAACGTGTTTTAACCAATATTCAAGAACATATAGCCATAACAGCTTCAGAATCGCGAAAAATGAAAACCTGACTATATTATAACTTCTTACCTTTTTTATTATAACTTTGTGGCCTATACCAAACTAATTCAAAGAAGGATGAAACCATACGATTACCTGATTGTCGGCAGCGGCCTATTCGGAGCCGTATTCGCTCACGAAGCCCATAAAACCGGTAGAAAATGCCTTGTGATAGAAAAGCGTACTCACACCGGTGGTAATATCTACTGTGAAGAAGTAGACGGAATCAATGTGCACAAATACGGTGCCCACATTTTCCACACAGACAATAAAGAAGTGTGGAACTATGTCAACCGCCTTGTTGAATTCAACAGATATACCAACTCACCGATTGCCAATTATAAGGGGAAACTGTATAATCTTCCTTTCAACATGAACACTTTCTATCAGCTGTGGGGAGTGCGCACCCCGGCAGAAGCCAAAGCAAAGATACAAGAACAGTGCAAGGAATATGCCCACATCACCTATCCGCAGAATTTGGAAGAACAAGCATTGAAACTTTGCGGAGAGGATATTTACCAGCAACTGATAAAAGGATATACGGAGAAGCAATGGGGACGTTCTGCCACAGAGTTACCGGCATTTATCATCAAACGCATCCCTTTCCGCTTCATCTTTGATAATAATTACTTTAACGATCCGTATCAGGGTATTCCTGTCGGTGGTTACAACCGCTTAATCGATGCCTTGCTGGAAGGTATCGAAGTCCGCACCGGCATCGACTATATGGAACACCGTAAGGAACTGGACCCTTTGGCAGAGAAGGTGCTCTACACCGGTTGCATTGACGAGTATTTCAATTATGCGTGCGGTCATCTGGAGTACCGCAGTCTACGATTTGAGCACAAGCGCCTGGCAGATGTAGAAGACTTTCAGGGCAATGCTGTCGTAAACTATACCGATCGTGAAACTCCTTACACCCGTATTATCGAACACAAGCATTTTGAGTTCGGCAAACAGCCCTCCACCGTAATCACTTATGAATATCCCGATGATTTCGAGCCGGGAAAAGAGCCTTATTATCCGGTAAACGATGAGAATAATACCCGGATTTTCAACCAATATCAAAGGCTGTCCCAGCAACAGGAGAAAGTTTTATTCGGCGGCAGATTGGCACAATATACGTATGCGGATATGGATGATACGGTGGCAGCGGCGCTAAAGTTGTGGAAAAGCTTGCAATAATATTTCTCAGGCAAGAAATAACCTGTATCTTTGTACACATAAGTATTCTGTAAAAGAGCTTTATAGAATTTTATACATCAAATCGTGCATTGATGAACCCAATAAATATTATAAAAGCGCGATATGCAAAATATGGAAATAGAAAAAGAAGTGCAAGTCAGTGTTATCGTTCCAAACTATAACTATGCCCGCTATCTGCCAATGCGTATAGAGTCAATTCTTAATCAAACCTTCACTGATTTTGAACTAATTTTACTCGATGATGCATCAACAGACGAAAGCGTTTCTGTTTTAGAAAAATATCGTAATAATAAGCACGTCTCTCACATCGTTGTCAACGAGCAGAACACAGGAAGCCCATTTCAACAATGGATGAAAGGTATTTCATTATCCCGCGGTAAATATATCTGGATAGCCGAAGCGGACGACCTTGCAGAACCAGACTTTCTGGAAACGTGCATTAATTCAACGCAACAAGCAGAAGATGTTTCCATATGTTATACCGGATCTTTATTGATTGACAATACTGGTCAGGTTTTAAGAAAAGATGTTAATCACTGGGGACATAGAAAAGCCAAAGCAAATTCTTGTTTTAACGGTGTTCTATTCGCCACACACAATTTATACTGGAAGAACTATATTATCAATGCAAGTGATGCAATCTTTTCACGTCAAAAGGCCCTTACACTGCTTAACTCTTCTTTCAAAAATATGCATTATTGCGGTGATTGGCTATTTTGGTTTGAAATGGCCATGAAAGGGCAGGTGATAGAAATATATAAAAACCTAAATTATTTCCGGCAGCATCCTACCAAAGTTACTGAAAACTCAAGAAAAGCGGGAGAAGGCATAAAAGAAGATATATTAATTGTAAAACATATAGAAGAAATATTAGGAAATAGACTAAACCGCTATAAAAAACGGCTACGCCATGGTATTTTATATAGAAAAATAAAAAGGTTGCCAATAAACAAAAAACAGAAAGCACCACTTTATCAAAGTCTACATGATACACTACACGCCGGGGTTATAGAGTATTTAATAGAACGCTCCAATCAATATCTGCGATTATTGATACCAACACTAACTACCGGTAAAAGAGATCGACTTTAATAAAAAATTCATTTACTTAACTCCAATAAACGAACTTATGGATATAGTTTTCACCATTGACGAAAAATTTACCCGATTTTGCGCAGTTGCCATAGCTTCCCTATTGAAACATAATAAAACAGAAGAAATATGTTTCCACATAGTGACAGATAATCTTACGGAAAAGAGCAAAACAATTCTCTCCGAATTAGCAAAACAAAGTGGCGCCTGCACTTATTTCTACCATGTACCCAAAGAAAAAACAGAAGGTTATCAAGTAAAAGCCATGAGCCACCGTATTTCATTGGCTACTTTTTATCGCTGCATGCTGCCTTCACTGCTCCCCTCGCAGCTATCCAAAGCAATCTACCTTGACAGCGACATATTAGTCTTAGATTCTATAAAAGAAATCTGGAACACCGACTTAAATAATATAGCTATTGCCGGTATAGAAGAGGCCCGCAGCAAAGAAGACAAGCATTGTGACCGCTTAGGCTACGCTCCCTCCTATCGTTATATAAATGCGGGAGTGCTCCTTATCAACTTAGATTATTGGCGTAAGTATAACATAGAAGAAAAGTGTCGCCAATATTATGCAAAGAATATAGACCGTATGCTCTATAATGATCAGGATTTATTGAATGCCTTACTCTATGACAAAAAAGCTGTAATCCCCACACGTTATAATGTGCAAGATGCTTTCTACCGGAAATTCAATAAAGGAAACAGTCTACCTCCTGAATATAAATCCACCTATCAAGACGCCTTACTCCACCCCGCCATTTTACATTATACCAACCGAAAGCCTTGGGAATATCACTGTATGCACCCTTTGCGGAAACTATTTTATGATTATCAGAACCTGACGCCTTATGCCGGACAATCTGTTTTGAACAATCCTTTGAAGCGTATCCATCGCTTTATCCATTTACTTCCTTATTTGTTAGGATTTAAACAGAAACGCTACTATTCACTTTCAACTCTCAGGGAAAATCAATGAGGGTTCTTTCCAAGTAGAATAGAATTAGCATGTTTCACAAAACTCCAATGGCTGTTGCTCACCAACCAACAGTTATCGACAAATTGGTCACCCTTATACTCTTTCAGATAACAGACACTCTGTATATCAGGATACTCTTTTGCCGTAAAACAAACCTTATGAGAGTAAGGAAGCTTATCAAAACGGCGAATTAAATCTTCTGTACATTGGTCTCTATCGCAAAACTTCACAATAAGATTATCCCAATTAATCCTTTTCACTCGACGAGACCATTTAGCATACGCCTCATCTTCGTCTTTATAGTGAATAAAGTGAATTTCAATATCATTAGCAATAAGTCCTATTGGATATTCTTTGTCATCAAGGAATTCCAGATATTTGGACCGGCTTCTCTCTATAAAGCATAAATCAGAATAAATCAACGAAGGCTCTTCCAACAGTTTTATATAATCAGGAGCAAAAACAAACAAGCCAATGAAAGGAGAATTGAACTCTAAATTACAATACTTATACATAAAAGTACCCCAACAATTATTACTCAAGATAGTAACTGTTTTATTCTTAAGATTCATTCGATACCACCAACAACGAATTCTCCTTGTCAATTTGATATATTTCTTTTTTCTTTTACTCAGCATGACTAAAAACTCTATTCACCAAGATCCATATATTTAGGCTTTCTAAATCTAAAAGCATAAGGTAACCGTTTCATACACCATTGAACACGTTTCTTCAAAGAAGATAGAGGCCGCTGCCCTTGCCATGGTGTCATATCCAAATATTTATAATATTCACTTCGCAGCGGATGCATACTATCATAATTCCAAGGTTTCTTATTAGTATAGTGCAAAATCACCGGATGCAACAGTTCCTCTCTAAAGCTGTTCCAATCAGCTACTTTTTTGTCCATACCATAACGATAGAACCCATCTTGCATATTCCACTTCAAAGGAACAAATACTTTATCTTTATGCAAAACGACATTCAACAAATCCTGATCATTGAAAAGAATACGCTCCGGATATGTCTGAAAATATTTAACACACTGTTTGTCCACCTTATGTTCCCGCCAATAATCTAAGTTGATAAGGAGCACACCGGCATTAAAATAAGAATACGATCGGTCGTAATGAAGCCGTTCATAACGTTCGTCTTCGTCCTTACCAATATCTTCAATACAAGCTGCACCACAGCCGGACAAATCTGTATTCCAAAATTCCGAAATATCTCCCAAAACCACAATATCACAATCCAAATAGAGAACCTTTTCCACATCATCAGGCAGAATGGCCGAAAACATACAACGATAGTAAGTTGCCATAGAAATACGTTTGCCGAATTTCTTTATAGCAAAACAACTCAATAAATCTTCAGGAGGGAAATAGAAACGGATGTCATTTCCGTAAGAAGCCACTAAGTTCCGCAAAATCTGTTGATTTTCCTCGGAAAGAGATGGGGCTACAATGTGTACACAGATATCAGCACTTTTATTATTCTCAAACAAAGAAACTAATGTAACAGCACAATGCTGCATAAAGTTAGCATCTATATTACAAGCTATATGAATCATAAAGATTTGATTTATTATTGTTTTTGACCTGTCATCTGAAAATATTTATCCATCACCAGCAATGAAATCAGACGCTCGCGTTCAGTATCGAAAAATTGTGCTACATATTCATGAGCATGCCGGATAATCAGTTCTGCTTCTGCCGGATGATTAATATAATAAGTCAGTTTTTCTTCTAAGTTGGAAAGATCGTCCTTAATCTCTATATAATGATAATCAGGTATTAATTTCCCTTCCATAAACCAAGTCTCACAGGTGGGACGAGTCATTACAGCAATAGAGTTGGATGACATTACCCACTTTAAATTAGAAGCGACATCATTACCCTCAAGTGCCATAATAAACTTGTAGTCAAGATGCTCACGAATTGTTTTTTTTGGAGTCATCCAAGCGTCGGGATAACCTTCATTCCTACCCACTACACCACAATCGCAAAGAGAAGATCCGAAGTACATATGAAGAAATTTCTCACGAATACGGCTCAACCGAATCTTGCCGCGAAATATAGCTTGGTCACGTTTTTGTGAAAAAGGAACAGGATCGTTTAGAAATATAAAATGCCGTAATTTATCCAACTTCAACACTACGGAATAGGCATTATCCTCCTTCAACAAACGACTTTTTACTATTGAAGGGTATTGGGGGGTAAAATATACGTCTCCCGGAATATAACTTATACGTAAATTCTGATTAAACCAACAGGTTACATCCTTCAAATCAAAATAATATGCTTTGTGAAAAGTAGAAGGGCGAAAGTTTCTTATCTTATCCAGATATACATAATAGCTATGCTTATGCTCATGCAAAACCTGTTCCGGCAATACTACCGGATGTTGCAACTTGTTGTAATAGTTCACCCGTTCATAAATATAATCTTTGTCAGACCGCATTTCTACTTGCTCCAAACAGCTCTTTCTCCGCATACTGAAAAAACAATCGGGTATACACCGTTTCAGATACCCCTTTAGGAAAAAGAATGCCTTTGATGGTTTACCGCTACGAAGCTTATACAACAGACTATCACTCATTTAATATTGTTTTATAGGCAATAAATAGTGTTTTTTAAACGTTCGTTTAAAAAACACAAAGATAGGAGTAATTTCTTATCTAAAAAATATTGTTACTCGTTTTTTTCATATTCATCGCCAAAAACGTATTAACCTGATAATATCATTTTTTTGAATAGTCATAAATATAGACAAATGATCTTCCTGTGAAAAAGTTCAGAGAGGTGTTTTTTAAACGAACGTTTAAAAAACACTATTCCTTAAAAACAGACATATGAGACTGATTAAAATGACAGGCGGCCTGGGCAACCAAATGTTTATCTACGCTTTCTATCTACGAATGAAAAAACGTCATACAAATACTCGGATCGATTTGTCCGACATGATGCATTACAACGTCCACCATGGTTATGAAATGCACCGCGTGTTCAATCTTCCCAAAACAGAATTCTGTATCAACCAACCTTTGAAAAAGGTTATAGAATTTCTTTTCTTCAAGAAAATCTATGAACGCAAACAAGACCCGTCAAGTCTCCTCCCATTCGATAAAAAATACTTATGGCCTTTGCTATATTTTAAAGGATTCTATCAGTCGGAAAGGTTCTTTGCCGATATGGAAAATGACATACGTACAGCCTTTACATTCAACTCAGACTTGTTCAATGAGAAGACCCAAGCAATGCTAACGCAAATAAAGCATAACGAGCATGCCGTTTCACTACATATCCGCCGGGGAGATTATTTAGAACCCAAACATTGGAAAACAACAGGCAGTGTGTGCCAACTGCCCTATTACCTCAATGCTATTACCGAAATGAACAAACGGATAGAGCAGCCTTCCTATTATGTTTTTTCGGATGACATAGCCTGGGTAAAGGAAAACCTGCCGTTGCCACAGGCCGTCTTCATTGATTGGAATAAAGGTGCGGAAAGCTGGCAGGACATGATGCTGATGAGCCATTGCCGCCACCACATCATTTGCAACAGTACGTTTAGCTGGTGGGGGGCGTGGTTGAACCCCAGAGAGAATAAGACGGTAATTATGCCCGAACGTTGGTTTCAACATTGTGATACGCCCAACATCTATCCTGACGGTTGGATAAAAGTACCCGTTAACTGATTACATACATCGCGATGATAAATACTTACCTTATAAAGAAAATAAGTTTAGCCCTTGTGGAATGTTTCAAAACATTCCGCAAAGCCCCTCCTTCACAATTAATAATGACCCTATTGGTGAAAAACGAAGAAAGCATGCTGGAGGAAAACCTATTGTTCCACAAAGCAATGGGTGTGGACAGCTTTATCATTACAGACAATAATTCCACCGACTCTACTCCCGAGATTATCCGAAAATATAAACAGAAAGGATGGATAAAGGAAGTCATTGAGGAGAAAGCAACCGACTATGAACAAAAAGAATGGGTAGACCGGATGATATGGAAAGCCAAAACCATCTACAAAGCCGACTGGATCATCAATGCCGATGCCGATGAGTTGTGGTACTCTCCCTCCGGCAATCTCAAAACAGACCTGTCGGCCACCCATGCCAACGTATTGAATTGCGAAATGAGAAGCGTTTATCCGGAAGAGAACCGACCTTTCTGGCAGTGGGATAAAGTTGTGAGACCTGTCAGTGAACCGGAACGCTACGATTTGTCTACCTATTCCATATTCGAACGGCAGAACAAAAAAGTCATCCATCGAAGTGCCGGCTATCTGCAAATCTCTATGGGAAACCATAAAGTGACCATGCTTCCCCAACTATCCACAGACAGTGGCATACGCATATATCATTACAACATACGCGGGAAACAACAATTCCTGGAAAAGATGATAAATGGAGGCAGGCAGCTGGAGCAGCATAAAGGCAGACATGGAGGTCGCCATTGGAGATACTTCTACAAATTATACAAAGAAGGGAAACTCGAAGCGGAGTATGACCGGGTTATCGGGACATCCTTTTATAAAGCATTGTGTGAGAAGCAGTTTATTATTCCGGACACAACCATTCCGGATGTCTTTAAAGAACTAAACATACACCAATGATGAAACATGCCTTTCTGATTATCGCCCACAACGAATATCCGATACTCGAAGTATTGCTTTCTATGTTAGACGACGAACGCAATGACATCTATCTGCATATCGACAAACGAGCAGTGGGCCTATATCAAAAAATTAAAGGATTCAAGATAAAGAAAGCCGGTTTCTATCTCATTGAAAAAAACATGAAAGTGTATTGGGGAGACATCAGCTTAGTAAAGGTGGAATATCTCCTGTTCGAGACTGCTCTGAAAAACGGACCTTATGCCTATTATCACTTACTGTCAGGAGCAGACCTTCCTATCAAAAGCCAAGACTACATTCATGAATTCTTTCATAAAAATTCAGGAAAGGAGTTCGTCGGCTTCTGGCAAGATGCAGCCCACCAACGGGATTTGGAACGCAAAGTATCCCGATATTATTTTTTCACACAAAGACTGAAAGACAAAGGAAACATGCTGCATGGAATCACCGCATTTCTCCGGAACACAGTTTTAGCCCTTCATAAAATAAGCAACTACCGCAGAAAGACAACATTTGAGTTTAAAAAAGGAGGACAATGGGTGAGTGTCACTGAAAATGCCGTCAGCTATCTGCTGCAGTACAAGGACATTATATTGAAGCGGATGAGATACACGCTTTGCCCGGACGAAATATTTATTCAAACCCTCCTGTGGAACTCTCCTTTCCGAGAAAAGATGTACTGCATACATGATGCCAGCACAGGCTGCATGCGTGACATTGACTGGGAACATGGAAATCCCTACGTATGGCAGAATGCCGATTATAAAAGACTTGCCGACTCCAACAAGATTTTCGCCCGGAAGTTTCACTCCAAACAAATGAAGGTGGTCCACGAAATACAGAAATCATATTCAAAATAACGAACGTAATGAATATTTTATTTTACACAGTCAATGAAGTAGCTCCACAATATGGGGGAGTTGAAAGAATAACAGCAAATATAGCAACTGCATTAACCACATTTTATAACGCAAATTGCTATTCAGCTTATAAATACGACATTGACAGTTCATTTGAGAAACAACAATTCGTCGATACAATCAAGATCACATCTTACAATAAGCTCACTCGGTTAATTCAGTTCATAGAACAAAACAAAATTGATGTCATTATCAACCAGGGAGAACATAAACTAACCAAACATCTGAAGACAGCCTTAAGCCAGTCGCAAAGAAAAGAGTGCAAACTGATATTCGCACTTCACACCAAACCTGCCGCTGAGGTCAACTTTATAACTCTGGACAACCCCAAGAAAGAGCTCAAAGAGGGGAAGCACATATGGAAAAACCTCAGAAAATGCTTATCATTCCCATACCAAAAAATGAGAAAGATCATAAAGCTGCCCGTCCTGTATAAAGAGTCATATACTTTTTCAGACAAAGTAATCCTCTTATCCGGACACTTCAAAAACGACTTCCTAAAATATGCCCGCCTAAAAGAGGATAGCAAAATCAGAATAATTCACAATGCCCTTTCATTCCAATCTTTTTATGACATGGCAAACTACGGATACAAAAAGAAAGAAGTGCTCATCGTATCCAGGTTGGAGGAAGAACCCAAAAGGGTATCCATCGCTTTAAAAATATGGAAAGAGATTGAAGCCGACAGCAGCTTATCCGATTGGAAATTAAGAATTGTTGGTCATGGGAAAATGGAAAGCCAATATAAAGACTTTGTCAGACATCACAACCTGAGTCGTGTCTTCTTTGAGGGCGCAAGAAATTCGGAGCCTTATTACACTGAGGCTTCCATATTCATGATGACCTCCTCCTTTGAAGGGTGGCCGCTGACGTTAATTGAAGCGCAACAATGCGGCTGTGTTCCTCTGGCCTTCGACAGCTTTGCATCATTGAAGGATATAATAACAAGTGAGGACAACGGGTTTATCATCCCCAATAATGATATTCCGGCGTATATTCAACAAATCAAACGACTAATGACAGATGATAAATTGCGCAAATCCATGGCGGCCAATGCCATTGAAAGCAGCAAACGGTTTACCATTGACACCATAATAAAGGAATGGATAAATTTAATGGAGGAGTAGTCTGATTTTTTATCAATCACTGCTATTTCATAATCCCCAGCCGTTCGTGTATCCCGTCACAATATGCTTTCCACAGTTTGGCAATATCACTCCATTGGTAAGCATCGGTGAACGGACAAGTAAGAAGGGCCGTTAAAATATAGCCTGCCACTCCATTAAAACCCCGAAGATACCTTACTGCCCAATTACGTCCATAATGGTGGCTCAAGTAAGTGGAATTGCGCACCTGATAGAAACGTTTCCACTTTTTCTTTTTATTCCGTTCGCTCCAACTGTCGTTCGAGAAAAACTTCTCCTTGTCCATCAGTGCCGTAGGAACATATAGTATTTTAAACCCGGCCTGCACCGTACGAAGACAATAATCCGTATCATCACAAAAGATAAACAGCTCCTTATTGGGGTAACCTATCTTCTCAACAACCTCACGCCGGATAAACGGTCCCTCAAAAGCTGCTCCCTGTATCTCCACAGGTTCTGTTACGGTCTGTTTCGACAGTTTACCGGTGTACATGGAAGCAAAAGGGTTTATTAAGTTATAACCTTGAAACTCATGCGTGAAAAGCTTCCCTTCCTGCAAGCGTCGTGGAGCAAGTATTCCTATGTCTTCCCGATCGGCATGGAGCAATAGCTGCTCCAGACAATCGGCACGCGGAAACACATCATCATCCATGCACCAAATCCAGTCGGCACCCGCCTGATATGCATACTGCATACCTGTATAAAAGCCCCCCGAACCGCCGACATTCGCTTGACTGATAACAATAAGTCCCGGCTGCGTCTTCAACCATTCGGCAGTAGCATCCGTACTTCCGTTATTGACAACTACAATGGAAGAGACCGGCTTGTTCTGCTGCAAACAGCGAACAGTCCTTTTCAGCAGTTCTATTCGATTATAGGTAACGACTACGGCTACAATATTCATGGCTATCTTCAATAAAGGTTATCAATCTTTCCCGGTTGGATACTTCTGTAAGCAACCATCAGTTCAAAACATTTTTCAACATCAAAACCTCGGGCCTTTGCATACTCCTCGGCCATCCAACGATGCATCTGCGGAGTGGCAGGCAGGCGCTCAAAGTTCTTACAGCCCGCTTTCATGCCGATAGTACCGATAAACATCCGGTTCAAATCCACAATTTCCAATTTAATGCCTTCCGGCGTTTTCTGAAACAGAATATTTTCGCGCCCATAATCTTTATGAGCGTACCCATGTTCATGAAGCACAGCAGTTACCCTCCCTATCTCTCGCAGAACGTCTTCTTCATATTCAAACTTCTGCTTGAACAAGTCATTATAGACATAAGGACATGCCGACAAGCAACTCACATAGTAACTTCTGTCGAACAACAGGCCGCTACGCACATTGAGATACCCTACCGGTTGAGGGGTCCCCACACCTATATTTCGATATAATTCGGCATGGTCATAGGAACGTTTGGCTTTAGAAGGCCGAAAAATACCGTACACAAAACGGTTGATAAAATTGGGACGGTGGAAAGATTTAACGACATATTCCCGGCCTTTATACTCCATTTTCCTCAATTCATTGCGCCCTTTATGGATTACAATACCCTCATTCTTTTCAAAACGCTCAGGTAAAGAGAGTACAAAACCTCTCAACGCCTCAAAATCCGGATGGACAACCAAGGTATGAGGATGAAAAATATCGGCTTTCCGGCTCATTTCAGATTTCATAAATACATTAAATTTTATCCAACCCTTTCGTATACTTCAACCAATAATACTTCAACGGATTCTTATATTTCAGTTGTTTCCATGGACGGCTGCCATGAGGCTGATGCAACACTGGCAATGTAGTAAATAAATAATTCTTAAACCCTTCCTTCAGGGATTGGTGTGAGATAGTTACATCGTGCCAGTTCTTCTCAGGATCCAACCGGTGGAAGTCAAAAGCTTTCAGGAAATTCAAAGTCAACAGGGAGCAGCAAAAGCTGCAATGTTTCTTCTCCGGAAACACCTGATTCTCTTTCCCTTTGGCATAAAGATAAGGATAGTTGATATTCCCTTTGGCATCCACTGTCACAGCAGCTGCAATCCCACAGTCCTCTCTTTCCATTGCTCCGTCAAACAAAGCCTGTAATGTATTCTTCTTTACCACCACATCCGACTCTACAATAATCAAACCGGCATCAGCCTCAATGGCACGCTGTTGCGCCATTTGCAGCACCAGCAGATAGTTCGGGGAGGGATGTTCTGTAATCTCGGCAAGGTTCACCAACTCAAATCCCAGTCTCCCGGACGCCTCCTGCAATTTTGCCGTATTTTCTTCCGTACTGAAATCATTGTATACAGTATAAGTAAACGGTATTTGAAAACCGGATGCCATAACGGCCTCCACAGTTTGTAGCGTCAACTCAATAGAGTCCTTTACAGGAGTAATGATATGAATACACTTCATTGGATATAAATAATTAGTCTTTGTTCAACAAGCTGCAAAATTCCCACAAGTTGACAAAACTATACAATATTTTGCACACAGCCAAACAGTTTGCCGCATTTATTCCTTGTCCGCTTTCCGTTTTACCGTATGCTTTACTTTCAATACGGCAAGATTTAATTCGATCGTTGTCTCCGAATCCGTTGCCTGAAGATTATTATCCAATAAATCGGTGAACAAATCACCGCTTTTCTCCAATAAGGATTTCTGCTGCTCTTCGGAAGCATCCGGCAAGTTGTTCAAGGTACGGGAGAGTTCGCGCAACTTGGCAAAAGTCTCAATAATAGAAATCGTAGCCTCGGTCGCACGAGCACTTTTCAGAATGGTGGCAAGCATATAGAGACCTTTCTCAGTAAACGCTTTAGGCTCAACAGTCGAATGTTTTAATACAGAGAACCGGTCGAAATTTTCGACCAGTAACTGTTTTTCAGACACTTGCAAAGTAAAACAATAATCTTCCGGAAATTTATCCAGATTATTTCTAAGAGCTTCATTTACGCGTTTCGTTTCCACCCCGTACAAAGCAGCAACATCCCTGTCCAAAAGTACTTTTTGTCCGCGAAGGGTAATTATCTTATCTTCTATTTCTTCAAAACCAATCAGTGTTTTCATCAGTATATAAATTTATGTTTTAAACAATCTGTCAAAGATATGTATTATTGTACCAACATTCCTCATTCTCACGAATTATTTTTAACTTTGCCTACATAAACAAAAGTGCCATGAAAGTAATTGTCGACAACAAAATACCTTTTATAAAAGAAGCTATTGAAAAGATAGCGGATGAAGTGGTTTACGCACCGGGGAAAGACTTTACCCCCTCCTTGGTAAAAGATGCGGATGCGCTCATTATCCGTACACGCACCCGATGCAACCGGGAATTACTGGCAGGCAGCCAAGTGAAGTTTATTGCTACGGCAACAATCGGATTCGACCATATTGATACGGAATACTGCCACGAAGCAGGCATCACCTGGACCAATGCTCCCGGATGCAACTCCGCATCCGTAGCCCAATACCTGCACTCATCATTGATCCTGCTGCAAAAGCAGAAAGGCATTAACCTGTCGGAAGCCACTATCGGCATTATAGGTGTGGGCAATGTGGGCAGCAAGGTGGCTGAAGTTGCACAAGAGCTGGGCATGCATATCTTGCTCAACGACCTTCCGCGCGAAGAAAAAGAAGGAAAACAGCAGTTCTCTTCCCTCCAGTCGCTTGCGGAGGAGTGCGATATACTCACCTTTCACGTACCTTTATATAGAGAAGGGAAGTATAAGACCTACCACCTGGCTGATGCTGCATTTTTCAGATCATTAAAGCGGCGGCCTGTCATCATCAACACCTCACGCGGAGAAGTTATCGAAACAAATGCACTACTGAACGCCTTAGAGACAGGAGCCATTTCAGATGCTGTCATTGATGTTTGGGAAAACGAGCCTGCCATAAATATAGATTTATTAGACAAAGTGTTCCTCGGAACCCCCCATATTGCCGGCTACTCGGCAGACGGTAAAGCCAACGCCACCCGCATGTCGCTGGATGCCCTATGCCGTTATTTCAATATACAAACGGACTACCAAATTATTCCGCCCGCTCCAAAACAGCTGCAAATCACAGCAGATGACCTATCGGATGCCTATTTGCAAATGTATGACCCCCGCCGGGACAGCAACGCATTAAAAACACATCCGGAGTTATTCGAAAAGCTACGGGGAGATTATCCTTTAAGAAGAGAGAAAGAAGCATACACAATTTTGAATCATCCGGAATAATATGCCGCTTCTGTCCGCAAAAAACAATATTCCGAAAGATTGTCAGCGGATCTCCGATAACAAACGCTCTATGACCTGCGGGTAATACTCATACTCCAGCGCATGCACTTTCTTTGCCACATCTTCCGCCGTATCCTGCGGCAAAACAGGGCATCTGTACTGCACAATGACTTCCCCCTCATCAAAATGCTCATTTAAATAATGTATAGTGATGCCGGTTTCCGTTTCGCCGGCAGCCACCACCGCTTCATGTACACGATCTCCGTACATGCCTTTACCTCCGAATTTGGGTAATAAAGAAGGATGAATATTTATAATCTTATTGGGATAAGCATGCAAGATACAATCCGGTATACGTGCAAGAAAACCGGCAAGGACGATGAAGTCAATGCCCCTCTCCTCCAGCAGAGCCAACACAGCCGTTCCATTCACCCACTCGGTTTTACCCATACAAGCAAACGGAACATTCAGACTGCGTGCACGTTCCAAAACCAAAGCTGTCTCCCTATTAGCTAAAACCAGCCCTATATTCACCGATTCGCTATTTTGAAAATAACGGATGATGTTTTCTGCATTCGTCCCGTTACCGGAAGCCAAAATAGCAATGTTTTTACTCATAAGCCCTCCAATCTCTGCACAAAACCGTGAAAAATGTGCAAAAAGGTACATTTAATTCATCAAATATTTGCGAGGAACAATAAATATTTATTCCTTTGCACCGCAAATTTAAAGAAATAAAACTAATTATTAATTAAAAACTTAAAGTTATGTCTGAAATTGCATCAAGAGTGAAAGCGATTATCGTCGACAAATTAGGCGTTGAAGAATCAGAAGTTACTAACGAAGCTAGCTTCACTAACGATTTAGGAGCGGATTCTCTTGACACTGTAGAACTTATCATGGAATTCGAAAAAGAATTCGGTATCTCTATTCCTGATGACCAAGCTGAGAAGATTGGTACTGTAGGTGATGCTGTATCTTACATCGAAGAACACGCTAAGTAATCTTAATCCATTCATTTCTTAGTATGGAATTAAAAAGAGTTGTAGTAACAGGTCTTGGCGCCATTACTCCCATTGGCAACACAGTACCCGAATTCTGGGAAAATCTCGTGAATGGGGTTAGTGGAGCAGGACCTATTACTCATTTCGACGCATCACTTTTCAAGACCCAATTCGCATGCGAAGTGAAGAACTTTGATGCCAATCAATATATCGACCGCAAAGAGGCTCGCAAGATGGACTTGTATACTCAATACGCTATCGGCGTAGCCAAGCAGGCGGTAGAAGATTCCGGTCTTGATGTCGAAAATGAGGATTTGAACAAAATCGGTGTCATCTTTGGTGCCGGTATTGGTGGAATCCGTACATTTGAAGAAGAAGCAGGTAACTATGCCCTCCATAAAGAAAACGGTCCTAAGTTCAATCCGTTCTTCATCCCTAAGATGATTTCGGACATTGCTGCCGGACAAATTTCTATCCTGTACGGTTTTCATGGTCCTAACTATGCGACTTGTTCTGCATGCGCCACTTCTACCAATGCTATTGCTGATGCATTCAATCTCATCCGTTTGGGTAAGGCCAATGCCATTGTCAGCGGTGGTTCGGAAGCAGCTATCGCCGCTTGTGGTGTAGGTGGTTTCAACGCTATGCACGCTTTATCTACCCGCAACGACTCTCCGGAGACTGCATCCCGTCCGTTCAGCGCAAGCCGCGACGGCTTCATCATGGGTGAAGGCGGTGGATGTCTGGTTCTTGAAGAACTGGAACACGCCAAAGCACGTGGCGCCAAGATTTATGCAGAGGTTGCCGGTGTAGGTATGTCTGCCGATGCTCATCACCTGACAGCTTCCCACCCGGAAGGCTTGGGAGCCAAGTTGGTAATGAGAAATGCGTTGGAAGACGCAGAGATGAAGCCTGAGGAAGTAGATTACATCAATGTTCATGGTACATCTACTCCGGTTGGTGATATTTCGGAAGTAAAAGCTATCCAGGAAGTATTCGGAAAGCATGCTTATGAACTGAACATCAGTTCAACCAAATCCATGACAGGCCACTTATTGGGTGCTGCCGGTGCGGTAGAAGCTATTGCAAGTATCCTTGCTATCCAGAATGGCATTGTTCCTCCGACTATCAACCACGAAGAGGGTGACAACGACGAAAACATCGACTATGACCTGAACTTTACGTTCAACAAAGCCCAAAAGCGTGAAGTGAACGTAGCCTTGTCCAATACTTTTGGATTCGGTGGTCATAACGCATGTGTTATTTTCAAGAAATACGCAGAATAATACGGTCGTGTTACGTAACCAAATAGACAAAATAAGGCTCTTATTCCGTAAGGACAGAGAGTCTTATTTTTGTTTTTACAAGATACTTGGTTTTTTTCCCCGCAATATCCGTTTCTACCAGCAGGCCCTGCTACACAAGTCCACCTCTGTCCGTTCCGAGAAAGGACGGCCATTGAACAACGAGCGACTGGAATTCTTGGGCGACGCCATTCTGGACGCCATCGTGGGAGATATTGTGTATAAGCACTTTGAAGGCCGCCGGGAGGGCTTTCTTACCAATACCCGTTCAAAAATCGTGCAACGGGAAACCTTGAACAAACTGGCCGTAGAAATAGGGCTGGACAAACTTGTCAAATACTCCACCCGTTCTTCCTCACACAACAGCTACATGTACGGCAATGCTTTCGAAGCACTTATCGGAGCCATCTATCTGGACCAGGGCTACGAACGTTGCAAACAGTTCATGGAAGAGAAAATCCTCAAGAACTACATTGACCTTGACAAGATGTCGCGCAAGGAAGTCAACTTCAAGTCCAAGCTCATCGAATGGAGCCAGAAGAACAAAATGGAAGTCTCCTTTGAGCTGATAGAACAGTCCCTCGACCGGGACTATAACCCAATGTTCCACACAGAAGTCCTCATTGAGAATCTTCCAGCCGGTACAGGCACAGGCTATTCCAAGAAAGAGTCACAACAGAATGCCGCACAAATGGCCTTGAAAAAGATAAAGAATGACGGCAACTTCAAAACGGCCATTGAAACAGCCAAAGTGCAAAACCACATGATAGAAGAAAATACGGCAGCGGAAGAAAACGCAACAGACGCAACAGAGAAGCTATCCGAAGCAGATTCCCATACGCTTGCCCTGAACAACTAAATCATGTTCCTCGGTCACTAACTTAAGTTTCCCGGCTATCTCTTCCAAAGGCGCCGAGGATATTTCATTTCCTTTCAGAGTCACCATACGCCCGAACCGCGCTCCTGCAATCAGCTCCGTAGCATGACCTCCCATGCGGGTCGACAGATTACGGTCAAAAGGCGTAGGCGAACCTCCACGCTGAATATACCCCAGAACGGTTTCACGCGTCTCAATACCCGTTTCGTATTCAATCTCCTGCGCGATATACTCAGCAGCACGCTTCCTGCCGTCAGTCTGGATGCCCTCCGCCACCACTACGATAGAATAGGGTTTTCCTCTTTTCAAACGGTTCAGGATTGTATCTCCGATATTGTGGATATTATAGGAAAGTTCGGGAATCAGGATCACATCGCCTCCTCCCGCCATGCCGGAATACAATGCAATCCACCCGGCTTTGTGTCCCATTACCTCTATCACCATCACCCGTTTGTGCGAACTGGCAGTGGAGTGAAGCCGGTCTATGGCATCCGTAGCGATGCTGACGGCAGAGTCAAAGCCGAAGGAGAAATCAGTCCCCCAAATATCATTATCGATGGTCTTGGGAACGGAAACGACGTTCAGTCCTCTGGCAGCCAGTTTTGCGGCGGTTTTCTGCGTACCGTTACCGCCAATGCACACAATACAGTCCAGCCCCAGTTCTTTGACGTTCTTCTCTATCAAAGCAGGTTTATCCACATCGGACACCACTCCATGCTTCTTGAACGGCTTTTCGCGGGAGGTCCCCAGCATTGTACCGCCCAGGTTCAGCAATCCCGACAAGGACTTATCCGTAAACGACTCCACATCTTTTGTCAATAATCCTTGAAAGCCGCTGTGAATACCTATCACCTCCATTCCATAGTGGTTGATAGCGGTTTTGCATACGCCACGAATAGTCGCATTGATACCGGGACAGTCCCCGCCTGAAGTCAAAATACCGATTCTCATAATGTTTTAGTTTAAATTACGGTTCTTTTCTCCTATACGGACGTAAAGATAGAAAAAAAAGAGAAAAAAGATAGAGATGCCGATAAATAAGATTACTTTTGCGCATTAAATACAGATTTCAATAAGAACGATGAATATTACAAAATTTCTGAACAAAGTATACTTCGCCCCCCGCCTGAAAGAAATCGAACGATACACCGACCATGCAAGCGAACTGCAGGCAGGCGTCATGCACCGCCTGATACGTATGGCCGCCAATACGGAATGGGGCAAGAAATACGATTACGCTTCCATCCGTACTTATGAAGATTTCAAGAAACGTCTTCCCATACAAACCTACGAAGAGATCAAGCCTTACGTAGCCCGTCTGCGGGCCGGCGAGCAGAACCTGCTATGGCCCTCGGAAATACGCTGGTTTGCCAAGTCTTCGGGAACAACCAATGATAAAAGCAAATTCCTGCCGGTCAGCAAAGAGTCCCTGCAGGACACCCACTATCAGGGCGGCAAAGACGCCGTCGCCATCTATCTGGGGCAGAACCCGGAAAGCCGCTTCTTCTCAGGGAAAGGCCTCATTCTCGGCGGCAGCCACAGCCCGAACCTGAATTCCAACCACAGCCTGGTGGGCGATTTATCCGCCATACTGATACAGAATGTACACCCGCTGGTGAATTACATCCGCGTGCCGAGCAAGAAGATTGCCCTGATGAGTGATTTTGAGTCCAAGATGGAAGCAATAGCCAACAGCACGCTCCACACCAATGTCACCAACCTCTCGGGAGTGCCCTCCTGGATGCTGGTGCTCATCAAACACATACTGGAGAAAACCGGCAAGCAGTCGCTGGAAGAAGTATGGCCCAATCTGGAAGTATTCTTCCATGGCGGAGTAGCTTTCACTCCTTACCGGGAGCAATATAAGCAAATCATCAAAAGTTCCAAGATGCATTATGTGGAAACGTACAATGCATCCGAAGGCTATTTCGGCACGCAAAACGACCCGAACGACCCTGCCATGCTGCTGATGATTGACTACGGCATCTTCTATGAATTCATTCCTCTGGAAGATGTCGGCAAGGAGAATCCGCGCATCTGTTGTCTGGAAGAGGTAGAGCTGAACAAGAACTACGCAATGGTCATCTCCACTTCCGCCGGACTATGGCGTTATATGATCGGGGACACAGTGAAGTTCACCGGCAACCGCCCCTACAAATTTGTCATTACCGGCCGCACGAAGCACTTCATCAACGCTTTTGGCGAAGAGCTGATTGTGGAGAATGCCGAGAAAGGCCTGAACAAAGCCTGTGCAGCCACCGGAGCGCAGATCATAGACTATTCCGCGGCTCCTGTCTTTATGGACGAGCACGCCAAATGCCGCCACCAGTGGCTGGTTGAGTTTGCCCGGATGCCGGATAGCCTGGAGAAGTTTGCCAAGATACTGGACGACACCCTCAAAGAAGTAAATTCCGACTATGAGGCCAAACGGCAAAACGACCTGGCCTTACAGCCGTTGGAGATAATCGTGGCCCGCAAGGACCTGTTCCACGACTGGCTGGACAGCAAAGGCAAACTCGGCGGACAGCACAAGGTGCCCCGCCTCAGCAATACAAGAGAGTACATCGAGGAAATGCTGAAACTGAATTTCAAAGAATGATACCACCGCCCAACAGCAAGCCGTCCGCATCATAGAAAGCGGCGGCCTGCCCCGGAGCGATAGCCTCCAAAGGCTCCAGCAACGACACCCTCAGGCATCCGTCCGCCATCAGAGCCACCCTGCAACGGTTCGCCTGCTTGCGATAGCGTATCTTCACGATGACCGTTTCCATGCCCAACACCCGTTGCTCACTGACGAGGTTCCAATCTTTCAGCAGCATTTCGTCCTTATACAGGGAAGCGAGCGGTGCAAGTACCACCTCGTTCGTCGCTGTCCTGACTTCCTTCACAAATACGGCACGATTGAGATGAATCCCCAGCCCGCGCCGTTGGCCTATCGTATAAAAGGGATACCCCTCGTGGCTGCCCAATATTTCCCCCTTTTCACCGATAAAAAGACCCTTTCCCGGCAACCGCCCCGCAGGGACTTCACGCTTCAGGAAAGAACGGTAATCCAACGGGCAGAAGCATACCCCTATACTGTCCTTCTTGGAGGCGACACGCGCAAACCCACGCCCGGCAGCATAGGCGCGCGCTTCCTCTTTCGTCACATCCCCCATCGGGAGCAACATGCGCTGCAAGATGTCCTGTTTCAATCCCCACAAAAAGAAAGTCTGGTCCTTGTCCCTGTCCGATGCCGGAGCGATATAACATTGTTCTCCCAAGAGGGCTTTACGCGCATAATGCCCGGTGGAAATCCAATAAATCCCCTTTTCATCGGCTATTCTTGCCAGAAGCGCCCATTTCAGTTCATTGTTGCAGAGCGTGCAGGGGACAGGAGTATGCCCCGCCAGGTATTCATCGATAAAGTAGCGGATGATGCGTTCGCGGAAAAGCTCCCGCGCATCGTATGTAACATGCTCAATGCCCAGCCTCGCAGTCAATGCACGCGCATCGTCCAAATACTCCGTCCTGCCGTCCACCTCGTAAAAACGGAAAGTAACTCCCGTCACCTCATAACCGGCATCCTGCAGTCTCATGGCAGCCACAGAGCTGTCCGTACCGCCGCTCATTCCCAATAACACACGTTCTTTTGACTTCATGCCGCAAAAATAGTATTTCATCCTGAGAAAACCCTATCTTTGCCACCACCAAAAGAAAACATCATGGAAAACTTCAACTACCAATCCGTCCCCTTCCACTACCTGCACTGTCTCAATCCCTCCTGCGCCCGGAGCGCAAGCTGCCTGCGCCATCTCGCCGCACAGCATGTCCCTGCCGAAGTGACACACATCATGGCGGTGAATCCCGCCAACTATCCCGCAGAAGCCGACCGGTGCGCCTACTTCCGCAGCACCGAGAAACAGCGTTATGCCTGGGGCATCAGCAGTCTTTTCGACAACATCCCCTACAAAAAAGCGGTGTATCTGAAGCGGAAGATACACGACCTTTATCCCCGCACCACCTACTACCGTATTCTGCATCAGGAACGCGCACTCTCGCCCGGAGAGCAGGAAGAGATCACCGCACTGTTTCTTCAGACAGGCATCGACGAAGTCCCCGTTTTCGACAGGTACACCGATGAGTACAACTGGGACGAGCAGCACACGCCCAAAGGCAACGCCGCTCCGTAACTTGCTGAGTGGATGAATGGTTGATGTCCCACCGCCGACGGTCATAGTGGGACATCCTTTCAGTCGTATTGGGAACACGTTTCAGTCGTAATGAGAGCCCCGTTCAGTCGTATTGGGAACATGCCTCTCCCGCGGTGGGAACATATCTCTGCACATCGGCCTATTATAATATTTCGCACACAGGGCTGTTATATTCATAGAAATTCCGTAACTTTGTGCTTCGTAATGAACTAAAAGACAAACGTTATGGAACAACAACTGACCATTTACAACACCTTAGATAGAAAAAAGGAGTTATTCGTACCCCTGCACGCCCCTCATGTGGGCATGTACGTCTGCGGACCGACCGTCTATGGCGACCCGCACTTGGGACACGCACGTCCGGCCATAACTTTCGACCTGCTTTTCCGCTATCTCACGCATATCGGCTACAAAGTACGCTACGTGCGCAATATCACCGATGTGGGGCATTTGGAACATGATGCCGACGACGGCGAAGACAAGATAGCCAAGAAAGCCCGTCTGGAACAACTCGAACCTATGGAGGTGGCACAGTACTACATCAACCGTTACCACCAGGCAATGGACGCGCTGAACGTCCTTTCGCCCAGCATCGAGCCGCATGCCAGCGGCCATATCATTGAGCAGATAGCACTCGTGAAGGAAATCATGAAGAACGGATATGCCTACGAGAGTGAAGGTTCCGTCTACTTCGACGTGGCCAAATACAATAAAGACCACCATTACGGCAAACTCTCCGGCCGCAATCTGGACGATGTGCTCAACACCTCCCGCGAGCTGGACGGACAGAGCGAAAAGCATAACCCTGCCGACTTCGCCCTCTGGAAATGTGCGCAGCCCGAACATATCATGCGCTGGCCCAGCCCATGGAGCAACGGTTTCCCCGGCTGGCACGCAGAATGTACGGCCATGGGCAAAAAATACCTCGGCGAGAACTTCGACATACATGGCGGCGGCATGGACCTTATCTTCCCGCACCACGAATGTGAAATTGCACAATCCGTAGCCTCACAAGGTCACGACATGGTGCACTACTGGATGCACAACAACATGCTGACTGTGAACGGACAGAAAATGGGCAAGAGCTACGGCAACTTCATCACCCTGGAAGAGCTGTTCACCGGCACGCACCCCATGCTGGAACAAGCATACAGCCCGATGACCATCCGCTTCTTCACCTTGCAGGCGCACTACCGCAGCACGGTGGACTTCAGCAACGAAGCCCTGCAAGCCGCCGAAAAGGGTCTGGCCAGACTGATGGATGCCGTACATGGACTGGACAAGATTACACCGGCAGCAACCTCTACGGTAGATGCGAAAGCCCTGCGTGCCAAGTGCTACGAAGCCATGAACGACGACCTGAACTCTCCGATCGTCATCGCCCACCTCTTTGAAGGCGCCAAAATGGTGAACAACATCCTCGCCGGAAACGACACCATTACCGCCGAAGACCTGAAAGAGCTGAAAGAGACATTCCACCTCTTCTGCTTCGATATTCTGGGACTGAAGGAAGACAACGCCTCCAATGCCGAACGCGAAGCCGCCTTCGGAAAAGTGGTGGACATGCTGCTGGAAGAACGCATGAAGGCCAAAGCCAACAAAGACTGGGCCACCAGCGACAAGATACGCAACGAACTGACTGCCCTGGGATTCGAAATCAAGGACGGCAAGGACGGATGCGAATGGAAGCTGAACAAATAAGCGCCCCGAAAGCGGAAAGCATATAATAAGGGTGTGTCACAGAGCACTCCGGTGCAACAGTCATCATCCTTATTCACCGTACGGTATCATATCGGACAGGATGCGTTCCCTATACCAAGGGTCGTCAATCTCCTTCAGCACCTTCCCCATTTCGGCACACAGTCCGTCCACAACATCCTTATTCTCCTCCAACGGGAGGTTATTCATCTGGTACGGATCGTTCCTGTCATCAAACAGCAGGCTCTTCACGAGCTTCCGGCTGTCGCGGTCTATATAGAGCGCCAACGTATAATGGGCCGACTTGAATCCGCGCGATGCGGGAAAATAAGAACGGATTTTGCCGTCCGCATCCTTCTCTCCGTCCAGGTTCTGGATATAAAGAGCACCCGTAGGGCGTACCACATCTGCCTTTTCGTCCAAGAACAGCGGGGCATAGTTATGTCCCTGCACAGTCGCAGGTATGGAACCGGACAGTCCCGCCAATCCCAGCAAGGTGGGCATGATGTCCGGCGAGGAAAGCATCAGGTCGTCCAAACGTGGCTTGATCTTACCGGGGAAGCGGACGATGAAAGGTACATTCATGGACTCGGAGAACGGAGAGTTCTTCGGATCATCCGTATGCTGGCTGCACATCGTTTCACCATGATCGGAAGAGAAAACAACGATTGTATTCTCATCCAGCCCCAGTTCCTCCAAAGCATCGAGTATCTGCCCGAAAGCGCGGTCAACGCCCGTAACCGAAGCAAAGTAGTAACGCGCACTCTCCGCCTTTGCCATTTCCGGATCGGCGTTGGGACGGATCAGCAGACTGTCCAACGGCCGGTCTTTGTAGAGGTTGAAGTCCTGCTCCATACAGTCGTCCAACGAACGGTACGGACTATGCGGCGGGTTCATACCTACCATGATGAAAAACGGCTTTTTCGGGTTGCGCACATTACCCTCATTCCTCAGATAGGAGACAACTTTGCCCGCCTCGTGCAGCGGAGACCATTCGTGCGGGTCGTGGCGTTTGCCGTCCGTATCCCAGTAATGGGGGTTCTTATGCTCATCGAATGTACCGTAGGAGTACCAGTAATTAAATCCATGACGGCGCTCTTTCGGTGTGTAAGCGTCCCATGCCGGTATGCGGTCTTCCACATATTTCCCCGGCCGCTGGGGGTCGTTGGGAGTAGGAAAGTCGGTGTGCAGCTTGCCGAAGTAGGCACAATCGTAACCCGCACCGCTGAACACGTCGCTCACGCAATCCACATCCGCACGCAATGAACTGATAGGACGGTTGGAGTTGCAGTTCAAAGGGACGCCGCTTTTGTTGGGATACATTCCGGTCAACAACGAGCCCCGGTGCGGGCTGCTCAGCGGACAGTTGCTCATGGCGGAAGTCAGCACCATGGACTCCCTCGCAAAATCATTCAGACGGGGGGTATGCACCGGGTCATTCCGGAAGTTCACCCGCTCACGAAAACCTTCCTGACCCCAAAATTCCATTGCCTGGTTACGATACTGGTCGGGAAAGACATAAATCACATTGGGTTGTCGGGCTTGTCCGCCCTGTGGAGCCTTGCAACCCTGCAAGGCGAACAACCCTAAACCACCTAACAATATATTCAACCGGTTTTTCATTTCTCCAAGTCTCTTTTACGCATTAAAGCCTCCAGAAAGTAATAGTCGGCATAGTTCAGAGGCACATCAATTTCCGCACCATGAGGAATACTGCCTACCGAATGCATCAGGATGAAGTTACCGTTAGTCCCCACCTCGGCACGATAGGCCGGAGAAGCAAGGCTCTCCATAATCTTGTCCGCCTTTTCTTTATATCCCTTGCCCGGAATATAGGTGCTCAGCTCATAGAGGGCAGAAGCCGTACATGCAGCGGCGGAAGCATCACGAGGTTCGTCAGGAATCTTGGGAGCATCGAAGTCCCAGTAGGGAACCAGATCTTCCGGAAGATTCTTGTTATTAAAGATAAAGCCGTATATTTTTTCAGCCTGCTCCAAGTACTTGACATCGTGCGTATAGCGGTAACACATCGTGTAGCCGTACAGAGCCCATGCCTGCCCGCGAGCCCAAGCCGACTCATCGGCATAGCCCTGCGCCGTCTGCTTCTTGCGGACTTCACCCGTTTCCGGATCGTAATCCACTACGTGGTAACAACTGTTATCCGCCCGGAAATGATTCGCCATCGTAGTGTCGGCGTGTTTTCTGGCTATATCATAGAAAGTAGAGTCGCCCGATAGTCTGGTGGCCTCAAACATCAGTTCAAGATTCATCATATTATCAATGATGACCGGGCATTTCCAGCCGCGTTTCGCCTGCCAGCCCTTATCGGCATCCCAAGACTGAATGACTTCCGGATTCGGACGGAAACGGGTGGACAATGACCGGGCCGTCTGGATTATTACGGGCTTGTACTCTTCTTTATTGGCAAAACGGTATCCGTTCAGATAACTGGAACCGATCATAAAACCTACGTCGTGATGCCAAGTCAGGTATTGCACAGAGTCCAGCGCTTCCGTATATTTCTCTGCCAGCGGCAACCACTTCTTGTCACCGGTCAGTTCATACGTATACCATATATTACCGGGAAAGAAACCCGAACACCAGTCATCAATGGGAATATAATGAATATTTCCCTCCTCATCAATAGTACGCGGGTTGAGGATTTCACCGGATTTCTCAATAATATCGGTCTGAAGCGTTTCCTGCGCCACCGCATTATCAATATTCTCCTGTATAAAGTCGTTTGCAGACTGCTTTTGTCCTGTACAACCTGCCAAAACAAAAAGGGAAATGCCCAATGTAGTAAGAGCTGTTTTCATAAGTAAGGGATTTATTTATTAATATTGTCGATTTTTCGACTGCAAATGTAGCGCGGCCCTTAGAAAATAACCCGCCTAAATTATCCAATTAAAGGCTAAAATATTACATTTGCGTCCAAAACAACCGGTTTTCCTTTGATAACAATCATAAATTGTAACCATTAATCATCAAAGCAATATGACTCCACAGGAATTTTTCAAGAAAGACCGCTTCGCCGACAATGTTGGCGTGGAATTGATAGAAATAAAAGAAGGGTATGGCAAAGCACGTCTGGTCATTACGGAAGAGCACCTCAATGCCGGCAACCGCACCCAGGGCGGAGCCCTCTTTACGCTGGCCGACCTTGCTTTGGCAGCCGCCGCCAACTCCCATGGCACACTCGCCTTCTCGCTCTCTTCCAACATCACATTCCTGCGCAGCAGCGGTCCCGGAGACACGCTGTATGCCGAAGCCCGCGAACGGTATGCCGGACGCAGCACCGGATATTACCAGATTGACATCACCAACCAAAAAGGAGAGCTGGTAGCCACATTCGAATCCAGCGTTTTCAGAAAAGGGGATGCACTGCCGTTTGCCGTTCCCCTTTAGGAAGGCCGGGGTTACTTTTCCACTACGGATGTCATCGGGTAGCGGTTTCCCCTCACGCTCTTGAGAAAGGCTTTCGCAGAGCCAAAGTTCAGATACATATCCAAACGTATGGGAAGGTGGTTCTTGTCATCGGAAACAAAGAAAGTGATCACCTCTTTCTCTTTCCCTTTCTTGTATTCCACAAAAGAGAATACAAGACAGCGATAGATGGTGTCATTATTCGCCTCTATCTCCTCCTTACCGCGATAAATCAGGGTCTGCTCTTCCACTCTGCGCCCCGTTGCCATGGGAAAAAGTATCTTCTCCCCGACTTTGTAATCGCGGGGATCGTAGGAACGCGCCTGTGCCAAGATGCTCAACATGTCGAAAATGCAACGGCTGTCGCTATATTCCATTTCCTGCGGCTCGCGCACTGGGTTGTGCCACGTTCGTTTCTGCTTTACGGTAGCCACACCGTCATTATAGGAAAACCACGCCTCATCCACCGTATAACGCTTCCCCTCCTCGGCAGCCTTACGGAAATAGAGCGGTTCGAGCTTGTCACTGACATAGCAGGTCAACGTATCGCGCATCTTAAAGAAAAAATCAGTTTTCTTGCTGCCCACAGAGAGAAGGTTGAAACGATATGCAGGCTTGGAATGATAGGTAGTGCCATTCGTGGTCAAACTTGCCAGTCCCACTTTCTTCCAGATAAATTTCCAGTTAAAATATAAATCATACATGACATGCTCACCCGACTGGAATGCTTCATTCTTTGCCACACACTGGGCCTGCACAGGCATCGTGCCGCCCAGCCATAAAAGCCCCGCCAGCAAAAGCAGGCCCAATGCCCGCTTCTTTTTAGTAACTGTATCCCCTGCCGCTATTGCGGTTGCTGTCATTGTTGCGATTATTCCGGCTATTTTTCTTTTTCTTGTCTTCATCTGGTTTTTGTTTTTTTAGTTCATCCGGCTTCTGCTTATCCAGTGGCCTTTCTTTCACATTCCAATCCTGAATCAAATCAAAATTGGCCTTGAACTCCAGCACCTGCGGATAATAATAAACCATTTCCGGCTGGCGTTTGGCAGCATAATCACCGGTATCCCACACGCCGTTTCCGTTTGTATCGTTAATGAGCCGGGCTCCGTATTTTCCCGGATTCAGATAATAAAAGTCAGCCTTGCCCTCTACCACCGGCACTGTCCGTACCACCTTATCCTGAGTATCCAGCAATTCTACAAACGCCAAAGAATCGGCTCCGGTTATATTAAAGAATATCTGTCCGTACTCTTCCAGCTTCTTCACCGTAAACTCTTTCTTCACTTTATCGGTAAACAGGCCATAAAGCCCATGAAAAGCGGTGGAGTCCACTTCAAAGGCGTAGCTTTCACCCGGTTTCCAGTCGGCATACAGATTATACTGTTTCAAATCCAGCGAATCGCGCATAATGTCGAACGGGACATCCTGCCACAACGTATCCACCTTCTGCCTTACGTGCAAAGCAGTATCATTAAAGCTCGCTATCGGCTCTGTAAAACTCAGTGTGATATAGTCGTACACATCCATGGCCGAAGGCGCATACACATCCATCGACAGAAAAGTAGTCGGCTCCGGTTCTTCCTCACCCTTCTTCCTTTTTTTCTTCTTTTCCTTTTCGGCCTTCTCTTTCTCCTCCTGCTTCTTTTCCTGCAGCTTCTTCCAACTTACCTTCGACACGATTCTCAACGTATCCGTCCTGGGAACTAACTGTTCCAACGTATCTGTGTACAAATAAGTCAGGCTCATCCTCAATGTATCCTGCTGATAGAGTAAAGAATCTTTTATCCAATAATGAATCGTATCGTTCCGTCCGGTTGTTTGCTCAATGACAAAAGCATCCTTTTCATCGAAATTCAGTCCCTTCATCAGAGGCAGGCTGTCAGCCGGAGCTGTAAAATAGAAAGAAAACTTCTCCGGTATAAGGCGTTCCGTCTTCATAAGGCGCTGCGAGAAAGACTTCTGCTTGAAACTGCGCAACAGCACATCATCCGGCAAAAAGTGAGTATACCGCCTCTCCATAACCGTATCTATGGTCAGAGAGTCTTTCCACAAAGTATCCTGACGTGTACGCTCCTCCATGGAAGGAATAACGAGAGAGTCATTGAAAGCTATGATCTCCGTAGGTTGGGAGAACTTAAAATTCTGGTCGGCATCCATGAGGGCATACATGCGGTACTTGCCCGGGGCCACCCCGCGTATGGAGAACCGTCCCCGGCTGTCCGTACGTCCTACGCGGTCGAAAGGCTGTGTGATAAAGGCCGAATCGGCCAGATTGGCATGCAAGCCAACCAACAATCCTTTCACCGGTTCCAAGTTCGATGCATCGAGCAGCGTGCCGGCAATGGCCATTGAGTCAAGCTCCGCCCCGGTGGAAAACGTGTAAGTAAAGCTTTCCATAGGATTGCCTTCATTATTATCTTGGATAGCGTCGGAGAAATCTATGGTATACGTGGTGTTGGCCTTCAGCGTATCTTGCAAATTAACCACCACTCTCTTGCCATTTGCCTTTATCTCCGGTTGTTGCACCTGAGGCGGTGAGATAACAACCTTCTCATTCGCCTTCTCCAACTTGATAAATTCATCGAATTCGATTGATATTTTTTTCTTCTTGTTATGGAGAGTGCCCGGCAATGGAGAACTCGTGACGAAACGCGGCGGTTCCTCGTCTATCGAGCCACCCTCCAAACGCCCCACACTGGCACAAGAATACAAGACAGCCACTCCTGCGACTGCCCCCAACAACCTACGTATAAACGGTCTCTTTTTATTATGACGCTTACAATCTAACATGATGCAAAAATAAAGGTTATCCGGCAATTAGCAGTATGCTTTACAGTATTTTAATCAAAAAACAAAGATTTCTCCCGACTATATATAAAACATAGTTAAAAAACAAGGATGTTCACACCTTATATACCGAGAAAAGAATAATTTTGCGACCGAAAACTAAATAGATACATTCAGTTTTCACGTCTACCTTTTTTCTTCTATGATTGACACACAAAAACTTCCGATTAACTAGAATAAAATTATACAGAGAATTATAAAAAGTATGAAGAGTAGATTAGTATTATTGGCATGTTGCTTGGCACTGCTCAGCAGTTGTGGACAAGGTGACAAAAGTACGGGTAAAGCACCCGAATTCGCAGTGATTACGGTAGAGACCACCACTGCCAACCTGACAAACAGTTATCCGGCTACTATTAAAGGTAAACAAGATGTGGAAATCCGCCCTATGGTGAGTGGTTTTATCACTAAACTACACGTAGACGAAGGTTCTGTTGTGCGTAAAGGACAAGTTTTGTTCAGTATCGATCCTGTGCAGTACCAGGCTGCCGTAAATTCAGCCAAAGCAGCGGTTGAAACAGCAAAGGCCGCCGTAAATACGCAAGAGCTTACAGTCAGCAACAAGCGTACGCTGAATCAAAAGAACATCATCAGTGACTATGACCTGCAAATGGCCGAAAACCAATTGGCACAGACCAAAGCGCAATTGGCACAGGCGGAAGCACAACTGGTCAATGCCAAGAACAACTTGTCGTACACCAGCGTAACAAGTCCCAGCGACGGTATTGTAGGCACTATCCCCTATCGTGTGGGTAGCTTGGTAAGCCCCTCTATGGGCACTCCGCTGACTACGGTTGCCGATATCTCCGAGATGTTCGCTTATTTCTCCATGACCGAAAGACAGCTCCTTTCACTGATACGTGAAGGCGGCAGCATCAAGGAAATCCTTGCAAAGATGCCTCAGGTGCAGCTGCAACTGATTGACGGAACCATGTATGCCGACAGCGGACGTGTAGAAACCATCAGCGGCGTCATCGACCAGACAACAGGCGCTGTGAACATGCGCGCGCTCTTCCCCAACAAGCACAACATCCTGCGTAGCGGCGGTACAGGAAACGTAGTATTCCCCAACCCGATGGAAAACGTGATTATGATTCCGCAATCGGCCACTACGGAGATACAGGATAAGAAGTTTGTGTTCGTTGCCCAACCGGACAACACGCTGAAAAACACCGAAATCCAGGTATTCAGCCTGAACGACGGTAAATACTTCTATGTTACCGACGGCTTGAAATCCGGCGACAAGATTGTGATAGAAGGTGTGCAGAACCTGAAAGACGGACAAGTCATCACTCCTATCACTCCCGAAGAGAAAGAGGCCGAATATCAGAAAGCCATTAAAGACCAGAAGGAAGGTAATATCCAAACTGCGTTTAACTAACGTTTAACGATTAGTGATAAACAGCCTGCGGTATACCAACGCAAACTGCCAATCGCCAGTCGTTAACTCCTAATCAGTAAAAAGAACATGAAATTAGATAGATTTATTAATCGTCCGGTACTGTCAACGGTAATCTCCATCCTGATAGTGATCTTGGGACTTATTGGTCTGGCCACACTGCCTATCACCCAATATCCGGACATTGCACCTCCGACAGTGTCGGTACGTGCCACCTACCAGGGCGCCAATGCCCAAACGGTGCTGAATTCTGTCATCGCACCGCTGGAAGACCAAATCAACGGTGTGGAGAACATGATGTACATGACCTCCAATGCAGCCAATAACGGTTCTGCCGAAATCTCCATTTACTTCAAACAAGGCACCGACCCAGATATGGCAGCCGTCAACGTGCAGAATCGCGTGTCCATGGCTCAAGGTTTGCTGCCCGCCGAAGTAACCCAAGTGGGCGTTACCACGCAGAAACGGCAGACTTCCATGCTGATGGTATTCTCCATCTATGATGAGAAAGACCAATATGACATTGAATTCCTTGAGAACTATGCCAACATCAACCTCATTCCGGAAATCAAACGTGTGAACGGAGTGGGTGACGCCACCGTCCTCGGTCAGGATTACTCCATGCGCATCTGGCTGAAACCGGACATAATGGCACAGTATAAACTGATACCCAGCGACGTAGCCGGCGCACTGGCCGAACAAAACATTGAAGCAGCCCCCGGCCAGTTTGGTGAACGCGGTAACCAAAGTTTCCAATACACCATCCGCTACAAAGGCCGTCTCCAACAACCGGAGGAGTTTGAGAACATCGTTATCAAGGCTCTTGAAAACGGCGAAGTGCTTCGCATGAAAGACATTGCCGACATAGAGCTCGGACGTTTGTCCTATAACTTCAACAATACGGTAAACGGCCACAAGGCTGTGTCCTGTATCGTATACCAGATGGCCGGAACCAATGCAACGCAAACAATCAGCGACTTGGAACAAGTGCTCAGCAAAGCATCCGAAACGCTGCCTTCCGGTTTGAAGATAAATATTGCACAAAGTGCCAATGACTTCCTGTTCGCTTCTATCCACGAGGTTGTCAAGACCTTGATCGAAGCATTTATTCTCGTGTTCATCGTGGTGTATATCTTCCTGCAGGATATGCGTTCTACGTTGATTCCCGCTATTGCCATTCCGGTGGCCCTGATTGCCACCTTCTTCGTACTGAAGCTGATCGGGTTCAGTATCAACCTGCTGACCCTTTCGGCCATGGTGCTTGCCATCGCGATTGTGGTGGACGACGCCATAGTCGTCGTCGAGGGTGTTCACGCCAAGCTCGACCAGGGATATAAATCGGCAAGAACCGCCTCTATCGACGCCATGAGTGAACTGGGCGGCGCCATCGTCTCCATTACACTGGTAATGATGTCTGTGTTCGTGCCGGTAAGTTTTATGGGTGGTACAGCCGGTACGTTCTACCGGCAATTCGGTCTTACAATGGCCATCGCCATCGGTTTCTCCGCGCTGAACGCCTTGACACTGAGTCCGGCTTTGTGCGCCATCTTCTTGAAGCCGCACAACAGTGACGCCGGCATGAAAGAACGGATAGGCGTTGCCACCAAAGAAGCGCGTAAGATTATGATAGCCCGCTATGCCGATTCTATCGGTAAAATGATGCGCCCCGGTCTGACACTGCTCTTCACCACGATTGCCATTTTAGGTATGATCTTCGGTTTATTCAACTTTGAGAATCATCCTGTGCTCTGTCTGGTTATGATTGTAATCAGCGTACTGGCATTGGCCGGTATGACTACCGACAAGTTCAAACATTCTTTCAACGCCTCCTACGCCTCCATTTTGGGCAAATACAAGAAGCAGGTGCTCCGCTTCATCCAGAAGAAATGGCTGTCGGGCGGTATTGTCGTGGGTTCCATTGTACTGCTGGTAGTATTTATGAACATCACACCGACGGGTATGGTCCCCAATGAAGACACCGGTACTATCATGGGTGTAGTGACGCTGCCTCCGGGCACTTCACAAGAACGCGCCATGGAGGTGCTGACTCGTGTGGACAGCCTTGTTGCAGCCGATCCGGCAGTAGAGTCGCGTACGGTAATCTCCGGTTTCAGCTTCATCGGCGGGCAGGGACCTTCTTACGGCTCGCTCATCATCAAGCTGAAGGATTGGGAAGACCGTTCCACCATGCAGAATTCAACGGTTGTTTATGCCACGCTCTTCATGCGTGCCCAGAAGATCATCAAGGAAGCACAGGTATTGTTCTTTGCGCCGCCTATGATCCCGGGTTACTCGGCATCCAGCGATATCGAATTGAACATGCAGGACAAGACCGGTGGTGACCTCAACCACTTCTTCGAGGTAGTGAACCAATATACCGCCGCTTTGGAGGCACGCCCGGAAATCAACTCCGCAAAGACCAGCTTCAACCCGAACTTCCCGCAATATATGCTGGATATCGACGCGGCTGCCTGTAAGAAAGCAGGCCTCAGCCCAAGCGCCATCCTCAGCACCATGCAGGGATACTTCGGAGGTCTCTACGCCTCCAACTTCAACAGTTTCGGTAAGATGTATCGTGTCATGATCCAGGCCGAGCCGAATGCAACCAAGAATTTGGAATCACTCTCCAGCATCAAGGTGCGCAACGGTAACGAAATGGCTCCCATCACTCAATTCGTGTCAATCAAGAAAGTATATGGCCCGGACATCATCAGCCGTTTCAACCTTTACACATCCATGAAGGTAATGGTGGCTCCCGCCAGCGGTTACACTTCCGGTCAGGCATTGGCCGCCATTGCAGAGGTTGCCAAAGAAAGCCTTCCGACAGGTTTCGCCTACGAACTTGGAGGTATGGCCCGCGAAGAGGCTGAAACCAGCGGCAGCACTACCGGTCTGATTTTTGTGCTCTGCTTCGTATTCGTTTATCTGTTGCTGAGTGCGCAATATGAAAGTTATATCCTTCCGCTTTCCGTATTGCTCTCCGTACCGTTCGGTTTGCTGGGCAGCTTCCTGTTCGTCAGCGGTATAGGCTCATTGGGCAACATTCCTGCACTGAAAATGATTTTGGGTACTATGTCCAACGACATCTATATGCAGATTGCCCTCATCATGCTTATGGGTCTGTTGGCCAAGAACGCTATCTTGATTGTAGAGTTCGCCCTTGACCGCCGCAAAATGGGTATGAGCATCACTTGGGCTGCCGTACTGGGTGCAGGAGCCCGTCTGCGTCCTATCCTGATGACCTCATTGGCCATGATTGTGGGTCTGCTCCCGCTGATGTTCGCCTCCGGTGCAGGAGCCAACGGTAACCGTACACTGGGTACATCGGCCATCGGCGGTATGTTAATCGGTATGATATTGCAGATATTCATTGTGCCTGCCCTGTTCGTAGCCTTCCAATACCTGCAAGAGAAGGTTAAGCCGATGGAGTGGGAAGATGTAGATAACTCGGATGCAGAACCTGAGATTGAACAATATACAAAATAGTGATTACTAATCATTCATCACTAAACACTAATCACTAAAATATAGCTTATCATGAAGAAAATAATCACTCTGATGTGCGCAACTGCCTTACTGAGCAGTTGCCATATCTACAAATCATACGACAGGCCCGAAGATATCACAGTGGAAGGCCTGTATCGCGACACCGTTGCCGGTGGCGATACACTTGCCGCCGACACTGCCAATTTCGGTAATCTGCCTTGGAAGGAAGTGTTTACAGACGCCCGGTTGCAGACGCTTATCGAACAGGCACTGGCCAACAATGCCGACCTGCGCAGCGCAGCACTGACCGTAAAACAAGCTCAGGCAGCATTGATGTCCGCACGTCTGGCCTATGCCCCGATGCTGGCTCTCTCCCCTCAGGGAACAGTGAGCAGTTGGGATAAAGGGAAAGCCACACAGACCTATTCACTCCCTGTGACGGCAAGTTGGCAGATCGACCTGTTCGGCCAGTTGCTGAACCCCAAGCGCAAGGCACAGGTTTCCCTGAAGCAGACACAGTTCTACGAGCAAGCCGTACAGACGCAGGTAATCGCCAACGTAGCCAATATGTACTACACCCTGCTGATGCTCGACCGCCAGTTGCAGATCAGCGAAGCCACCTGCGATATTCTGAAACGCAACCTCGAAACCGTAGAAGCCATGAAAGAAGCTGCTATGGCGAACAGTGCAGCCGTAGAACAAAGCCGTACTGCTTATGCACAAGTAATGGCTTCCCTGCCCGACATACGCCAAAGCATCCGCGAAACGGAAAACGCATTATGCCTGATGCTGAACCAGCCGGCGCAAAGCATTGCACGCGGCACGTTGGAAAGCCAGGAGCTGCCTGCCGAATTCTCCACCGGAATTCCTTTGCAGCTATTGTCTAACCGTCCCGACGTGAAAGCCGCCGAGATGTCATTAGCCGCAAGCTACTATGATACCAACAGCGCACGCGCCGCTTTCTATCCTCAGATTACATTAAGCGGTTCTGCCGGCTGGACCAACAGCGCCGGAACCGGTATAGTCAATCCCGGCAAATTGCTGGCCTCCGCCATCGGTTCACTGACGCAGCCTCTGTTCTATCGCGGCGCCAACATAGCCCGTCTGAAACAGGCAAAAGCACAAGAGGAGCAGGCCAAGATCCAGTTCCAGACCACATTGCTCAAAGCCGGAAATGAGGTGAGCAATGCCCTGTATCAATATCAAATGACCTCGGATAAAGCCGTTTCACGCGAAATTCAAGTGAATTCTGCCCGTAAAGCTGCGGAAGATACAAAAGAATTGTTTAACTTAGGCACGTCAACCTATCTGGAAGTCTTGTCGGCCGAGCAATCTTACCTCAGCGCACAACTTTCAGAAGTGGCTGATACCTTCGACCGCATGCAGTCTGTAATCAGTCTGTATCAAGCATTGGGCGGAGGGAGAGAGAAATAATTATAAATGATGAATTCTGAATCATGAATTATGGACAGCCCTATGCTGCCGGTTCATGATTCGAAATTCATAATTCAAAATTAGAAAACATGATTAGTCCATTAGCATCTGTAGATTCAACCGCTAAAATCGGTAAGAATGTGACCATTCAGCCTTTCGCTTACATCGAAAGAGATGTGGAAATCGGTGATGACTGCGTGATTATGTCAAATGCAAGTATCCTCAAGGGTACTCGCTTAGGTAAAGGAAACAAGGTACATCATGGTGCCGTACTGGGTAGTGAGCCACAGGATTTTCATTACACAGGCGAAGAAAGCCGATTGATTATCGGCGACAACAACGACATTCGTGAAAATGTGGTTATCAGTCGTGCGACACACGAAAGCGGCTGCACGCGCATCGGTGACAACAACTATCTAATGGACGGCGTACACCTCTGCCACGACGTACAAATTGGCAATCACTGCGTATTGGGCATCAAGAGCACAGTGGCAGGCGACTGCCGCATAGACGACTGCACGATCCTGAGCAGCAATGTCATCCTGCATCAGAACTGCCACATCGGTAGTTGGGTGCTGATTCAGGCAGGTTGCCGCATTGCAAAAGATGTGCCGCCTTATATCATTATGAATGGCAATCCGGCAGAATACCATGGCATCAATGCAATGGTGCTCCAACACAAGCATCAGGTCACCGACCGTATTCTGCGCCATATCGTAAATGCTTACCGCCTGGTGTATCAAGGAAACTTCAGCGTACAGGATGCCCTGCAAAAGATTGAAGACCAGGTCCCGATGAGTGACGAGATACACAACATCATCAACTTTATCCGTAACTCCAAAGGTATAGCGAAGTAGTTCCCCGTACGTATAGCATGTCTCCGCATTCCAAACTCTCCGTAGCCGCTACGGAGAGTTAGAATGATAGCTTCATTCATAAAAACCAAAGTTTTATTCTTATAAATCAAACCTTCATTTATAAGAATAAAACTTTTATTTTAAGACTGCATGGCAACGGAAGCAACTATCCCCTACGAAGCCGGCAGGTTGCCATAGGATAGTGGTTCCCTCTTACTCGAAATGCAATTCTCCGAAGAACTCCGGACAGTGGAAGTTCGGTTTTTCCAAATCAATGGGACTCCACGACAAGAAATGGGGAGTCTGCAACTTATCACCGCATTTATAGAAGTTGGCACGAATCGTCTTACCGCCCAGCGAGGTGACGTTATGCATGAAGAAAGCCGAATAAGGTATCACCAAAGCTACTTCCCAGCTACACTCTCCTATCCGCTCCTCAAAATCCTCACGCCCCAAAGAAGACCAGCGCTGCACCTTATCGAGCACCTCCTGCGGCGCATGCCTGCGGCCGTTCCGCCCTGCTCCCGCACCGATAAGCAAGCGTCCCGCACAGTTACATTCCATATTATAATACACCCCGTCTTCCGCAGGAACGGAGAAGAACTCCACACACGAATCTTCCCAGACAGGCCCGTTGTCCCTGCCCGCTACGGCACGTATGCTGTTTTCTTTCACTTTATAATGAATCAGGATAGCATTATCCGCATAAGCCATGCGGAATTTGACATCCGGACAATACGGATATGCCGCCCAGTTCACTGTATTAACCGGCTGAAAAGCCACTTTTTCTTCATCCAAAAGAGCAGGAACCGATTCCACCGGTATGTTTGCCATGCTCACTTTCTTGACATCCAGTTCTTTCATCATCTTATTTTTGGGGGTTAACGCGAATAAGGGGAAAACACAGCACCCCATTACCGCTGCTATCATATATCTTATCGAATACATGAGGCTATGAACTCTTGCATTTCCGGAGTATGCTCTTCCACGCTTTGCAGCAATTTGAACTGCGCTTTGGTGCGCACCAGGTTGTGTTCCGGATATTGAATCTTATAGTATGTATCACCGTTAATGTAATCGGCAAGGAAACGCACACATTGCATATAGGGGAACAATGCGGCCGCATAAGGCAAATTCTCTATCTCCACCGGCAGCAGGAAAGATTTGGCCGACTCCAGATAGCCCTTTGTGAAAGCCTTGAATATCTCCATATTGAAATTCACGTTGGAGAGGTCTTTGTCATCTTCCAGCCCCGTATTGGCTCCCGAACGCAGAAAATCGCCAAAGTCGGAAAATACAAAACTGGGCATCACCGTATCGAGGTCGATGACGCAGAGTACATTGCCGTTTTCATCGAACATCATATTGTTGACTTTCGTATCGCAATGGCAAACACGCTTGGGCAACTTGTTTTCACGATGCAAGCGTTCCGCCTTGCACATTTCATCGGCGCGACGCTCAATTTCATCCAGAAAATACCGCACTTCCCCCACACGTCCGGCAACATCCGCCGCCACAGCATCATGAAGCTGCTTCAAACGGAATTCCATATTGTGGAAATTGGGGATTGTCTCGCCCAGACGGTCGGGAATATCGGCAAGCATGGCCTGGAAGTTGCCGAAAGCCGCACCGGCATAGTATGAATATTCGGGATTGACCGTTTCGTATGTCCTTGCATTGGGAATAAACGTCATGACACGCCAGTAATTCCCGCCGTCGAACCAATAAGTCTTTCCATTGTCGGCAGGAAGGAAATGGAGCACCTTACGCTCGATATCGCCTTCACCTTTTTCTTCCAGTTTCCTGCGGATATGAGTGGTTACGGCATTGATATTTGCCTGCAACATCTCTACATCTTGGAAAATGGCATGATTGATGCGCTGCAATACGTAATCGGGCGCATCGGCTTCGAGTGTGGTTACTTTATACGTGTCATTGATAAGCCCGGCTCCTAAGGGCTTGATTTCTTGCACTGTACCTGTTAATTGGAAATGAGATACGATAGATAAAAGGTCTTTCATGATAATTAAGAGATTAATTTATGGTACAAATATACCTTCTTTATTAGGTATAATCTGTTTATAATTGTTCGATGAAGTTCCAAATTTATACATTTAAGCAGACATAACCTCAAAATCCAAATAATAAATGAGATTCTTTGCCTAAAATATTCATATATTTGTAACTGAAACCTTAAAAATGACTCAACGTGCAGAAGCTTATCATCAGACTACTCTTCATTTTAGCGGGCATGGCTTTCGCAAATGTATATGGCCAGAACATTACTTTCAACCACCTTACCACTGACAACGGGCTATCGCAATTCTCCGTAAACAGTCTGTACATCGACGAAAGCGGTATTCTATGGATTGGCACACGCGAAGGGCTGAACCGCTACAACGGGGAAGACATAAAGACCTATAAATTACAAAAGAACGATCCTAACAGCCTTTTCTGCAATACAGTACTGCGTATTGTGGGCAACCGCAACGGAAGCATCTATCTGCTCTGCACCGACGGAGTGGCCGAGTTCAACCTTATCACCCAAAAATTCACAACCTTACTGCAAGGGAGCATCAACAGCATCTACTACAATAACGGCCTTTTCATCGGTAAAAAGAACGAAGTCTACCGGTACAATGAAGAGACCGCCAACTTCGATCTCTACTATCAGTTGCCCAACGGCAGTCTGGATATCTTTTGCATGCACATTGACAAAGGTTATTTATGGATAGGCACTACCACCAACGGTGTATACCGCCTGAATATAGACAAAAAAGAACTGGAACACCCCATTCGGAAAGGGAATATCATCAGTTTCTATCGGGACAGCGGAGGAGAATTATGGATTGGTAGCTGGGAAGAGGGACTGTTCCATGTAAAGACAGACGGAAAGATCGAAAACTTCAAGTACGATGCCAAGAACCCGCACAGCCTTTCTTCTAATTTCGTCAGGGCCTGTTGCGAGGACAATCTGGGAAATATATGGATAGGCACCTTCAACGGACTGAACCGTTACAACAAAAGTACCGGTTTGTTCCAAAACCATACCGCCAACGACATACAGAGCGACGGCCTTACACACTCTTCCATCTGGTGCATTGTAAAAGACAATCAAGGCACGCTCTGGCTGGGAACTTACTTTGGCGGTGTCAACTACTTCAATCCGGAATATGAAATCTATACCCGCTACTCTTATTCTTCCAACGAAAAGCAAGGACTGAGCAACCCCGTCGTAGGGCGTACCATCGAAGATAAAAACGGCAACCTATGGATAGGAACCGAAGGCGGCGGCCTGAACTATTTCAACCGCCGTACACGCGAATTCAAATGGTATCGCCCTCAAGAAGGACGCAACAGTATATCGCACAATAATGTGAAAGCACTTTATTACGATGCCGACAAAGAAATTATATGGATAGGCACTCACTTGGGCGGTATGAACAGACTGGACATACGCTCCGGGCACTTTACCCATTACCGCATGGAAGATAACAACCGGCAAACTCTCCCTTCGGATATTGTCCGCGACATCATTCCTTACAAGGACCTCTTGATTGTAGCGACTCAAAACGGAGTGTGTCTCTTTGAGCCAGACAGCGGAAAGTGCCGGCAACTGTTTAAAGACAGCAAAGAGGGGAAATCCATAAAAATGGTGGCGGATATACTACTCGATTCGGAAGGTACCCTGTGGATTGCCGCCACCGGAGAGGGCGTGTTCAGCTATCGTTTCGATACCCGGAAACTGACCAACTACCGCCATGACTCCGCCAATCCGAACAGCCTTAGTAACAACAACGTAAACAATATAATGCAGGACAGTCAAGGCCACCTGTGGTTCTCCACTTCGGGCAGCGGCCTGGATCTATATCATCCTGCAAACAATGACTTCGAAAACTTCGACAAAGAGAAAAACGGCCTTGCCAGCGACTGCGTCTACGAGACGCAAGAGTCTGCCGCCAGTGGCAAATTACTGCTTATCACCAACCAAGGCTTCTCCATTTTTGACTATCAGAACATGCATATTAAGAATTACAGCGCCGAAAATGGGTTTCCGCTGACAGCCGTCAACGAGAATTCGCTCTGCATCACCCGCGATGGCGAAATTTTCCTGGGTGGCGTACAGGGCATGATTTCTTTTCATGAAATGGAGCTGAACTTTACACCAAAACCCTATAACATCATCCTTTCACGCCTCATCGTCAACGGACAGGAAATACACGCAGGGGACAAAACCGGTATCCTGCAACACTCCTTGTGCCACACCCGGGAGATAACGCTCAATGCAGACCAAAGCATGTTCAGCATAGAGTTTGCCACATCCAACTACATACCTGCCAACAAAGACGATATCATTTACAAACTGGAGGGCTTCTCCGACGAATGGACCAATACGCGCGGACTGCACTCCATAACTTATACCAATCTGAATGCGGGCACTTACACCCTGCTCATCAAACCGGAAGAAAAGGATGAAAGCCTTTGCCCACAAGCGAGGCTCATCATCCATATACTACCTCCGTATTACAGAACAACCTTTGCCTACTTCATCTACCTCATCCTAACGACGGCAGTGTTATGGTACCTGATACGTACCTACAAATCCAGAATCAAACTGCAAGAGTCCCTGAAATATGAGCAAAAACACATTCAGGATGTAGAAGCATTAAACCAGTCCAAACTGCGTTTCTTCACCAACATCTCGCACGAGTTCCGCACTCCGCTGACGCTGATCGTGGGCCAGGTGGAAACCCTTCTGCAATTACAGAACTTCACCCCCGCCATTTATAACAAGATATTAGGCATTTATAAGAACAGCATCCAGCTACGCGAACTGATCACCGAATTGCTCGACTTCCGCAAGCAAGAGCAAGGATATATGAAGATAAAGGTCAGCCCGCACAATATCGTGAATTTTCTATATGAAAACTATCTGCTGTTCCTCGAATATGCCAGCGCAAAACGCATCAACTTCAACTTCGAGAAAGAAACCGACGAACTTGAAGTGTGGTACGACCAAAAGCAGATGCAGAAAGTCATCAACAACCTTTTATCCAATGCCATTAAGCATACGGAGGAGGAAGATACCATTACGCTCAGCGTGAAAAAAGAGGAAGACAACGTTGTGATCCGCGTAAAAGATACAGGAAGCGGCATCGATGCAAAAGAAATCGACAAGATATTCGACCGTTTCTATCAGATAGATCCGGTTAACTCCACCGATGCCGGGAAAAGCGGTACGGGCATCGGACTGGCGTTGACTAAGGGCATCATAGAGCTGCATCATGGCACTATCCGCGTAGAAAGCGAACTCGGCAAGGGAACCAGCTTTATTGTCACCCTGCGTTTGGGCAACGGAATTTTTGACGCAGAGCAAATCAACCCCAACCCGGATTGTGTGCAACAAATAGAAATACCTAAACCGGAAACAGATGCTTTCCTGAAAACGGAACTTGAGGAAAATGCACCTATCAAGCGTATCCCGGATGCTAAAATGCTAATCGTAGAAGACAACGATTCCATCCGGGAAATGCTCGCCAATATCTTCAAACCATTCTACCAGATACTGACAGCTACCAACGGAGAAGAAGGCTGGGAACTGGTGCGCAACGAGATGCCCTGCATTGTGGTAAGCGACGTGGTGATGCCCAAAATGTCGGGAACAGAGTTGTGCAAACTTATAAAAAACGATTTCAACACCTGCCATATTCCCGTAGTATTGTTGACCGCACGTACCGCTATCGAGCAGAATATCGAAGGCTTGCGCATCGGTGCGGACGACTACATTACCAAACCATTCAACACAAGCCTACTGATTTCCCGCTGCAACAACTTGGTGAACTCCCGTATCCTCTTACAGGAGAAATTCAGCAAACAGCCGCAGGCAGCCGCCCAAATGCTCGCTACAAACCCGATTGACAAAGATATTCTGGACCGCGCCATGGCTATCATCGAACAACATCTGGATGATACGGAATTCAACGTCAATGTCTTTGCCAGGGAAATGGCAATGGCACGCACCAACCTGTTCACCAAGTTAAAAGCAATCACCGGACAGACTCCCAATGACTTTATTCTGACTATCCGCTTAAAAAAGGGCGCCCTGATGCTACGCAATAACCCGGAACTAAACATCACAGAGATCTCCGACAGGATAGGATTCAGCTCTTCACGCTATTTCAGCAAGTGCTTCAAAGATGTCTATCATGTCAGTCCGCTGGCGTACCGCAAGGGAGAGGAAGACGACAAGGAAAAGGAAGAGGAAGGGAGCGAAGAATAGGTTTTACATGTTTTGGACTTTTCATGCCTCTGTGTGTACTATTCTATACACAGAGGTTGGAAAAGAGCACATACCTTTGGAGCGGAAATCAAACTTTAAAGCCCAAAGACTATGAAACATTTATCTAACCTCCTACCATATCTCCCAAGCGCAATCCTCTTGGCGGGATGTGGCAATCATTCCAAACAGGCAGCTCCAAGCAGCCAATTGCAAAAGCCAAATGTCATCTATCTTATTTCGGATGACCTGGGCATTGGCGACCTTAGCTGCTATGGCGCCACAAAAGTAAGCACTCCGAATATCGACCGCCTTGCCGGTCAAGGTATGCAGTTTACCAACGCTTATGCCACTTCCTCCACAAGCACTCCCTCCCGTTTCGGCCTATTGACAGGTATGTACCCCTGGAGACAAGAAAATACCGGCATCGCTCCGGGTAACTCCGAACTGATCATCGACACAGCCTGCGTTACAATGGCTGATATGTTCAAAGAAGAAGGCTATTGCACAGGAGCTGTTGGCAAATGGCACCTGGGATTGGGGCCTAAGGGCGGAACGGACTTCAACCATGAAATCAAGCCGAATACGCAAGACATCGGTTTCGACTACGAATTTATAATTCCTGCTACTGTGGACCGCGTACCCTGTGTTTTCGTAGAAAACGCCCATGTTGTAGGACTCGATCCCAAAGATCCTATCACCGTCAATTATAATCACAAAGTAGGCGACTGGCCCACCGGGCTTGAAAATCCAGAATCAGTAAAAATGAAGCCCAGTCAGGGACACAATAATACCATTATTAACGGTATTCCCCGTATTGGCTGGATGACCGGCGGCAAATCGGCCCTCTGGGTAGATGAGGACATTGCAGACATTATTACCGGCAAAGCTAAAGATTTCATCATTTCACATAAGAATGAACCTTTCTTCCTGTATATGGGCACACAAGACGTACATGTTCCCCGCGTTCCTCACCCACGCTTTGCAGGGAAAAGCGGTTTAGGACCGCGCGGTGACGTCATTCTGCAATTGGACTGGACCGTTGGCGAAATTATGCGTACCCTCGACAGCTTGAACATTGCCGACAATACAATCTTCGTATTTTGCAGCGACAACGGGCCTGTCATTGACGACGGTTATCAGGACCAAGCTCTCGAATTGCTGAACGGACACACGCCCATGAAACATTATCGTGGCGGCAAGTACAGCTCGTTCGATGCCGGCACCCGTATTCCATTCATTGTCCGCTGGCCCAATGGGATCAAACCGGGCAAACAACAGGCCCTATTCTCCATGATTGATGTATATGCTTCATTCGCAGCCCTGCTGGATCATCAGCTTCCCACAGGTGTCGCCCCCGACAGCCGCGACCAGCTTGATAGCTTCCTCGGTACGGATACCGCCGGGTGCAACTACATAGTGCAACAGAACCTGAACAATACCCTATCCATCATCCAGAATAACTGGAAGTATATCGAGCCAAGCAACAAACCGGCCTTGGAATACTGGACAAAAATAGAAATGGGAAACAATCCCGAACCCCAACTTTATAACCTGTCCATTGATCCTTCCGAGAAAAACAACGTGGCTAAGGACCATCCGGATAAAGTAAAAACACTCTCCGCCCTATTGGAAGAAGTGAAAAGCGCAAAGAACCAACAATATCGACAGACACAAAACTTCTAACCTAATCTCTATGTCGATAATCAATTAAAAGACTTTAATTGATTACACTTGAATGAGAGAGAAGGATCGTGAGATTCTTCTCTCTTTTTAGAATATCGCCCTCTTCATAAAAGATACGGAATAAAAACGTATCTTTGCAGCCATGAACAATAATTTATTACCTATACATTTCGCTCCGCTCCAAGGCTATACAGACGCGGTATATAGGCTGGCACACGCCCGTATATTCGGTGGCATCGACACTTACTATTCCCCTTTTGTACGTGTGGAACATGGTGAGATCCGTCGTAAAGACGCACGCGATATAAGTTCGAAGAATAACCGGGAAGGAATACACCTGATTCCCCAGCTGATTGCATCACAGCCCGACAAGCTGGAACAGATAATCACTCTTTTCATCGAGAACAATTATCAGGAAGCAGATATCAACTTGGGATGCCCTTTCCCAATGTTGGCCAAACGTCACAATGGCGCCGGAATGTTGCCGTATCCGGACGAGGTAAAAGATCTGCTGACCGCCGCAATAGAAAAATACCCTCAAATCCATTTCTCCGTCAAACTCCGGTTGGGTTGGGAAAATGCAGAAGAATGCCTCGCACTGCTGCCATTGTTCAATGCCCTTCCTTTGACGCATATCATCCTACATCCGCGTTTAGGGAAGCAACAATACAAGGGAGAGGTGGATTTAAGTGGATTTGAGGCTTTTTATAACGGGTGCGAAAAGCCTTTATTATACAATGGAGACCTGCATACAGTGGAAGATATACAAACGATTACAGAACGCTTTCCAAAATTGGCAGGAGTAGTCATAGGACGTGGCCTGCTCGCCAATCCTGCCCTGGCATGGGAATACCGACAAGGGAAAAAACTCTCTCCCGATGAGATAATTGAGAAAGTAGGCCAGTTGCATACAGAAGTTTACAGCACCTATGAAGAGTTACTGCAAGGCGGAGAAACACAGTTGCTAATGAAAATGAAAAGTTTTTGGGAGTACCTGATGCCCGACGGAAACCGTAAAGCAAAAAAAGCCATACACAAAACCAGTAAATTAGCCAATTACCGGATAGCAGTAAATAATTTACTTTCTTCATATAAATGAAACGGGAACTACAATCCTAAAAGCACCGGTTTTCTCACATGAAAATGAAAAACAATCTATGAATAACCTTTTATCCGCAGATTGTTTTTTTATTATACTGTAATTATAGGCCAAACCTCCTCCCAAAGCCCCTATAACACTACTTTCATGTACAAAATTAGACTATTTCCGAACGATTACCTTATATATCTGCCCTATCATATTAATATTTTTGCACTGTGATTTTGTACTCACAGAAATGGAATTATAACCTTATTAATCAATTAAACCAATATTTATGAAAAAGAAGCTGATCTTTTTGAGGGCATTAAGTACAGTATTGCTTTTTGTCTTTTTCGTAACACAAACCAATGCACAGGCATTGACCGTTACAGGTACTGTAAATGATAACTTCGGTCCTGTCATCGGCGCATCTGTCTTTGTAAAAGGAACCAACAACGGTTGTATAACCGACCTTGATGGCAACTTCACCCTATCCAATGTACCTTCCAAAGCGGTATTGGTAGTTTCATTTATCGGCTATCAGACACAGGAAATCCCCGTAAACAACCAAAAGAAATTCACTGTCAATTTAACAGAAGACGCCCAACAACTGCAAGAAGTCGTTGTCGTTGCTGTGGGATATGGCGATGTCCGCCGCAAGGACCTGACAGGTTCCATCGCCAAAGCAGACATCAAAGAATTGACTAAAACCCCTGTCAACAACGTCGCCGAATCCTTAGGCGGACGTATTGCCGGTGTACAGGTTTCATCGACAGACGGCGGTCTGGGGGATAACTTCAATATTGTTATCCGCGGTGCCGGTTCATTGACCCAAAGTACGGCTCCTTTATACGTCATTGACGGTTTTCCACAGGAAACATCCAACATGGGCTCTTTGAACCCCAACGACATTGAATCGATTGATGTTTTAAAGGACGCTTCAGCTACTGCCATTTACGGTTCGCGCGGTGCCAATGGTGTGGTCATCATCACAACGAAGAAGGGAAAAGCAGGCAAACCGACTATCTCCTACAATGGAAGTTTCACAGTAGGTTTGGTAAACAATACCCCCGAAATGATGAATGGATATGAATTCGTCAAGCTCCAACAAGAAATCATGGGTACAGAAGATTTCACCAACATGTATCTGAAAGACGGGCTTACATTGGAAGATTACCGTAATTTCAAATCCTACGATTGGCAGAAAGAAATCTATCGTACCGCTTTAAGCCACAACCACCACGTACTCCTGAATGGCAATGCTGGAGATTTGAAATATTCCACATCAGTCTCTTACAACAACCAGCAGGGTGTTATTATCAATTCAGACCTGAGCAGATACCAGGCACGTGTCAATTTGAGCCAACAATTCAATAAAAGATTGAAGGTAGACGCTAACGCAAACTTTGCCAGCACAGTGCAAAACGGTCCCAATCCCTCTACCAATACTTCATCCATGTCTACAGCCTTCATGTACAGCGTATGGGCATATCGTCCCGTATCACCCTCAGGAGCCGATTTAATGGAGGAGATCTATGACACAGACATTGATATGGCGGAGGATTATCGTTTTAATCCCGTATTATCAGCAAAAAACGAATACCGGAAAAATACCACTAATACATTGCAGGCAAACCTCAGTGCAGAGTATGAAATCATTAAAAACTTAAAGTTCAAGGTTTCGGCAGGCTATTCAAGCCGCGACCTCAAGAAAGAAGAATTCAACGGTCCCAATACCCGTACGGGAAACTCCCATCCCTCCAATACGCAAAGTAAAGGCATCAATGCCAAATTGTACCAGTATGAATTCAGAAGCTATCTAAACGAGAACACCTTGACCTATCAGTTCAATAAGAACCGTCACAGCATGAACGCATTGGCAGGTTTGAGTTTACAAAAGAACAGTGACTACGCCCATTCTGTGGCAACCGAACACATCAGTAATGAATCTTTTGGAATGGCAGGCCTGGACAAAGGAACTAACCAGACAATCGAAAGCAATCAGGGAGAAAACAAGATGATGTCCTATTTTGGCCGTATCAATTACAATTTTGACTCAAGATACTACATCACTGCTTCCATGCGTGCTGACGGTTCTTCCAAATTTCCGAAAAACAACCGTTGGGGATATTTTCCTTCCGGATCCGTAGCATGGGCGTTTGGTCGTGAAGCCTTTATTTCGGAAAACGCCTCTTGGCTATCCAACGGAAAATTACGTATCAGCTACGGCCAGACCGGTAATAATCGTGTAGGCGACTTTGATTATATGGCTAAACTGATAACCAGCGATGATGTCTACAAATATCCATGGAACAGTTCCTTTACCCCTGGTTTCCATATTTCCAATAAGGCCAACTCACAACTCAAATGGGAAACAACCGAACAGTTCGACTTCGGTTTGGATTTAGGCTTCCTCAACGGACGCATCAATCTGACTGCCGATTATTATATAAAGACAACCAAAGACTTGCTCCTTCAGGCCGACGTTCCGGGAAGCTCCGGGTTCACAAGCGCGACACTCAACGTAGGAAAACTCGAAAATAAAGGTCTTGAAGTTACTTTAGAAACCATTAATATGAAGAACAAGAAATTCTCTTGGACTTCCAACTTCAATATAGCATTCAACTCCAATAAGATCACCGCACTGACAGAAGGCAAAGGCGAAATTACCAGCTATGTGAGTTGGGATAACAAATATAAAACCATGCCCGCATATGTCAGCCGTATAGGAGAATCGGCAGGCAAAATGTATGGTTTCATCTATGAAGGTACGTATAAAGAATCCGACTTCAATGTTACCACAGGGGCAAACGGAAAGACAGTATACACCCTTAAAGAAGGAATCCCGGCTTATGTGAAGGACTGCCAGCCCGGCGATCCTAAATACAAAGACATGCCGACCATAGATACCAATGGTGACGGCATTCCCGACACAGGCGACGGTGTTATTACAGATGACGACCGTACAACCATCGGTGACGGCCTTCCCAAATGTACAGGCGGTTTCACAAACAGTTTTACGTATAAGAATTGGGACCTCAGCATCTTTTTGCAATGGAGCTTAGGAAACGATATCTTGAATGCCAACCGTATGGTTTTCGAGAACCCTGCCAAAAAGAAGAACACCAACATGTTTGCATCTTATGCCGGACGTTGGACTCCTGAAAACTCCGGCAGCGACATGCCGCGTGCAAACGCCCTCGGTTCCAATGAATACAGTTCCCTTTATGTGGAAGACGGTTCATTCCTAAAACTGAAAACAATCTCCTTAGGCTATAATTTCTCCGCAGCCATGTTGAAGAAAGCACATATCAGTTCTGCCAGAGTATTCGTTTCTGCAGAAAACATTGCGACTATTACAGGATATTCAGGTTCCGACCCGGAAGTTTCTACACGTAACTCCGTTTTGACCCCGGGCTTTGACTGGTCGGCATACCCTCGTTCATTCAACGCTTCTATCGGAGTAAACCTTACTTTCTAATTACAAACGTATAAAACAAAAGCAATTATGGAAAAATTCTATAATATCCTCAGAAAAGCCCTTGTCATCATTGGAGTATTCTCCATGACTTCATGCGACTTCCTCGAAACCGAACCTTTCGACTTTGTTTCTCCCACTACATTCTACAGAAACGAGTCTGAATGTACAATGGCACTTGCTGCCGTATACTATCCAATGGCCACCAATATCCTTTATGGAAATTTCTATTCAACAGAAATGACGAATATTGATGACCTAAGCTACTACACCCGTAACTCCAATTTTTCCGGAAAACTATGGGCAAATGACTATACCAGCAGCACCAAAGAGATCTGGGATATCTGGGCGCAATTATATACCGGAATTAAAAATGCCAACGGCCTGCTTGAAAATATCGATAAAGCAGAGATGGATGAACCTATAAAAAACAGGATTAAAGGTGAAGCAAAATTCCTCCGAGCCTATTATCATTTCCTGCTGGTACAAGCTTTCTATGAAGTTCCTATCCGCAAGCAGTCTTTAGACGACATCAATGCTGCCAGCATACCGGCCACCCCCCACGCTGAAGCCTTAGACTGGATTATTGAGGAAATGGAAGACTGCCTTTCTTTAGTTGACAATAAAGAATATGATAAAAGTCCTTCTCACGTAAAAGAGAACACCGTATATGGTATTCTGGCACGTGTGTGCTTATGGCGGGCAGGAGCACCGTCCAATGGCGGAGAGGCTTTCTACAAAAAAGCAGCCCAATATGCCAACGAAGTCTATAAATCCAAAAAACATGATTTGAATCCCGATGTATATGCCATGTGGAAATGTATGGCTACGGATAAGTATGACACCCAGTATAACGAATCCATCTGGGAAGTGGAATTTATAGGAACCCGTCTGGACAATAACTATACAGAAAGCCGTATTGGCAATACCATCGGTAACGCGCAAAGAAACGGTGAAGCGTCAGGTAAAGGTTATACCTACGCTTTCTACGCAGGCACACTGGTACTTTGGGACTTATTCGAGAAAAATAGCACAGATAAACGTCGTGACCTTTCCATGGCACCTTATTACCTGAATGCAAAAGATGCACAAGTGAAATGGAAAAAACATGAAATTACCATGCGCCGTTGCGGAAAGTTCCGCCGCGAATGGGAAACAGCCGAAGCCAAAAATAAAAACTGGACTCCCGAAAACTATCCGATTCTACGCTATGCTGACGTCTTGCTGATGCTGGCAGAGGCTGAGAACGAAGTAAACAAACAACCCACAGACTTGGCTTATACAGCCCTAAATCTTGTACGCAAACGTGCAGGCATCCCCGAAGTGAAAAACCTCTCTTATGATCAGTTCCAACAGGAGGTGCGCGATGAACGTGCACGCGAACTCTGTTTTGAGTCTATCCGCAAGTTCGATTTGGTGCGCTGGGGCATATACACTGACAGAATGCAGAACGTATTAGGAGCAGCAGCGGCCGACAAACGCTGGAACTCACAGTCTCAAAGTGATGTCAAAGCAGATAAGACCGGTGGTAAATACAACTTTGCCGGTACTGTTGCGGCCAAAACAGAAGAAAAACATCAGTTCTATCCTATCCCCAATAAGGAACTGTCTGTAAACACCAAACTGGAACAAAACAAATGGTGGAAATAAAGCCGCAAGACTTCTAACCTTACCGTCTCTTATCAATAGTAAAATAGACCTTAATCAATTTTATTTTAAAGAGGAGAGTAACCCGCAAGGTTCCTCTCCTCTTTTTCTGTCCGAATGAATGATTTATCTACCTGTTTTGTACAATCTGCACACATAATAAGAGCAATATTCCGTAGTTTTGCAATATATAAATTAATCACCTTAAATTATTTTGATAGCTATGACGCAGAAAAACGTTCTACTATTTCTAATCTTACTCTACTTCAGTTCGCCTGCTGTTGCACAACTTACAGGCTTTGAAAAAGAAGTTCCCCAAAACTTCAAGAGTTCCAATGGACAAGAGTTAGCTTTATCTTCATTATACTATAAGGAGGGTAATAAAAGCCTGGAATGGAACTTCTCCCCAAACAGTATATTAAACATTCCGTCCGAATCTGTCTTTACCTTGAATGACGACAATGGAATTACTTTATGGATTTACAATGAAGAGCCTCAGCAAGACACCTTGCGTTTTGAGTTTTATTCTCCTACGGGACACGTTTCCTACCATTTTGGCTTCCGGCTGTATTCTGCCGGATGGCGTGCCTGCTGGATAAGCTTCAAATACATGCAGGGAGATAAAAAAGAAAAAGAAATAGCCGGATATCGCATCGTTGCTCCCAACCGCACAGGACGTATCTTTTTAGACCGTCTGACCTTCCCGGTACAGAAAATTAATGACCGCACTACTCCGGATTTACAAATGCCGACCAACAACTCGCTTACTTATCGCGATCTATGGCATTGGTGTCGTGTCTGGCAGTGGGAACAATACCGATACGACCTACCTTTGAGCAAAGCACTGACCACAACCGAAAAACAAGAGCTGGCTACCATAGAAGCGCGACTTTTCGAGGCGCTTGACATTAAAAAAGCGCCTCGAAAAGATGTGTCAAAAGCCTATAATACATTCAAAACAGCTGCTATCCGCCCATCCGGAAATGGTTTCACCGGCGCTCCTATTGTCGCCCCCGATGAGCTAAACCGCCAAAAAGGAGAAATCTCCTTAAATGATCTGGAAGATATGCTATCAGGATTTGCATACGACGCCTGCTACAATCACTCCGCCCAATCCATGAAGAATTACTTCCTTGTCTGGGATTATGCCATCAATCAAGGTTTTGCCTTTGGCAGCGGCATGGGGACCAACCATCACTATGGTTATCAGATCAGGAAAATATATACCACAGCATGGCTGATGCGTGATGCCATTTGGAAAGCTCCCAATAGGGACAACATTCTTTCTGCACTCATTTTCTGGTCTGCACTGCAAGAAACAAGAATACCTTATCAATATGGTCGGGACGAGCTTTTAGACAGCTGGCATACTTTGCTAATGCCCAAAACCATATCTGCTCTTATGTTTGTGGACGAAAGAGAAAGGGCACGCGCCCTAACAGGACTTTCAAGATGGTTGAGCGGCTCTTTGCAATACAGCCCGGGCACAATAGGAGGAATCAAAGTGGACGGAACAACTTTCCATCATGGAGGATTCTACCCGGCCTATACTACCGGAGTGCTTGCCATGGTGGGACAGTTCATCGCACTCACCAGCCACACCCAATACGTTCCTACTCAGGAAGCACGCCAAGTCTTAAAATCCGCTTTTATATCTATGCGCAACTACTCCAACAGTCGCGAATGGGGCATCGGCATCAGTGGAAGACACCCTTTCGGAGGTGGCATGAAAGATGATGACGTAAAAGCATTTGCCTACCTTGCCCTTTCCGGCGATTTATCGGGAGAAGGCAATACATTCGACCACCATTTGGCAGCCGACTATCTGAGACTTTGCGACAAGGATACTCCGGAAGCAGAATATTTTAAAAAGAAAGGTATTACCTCTGCAAAAGCTCCACAAGGCTTTTTTGTATACAATTACGGTTCGACAGGAATCTTCCGTCGTAACGACTGGATGGTGACCTTAAAAGGATATACTACCGACGTATGGGGAGCCGAGATCTATAAAAAAGACAACCGGTACGGACGTTACCAAAGTTATGGTTCCGTCCAAATCATGGGATATCCCTCGCGCATAGCCAGCGGCTATGATGAAAACGGGTGGGATTGGAATCGTCTGCCTGGAACAACCACCATACATTTACCATTCGAACTATTGGACAGCCCGCTACCCGGAACCACAATGGCCCACTCCAAAGAAAACTTCTCCGGCAGCAGTGCATTGGAAGGGAAAAACGGTATGTTCGCCATGAAGTTAATGGAACGCAACCTGAAAAACTTTACTCCGGATTTCGTAGCCCGCAAATCAGTCTTTTGCTTTGATAACCGTATGATATGCCTAGGCACAGGTATCAGTAACAGCAATGCATCTTTTCCAACCGAAACAACTCTTTTTCAAAGTACATTCCAAAAAGGGAAAACCGGCATTCATGTGGACGGAAAGCTGAGAAACGAGGCCTTTCACCAGACATTAGATGACAAAAAACGCCATTATATTCAGGACGGATATAATAATTATTATTTTATCAACGGCAACGACGTGCAGATACAAATTGCTCACCAAGTATCGCGACACGAAAAAAACCGCACTGAAACACAGGGAACCTTTGCCTCTGCCTATATCAATCATGGAGTATCACCGCAAAATGCCCAATACGAATACATGGTACTGGTACAGCCCACACCTGAAGAGTTGAAAGCAGTCCGTCGGAAAGCACCCTACCGGATCCTCCATAAAGATGATACTGCCCACGTGGTCGCCGACAATCAAACCGGTATTACCGCCTATGCAGCTTTTGAGGCTTACTCTCCTGCAAAAGATGAGATATTCCTCTCCATCCCGGCAGAAACAATGGTAATGCAAAAGCAGGCAGGCTCCAAACTTTTACTCAGCGTATGCGATCCGAACTTGAATATATCCGAGAAAACCTACACGACCAAAGAGCCCAGCCGTCCGATTGAAAAGAAATTAATTCTTAAAGGGAAATGGAGAAGTACAGCTCCCAATAACAAAATAACCGTACATTCCAATCAGACAGAAACTGTTCTCATTGTAACTTGCCAACATGGGCAACCCGTAGAATTCACATTATCACGTGAATAAATCTTTAATGGATGAATTTACATACCTGGAATCAGGTGCACCTCAGGACGTATCTGAACTACATGATGTAATTTCATCCATTCACTCAGATAAGCACGATGCTGTGCAAGTATCTCCTGATACTTCTTCTCTATGGCCAAATTCCGCATCTCGCCACGATCCTTTTCCATGTCATAAAGCTGTTCACGATAAAGCCCCTTATCATATAATACATACTTATAATGCGGGGTACGCAAAGCCCAGCCACGTGTAACACCTTTGTCAAATGTCGTTTCAGTAACGACATAAGGCTGGTGCATCTGTTCCGGATCCGCATTTTCCACCAAAGCCTTAAAGGAAACGCCATGCAAGCCTCCGGGAAGGGGAATACCTGCCCAATCACATACGGAAGCGAAAAAATCAACACCTGCATTAATGAGCTGAGGCATTTCCTTACCGGCATTCTTCTTTCCGGGAAGGGTTACTATCAGAGGAACATTCACTACTTCTTCGTATAGGGCCGATTTCTGATTCCAATGGTGCGCTCCTACTCCGTCACCATGGTCGCTCGTAAAGATAACAACTGTATTCCTCCATAAATTCCGCCTGTCAATGGCATCGACAATCTTACCGATTTCGGCATCCACCTTCTCTACTAACCGAAAATAAAGACTACGGTAACGACGCCAGTCATCAGGTGAATAATGGCGGGTGGGATAAGCCGAGTAATTCAAAGCCTGCTCATAGTCTATCACATCGGCATCATAAGGATTACGGGCAAAGTTGGAAGGCAGTCCGGGCCACTCATCTTGAGAGAGTTCGGGCAGATTGCCAAACGGCAGATTCTGGCTACGGGCATATTCGCATATATTGTGAGGATTGTCAAAGCCCACCACAAGAAAGAAAGGTTTGGAATGTTTCCGGTCAAGGAAAGCGACAGAAACCTCCGCCAGTCCGTTGTCATTATGCGGATAAATGGCAGAAAATCCAAATTCCTTATCAGGCATGGACGGCGTATGCACATGCCACTTCCCGGCGTAGGCACATTCATAGCCAGCATTTTGCACCAACCAGCCCAAACTAGCAGTGCGCAACGAATCGGCCATAGGCACATTATTGCGTGCAAGGCCAACCTCGTGGGAGGTATATCCCGTAAACATGGACGCCCTGGAAGGTCCGCTCAAAGGAGCAGAACAATAGGCATTCCTAAACAATACACCCGACTGTGCCAGACGGTCCATATTGGGTGTATGCAAATCCGCATTCCCCATGCAACTCATGGCAGAAGCAGTCTGCTGGTCGGTTACGATATAAATGATATTCGGCAACTCCTTTGCCCCCGTCAATGAAGGGGCAAAAGCTGTTGCAAACAACATGATATTCTTTAATTCTATCATAGTAAAAATCTCCTATAAAAGTTTATTTACGTAATTCCACATCAAAACTAGCCGCATCCCTGCATGTAAAACGCAGTACGGTCTGTTTCTTATCTGCTGAAACAAGCTTGCAATAGGGAGTCTCCGCCACTTGCCACAAGCCTTTCAAAGTAACGGTTACGGGTATTTCCCCACTATCATTATCAATCCATGGCCGGGAATAGATACTCCGTTCAATCCGTTTGCCATCCTTGTCAAAAGCCTCATCGCTCGGACCGCGGTACAATGCCAGATCCGGCTGGGAAACGGTCAGCAACAGCTTGCCGTTATTTTCACGCACCATTACCAAACAGGAAGTGTCCGCCTTTTGCAACAAACCATCTGCCGGAAGCGACCGGGGAGTTTCAAACAATACGTAAGAAGTGATATTATCCGTCAGAGAATGGACAATATGGGCGTTACGATCCTGCTGGAGAACTCTATAAGCGGGGTTCTTTGCAAATGTTTTCAAGGAAGCCGCATCGGTATGAGGCAATACGGCATATTCATAAGAAGCACCTGCCGGAGCCTTTCCATGTTGCAATGTCAAGGAGACCCAATCACCCGAGGTGGGCTTCGCACTCCGCTCGCCTACTGTGACTTGCGGGAAATTCCTTTCATATTTCGCATCCGCCATAGAGTGCTTGGAAAGGTAATACCCCACCCCGTTCGGATCAATATAAGTCTGTCCGCCGCCTTTGCAGGCATTCCAATATTGACGGGCTTCAGGAGTTACGGCTGCCAACTGAAAAACGGTTGTCTCCGTAGGAAATTCCGAATTCGTATTTTCAATGTCTGTGCCCAGACATACTATCATGTCGCCAAAGAAGTGAAAAGACTTGCGGGCCCGATGCGAACCGTTGTACTTGTCATGTTCATGCAGCTTCATGCCGAAGTTGCCATTCAGACGCGCCTGTGACAACCCGCCGGCAAAAGCCTCGTCGGAATAAAGCATTTCCTCCATGCCGGAGAAAGTATCCACGTTCAGCACTTTGGCACGCAACTGTTCAAAAGGCAGATGAATACTGGTCACGCCCGGAATACGGTTCCAGTCAAAACCATTCTCCTGCCAACCGCTTGTAGTAAAAGTCACCATTTCACCGGGTTTTCCTGTCAGAATCTGCATACTGCCATGTGCCAGATAACGACCATAGAAATTGGCGGGCAGATAATGTTCGGCGGCCCACAAATAGCGGGAATGTCCACGTACTACCGCCATCCAATTATCCCGGCGCTGCACAGAAACACAGCCGTAACCCAATGCAAGATTACCTTGCGGATCGGGCTCAGGGCGGAAACCCTGCGCTTCAAGCAGCTCCTTCATCTTCAACTCCTGCCGGGCAGAAGCCTTCGGCAGATAATCAGGGGCATCCTTATCGGGCATTCCGGTATAAGCCGCTAAACGCAGGTAAGCGGCTGCCATATCGGCATCATATGCCTGCTTGCCATCCGGAGTGCCGGCAACAGCCATAGTGGCATATTGGATAGGAACCAACTCCCCCTTGCCATTGGGATGACGACCTGACATGGAAAGCGGCCACTGTTTCAGGTTGCAATAGAAACGCATGGTGAGCAACACGTTCTTTACTGTCTCATGCGCCAGTTCGGATAGTTTAAATTCCGTTCCGCTCAACAAATAAATCATGCTCGTAGCTCCGTCCAGACCTCCCACCGCATAGGCGGGATAATTATTGCGGTGATGGAAACAAGCGCCATCCGTCTTGAAAGACCCCGCCAATCCCGGCGCCGGACGACAGCCGTAATCCAGCCAGCGTGAGAAAGAGCGCAGGTATTGCAGCTTCTCCGGACTGTTCTCCATAATCAGGATACTGGCAATACGGCCTTGCAATTTAGTATTGAAAGTATCTATATCAATGCCGTTTTCCGTAGGCTTGGGATACACCTCGTTGGTAATGGCATACCAGTTCAGTGTACGTTCAGCATCCTTCAACTTTCCTGCCTCACGCAGGACGTCCTTCATCAGGAAGTAAGAAACGAAAAGCCCACGCATGCTGTAACCGTAGTGGTGGATATTGCCCCAGCAGCTGCCATAGGCAACGCCCTGGTCGGTAATATGGTCGTACATGGCAAGAAACTTCCGTTTCAGTTCATCCCTCACGCCGGTATCCGAAGCATTGTTATAGGCTATGGCAATACGCTTCATCAGGTTGAAGTATTCGTTCATCTCCATGCCTAACCGGGTAAACATATCTTTATTCCAATCAGGTATCATACGTTCATAAGCCTCCGCCTGCCTGACCATAAAAATAGGTAAGCCGGTAACCTTCCCATTTTTATACGTGATCTTATAGGTATCGTATTTCTTGCGGATGCCGTCCAGCTCTTTATCCGTAAATTTGGAAGGTGTATAGAGCATATCCCTGAAACGTTTCTCTATCTCCTGTACCTCCCGCTTCTGCTGCTCGCTGACAGGAGTCAAGGCCATATCGGGTTTCCACAAAGAATGTTCGTAAATGACAAGCCAGTGGTTGGTGGTTCCTTTGTTGACAAAAGGCACTTGCACATCGGCTGCTTGCTGGCGAGCATCCACCTTGCTGGCAAGTATGATATGATCCAAGTATAGCTTACCTTTGACATCGGGAGCAATCACACGCATCTCGTTCATTCCCTCTTCGGGCACGCCTTCCATATCGCGTTCATAGCATACCCATGCCGCACGCCAACCGGTAAAGTTGATACCAAACGGGAAAGAAGTACATTTCTTTCCGTCCTTCAGAAATTCAAATCGGATTTTTTTGTCTTGAGCCTCCTCATTATACACCCATACGATGAAAGCGGAAAGATACGTATCTTTTCCGGTAGGATCTTTCTTCTCGAATTTCAGGTCTTTCTTGACAGACAACACAGCACCCGGATCAAACGTCCAACTCAGACTATGCAAACCATCTTTATAATGTTCTCTACTAATACCCAGCCGGGAACCTGTTCCCGAAATAAAGGCCGGCACTTGCGGTTCTTCAAAAGAAAGCAGTCTTTCACTCTTCACCACCTGCGCTTCCGCATTTACCGGCAGTAAAGTTCCGAGAAGCATTCCTGCTCCCATTGTCCATTTACTAAATTGCATCATGTTTATTTCTTTAAGGTTATCTATATCTTTTGCATTGTACAAAGGAAGCCCTCTTTCACCAAAAACAGGGGCATAAATCGTACAGAAGAGGTCTAAAAAATGTCATAACCCCTTCCTGCAAAGTACAGAACAGCGGTCACCATTCTGCAAGAAAGCAATTTTAAATCAAGGATGAAGTTCTTCGAAGGCCTTATTTTCTTCCTGCATCGTACGGACGGTTTCTTCCAGCTCGCTCACTGGCAAATCGGAGTTGTACCAATCGTTATAGCAGTCGGTGACGTACCATTTACCGCCTATCAAGTCGAAAACGACACGCAAAGAAGGCTCCGACTCATCATATCCGGCCTCGAACTCTTTATGGGCAGGTCCATCCTGCGTAAAGCGGGATATGTAAGTTCCTCCCTCCTCCTCCGTAATACGTCCTTCCCGCAACGTCTCACTATCCAGCAACGCCCATTTATCGCGGGTAAAAGGGAACGTCTGCTCCGTCTCTCCGTCATCTTTCAGCAAGATAATGGGAGACTTCAAAGGGAACTTGATGCGTGAATACTGAAATGAAGCGCTGGATGTGAATTTCTGGAGAAATATCTTGAAATCCTCTTCGGCAGCCAGACTACTGAAGGTGGAGAGCACGACAGCCGTACACAGACAAAAAACAAAGTGAATTGCCTTCATAATAGATGCGAGTTATTTCGATTCAGACCACAAAGATACAACAAGCCAGTAATTTGCAATAAAAAAAAGCGAGAATTTACAGTATACTGCCTCTATTCTTCTTCACCTAACAGCTAATGTCCTGTTTTTTTAATTTCACCCGTTCATTTTCTTTTCAGATATTCATATCCGAACCGGCAGCGCAAACAGTCCTTCCGGTCACAATATTCCTTTTGGAGCTGGAGCAACGCTTGCGAGTCCGCCGCTGTAGAAACAGACAGCCCTGCCCCACTCCACATACGGATGATATGATTGTCCTCCGCCTTCAATGCTTCGAGAAAACGTGTGGCGCGGTCGCAAAGTCGTTCATCCGCCTTGTGTATTCCATAAGCATAAAGAAAGGGAATGACGGTATTGATAAGAAGCAAGTTCAAGGTATTCTCGCCCATACGCTTTTTCCGACGTGGCGAAGTTTTTGCAAAAGAAAAATGCTCTTCCCAATAGGGGGAGAGTTGCACAGTCAATATTTGCTTCACGTCTTCCGGTGTTTCCACCGCCATAATGCGGGAAAATAGTAGCTGCTCCTTATGATACAGATCGGCAAGCTGTGCCAGCCGCACATGAGGGAAGTTATCGGGACGCAGACGAAGAAAACGCCACTGTCCGGCAGCCATAGGCGCAGGAAGGTCGAACTTATGCTGCAAATAATAAAATTCCTTCCGGAGCTTTTGATAGTAGCTGTCTTGGATGGAATCTTCCTCCAGCAATCCTGCCTGTCCAAAAAAGAATGCTTCCACCTGAAACAAGCTGTCCCGATGCTTATCTACTGCACGCAAAGGCAGATGACCGGCCCATGCTTCAAAAGCGTCGCCGTTCAGTCCGAAACCGAAATTACGGGCAAGGGTGATAAAGAACACGTCTTCCCAATGGTTATTGCAACGTTCCAGACGTACGGCGATATCCTGAGCCTTTCGTTCAAAACGCTCCACCTGCAAGGCCGACAACCAGGAATGGACGGTCAACTTCGGTAAGGAACTAAGGATGGAATGACAAGGAGGATACGCTTCCGCCTGCCGTAATTCGGCATAACGGCAGCGGATGCTTTCCGGACAACACAGTTGCAACTGAGCGATTACATCACCGTTGGTACGATGCACCTCACAGTCGGAAACACCCACAACATGCAGGATTACATTATCATAGGCCGTATTCCGGTCGTGTCCATGACGAAACCAGTCTGAAGCCTGTGTATGCAACTCCACGTTACCCACCCAAAGCATATTATCTATTTTCAGTTTTGCGTTAAAGAAGTCGGGGCCTGCATTGGGATTCGGCAAACCGGGATCTATCACTTCAACCGGCTGTCCGGAGGTCGTCCGGAGAGGCATCAGAGGGAATATCTTATGCTTCCAGACGTAATGCAGCAATTGTTCCATTGTTAACTTATCGTTAATGTTGTGCGCAAATGTAAGAAAAAGATTACCTTTGCGACATATAGTTGGTTGATAAACTGAATAAAAACTAAAGAAACAATGAAAATAGCATTAATCGGTTACGGAAAAATGGGCAAGGAAATTGAGAAGATTGCCTTGAACCGCGGACACGAGATTGTCAGCATCATCGACATTAATAATCAGGAGGATTTTGAATCGGACGCATTCAAAAGCGCCGACGTCGCCATAGAGTTTACGAACCCAATGGTAGCCTACAACAATTATATGAAAGCTTTCAAAGCCGGCGTGAAATTGGTTTCAGGCAGTACAGGCTGGCTGGAAGAACATGGTGAAGAGGTCAAGAGACTCTGTACTGAAGGTGGCAAAACATTATTCTGGTCTTCCAACTTCAGTCTGGGAGTAGCCATATTCTCCGCCGTCAACAAATACCTGGCAAAGATTATGAACCGCTTCCCCGCTTACGACGTAACAATGAGCGAAACACACCATATACATAAGCTGGACGCTCCAAGCGGCACTGCCATCACCCTTGCCGAAGGTATTCTGGACAACCTCGACCGAAAAGAGCGTTGGGTAAAAGGTACGCTGCAAGCACCGGACGGAACAATATCGGGTTCTACCGACTGTGCCGCCAACGAACTGCCTGTCAGCTCCATCCGCGAAGGGGAAGTTCCGGGTATCCACAGCATCCGCTACGACTCCGAAGCAGACAGCATCACCATCACCCACGACGCCAAAAACCGCCGCGGGTTTGCCTTGGGAGCCGTATTGGCCGCAGAGTACACCGCCGGCAAACAAGGATTCTTAGGCATGAGCGATTTATTTCCATTTTTAAAAGACTAAAACATTATGAGAAAAGCAACACGCGCCCAATGGATTAAGTTCGGTATAATTACCCTGCTCTACCTCATTTTCCTTGTTTGGGTAAGAAGCTGGCTGGGGCTGATTGTCGTTCCTTTCATATTCGACATCTATATCAGTAAGAAGATACCCTGGAGTTTTTGGAAAAACTCCAAAAATCCGGCAGTACGCAGCATCATGAGTTGGGTGGATGCCATTGTATTTGCTCTGGTAGCCGTTTATTTTGTGAATATCTACATATTCCAAAACTATCAGATACCTTCGTCTTCGCTGGAGAAATCATTGCTGGTGGGCGATTTCCTCTACGTCAGTAAAATGAGCTACGGCCCGCGTGTTCCGAATACACCGCTTTCCATGCCGTTGGCACAACACACCTTGCCGGTATTCAACACTAAATCATACATTGAATGGCCACAGTGGAAATACAAACGCGTACCGGGTTTCGGAAAAGTGAAACTGAATGATATTGTCGTGTTCAACTTCCCTGCGGGGGATACAGTGGCGCTCAACAGGCAGCAGGAGGACTTTTACAGTCTGGCTTATAGGGAAGGACAACGTATATATCCCAATAAAATCAATATGGACAGTCTGACACGCGACCAACAACGCACTGTTTATGACCTCTACTACAATGCCGGACGCAACCTGATCCGTACCAACCCGCAAATGTATGGCGATATTGTGGTACGTCCTGTGGACCGTCGCGAGAATTATGTAAAACGCTGTGTCGGTCTACCGGGAGATACGCTGGAAATCAAAGACACACAAGTCTATATCGACGGGAAAGCCATTGAGAATCCGGAAGACATGCAACTCAACTATTTCGTACAGACCACCGGACCGTACATCCCTGAAAATATGTTCCGCGAGCTCGGCATCAGCAATGACGACCAGATACTGATGACAGACGACTTCAACTATGAGGAGGGACTTATCCAAATGGGCTTGGACCGTCGTGATGCCCAAGGCAGGCTGACTCCTGTCTATCATCTGCCCCTCACCAAGAAAATGTACGATACGCTTACCGGCAATAAGAAATTAATCAGTCGCATCGTCATGGAACCGGAGGACCTTTCAGGACAAATGTACCCGCAAAACCTCTACACCAAATGGACGCGGGATAACTACGGCCCTATCTGGATACCGGAAAAGGGTGCCACCATTACTTTGACCAAAGACAACCTACCTATCTACGAACGTTGCATCGTAGCTTATGAAGGCAACACATTGGAACAAAAACCGGACGGCATCTACATCAACGGGCAAAAGACAGACACTTACACCTTCAATCTGGACTACTACTGGATGATGGGTGACAACCGTCACAACTCTCTCGATTCCCGCTATTGGGGTTTCGTTCCCGAGGACCATGTAGTAGGTAAGCCCATCGTTGTCTGGTTATCACTGGATAAAGACCGCGGCTGGTTTGACGGAAAAATCCGTTGGAACCGGATATTCAAATGGGTACATTAAGCAGCAGTTGGCTATTGATGTTCGATACACACTATGCAGAGAAGGAACCGGAAGATTGCAGCTACTATGATAGGAGTGATACTCGCGGTAGTATTACTTCGGGGTTGTGTTGCGACTTCCTATTCCATCCCTTCCTCAGGCATGGAAAACTCCTTGTACCGCGGCGAGCGTATTCTGGTAAATAAATGGAGCTATGGGTTGCGGCTTCCTTTCATGGGCTTATGGGGATATCACCGCTGGGCGGAAAGTCCCGTATACAAGGAAGATATTCTTGTATTCAACAACCCTGCCAATCTTCTCCAAGCTACAATCGACCGGAAGGAAGTATTTATCAGCCGTTGTTTAGGAGTACCGGGAGACACGCTGTTAGTCGATTCCCTTTTCTCCGTAATCCCCTCGGAGAAAAATGCCCCCGACCAAAAGTTCCTTTATACCTACCCTCAAAAAAAAGAAAAACAGTTGGATTCGTTGCTTACTATTCTTTCCATCCGTCCCAACGCATTGTTAGGACAAGATACGGTGAATAACGTACGCAGTTTCAGCAGGTATGAATATTATTTATTAGAACAGGCTTTAGGTAACAACAACTGGATAAAGCCAATCGACAAGGAAGACTCCGTAGAAGTGCTGAAACCGCTCATCATCCCCGGTAAGGGGAAAGCGGTACGCGTGTATCCCTGGAACATGACGTTGCTGCGCAACACATTGGTATTGCACGAAAAAAAACGGGCTGAAATCAAAAACGATACGTTGTACATAGAAGGGAAGCCCGCACAGCACTGCTATTTCACAAAAGACTACTACTGGGTGGGAGCCAACAACCCCATTAACCTGTCGGACTCACGCTTGTTCGGCCTTGTACCCAAAGACCATGTCATTGGAAAAGCAACCGTAATCTGGTTTTCCAAGGAGCAAGGGACAGGACTTTTCGGCGGCTACCGCTGGAACAGGATGTGGAAAGAGGTCAAATAATGCCGTCTCCTCAAGTTTATGATTTTATAACCCATAATTTATAATTTAGAATGACCGTCTATCTTTCTTCTGCTTACTTGGCCCCGGTTGAATATTACACCAAACTATTGGCATACGACCGGGTATGTATCGAACAGCACGACCATTATATCAAACAAACCTACCGCAATCGCTGCACCATTGCCGCACCTGACGGAGAGCTTGCCCTTTCCATTCCGACAGTCAAACCCGCCTCCTTAAAATGTCCGATGTGCGACATCCGCATCTCCGATCATGGCAACTGGCGGCATTTGCACTGGAATGCCATTGAGTCCGCATACAACCACACTCCTTTCTTTGAATATTACAAGGATGACTTCCGCCCTTTCTATGAAAAGAAATATGAGTTTTTAGCCGATTTCAACGAAGAACTTTGCCACTTGGTTTGTTCCCTGATAGATATACAGCCTGTTATGGAACGCACCTCGGAATATAAAACCGGATTCGCCCCCGGCGAGGCGGATTTTCGGGAGCGTATTCATCCCAAGAAAGATTTCTCCCTGGAAGATCCCGATTTCTCTCCGCAACCTTACTACCAGGTTTTCCAAGAGAGGCTCGGCTTCCTACCCAACCTCAGCATTATCGACTTATTATTCAACATGGGACCGGAAAGCCTGCTGGTATTGCAACAAAGCAATAAGCCGGAACATCGGTAACTTGGCATAAATTATATAATTTTAGACATATCGCAAGGTAAAGAAGACATTTATTCCTATTTTTGCAATGCGAACCCGAAGAAATATATATTCATATCACTAAATAAAAAAATCATGAAGAACTTATTTGACATTAAAGGCAAAGTAATCGTCATCACAGGCGGTTGCGGCATTCTCGGAAAAAACATCGCTAACTACCTTGCAGAACAAGGCGCTAAAATTGTGGTTTTGGATCGTGCAGCAGAAATAGGTAAAGAACTGGAAGCCGAACTCAACCAGAAGTCTGAAGCCCTGTTCCTCGTAACCGACGTACTGAACAAGGAAGTACTGGAAGAAAATAAGAAAGCTATCCTCGAACGCTTCGGCACTATCGACGTGTTGCTGAATGCTGCAGGTGGCAATATGCCGGGCGCCACCATTGCTCCGGACAAGACTGTACTCGACTTGGATGTAGAGGCATTCCGCAAAGTGGTAGACCTGAACCTTTTCGGTACAGTACTTCCCACTATGGTCTTCGTGGATGTCATGGCAAAGAACAAGAAAGGTGCTATCGTCAACTTCTGTTCCGAGTCTGCCCTCCGTCCGTTGACACGCGTGGTAGGTTATGGTTCAGCCAAAGCCGCTATCGGCAATTATACCCGCTATATGGCAACCGAACTGGCTACCAAGTTCAGCCCCGAGCTCCGCGTAAACGCTATCGTTCCCGGTTTCCTGCTGACCAACCAGAATCGTGCGTTGCTGACTAATCCCGATGGCTCCTATACAGACCGCGCCAAAACCATCATAGCCCATACTCCCTGCGGACGCTTTGCCGAGCCGGAAGAACTGTTCGGAACCATTCACTACCTCATCAGTGACGCTTCCAGCTTCGTTACCGGAGCCCTTTCGGTAGTGGACGGCGGTTTCGATGCATTCTCCATTTAAACCATAAAAAAATAAATTGTAAATCGTAAAATAATAAATGCCATGATACTTTGTGAACAAACCTGGCGCTGGTACGGTCCTAACGATCCGGTCAGCCTGTGGGACATCAAACAAGCCGGAGCCACCGGCATCGTAAACGCTCTGCACCACATTCCCAACGGTGAAGTATGGACAGTGGAGGAAATCATGAAACGCAAGGAAATGATTGAAGCCGTCGGCCTACGTTGGTCCGTCGTAGAAAGCGTGCCCGTACACGAGCATATCAAGACCCAGACCGGAGATTTCCAGCGATATATAGACAACTACAAAGAAAGCCTGCGCAACCTCGGCAAATGCGGCGTGAACATCGTTACGTACAACTTCATGCCCGTATTGGACTGGACTCGTACCGACCTTGCCTACGAACTTCCCGACGGCAGCCGCGCCCTGCGCTTTGAACGTGCAGCTTTCATCGCTTTCGACCTCTTCCTGCTGAAACGCCCCGGTGCGGAAGCCGATTACACCGACGAAGAAAAGGCGAAAGCCAAAGCGCGTTTCGAGCAAATGACGGAAGATGACAAACAACTACTCGTACGCAACATGATTGCCGGTCTGCCCGGTTCGGAGGAGAGCTTCACACTGGAACAATTCCAAAAAGAGCTTGACCGCTACAAGGACATCACTCCTGAGAAACTACGCTCCAACCTGATTTATTTCCTCAGTGAAATCTGTCCTGTTGCCGATGAAGCCGGCGTAGAGCTGGTTATCCACCCGGACGATCCTCCTTGCTCAATCCTTGGCCTGCCGCGTATCATGAGTTGTGGAGCCGACTTCCAGGCTCTGATCGATGCTGTTCCCAACAAGAGCAACGGCCTGTGTCTGTGCACCGGTTCTCTGGGTGTAAGCAGCGCAAACGACTGCGCCGCCTTGATGGAACAATTCGGCGACCGTATCAACTTCGTTCACCTCCGCAGCACACAACGCGATGCGGAAGGCAACTTCTACGAAGCCAACCACCTGGAAGGCAACGTCGACATGTATCACGTAATGAAAGCCTTCCTCGAATTGCAACAACGCCGCAAAGTCTCCATTCCGATGCGCCCCGACCATGGACATCAGATGGTGGATGATTTGAAGAAGAAAACCAATCCGGGATACTCCTGCATCGGCCGTTTGAGAGGACTGGCAGAACTGAGAGGCCTGGAAATGGGAATCGCCAAGTCATTGTTCGAGTAAGAGAGATCCTTTAGAAATACATACTGAAAAGAAGCCATTCAATTGCAATCATATTGCAGGCGAGTGGCTTTCTTTGAATACCCCAATTGATATGCTGAAAATTCAAACTCCCAACGGTGAGAACAGGGTTCTACTACATTCCTGCTGCGCTCCCTGTTCCTCTGCCATCATCGAATGTATGCTGGCAAACGGCATCCGCCCTACTGTGTTTTACTGTAATCCCAACATCTATCCGCAAGAAGAATATGAAATAAGAAAGCAGGAAGCCATTCGCTTTGTAACGTCTCAAAACCTCGATTTCATCGATGCTGATTATGATTATGACCATTGGCGAAATGCCATGTCGGGACTGGAAAACGAACCGGAACGAGGCAGCCGCTGCCTGAAATGCTTCACCTTACGGCTGACGGAAACAGCACGCTATGCTTCCGAACACAATTTCCAGGTCTTTACCACCACCCTTGCGTCTTCGCGCTGGAAAAACCTTGAGCAGATAAACGAAGCAGGCCGGAGGGCAGCTTCCTTTTATCCCGGTACAATCTTTTGGGAACAAAACTGGCGGAAAGGCGGGCTGCAAGACCGCCGCAACCAGCTTCTTAAAGAATATGATTTCTATAACCAGCTATACTGCGGTTGCGAATTCAGTATGAAACGACTGGAACAACAAAAAGAAAATAAGGCTGAATAAGGCATTCAAAGGAACCTTCCAAAGACAAGCAGCAAGGGAAACATCTGTCTGACAAATTAAGCTCAATGAGAACCGGCACAATGTTCCCTATTCCAGCACTCAGTTCCAGCAGCAGGAAAAGCTGTCAATCATAAATAAGCGTTGACAGGTAATCCTCTGCAAACATCTCGTTTGCTACTTCCAATAAAATCTCAGGGGTTAGTTGCTCAATACGCCGGAACACAGCCTCAGGCGCTTCATATTTATTGTAGTGCAGGAAAGTCTTCGCCATGCCGAGAGCATTGTTCTCGTTATTGTCCGAAGCCACACCTATCTGCCCGATAAGCTGTTTTTTGGCCGCGGCAAGCTGAGATGAAGTCATTTTTGCATCACGCAGACGTTTCAGTTCTTTATACACAAGGCGGGTGCACAGGTCAGCATCCTTAGGATCGCAACCGAAATAAATGCAGAAAGTTCCGGTATCGGTATAAGAAGTCAAGTTAGACTCCACATTATAGACCAAACCGCGGCGTTCGCGCAAAGCCACGTTCAACCGGCTGTTCATACCCGGACCGCCGAGGATGTTGTTCAACAGATAGAGTGCCGTACGTTTGTCCTCATAAGCATTGTATCCCCGACTGCCGATCATGACGTGCGCCTGATGGGTGTCTTTATGCAAAATCTGGGTTTTCGGAACATACAAAGGCGGCGGCGTGCGACGGTTATCGACAGCCACAGCCGGGATACCGGCCAGCAGCTTCTCCGCCCAACGCACCACTTGCCTGAAATCCATGTTGCCTAAAACAAAGAACACCATATTGTCGGGATGATAAAAACGGGAAGTAAAAGCGGCGGCATCCTCACTGCGGAACTTTTTCAATTGTTCCGGATTACCGAGAATATTACGTCCTAAAGGGTGCTCCCGAAAGATCAAGTCTTCAAAATCATCGAAAATCAGCTCAGAAGGGTTGTCTTCATAAGACTGTATCTCGTCTATAATAACCTCTGTCTCCTTCTCGATCTCCCGCTGCGGAAAAGTAGAATGGAATACAATATCCGTCAGCAATTCGAAAGCGCGCCCGAAGTGCTCAGTAAGGAATGCAGAATAAATCACCGTCTCTTCCTTATTGGTGTAAGCGTTCAAATCGCCACCCACATTCTCCATGCGGTTCAGAATATGCCACGCCTTGCGTTTTTTGGTACCCTTAAAAATAAGATGTTCCACAAAATGCGCCATACCCTGTTCATTTTCAAGTTCATCGCGCGTTCCGGCATCTACTGCAAAACCACAATAAGCCACTTTCGACAGGGAGGGCTCATGGATGATGCGCAAGCCGTTCGACAATGTGTGCAGACGGTAGCGAGGAGATATTTCTTCTGTTAAATTCTTCATTCTTACGTTCCAAACGATTTGTGGGCACAAAAATACAATAAAACTTATTGCCGTTTATGGAAAATTGCGGATATTTGCACATATAATCATATTAATCTAATCGCATCAGACAATGACAGCATCCATTCAAGAGCTTTTGCAGAAAGAGGCGCAAGCCGTATTGAATATTCCCGTAACAGACGCATACGAAAAAGCGGTAGAGCTTATCGTAGAACAGGTGCACCACAAAAAAGGGAAACTGGTAACTTCCGGTATGGGTAAAGCAGGGCAAATAGCTATGAATATTGCTACCACCTTTTGCTCAACGGGGATTCCGTCGGTATTTCTTCACCCCAGTGAAGCACAACATGGGGATTTAGGCATCCTGCAGGAAAACGACCTGCTGTTGCTCATTTCCAATTCTGGCAAAACGCGCGAAATTGTCGAGTTGACCCAATTGGCACACAACCTGAATCCCAATCTGAAATTCATCGTCATCACAGGCAATCCGGACAGTCCGCTGGCACAGGAATCCGATGTATGCCTCAGCACAGGAAGTCCCAAAGAGGTCTGCATATTAGGCATGACGCCCACCACCTCCACAACGGTCATGACCGTAATCGGTGATATTCTGGTTGTACAGACCATGCAGAGAACCGGGTTTACGATTGAAGACTACTCCAAACGTCATCATGGCGGCTATCTGGGAGAAAAATCAAGATCATTATGCGTAAAGTAATCGGTATTGGAGAGACGATATTGGATATCATCTTTCGTAATGAACAGCCTTCTGCCGCTGTACCGGGCGGTTCTGTATTCAACGGAATCGTCTCATTAAGCCGTACAGGCGTTCCTGTCTGTTTCATCAGTGAAACAGGCAACGACCATGTAGGCGACACCATCCTACGGTTCATGCGTGACAACCATATTTCGACAGAACACGTCAACGTGTTTCCCGACGGGAAATCTCCTGTATCACTCGCTTTCCTGAATGATAACAGCGATGCCGAATATATATTCTACAAAGACTACCCCAAACAACGCTTGGATATTATCTATCCCGAACTGAAAGAAGACGACATAGTCGTCATCGGTTCTTATTATGCATTAAATCCGGTGTTGCGCGAGAAAGTGCTGGAACTACTTGACCGGGCGCGTGAAAAGAAAGCCATCATCTATTACGACCCCAATTTCCGTTCTTCCCACAAGGAAGAAGCCATAAAACTGGCGCCAACCATCATTGAGAACCTGGAATATGCCGATGTCGTACGCGGCTCGCAGGAAGACTTCTTCCACATGTATAACCTGCGTGACGCAGATAAAATATACAGGGATAAGATAAAATTCTATTGTCCTAACTTCTTGTGTACGGCAGGGGCGGAAAAGATTACACTCCGCACAGGTTCCGTCTCCAAAGAATATGACATACCGCCGTTAGAGGCAGTCAGCACCATTGGAGCCGGTGATAACTTCAATGCAGGCATTATCTACGGTTTACTGAAACATGACATTCGTTATGACGACCTGAATGGAATCAGTGAAGCCAAGTGGGACGAGATTATACGCTACGGCATGGAATTTGCCGCAGAGGTCTGCAAAAGTTACAGCAATTCGGTATCAAATGAATTTGCAGAGAGATACAGGTATTAATGCGCCTCTCCAATCCGCACCTAAAAATAAATTATCATTTAAAAATTATAAAACCTTCATATCTGCTGCATAATCTGAAACGAAAAACTATATATTTGCTGTAAACGACATTTAGAGAGTTTACGAACCATGATGTATAAGAATCTGTTGAACCTGCTTGCTTTGGTAGTGCTATTTCCTTCCTGTAGCGGCACAGCTCCACACATATCTGTTGTATGCGAAGAAAACAACGTAGGGAACTGTATCGTCAAATGGGAAATGGCTCCCCTCATCAAGGGAAACGTAAAAGTATATGCTTCAACCGATCCTGATGCCATTCCGGAGGATGTTCCCGTTGCTATGGCCGATATCTCGGATCTGAAAATGACTATCATCACAAACGATCCCGCCAAGCGTTATTATTACACCCTGCTATTCGGAGACAAATATCGTGTGAAAATCGCTACGCGCAATGTCAATATCCCCGGCATACAAAACTTCCGCGATTTGGGCGGCTACCCCTCTTACTCTACTAAAAAACAGGTACGTTGGGGAATGATTTACCGCTCGGCGGAAATAGACAGCCTTGAATGTTACTCACGCAGGGAACTTAGAAACCTCGGCATCAAGACACTCATCGACCTGCGGACTTCTTCGGAGACAGGCAGGCAATCTCCGCTGCAAAAAGAATTCAACGTTGTACATATTCCCCTTGCCACCGGAGATATGGAAAATATACTGAAAGGCATACGGGAAGAAAAAATAAAAAGTGATACCGTCTATCGCATGGTAGAGCAGATGAACCGCGATTTAATAGACAAATATACAACGGAATACCGGCAGATCTTCGATATTCTGTTGGATAAGAACAGCTATCCGGTAGTGATCCACTGCTCTTCCGGCAAAGGGCGTACAGGCATCGTTTCTGCTTTGGTGCTCGCCGCATTGGGCATAAATGAAGACATAATCATGGAAGATTACCGGCTGAGCAATGATTACTTCAACATCCCAAGCGCCTCTAAAGACGCCTATCAGTTGCCTGCCCGTTCACAAGAAGCTATTACCACCCTATTCTCGGCACGCGAGGATTTCCTAAACGCCGCCAAAGAGGAAGCGGAATGCAGATACGGTGATATCGACACTTATCTGCAGAAAGGTATCGGGCTGAACAAAAACGAGATAAAAAGGTTACGGAGTATCTTGCTCAGCGATTAATAAGTTATTTATCAGAAAATAACATGTAAACATCAACAAATCACTAATTTCTAATCACTAATCACCAAAAAACTCTTATCTTTGCGGCCGAAATATAAAGATATACAAAGATTTAATGAAGACATTTGAAGAGCTCGGTGTGTCGCCGGAGATACGCCGCGCCATTGAAGAAATGGGATATGCGTGTCCCATGCCGGTACAAGAAGAAGTAATCCCTTACCTTTTGGGAGAAAATAATGATGTAGTAGCACTGGCACAAACAGGAACAGGAAAGACCGCAGCGTTCGGTCTGCCGCTTATACAGCAAATTAACGTTAACAACAGAATTCCCCAATCACTTATTCTTTGTCCTACCCGCGAACTCTGCTTGCAGATTGCAGGTGACTTGAATGACTATTCCAAATACATTGACGGCCTGCGGGTATTGCCCGTATATGGCGGTTCGTCCATTGAAAGCCAAATACGTGCCCTGAAACGCGGTGTGCATATCATAGTGGCCACTCCAGGACGCCTGCTCGACCTCATGGAGCGCAAAACCGTTTCCCTCTCCACCATCCAGAATGTAGTGATGGACGAGGCGGATGAAATGCTGAACATGGGATTTACGGACAGCATCAACGCTATTCTTGCAGACGTTCCCCAAGAACGTAACACGCTTTTGTTCTCCGCTACCATGAGCCCCGAAATAGCGCGCATCTCCAAAAAATACCTGCACAACGCAAAGGAAATCACTATCGGACGCAAGAATGAAAGCACAAGCAACGTGAAGCATGTGGTTTTCACCGTTCATGCCAAAGACAAATACGCTGCCCTGAAACGCATTGTTGACTATTATCCGCAGATATACGGCATCATTTTCTGCCGCACCCGCAAGGAAACACAGGAAATTGCCGACAAGTTGATGCAGGAAGGATATAATGCCGACTCTTTGCATGGCGAACTGAGCCAGGCGCAGCGCGACACCGTCATGCAGAAGTTCCGTATCCGTAACCTGCAACTGCTGGTAGCCACTGACGTTGCCGCACGTGGACTGGACGTCGACGACCTCACCCATGTCATCAACTATGGTTTGCCCGATGATACGGAAAGCTATACCCATCGCAGCGGACGTACGGGACGTGCCGGAAAAACAGGTACATCCATTGCCATCATCAACCTGAGAGAAAAAGGCAAAATGCGTGAAATTGAACGTATTATCGGCAAGAAATTCATTCAGGGAGAAATGCCCACCGGGAAGCAAATTTGTGAGAAACAGCTGCTGAAAGTAATTGACGAGCTTGAGAAAGTAAAAGTAAATGAAGATGAAATCTGTGACTTCATGCCTGACATTTACCGTAAACTGGACTGGTTGAGCAAAGAGGATCTGATTAAACGTATGGTTTCCCATGAATTCAATCGATTCTTGGATTACTACCGCAATCGTGAAGAAATAGAGATAGCTACCGGCAGCGAACGCAACGCCAAAGGCAGTGAACGGGGTGGAAGCACCCGTCAGGCAGCTCCGGGCTTCAAGCGTCTGTTCATCAATCTCGGTAAAATGGACAATTTCTTCCCCAATGAGTTGATCAGCCTCCTGAACAGCAATACCCGCGGACGCATTGAGTTAGGACGCATCGACCTAATGCAGAAATTCTCTTTCTTTGAAGTGGAGGAAAAGGAAGTCGGTAACGTCGTAAAAGCCCTGAACCGCGCCAATTGGAATGGCCGTAAGGTCTCCGTAGAAATCGCAGGAGAAGAAGGAAAAGATACGCCCAAAGGAAAACGCAGAAGTGAAGGCGGCAGCTATGGCAAAAAGGAATTTGACGGCAAAAAGCGCAGTAACAAGGACGATCGCCGCAGCGAATCCACCGGCAAGCGTAACAATAAATCCGAATACCCTGCCACCGACAAGAAAAAGAGCAAGCCCAGTCGTGAAGAGCGCGGTTACACCAAAGCACGTGGTAAAAAAGACGACTGGAAACAATTCTTCCAGGGGAACAACGAGTTTAAGGATTCAGAACCCGACTTCAGCGAAGAAGGCTGGGCAAGACGAACACCTAAAAAGAAATAAACAAGCGGAATAGCCGCCATTGTTTAAGAAAATTATAAAAAACAATGCGGGGGTGTCAAAATGATAACTGAATTTCATTTTGACACCCCCGCTATTTTATCACTTTTTATCGCTTATTTCTCACAACTCCTAGTGCTGAAAGCCACGAGCATCCACACCATTTTTTCCTGTTCTTTCAGATAGCCGGTCATCAAATCGGCAGTTGCATCATCACCGGCTTCATTAGCCAGCTCAATCACCTTTCTTTCCTCACCGATGAGGTAACTGTAGGTTTCGAGGATATGGTCAACAGCCTCGCCCCCGCAAGTGATACCGGAGATTTCTTTCACTTTCGCAACCTTGAGGTAGCTGCTGAATTTATTTTCGGGCGAACTGCCTAACATCAGGATACGTTCTGCGATTTCATCCACTTTCTCCGCAGCATCGTTGTACATATCTTCGAATTTGCTATGCAAAACGAAGAATCCATGTCCTTTGATATCCCAGTGGAAGCCGCGGAGATTGGTATAGTGTACTTGGAAGTCTGCCAACAATTGGTGCAAGGCAGATACTACGCTGTTTACTTTGTTCTCATTCAAATGCAAATAATCTAAAGTCTTCATAATCTTTCTATTTTAAAAGTTTGTACTATTTTTCTTTGTTTCTGTTGCAAAGATAACCGGTAAATAAGTGCTTGTCAAACAGATAATTTCTATCTTTGCATAGAACGATTCTATATATAACATTCAAAAGCCCTGTTTACTATGACTCTGCAACAACTGGAATACATACTTGCCGTCAATCAGTTCCGCCATTTCGCCAAAGCTGCCGAATATTGCCGGATCACGCAACCCACCCTGAGTGCCATGATTCAGAAATTGGAAGAAGAGCTGGACACCAAGATTTTCGACCGCAGCCAGCAACCCGTATGCCCTACTCCTATCGGTATCCACATCATAGAACAAGCTCAAAATGTGTTAGTTCAGGCAAACCGTATAAAAAACATTATAGAAGAAGAAAAACATTCCCTTCGCGGAGTATTCAAGCTGGGCATCCTTCCCACGATAGCCCCTTACCTATTGCCCCGTTTTTTTCCTCAATTAATGAAGAAATATCCCCAGCTCGATATCAGGGTGGTCGAAATGAAGACAAATGACATCAAGAAAGCCCTGCAAACGGAAGAGATAGACGCCGGAATCGTAGCCAGCCTGGCAGGTATGGAAGAGTTCCGGCAGATACCTTTATTCTATGAACAGTTCTACACATATATCGCAAGAGAAAACAGGCTGTTTGCCAATGAAATCATACGCACAGCCGATTTGACAGGAGAACAGCTTTGGATGCTAGATGAAGGCCATTGTTTCCGCGACCAGTTGGAACGCTTTTGCCAGCTAAAGGCAGCTCGTGCCAGCCAATTGGCCTATCATTTGGGCAGCATGGAAACCTTTATGCGCATGGTGGAGGGCGGTAAAGGAATCACTTTCATTCCAGAGTTGGCAACGTTGCAACTGGATGATAGGCAGAAAGAACTGGTGCGTCCCTTTGCCATTCCCTGTCCTACCCGACAAATCATCCTACTGACCAACCGGAGCTTTATCCGTAACACTCTCCTGAAAACAATCACCCAAGAAATTACGGCCGCAGTGCCTAAGGAAATGCTTTCCCTGAAAGCAACCCAGGCTCTTGTATAGATTCTGTCTATCGGCCCATACAACTTTTCAATCGTTTTTTTTGTTCTACCGGGAAAAATTGCTATATTTTTGCATCGGTAAAACAAAAAACAAATCTTTTAAAAAGTATAATTATGGAACCGATTATCAACTCTCAACTCCCTGAATTCAAAGTTCAGGCTTTCCAAAACGGAAGTTTCAAGACAGTAACCAACGAAGACGTAAAAGGCAAATGGGCTATTTTCTTCTTCTATCCGGCAGACTTTACGTTTGTATGTCCTACCGAATTGGTTGATGTTGCAGAAAAATACGACCAATTCCAGGCAATGGGTGTAGAGGTTTACTCCGTAAGCACAGACTCCCACTTCGTACATAAGGCATGGCATGATGCTTCCGAAAGCATCCGCAAGATTAAATATCCGATGTTGGCAGACCCCACAGGCGCATTGAGCCGTTCATTTGGTGTAATGATTGAGGAAGAAGGCATGGCCTACCGCGGTACATTCCTCGTAAACCCCGAAGGCAAAATCAAACTTGCCGAAATACAAGACAACAGCATCGGACGTAATGCAGACGAACTACTCCGCAAGGTAGAAGCTGCACAATTCGTAGCCACCCATGACGGTGAGGTTTGCCCCGCCAAATGGAAAAAGGGTGCTGCCACTTTGAAGCCGAGTATCGACCTAGTCGGTAAGATTTAGCCGTACCCCCATACGGTAAATGTTACTATGTAGAGACTATCCCTATCTCTTCCTTGCAAGAGCAAAAGAAAGGAGATAGTCTCTTTTTATACCTCAACATTAAAGACCCGCATCATCATGTTAGAAACAAATATATTAGACCAAGTGCGGAGCATATTCCAACCATTGGAAGCCCGCTATACTTTCCACATCACTTGTAATCCGAAGCATGAACAGGCTCGCGAGCTGATTGATTTTCTAAATGAAATAGCGAGTTGTTCCGACAAACTCTCCTGCCGGCTAACCGAAACCGAGACGTCCGGACCGGAGTTCACCCTCCTGAAAGAGGAGCAGGAAACCGGAATAAAATTTCGCGCAATCCCGGGTGGACACGAATTCAGCTCCCTGCTTCTCGCTGTACTAAATGCCGATGGAAAGGGGAAAAACCTGCCGGATGAAAGTATCGGCCGCCGCATCAGAGCACTGAAAGGAACAATCCGCCTGCAAACCTATGTGTCACTGACCTGCACCAATTGTCCTGACATAGTGCAAGCATTGAATATCATGGCGCTGCTGAATCCCCACATCACCCATGAGATGATAGACGGGGCTCTCTTTCAGGAAGAAGCAGATGCACTGAAAATACAAGCCGTACCGTCCGTTTATGCCAATGGAAAGCAGTTCCATGTGGGACGCGGCTCTTTAGGAGAACTTCTTCAAAAGTTGGAAGACACTTTCGGAAGCCTGCCACAAGAAGATGCAGCGCCTGTCCCAAGGAAATTCGACCTGCTTGTCCTCGGTGGAGGACCTGCCGGAACTTCAGCAGCCATTTATTCTGCCCGCAAAGGGTTGCGCGTCGCTATTATCGCCGAAAGAATAGGCGGACAGGTAAAAGAAACCGTAGGCATCGAAAACCTGATTTCCATACCTCAAACAACCGGCTCGCAACTTGCCGACGCACTCAAGAACCATATAGGACACTACCCCGTTGAAGTCTTTGAAAACCGGAGAATAGAGAAAGCGGAGCTCCAAGGCAAAGAGAAAAAGGTCTTTTCCGGTGGTGGAGAAACGTTTACGGCTCCCGCCGCAATCATTGCCCCAGGGGCAAGCTGGTGGTTTGTGA
>OAWT01000055.1_pt1 | contig 131483 bp, 136 predicted proteins | sample 1477031 | NCBI WGS metagenome assembly OAWT01 (sample SAMEA2580263, study PRJEB22360) | human gut metagenome | biome: human gut; feature: human-associated habitat; material: faeces | place: Denmark | collected 2008/2010
CTCCACCCACGCCAGCGCTTTATCACGCTCAATGGCGTTAACCCGGTCGCATTTTTCCTTCGACAACTTCATGCCCGGAACGACAGGTTTGCCATCCACCATGATGGCACCACGGCAGATGGTCCAGATACCTGCACCATCACGGTATGCCGTTGTGTGGTTACCCTCTTTTTCGTCCAGAAACTGGTCAAGTATCTGAGGAGCAGACGCGCCTGCAGCAATCAGCGCCAGAACAGCAGCTGACAGGCCGTATTTGATTTTTGCGTTCATGGATATTTATCAGGATTTATCGGTTCCGAATCCCTGGATATGTTAAGCCTTCACCCCGCCAGTGGTGGGCACTGGCCAGGGTATGTCAATCTGATAAACACAGAGGTGACTATGGATTATCCAAATCTACCAAAACAAACTTTTGCTGATTTAATCGCACTCAGGCAAGCAGTCGTAGCTCTAATCAACGTGTTGCCGGATGAGGAAAAGGAATTAGTTAAAGCAATTCTTAACAGAACTGCCGCCGATTTTTCATCATTCCCACTGACAGATGACCTTGCGGACCTTCCTGAATTAATTGCAGCGTCCGCCATTAAGCTTACTGAAGAGATTTACTCTCCTCAAAAGCCTTCACAAAATTCCTGCGAGTAACTTCAATGCAATAATCGTAAAACGCCGCGAACTGCTCATCGCGGCGTTTTTTTGCATCTTCAGAAGGCATCAGCGTCGACAGTTTTTTATTCAGTTCAACGACGCAATTCTCCAGTTTTTCAATGCGTGATTCGATATCATCTTTTTCTGACAGTATCGTGTTATATGCATTGTTAATTTGTATGGTATACCGATCTTCGGAACAAAGGCACTTTTCCTGTGACTGTTCATCCCCTTCACATAACCCGGCAGCAATATCCATGAAAAACTGCTTCGCCTTCTTTTTCGCCTCAGCTTCGTAAAACTCCAGCGGGGCACCTTCAACACGATCAAGATCAATCACCACATTTGGCAACAACAGTGACGTATACCCACCCGTTTCCAGCGCTACAGTAACAGTAATCTTATCCGGGTAATTATTTATCCCTTTAACAACCAGTTCGTATTGTTTATTCATCGTCTACTCTCCCCGCGCCGCCTTACGCCGGTCTTCTTTAATCTTGAAATACAGGTTCGTCAGATATGTCAGCAGCCCAAACAGCAGACTCCCCAGCACGCCTATTGCCGCCCACTGAGACGGGGAAACCCTGTCCAGCAACTGCAGGAACCAGTAGCCCGTTCCCACCGCTGACGTGGTGTATGACACACCTGTTGTGATTTTTTCCATCTGGTACATACCCCGTCTCCCGTACTCGGAAGCTCACAACAACAAAAGGGCCACCAGCTCTTTACTGATGACCCTGACTCACCGTTACAGCATTGTGCCCGATTCTGGCTGTGTGTCTGTCATATCCGTCACCGGTGACTCCGGCTGAATATCACCATTTTCCGTGGTGACATCTTCCGCCTGTGGTTCCGGAAGCAGTTCCGGGGATGGTTCCGGCTGTGCACCAAGCAATTCATCCAGAATTGAATCCACTTCTGCATCAAGACGCGCCTCAAGGTTCTGCCGAAGTTGCTGTTTCAGTGCGCTCCGGACTTCTTCAGAGCGCAGGACTTCCTTCACTGCCTCAGCAGTGACCAGCGATTTTATTTCTGACATAGGATTTTCTCGTTGAAAGGGGTTATTAAGAAGGTTGTTCCGGAATGAGTGGGGCTTCTGTTTTTGCTCCGGCTGACTGACTGGCGCTGATTTTCTCTGCGGCCCTTTTATCAATCTGCCTGCGCCAGAAATCGCGCACTGCCCTGTACCCACCCGAAAGAAGATACAGCACACAGACCGCCGTACAGAAGTACAGCATCACCTGATGAACAAATGTCATAGTTTCTTACCGTTATGGTTGACAATGAGAACTGTTTTCATTTAAAAAACCGATATACGAAAGCATCTTTTCTTTACATTCTCCATTGGGATTACCTCCGCCAGCTTCCGTTCCTGCCGCTGGCGGCTTTTTTTGCCGGTTATGATGATGCCCGGCTTTCGTTAACTTTGACTGTGACCGTATCAAGCAGTACAGGATACGTCGCTTTTGCCCCCGTGATATCTGTCAGCGTCAGCGTATCTGCTGTAAAGCCATCATTTGTCCACATCACAAGGTCAAACGCCGTCTGCTCTGTACCATCAATCACCGGAACGACTCTTTCGCTGTTATTTCCCGCAAAGCGGAAAACAACTGTATGCCAGTTATGGTCAAATGCCCCAAATGTGCCCAGTTGCGCATTCGACTCCCCCTTGTGGTACATCAGATTCAGATTTGATGCATCCGTCTGAAGGAAGAAGGACGCCAGCATGCTGTTTGCTGTCGCGCCTGACGCCCACTGCGACACCGGCCAGTACAGACCAAAGACAAACTGACCGTTAACCAGTTCGACACCCTCCGGGATCTTAAACCGCACGGCAATTTCACCTCCCTTACTGAGAAGATTTTTTGCCTCCTCCACCGCAACAGTACGGAACATCTTCCAGGAGGTCAGTTTACCCGGCTGTTTTTCCAGTCGCAGCGCCTTCCTGCCACTGTCATCCGTCACAGTGCCTTTACCACCGGACGCATTCCACTGCTGCTCTGTCCATACACCACTGCCACTGTTCGCATCATATCCGGCCACCATTCTTGTTACGGCTTCAGTATGACCGCCTGCAGAAGTACCTGCACCCTGCTGTTGCGTCTGACCCGCAGAGCCAGACTGTGCATCCCCCGTGGAGGCTGGCGTGGTCGCCAGCGGTGCAGACTGCCCGCTCAGGAACGGCAGCAAACGCCCGGCTCGCACCAGTATCTCTCCTGCCAGCCGATCTGAAACAATGCCTCTTCGCGCCCAGGAGCTGAAGTGCGTTTTACGATCGGCTGTCGTCCAGTTACCATTACTGCGTGACGCGGCACCATAGTATCCCGCCGTGATAATGTCCGGATCTTCTGACGGCTCGTTTGTCGGCACATTCGCACCATGCTCATCCGTCATCAACGGCACAAAGTGAATATTCTGCGCCGCCTTGCCTTTATAGCCTCCGTAAACCGCCTCATACTGCACTGCATACTTCGCCTTCCAGTCGTACGTGGTGTCACCGCAAATCCACGGGACGCCGGACGTTGTCCCGCCAATACACTGGTCTGCAATATCTGCCAGGTCTGCACGGTATTTATTTACCATGGCAAGAAAAAGTGCATTGTGCTCTGCATGTCTCCCCGAACTGACATCTTTTTCCCCCTGCATCCAGATCACCGACAACAGCACGTTTTTCGGATTTTTCTTCAGGGCTGCACGCGTTCTGCTGACCAGGTCACGATACAACGGTTTATCCACCCCCCACAGGGAAGAGCCCGCTGTCGCACCCGACGCCTCATTAAACGCGCCCTCTGCTCCCGCAGTAAATCCCGAATCGCCACGTCCACACGGGACAAGAAGGATCCCCGCACGGGCAGGCATAAACGGCAGCAGTTTTTTGGCCACATGCAGGGCATGCCCCACACAGCCATACTGCCCTTTATTGAGGTCTGCTTTCGGGTGATTCAGATTACTCACGTCCTGCACATCATGCAGACAATGGTCTGCAGGAATAATGTCGTTATATGCACAGGCCGCACCGCCCGGTGTCACCGTGCTGCGACGCGCCAGTTGCTTAATACGCGGGTCAGGACGATCATACGTATCCGGCAGCGGCAGCCCCTCGCCAAAAGACATCGAGTTGGACTGCCCGGCCAGCGCAATGACAAAGTAATATTCCGGTTCGCTGGTGGTGCTGATAACAGCGCCACCATCACCCGACGGTTGCACCACCACCGGTGTGGTGACATCACCTTCCGCCGCAATGGCCTGCATCAGGGTATAGGGCGTGATGGCCACCGGACTGCCAAATGGCTGCCACCCCTCCTTCAGTTTTTGAGTCAGTCGCTCCGCAAGGTCTGACGGCGACGCCGCCCTGACCACGTCATAGTGTTTAAATGTCATGAATCCTCCCGGTCGGGATAATGTTGTGAGTCAGATGAGGGGCGGGCTGAAGTCCGGAAGTTACAGGACAATGGCAGGAGGAAGACTACAGCCCGCAATACGAAAAAGGCCGCGCTATTGCGCAGAGTGATTACTGTCGGATATTATTCGCCAGCTGAAATATTACTTCACGTTTTGTTGTTTATTCCTTGCCGCCCGCGTCTCCCAGCGCGGGCTTTTTTTGTCCATAAGAAAGCCCCTCCGGAGAGGGGCTGGAGAGTGGCGCTATGTGCCATTGCATGGTGCCGGGTGCCTCCCGGTGAGTTCAGTATCAGCACCTGAACCCGCACAGAAAGGATAAGGGTCGGTGACAAAACACCAGTTGCTGATTGCCCCTCCGCACAGGGGGATTCACCATGCCAGTTTCTTTTAACAAACTCCCCGCAAACCAGACAACAGTCAACCGCCTGAATTGTGAGGTATTTAAAAATTTCAACGGGTAACTGATACCCTGCTAATCGCCTGATGCTTTCTTTTTCAGCAACGGGGAAGCAACAACCACCACACCCACCAGCCGCCCATTTACCACAAATAAAAAAGCCTTCACTGCGGAAGGCGTCTGTAACAACCGAACTGATAGTCTGCCAGACCCGCCATAACCAGCTGGGTCAGTATTAACTGGCAGCGTTCGCGTGAAAGGTAAGTATTCTGCGCAATCTCCCCGACTGTCGCCGGGTAGGTGACGCTTAATTCATTAAACACCACTCTGGCGGTTTCTGTCATATCCTGCTGTTTTAGCATGTCTTTTTCCCTTTTCCGGTTAACGTGACACACCAATAACTCTTGTCGAAAAAGCCAGCAAGCTGAAAGACCGGTATTCACCACCACCAGCACGTTTACTGTACTGATGCGATTTCAGTCATAAAAAACCCGCCAGGCGGCGGGTTTAAGTTGTGTGGCGTAGTAACCACTCTTAACATACTGACATACTTTTTGCGGACCGCGCTAATCATTTTTTACTTTTTTGGGCAGCCAGTCGTCCATCTCCAGCCTTACACCCAGCATCGACAGACATCCGTCAATAAATCCTTCAGCAATCTGCATCTCAATTCGTATTGCCTTTTCGCTCTTCTTTCTTGTTCTGGCAATCTGCCTTTTTGATATGCGCAGCAGATAATGAGCTACCAGCAGCGAATACTCGTCCGGTTTTTTCTTCTTCAGGCGCGTAAGGCAGTTTTCGATGATAAGGCCGTCATCATCGCTGCAGGCCGGGCGAGGTTTAGCGGTGGATGGTAAAAGGCCTTTAAATCCAGCAGCTATCGGAGAATAGTCCACCCCGGTGTTACCACTTGCCGCCCATGCCCCCCAGCGTTCAAGAACCATCTGAATATCACGCATCAACTTTCTCCACAAAATCAGGACAGCACACCAATCGCCAGTGCGCGATCGATAAAACGAAATATCAGCTCCAGTTGGGAACCATACTTCTCTTCAAATGCCACGGTATCCACATGCAGTTCGTCATGGTGTTTTCTGCACAAAGGCAACACAAAGAGATCATGCGCTTTTGTCCCCATACCACCCTGGCCGTGACCAATCAGATGATGCGGATCATCAGCTGGCTTTCCACAACATGCACACGGCTGCGTCTTAACCCAGCGAGTGTACTTTTCATTAACCCAGCGACGACGTTTGGGGCGTAACATAAAAGACTCCGGCGACTCCGGATCCACTTTCAGCGCCAGCACCTTTTTCGCTTTATCCCGGATAATACTGGTGGCAGTAACCGAAGGTACAAGGTCACTCTCCCGGGTGACAGACGGCAAAACAGGCTTCGGTAATCTCAGGGCCTTACGGGCTGCACTTTCCGGTAAAGCATCCGCCAGGTCATTACGAACCAGCCACCAGCACAGTTCCGGCATTGTCACAACGTGACTGTCATCAAAACCAAGATCACGGCGCACAACAGACAACACCCAGCGGGCACAGTTATCCGTTGCCATTGCTTCCAGCCGTTCCGTGAACTGGTCACGGAGAAGATTGTCACAGTGCCAGCACAGACGGATTGCGCCTGGCGCGTGCCGCATTGTGGTCATGTTCTCGCTGTGCCAGTCGGAATGAGGCCACTGACAGCCCTTTTCACGAAGTAACCAGCTCTCAAGGCATTCCACGCCACCAGCACGACGGATCACCGCCTCATGGCGGAACACGGCCCGAACGGCAGGATCATCCGCCAGCGGTTGTGATGATGCCGGAACGGCACCACTGGCAAAAGATGAATAACGTTCCGGCTCAGGCTCCAGCAGGACACGCCCCTGCATAAACAGGGGCATCAGCTCTGAACCTGGCCTGAACAATACGATCCCCATACGCGGGGCGATTTCAGGGGTCAGTAGTGCTCTCACGGTCACCTCAATGAACGGTATCGAGCAGCTTTAACAGCTCAGGGAATCGGGATTCGAAGAAATGCGGCTGCGTCTCGCGCGGATTTGCAGGACTGGTGATGTTCTTGCCGAACATGCAGCCTTTCGCTGTCAGCGACCAGAATTTTTTGATGTTGTTAATCGCGGTACGGCTGTATCGTTCGCGTTGTTCAACGATCCCCAGCTTCGCCATCTGGTGATATGCCTGATTAGCCGTCAGGCGGATACCATACTGCTTCAGCAGTGCACTCAGCGACAGCGTAGGGCGGCTTGAACCATCTGGCGCATCAGCAGGTGCATCAATGGCATAGATCGGCATAAGTTCAGGAAGACCAGCTACCTTTGATAATTTCTGGTATGCACCAAGTTTCGAGGAGTTTGACAGATTTAGAGTCTTTGCTGCTGATTCAAGCAGAATGACCCCGGATTTAATTTTGTCGGATGTGGTTTCTTCTGGTGATGAATTATGAAGCGCATCAAAAGTACGTATCACTTTTAAGCTGAATGCCGGGCTGATCCACATTGCATATGCATAGACCAGCTCTTTACAGACATACGTCCCACCATTGCGCCCCTGAATGGTGATGACAGGAATACTACGGGAATCTCCCGTAGTTTCTTCTTCCAATAATTCCACAAGAGCCTTCGTTTCAGGACGACGCATAAACTCGTGAACTTCCAGCGAACGGGAGGAGCGATTCTCACCAGCGGCAAGAAGAGCAGCTTTCTGAAGGTCGTTAAGACAGTAGTTAGATTCGAAGTACTGGCGCACAGAAACGCCATCAATTACAAGCAACTGATTCATTGGTTTCTCCACAAATTTTTATCCACGAGCGGGACTGCACTCCCTTTTCGTTGATGCAGGATGAACTTACTGCGATTTTTAATAGTTATCAAGGATACACTGTTCATAAATACAGTATCTTTAACGAGGTAATACCCAAATTTAGGGTGTTGCTCAATTCCGTTACCGAGTTGCTAATTTGCAACTCGCTTTTTCGTACTTACTGATAGTGATCTCGACCTTCCCCTCCGGGATAACCGGTCCCCACTCCACCAGCATTCTTTTCACCTGACTGTCGTCTTCCCACACACCCGCGTGGGTCAGGGCGTCAAACAGCGCCTTGTTATAGTTGTCCAGATCGCGGATCCGGTTATCCGGAGGAAACAACACGATCTCCACTGAAGCAGGTGCCGACGTTGGTTTCGGCAGACGACGTAACTGCTCAACTATTGCTGCACACGCCGCGCTCTGGAATTTTCGCCCCGCCGCGCTTATCAGGCTCTTACCAGCAAACGCCCCTTTGTTGGGGTGTCGCCAGTACGTGTTCACGCTGGGCGGAAAAGGCAGTATTAGCTTCATGCCACCATCTCCCTGACCAGTTTTTCCGCCTGCTGGCGAACCTGCGCCAGAAATGCCTCACCACATGCCTCAAGTTCATCGCGCCCGATGTAGCTGATTGCCGGTCCCTTCCAGGTCTTGTCGAAAACAGCAATAGCACCAGCGAAGAAAGCACCTGTTGGCACCTGCTTTTCGTCTTTCGGGATAAACCAGGCAGGCAGTTCAAAACCAATACGCCCGCGAATAAAAGCAATATGATCTGCATCTTCCGGCCACCACACTTCGCTGGTGGCAGCTTTGATCAGGAAAACATAGCGCCCGCCTTTATCACGCATGGCAGTGGCATGCTTCATGATGTAACGCATGCCGGTGATGTATTGCCCCTCATGCTGACTGGCGCGGCTGTACGGGGGATTGCCAAAGGCAGCACCTTTAAGCTCCGCAAGACGTTCTGACCAGTCATGCGCCAGCGCGTTGTCTTCCGCCGTGTAATACGCGGCACATTTGGCGTTATCACCGTCAGTGAACAGATCCAGAACAAACGGACCAAACAAGGTGTTAATTCCCCAGAAAATGTTATCCGGCGTGCGCCACTGATCTCCCACTTCCTTCAGTTCATGGGCTGGTTTATTCCGCAGTTCCACCAGCGCCTGGCAATATTTATTACTCATTAAGCCCCCACGTAAAAAGCATCCGCAATGTCTCCGGAAGTACAGCCAGGATGGGCTTCAATGAATTTCTGAACTTCATTCAAAAGACTCATGATCACCCCCTGAATCCTGCCGGAATCTGGCTGTAGTCCACGTTGTCGTAACTGGCTTTGAAGTACGGGTCCTCGCGTCTGGCTGCAGATACCGCAGGAACTTCCCAGGATTCTTCGAAATGACGATCCGGACCAAAGAACGTCGACGCCTGCTTCACGAACTGGGTACCGGTATTTCCAGAGACACGCACCCAGGCGGCATAGCGTTTCACACCGTCGAGCATGGTTTCGGGTGTCACACCTTCCCTGATTCGGGCTTTCCAGGCTTTAAAAGCGGCGGATTTTGAATTACCACCAGCACGTTTGGGATATTCCTGCCAGACCTGTTCAAATTCCGGTGAATATTCCTGTCTGGCAGAACGCGCTGGTGCAGACGCGTCAGCGGATGCGCCAATAGTGTTTTTAGTCTCCGTTGTAATCTCTGTAGTAATCTCTGTATTTGTATCAACATTCGGCGTATCCCCTGTTCCGTTACGACGTCGGGGGGTGTTCCGTTTTAACGTAATAGCTGTATCGCTGATTGCATTATTGCTGTTACTTTCTGGCGAAACAGAAGAAGGTGTGGTGATGGCCGCAATTGCCTGTGGGTTGATCCCGACAAACAAAATATTGCTACATTTCACCCCATCGAGCATTTCCACCGTGCGTAAATCCAGAGTAATAAACCCGGCATCACGGAGACGCTTCAGCGCATCTGCGGTTTCCCTTTTCCCGAAACCAAACTGCTCAGCAAACGCCTGGTAGCTTCTTTGCAGTTTGTCGCCCTGAAAACGCTTGCGATATCCCAGCAACGCTCCGGTGTGCTCATCCCTGACCTCTGTCGGGCGGTACCAGTAAACGATCTCTGAAAGCAGAGCGATAGCCGTCGCATCCGGACGCCCACTGGGTAGTCGAATATATTTCCACCAGGTCGCAGGTGTAACATTGCCGGAAATATTAATTTGACCAATAGCCATAACTTCCGGTGTGGGGGCGTAACGGCTCATACAACCTCCTTCCGCGGCATGAGAATTGTGTAGCCACGCGCAGGTTGTAGTCTGGCTTTTGCATCAATAGTAAGCGTTGCAATTTTTCGGATATGAAGATAACCAGCTCTTTCCAGTGCCAGGGTTTCCCTGAATATCGCTTGCTTAGAACAACAGCAGAAATCAGCAAGCACCTGATGATCAATAACTCTCTCGCCTTCACCGTCTGAAGAACCCGACATCAAAACACGCAACATAATCAGGCGCTGAATCGGGTTATCGAAAGCACATCCGCACACAAACTGAAAACAGTTCACGCCACACCTCCCAGACGCTTAAACATTTTTCCGGAGCAAAAGGCTATAAGCGGCATACTGACGCGGTAATTACGGCCCAGCGGTTCACAAATCACCTTCTGACATTCACGGTCAACCAGGCTAACACGTAGAACATGCCCTGCAGGCGTGGTGTACCACTGACCCGGACGAGGACAACGGAAAGTATGATTGGTAAACCGTTTGAAAATATTCCGGATCATTTGCGCCCCCTTACCTCTGAAGGGTTCAGCGACAAATTTATGAGACTGGCCAGTAGCGCCGCGTCGTTGATGCGGTCATACAGACTTACAGCCAGCGGGGATTCGGCTTTTGCCAACATGGGATAAAGCTGCTGCAGCCAGACCTTGTGGATTACCGACAGGTGGGAGTAAAGCACGCTGGCGTTATCTGCGGCATCGCTCAGCGTGGATGGCTTTGAAAGCAGTTTTTCCATCTGGTTAAAGGCATTGATGTATGCCTCTTTGAACTGGGCAGCACGTTTACCCGTGAAACCCATAGCAAGAAACGCAAAGCCGTCGCGGGTTATTTGATAGCAAGGTAGTTTGCGGCCTGTGCAATCGGTGTAATCACTCACCGAAAAATTGCGGGCAGTGAATGATGCGGAACATTCAAGCGTGCGGATCTTTTTCAGTACATCGTCATGACGTTTGGAGAAGAAGTTGGCAACAGCCAGGGATGAAGTAACAGCCTGACCATCAACGATGGCAATTTCAGGTTGAGTGAGGGTTGGGATCGTAGCCATGATGGCAGCCTCCGTATGCAATGGATAACTTCCACCACCGGAAACGCCAATTTCGCTGGTGGTGAACTGAGCAGGGTTGGCGTAACCGGCGCATACGGAAACCGGCGCACCTTTCGGTGCCCCCACCCAGCCCACCATAATTTGGGTATAGCTGAGTTGTAGCAACAAAAAAGACGCTAACGCGCCAATTGTCGCCGTATGCAATTCCAGGACGCCAATCCCGACACCCGCTTTATAAGGTGCCTGAACAGTGTAACGTCCCGGAATGGCAGAATCAATGTGCTGGTGGTCCTTCACACTCAACAAAATCACGCCTGAATTTCCACAAAGGACTAAAGCACTCATGCTGGTAGTCTTTGCGAAGATAGATAACGCGCTGTGTTTCTGGCTCCCAACGAATAACATGGACATAAAGCCCTCTTCCGTCACGAAACCAGCGGTTAAGTTCCTGCACAACTCGCCCCCCACAGTCAGGTAAAGTTCTCTGTGGTTACTTACAGCCAGGTGATTTGGTAATCTGCATTCATGCCGTAACAACAGGTGTTCAGCGACGCTGACCACCAGCTGTTGCGACAAACGGTTATTTGCCGTTAAACTATTCATGCGTTAGTTTCTCCACAACCAGAAGCAATCGACGCCACGACGCCCGGAGCTGCACACTCGCGGGCGTTACTATTTTCTGGAGCGCAGAAGATTTTGTAGACCAGTGCTGCATGCTCCTGGAGCTTCGAAATTGAGAGGTACAGCTCGTCGTTAATTGCTGTCTTCTCATGCGGTTCCACTACACCGTCTTCGATTGCTGAACGAATCTGTCTGGAATAACTGCCGATCTGTTCAATGACTTCCAGCAGACGCTGGTTAATATCGGCGTTGTCCACATCCTCGACGTCAGGAAGAGACACAAAGACGCCATTTGCAGACTGCGCCACAGCGTCAGCAATGAAGTGAGTTCCACCAGCACGTTGTAAAATCATTGCCCATCCCAGCGGGAAAATCTGATCGCCATCTGCACGAAGGCGGTTGAATAATGCGTTCTCTGTTACATCCAGCCACTCAGCAGCTTCAGCGTAACCCCCCGGCAACGCCGCGATAGTTTTTCTGACAGCTTTCACGTACCACTCAGGCTGTTTTTCCACTTTCCAGTGATGATTACCCACGGCTTACCTCCTGTTCCTGTGGTTTAAACCCATTCTGGTTTTGGCTAGATTGAAAACGTGCCGGATAAAGAATCTGCATTTCGCTGATTTCACCCTTAAAAAAATTGGCCAGACGTTCTGCAAGATCGATAGATGGAATTTGTTCCAGTCTTTCAATACGACTCAGCGTCGCTGGATTGACCTGAACGCCCGCAGCAACATGCTGCAAAGTAAATCCGTGCGCCTTACGCACATTCCGTAATGGTGATTGCATATAACCTCCACATATTGCGTGATGAGCATATTATTTCACGCAAATATTTTGCGCAAGTTGATTTGCTTAACGCGCAATAAAGAAATGTAATAAACGCATGAACATAGGAAACCGAGTCAGACAACTTCGCCAGGCGAAGAACATGAAAATCGCCGATCTCGCTGAAGCAATAGGAGTGGATGCGGCGAATATCTCACGCCTGGAAACAGGTAAGCAGAAACAATTCACTGAACAAGCCCTGAGTAATATTGCCAGGAGCTTAGGTGTTGATATTGCTGATCTCTTTACCTCAGACGTCAAAAGTAATACTGTATGTAAAAACAGTATTAGTGAGGATGTTGCGCAGGTGAAGGATGTATTCCGTATTGAAATGCTGGATGTCAGTGCCAGTGCGGGAAATGGCCTTATCCAGGGCGGTGATGTCATTGATGTGATTCATGCCATTGAATACAGAACTGATAATGCTGTATCGATGTTTGGTGGACGACCAGCAAATCACATTAAAGTTATCAACGTTCGTGGGGACAGTATGTGTCCAACCATTGAGCCAGGAGATCTCATCTTCGTTGATATCAGTATCAATCAGTTTGATGGGGATGGTATATATGTATTTGGTTTTGATGATAAAATTTACGTCAAACGACTGCAAATGATACCTGATAAACTGCTGGTAATTTCTGATAATCAGATTTACCGCGAATGGGGAATTACCAGCGAAAACGAACATCGGTTTATGGTCTTTGGAAAGGTCTTAATCAGTCAGTCACAAACCCTTAAGCGACACAATTAACCCCCTACCTCAACATCAATTAGCCACCAGAAGGTGGCTTTTCATTACCCACCAAATTGCATATCTCGCAATAAAAACACTTGCATAATGCGCAACTTCATTTTATCTTTCTTTCCAGACCTACAAACAAGGTACTAACAAAATTTGGTTGTAACACGGCGTATGGCACATGCGTCGTTAGCGGTCTGGGGACGTTAAAGGGGACAATCCACTCCTTGCTCGGGCAAACAAACCAGGTAGCCGGAATGTGCAAGTCAATGAGGATGCTGATAAGACGCCTAACCAGCGTGGCGATTCGGTTTGACGCCTGGGAAGAGACCAGGACGCAACGATGAGAGCATTTATGGAGCCGCGACAAAGTGTGGTGCCGTAACTGGCTAAGTGCTCTCAGCGTTGTGGTGAATGCGCAGGCTGATGCGCGAAAGACATTGCAGCTATTGCGGAAAAGAGCTGTTCGGCGGGGCAATTAAACGCCCGTGAGAGTCTGAAATAACCGCAAGCCGGAGATCAGCACCGGTCACCACAACAGCCACTGCTTTGGCGGTACCAGTTTGTACACTTGCTTCCGGCTGGTACCGCTCTTTTTACAAAACAGAGAAGAGCATCACCGGACGACGGGCTCATAACCCAATCCATCCGGGCGGCTGCCACCGCAGGTGTTCTTCTCTGTTTTGTGGAGAAACTAATACATTGTGCAGAGGAAAATAGAATGAAATTACCAAAATTTCGTAACGCAATTGTGTACCGAGCAACATTACCTAGTATACAGGCTATTGAAGGTCATCTTCTCGAACTCCCTTATTCTGAAATCGGGGAAACAGAATTTTCACGGTCCTCTTTTGTAGAGAATCCTGTCACTGGTGAACTGGTAACTCCGATATCTGGTGGGTACGCAATGGTAATCCGTCATGATCAGAAAATAATTCCCCGACATGTCGTCATGAAAGAAGCTAATTCTCGAATCCAAACAATCGAAAATATGTCCGGGAATAAATTAAAGCGTGCCGAACGACTGGCCATTATTGATAACGTACGAGTAGATCTATGCAAACAGGCATTTGTTAAGTCTACTCTGATTCTTGCATTGTACAGCACTGATGAGAAATTATTGGTAATCAACACAACCAATAAAATAATAGCCGGTATGGTATGCGCAATGCTGATTAAGGTTGTCGGTTCAGTGAAAACAGAAACAATCAACATCAGTGATATCAAGAATGGACTGACTACACGCCTGAATAACTACATCAATGGTGCAGCCAATGCATTTGAAGGATTCACTGTCGGAAATTATATTCAGCTATCACGCTACGCAGATCAAAAGGAAATTATTCGCTACTCAGCTGAGCATGAGTCAATTCAAAGCGAACTGGCCGATAGCCTTAGTAGTAGTTTCACTGCTGATAAAATGGAGTTATCCGGTTGCGGTGTGACCTTCATTCTTACCGAAAATTTCCATTTTTCGCGCATCAATACTCAATCTCAGACATTTAATGATGAAGATGATAAAGCATTCCAGTGGCGTCATCAGACTGGCGCTGACCTTTTCCAATTCAGCAAGGTAGTTAATTTGATGTGTGACCTTCTTTCTTACAAAGAAGATAAAAGCCAAAATCCAACAACTTAAAAAAATTGCAGCAATCATCCCATGTTAAATGGGCTGGATTGCTGCAATCAAAATTCAGAGCGGTGCAGCGCATATAACGTGGAGAACAAAATGTCATTTATTAAAACTTTTTCCGGGAAGCATTTTTATTATGACAAGATAAATAAAGACGACATCGTGATTAACGATATCGCGGTTTCCCTTTCAAATATCTGCCGCTTTGCCGGTCATCTTTCTCACTTCTACAGTGTCGCCCAACATGCGGTGCTTTGCAGCCAGCTGGTGCCGCAGGAATTTGCTTTTGAAGCGTTAATGCATGATGCAACAGAAGCGTATTGCCAGGATATTCCCGCTCCACTGAAACGCCTTCTTCCTGACTATAAACGGATGGAAGAAAAAATAGACGCCGTAATCCGTGAGAAATACGGGTTACCCCCGGTTATGAGCACGCCTGTGAAATATGCCGATCTCATCATGCTGGCAACCGAACGCCGCGATCTCGGGCTTGATGATGGCTCTTTCTGGCCAGTACTGGAAGGTATCCCGGCAACAGAAATGTTCAAAGTTATTCCACTGGCTCCGAGCCATGCCTACGGGATGTTTATGGAGCGCTTTAACGAGTTATCGGAGTTACGCACATGCGCATGAATGTTTTCGAAATGGAAGGGTTTCTTCGCGGGAAATGTGTACCACGAGATCTGAAAGTGAATGAAACAAATGCTGAATATCTGGTGCGTAAATTTGCTGAAGCGGAGGCCAAGATTTTGGCTCTGTCCGAAGACCAACAGAAATCGATTGAGTCAATTAAGCAGGCTGATGCAGCTGTTAAGTTGGCACACGAGAAGTTTTCGGCGCTGGCGGCGGAGAATGCGGGGCTGAAACACGCAATGGCCGTAACTCTTGAGCATGTGTCGGTCACGGATGCAGGGCAGGCTGGTGTTGCTGCAATGATTATCAACGATGCCCTGCACCACAGCGAAACTCCAGCCACCGATGCTTTCCTGGCTGAAATTCGTGCGGAAGCACGCAACGAGGGGATTAACTATACCGCAAGCCGTCTTGCTGCTGCTTTCAATCACGGATTTATCAATAAGTCTTTACGTGAAGTTTTCGACGTTACACGCATGATTCTGTCAGCGAAAGAAGAGTTGGCTAATGAACCACACCCGATTGATGGCCTGTCCGGTGAATATGCGGAGAAATCCCTAGAAGAATGGGCGGAACAGATTCGCAAAGGAGGCAACCAGTGAGCGGAAAAAGAATGACTAACAGAGAGCTTGTTGATGCCGCGATTAAGCTTGCTGGTGATTTTTATTCAATGATGGGGTACGCGCATCGCCCTGGATTCAAATATTGGGAATCACCGCATCCGCAAGAGCAACTGGTATTTCAAATGGCCTGCCGTGCTTTTGAGGTTATTCGCGGTTCTGATGTGATGGACGCCGTTGCCGACTTGGAGGATGAAGAGTGACCCAAATTAACTATCAGGCACTGCGTGAGGCAGCAGTAGCAATTGAAACAGTGGCAACGCCTCAAAAATTGCAGGCGTTTCGGATGAAGGTCACACCGTCGGTGGTACTGGCGCTGCTGGATGAAATTAAGCGCCTGGAGGACACAAATATTGATGCTATGTGCCGAATTGCAGAACTGGAAGCGAGGGAAGTCGAGTTACCGGATGGCTACGAACCCCGTATGGGCCACCCAATAAATAGCGGTGAGCGGGTGGTAATGATGCCGCACCACTTTGGTGGATGGCTGGACCGCTTCGACGTCGAGCACGCATTGCAGGCAGCGGGGATCAAATTCAAAACAGCGGGGGTTGAGTACGAATGATTGAGGGTATTAGCAATAAATCGTTGAACACAGCATGTGTCGACGGTGGGTTGTTGTACAAAGTGACGTTTACGCAAATCGACAACGAAGATAACGCATTCACTGTGATTTACACGTCGCCAGCGATGGCGCAGAAGTGGGTGGATCTGCACAGGCTATGTGGTTTTCGTGTTGAGTGGGGGTGCTATGAGATGCGATGCAGATGGCATCATCGGGGGGATGAAAAATGAGCACTACGCTTGAGCAATGGCTGGAACAGCAGCACGGCAAAATTGATGTTGATTGCGGCTGTGTGAGCACTGAAACGCTTATGCACTGGATGCGTGTGGCGTATGAGGCTGGCAACTCTCCGGTAACTCCGGAGAGTTGGATAAGCTGTAGTGAGCGAATGCCAGAAATGGGAGAGCGACAATGCTATGTGTTAGCTGCTGACTTTAAAAACAACTACCCACCAAACATCCCCAACACTCAGGTCGGCGTATATGGCGACTGGTTTAATGATGGCAAGCCCACTTGGGATGACGGTGATGGCGAAGACCTGTATCTCAAGGAGGTAACCCACTGGATGCCGCTGCCAGAACCGCCGCAGGAGGTGAATCAATGAGCTGGCCTGATGCAATCGTAACTCTGGGGGTGGTATTCGCAGCAGCGTTTGTTGTGTTCTCGATTTGTCGATGGGGATAACCACATGTTCGCTTTGATTCAACGCGGGCAGATATACACCGATAGTGCTGGCTACCCGATAAAAATTGTTCGCTGCATAAACAACACTGTGTTGTACAGAAGAATGGATGGGCGAACACAGTCGGTAAAAATAAACGATTTTAATGAACTGTTTGAACGGATCGATCACCAGGAATACCGACAAATTCTGGCAGAAACAGAGCAGGAAGCTCATCTGAAAAAATTACGAGCCATGAAAAGGAAGTAAACAATGAATAAAGCATTTGAACAATGGGTCCACCAGCGTTACGGCAATCGCTATGACCTGACGCGAGATGTTGACGGTTTCTACTGTCGTGAAATTGTGAAACGAATGTTTGAAGTGTGGTGCCACTGCCGTGGGCTGAGTGTTGTGTGAGGTAATGCATGGGCAATGTGATTCAACTGGCTCCCAATGAATGGGTTTGTGAAAGCGTTCTAATCGCAATTACCGGGCTCAAACCAGGCACAATTCTTCGGGCCCGGAAAGAATGCTGGATGGTTGGAAGAGAGTATATTCACGTATCACCAGACGGTAATCCAAAGCCTTCCAGTGAATGTATGTATAACAGAAAAGCAATAGATGCCTGGGTCGCTTCAATGAAAAACAAACAACCTGGGTGATTTAATGCCATGAAGTATGTAAGCTCGTATCGCTCTTGGGCGTCTGGAGGTATCAATGGATAAAGTCAAATATCCAACAGGCGTCGAAAACCACGGCGGCACATTACGCATCTGGTTTAATTTTAAAGGTAAACGTGTCAGGGAAAATCTTGGTGTCCCTGACACTGCCAAGAACAGGAAGATCGCCGGGGAACTGCGGACATCGGTATGTTTTGCCATCCGCACAGGAAGCTTTGATTATGCTGCACAGTTCCCTGACTCCCCCAACCTTCAGGCTTTTGGGGTAAGTAAAAAAGAAATTACGGTGAAGGAACTTGAAGAAAAGTGGCTGGATCTGAAACGAATGGAAATCTCTGCAAATGCATTCAATCGCTATGAATCCGTTGCAAGAACGATGGTTTCGAAAATTGGAGGCAGTAGACTGGTGTCATCGGTAACCAAAGAGGAATTGCTGTATATCAGGAAAGATTTGCTAACCGGGTATCAGAATTCAACGAAAAACAAAGCAGCAGCAAAAGGACGGAGCGTCGTTACTGTAAATTATTACATGACGACAATCGCTGGAATGTTTCAGTTTGCTGCAGATCACGGTTACTTAGAAGCAAATCCCTTCCAGGGAATTAAGCCTCTTAAAAGAGCCAGGGCAGAGCCAGATCCGCTAACTCGTGACGAATTTATTCGCCTGATAGATGCTTGCCGACATCAGCAGACGAAAAACCTGTGGTCATTGGCTGTGTACACAGGAATGCGTCACGGTGAACTGGTCTCCCTGGCCTGGGAAGATATCGATCTGAAGGCAGGAACAATTACCATCAGGCGCAATTATACGAAACTTGGTGAGTTCACTCTACCGAAAACTGAAGCAAGCACAAACAGGGTTGTGCACCTTATCCAGCCCGCTATCAGTGTCCTGAAAAATCAGGCTGAAATGACAAGACTGGGTAAGCAGTACAACATCAAGGTGCAACTACGTGAATATGGACGTTCAGTGAACCATGAATGTACTTTCGTGTTTAACCCTCAAGTGGTTAGAAAAAGCGAACAGGTAGGTTTTGTCTACAAAGTCGATTCTGTAGGTGACTCATGGGAAACAGCCATTAAGCGTGCAGGGATCAGGCATCGAAAGGCATACCAGTCACGACACACTTATGCGTGCTGGTCATTATCTGCCGGAGCAAACCCAAGCTTCATTGCCAGCCAGATGGGCCATGCAAGTGCCCAGATGGTATTCAATGTATACGGAGCATGGATGACTGACAGCAATGCAGAACAGATCGCAATGCTGAATCAGAAGCTGACAGATTATGTCCCAATGATGCCCCATAGTCACCAAAGTGACACCAGAGGCTTATTAAAATCAGTAAGTTAATCCTTAATACCCGTCATGTTAACTGCGTGGAGGGCAACACCACGCTTTACGCCCTGCCGAAACCCGAGGTTGTCCTGCGCTGGCGTGAGCAGACCACAGATGACTTCCGCTTCTGTTTTAAGTTTCCGGCGACCATTTCGCATCAGGCAGCATTACGGCATTGCGATGATTTAGTGACTGAATTTTTGACCCGCATGTCACCGTTGGCTCCGCGCATTGGGCAATACTGGCTGCAACTGCCTGCCACATTCGGCCCACGGGAGCTGCCTGCGCTTTGGCATTTTCTCGATTCTCTTCCTGGCGAATTTAATTATGGCGTGGAAGTCCGCCATCCACAGTTTTTCGCCAAAGGAGAAGAGGAACAAACGCTTAATCGCGGTTTACATCAGCGCGGCGTTAATCGGGTGATTTTAGACAGCCGCCCGGTTCATGCAGCACGTCCACACAGTGAAGCTATTCGCGACGCTCAACGAAAAAAACCTAAAGTTCCGGTACATGCTGTACTGACGGCGACAAATCCGCTGATCCGTTTTATCGGTAGTGATGATATGACGCAAAACCGGGAATTATTTCAGGTCTGGTTACAAAAATTAGCGCAGTGGCATCAGACCACTACGCCTTATCTTTTTTTACATACGCCAGACATTGCCCAGGCACCGGAACTGGTACATACCCTGTGGGAAGACTTACGTAAAACGCTTCCAGAGATCGGAGCAGTTCCGGCTATTCCACAGCAATCTTCTCTTTTCTGAATTTGCCACCTATCATAGACAGGTGCCATCGGCCATTTTAAAGGGAGTTTGTATGGTAAGCGCGCTGTACGCCGTTTTAAGTGCGTTGTTATTAATGAAGTTCTCTTTTGATGTCGTTCGCCTGCGAATGCAGTACCGCGTTGCCTATGGCGACGGCGGTTTTAGCGAACTGCAAAGCGCTATTCGCATTCATGGTAACGCGGTGGAATATATTCCCATCGCGATTGTGCTGATGCTGTTTATGGAAATGAATGGCGCAGAAACCTGGATGGTGCATATTTGCGGCATCGTTTTGCTTGCTGGTCGTCTGATGCATTATTACGGTTTTCATCACCGTCTGTTCCGCTGGCGACGTTCCGGCATGAGCGCCACCTGGTGTGCGCTGTTGCTGATGGTGCTGGCGAATCTTTGGTATATGCCCTGGGAGTTGGTTTTCTCCCTGCGTTAGCGCACAATACGCCACTTTCTTTTTCCCGGATTTTTACGTTATGTCTCACCGCGACACGCTATTTTCTGCCCCTATCGCCAGACTGGGCGACTGGACCTTTGATGAACGGGTAGCTGAAGTCTTCCCGGATATGATCCAGCGTTCCGTACCCGGCTATTCCAATATTATTTCCATGATTGGTATGTTAGCCGAGCGCTTCGTTCAACCTGGTACGCAGGTTTACGATCTGGGTTGTTCTCTGGGCGCGGCGACGCTCTCGGTGCGTCGCAACATTCATCATGATAATTGCAAAATTATTGCCATCGACAACTCCCCGGCGATGATTGAACGCTGCCGTCGTCATATTGACGCCTATAAAGCCCCTACGCCAGTAGACGTCATTGAAGGTGATATTCGCGATATCGCCATTGAAAACGCATCGATGGTGGTGCTGAATTTTACCCTGCAATTCCTGGAACCTTCCGAGCGCCAGGCGTTACTGGATAAAATTTATCAAGGGCTGAACCCCGGCGGCGCGCTGGTGCTTTCGGAAAAATTCAGTTTCGAAGATGCCAAAGTTGGTGAACTGTTGTTCAACATGCACCACGACTTTAAACGTGCCAACGGTTACAGCGAACTGGAGATCAGCCAGAAGCGCAGCATGCTGGAAAACGTGATGCTGACCGATTCCGTGGAAACCCATAAAGCACGCCTGCATAACGCCGGTTTTGAGCATAGTGAGCTGTGGTTCCAGTGCTTTAACTTTGGTTCACTGGTGGCATTAAAAGCAGAGGACGCTGCATGATCGACTTTGGTAACTTTTATTCTCTGATTGCCAAAAATCATCTTTCACACTGGCTCGAAACGCTGCCCGCGCAGATTGCTAACTGGCAGCGCGAGCAGCAGCACGGGTTGTTTAAGCAGTGGTCAAATGCGGTGGAGTTTCTACCTGAAATTAAACCGTATCGTCTTGATTTATTGCATAGCGTTACGGCAGAAAGCGAAGAGCCACTGAGCGCAGGGCAAATTAAACGCATTGAAACGCTGATGCGCAACCTGATGCCGTGGCGCAAAGGGCCGTTCTCACTGTATGGCGTCAACATCGATACCGAATGGCGTTCCGACTGGAAATGGGATCGTGTTCTGCCCCATCTTTCTGATTTAACCGGACGCACCATTCTGGATGTCGGCTGCGGCAGCGGTTATCACATGTGGCGCATGATTGGCGCAGGCGCGCACCTCGCGGTGGGGATCGACCCTACGCAACTGTTTCTGTGCCAGTTTGAAGCGGTGCGTAAACTACTGGGTAATGATCAGCGCGCGCATTTGTTACCGTTAGGTATTGAACAACTTCCGGCACTGAAAGCCTTTGATACCGTCTTTTCGATGGGCGTGCTTTACCATCGCCGTTCACCGCTGGAGCATCTATGGCAGTTGAAAGATCAACTGGTCAATGAAGGTGAACTGGTGCTGGAAACGCTGGTTATTGATGGTGATGAGAACACGGTGCTGGTACCAGGCGATCGTTACGCGCAAATGCGTAATGTCTATTTCATCCCTTCCGCGCTGGCGCTGAAAAACTGGCTGAAGAAGTGTGGTTTTGTAGATATCCGCATTGCGGATGTGAGCGTTACCACCACAGAAGAGCAGCGACGCACCGAATGGATGGTTACCGAATCGCTGGCCGATTTCCTCGACCCACATGATCCGGGTAAAACGGTGGAAGGTTATCCGGCACCTAAACGCGCGGTGCTGATTGCGCGCAAGCCGTAAAGGTCTGGTATTACTGCCGGATGCGGCGTGAACGCCTTATCCGGCCTACAAAACCTTGCTAATTCAATATATTGCAGGGACTATGTAGGCCTGATAAGCATAGCGCATCAGGCAGCTTTACGTTTGCATAACCTCAGCGCCCGTTTCCGGGCGCTATTCACGTCTTACGCCTGAACAGCTGGCTGATCAAACGCCGTTAACTTCGGTGCATTGCCCGTATATTTTTCGATATACACCAACGCTGAGTTACCGGCACAGGCATTTGCCAGCTGCGAGCTGGGGATATCCGCCGTTAACACGTTCGCACTGCCGTTTTTACACAAGCCATTTTCCAGATCTGGCCATGCACCTTCATGCACGCATACCACGCCTTTTTTGATCCCGTCAGTCACCACCGCGCCTGTCAAAATCTGACCACGTTTGTTCCAGACACGCACCAGATCGCCATTCGCAATACCAAAGCGTGCAGCATCTTCGGTGTGAATAGTGATTGGTTCACGATCGGCGATCGCATATTTTTTACGCAGTTCCGCATAGTTAAGCTGACTGTGTAAACGGTGTGCCGGATGTGCGGTCAGAAGCTGTAACTGCTTCTCGTCGGCGGTACCTTTCCATTCATCAGGAGCCAGCCAGGTTGGGTGTGCCGGGCAATCCTTATAGCCAAATTTTTCCAACGTTTTTGAATAGATTTCAATTTTGCCGCTTGGCGTACCCAGCGCATTTTTCACCGGATCGGCGCGGAAATCACCATAACGAACGTACTGTTCGTTCTTCTCGCTGCGGCGCATTTCGATCAGTTTATTTTGCTGCCAGAAGGCATTAAACATTGGCATAGTGACGCGTTGCGCACGGGCACCTTTCTGAGCGGCATCATAGAAAAATTTCAGCCACGCCATTTCATCTTTACCTTCGGTATAGATCTCTTTTCCGCCAGGTTTGAGTAATTCCGCAAGATCGGCAAACACGTCAAAATCGTTACGCGCTTCAAATTGCGGAGCAACAGCCTGCTTCATCGGCACAATATGCTGGTTGCTGTAATCACCGGTCATCGTCAAGTCATTGCGCTCAAACGATGTGGTGATCGGTAATACGATATCTGCGTGTTTGGCTGCTGCGGTCCAGTAGCATTCAGAAACGACGATCATCTCCGGTTTCTGCCATGCTTTAATCAGACGATTAGTATCCTGGTGATGGGTAAAGTTACCGCCACCCGCCCACCAGATCATTTTGATATTCGGATACGTTTGTTCTTTACCGTTATGCTGATATTTGCCGCCAGGATTTTCCAGCGCATCGACGATACGGGCAACAGGAATCGCCGTCATTCCGCCATCATCAGCGGCCTCGCTGGCATGTCCGGCAATCGCCGCAGACATTTCCGGCAGCACGCCGCCAACACGCGTCGGGTTGCCACCGTTGGAGTAATGATAAGAGAAACCAAAACCGCCGCCCGGTGTACCAATCTGCCCTAACATCGCCGCCAGCGTCACCAGCATCCAGTGTTTCTGTTCACCATATTGCTGGCGCTGAATTCCCCAGCCTGCCATCAGCATTGTGCGATTCGCCGCCATCAGTTCAGCGAGTTTGACTATCTGCGCTTCCGGTACGCCAGTAATTTCCGCCGCCCAGACCGCGCTCTTCGGCGTATTATCGCTCTTACCTGTCAGATACTCTTCAAACTGCGGATACCCGGTAGTGTATTTTTCAAGGAACACTTTATCGTGTTTGCCTTGTGTCATCAGGGTATGCGCAATCCCTAACATCAGTGCCACGTCGGTGCCCATATTCGGCGCGATCCAGGTGGCATTATCGTCAAAGAATTCGATGGTTTCGGAGCGGATAGGATCAATGGCAATCACTGGTTTGCCAGATTTTTTCAGCTGATGGAAGTATTCCAGCCCTTGCTCATCGGTACTGCTCCAGGCAATTTTTAAGGTATTCAGCGGGTTCATTCCCCACAGCACCACAACCTGGCTGTTTTCCAGAATCAGCGGCCAGGAGGTCTGCTGTTCATACACCTCTACAGAACCGACCACATGCGGCATGATCACCTGTGCTGCCCCGGTTGAATAATCGCCGCTATGCCCGGAATAACCGCCCGCCAGGTTCATATAACGTTGCAGTAAGGTTTGCGCTTTATGCAACACGCCAGAAGAGCGCCAGCCGTAAGATCCGGCAAAAATGGCCGATGGTCCGTTAGCTTTACGAATACGATCATGTTGCTCATGAATCAGTTTTAATGCCTGTTCCCAGCTCACCTGTACATAGGTATCTTCGCCACGACCTTTCGCCGGTTGCAGTGGATTATCGAGATAGCTTTTTCTCACCATCGGATGCTGAATACGCGCCGTGGTGTGTACCTGATCCGCCGCCGTAGACTGTAAGGAATTCGGTATGGTTTTCGCCAGCGCGCCTGTTGAAGAAACAATCTTGCCGTCCTTCACTTCTACGTTCATCGCTCCCCAACGTCCCGCGGTGAGGATTTTACCGCCCTTCTCTTCTGCCCATGCGGGGAGCGGTGCTGCCGATGTCACCACCAGCGCTCCAGCGGCAATACCGCTGTGTTTAATAAATTCACGTCTTGTTAATGTCATAACTTCCTCCCTGATCAACGAGGATCACTGTTTCTCGGTAATATCTTTGGCGTTGTACTGGAAATACCGCGTTAAAATGTCCAGTTCGTTTTCGCTCATGCTGGTTCGTGCCCCCATTCCTTTGGCAATGGACGGCCACGCATTGACGGTGTAATGGTCGGCGGCAATAGGGGCATGACAACCAGCGCAATAGGTATCGTCAAGTTTTTCAGCGTATTGCCATAGCGGTTTACGGTCCGCTAATGCGGGATCGGTAAGCGCACCCTGTAAAGACGCCTGACGCCATTGATTGCCGTATTCGTCAGCCTGCCATTCCCCGTTTACAGTGAGCGCCTTGATACCTTCTTCACTTAATGTGGCTAGCGCCAGCCGTTGACCTGCCGCCAGGTAGAGCGTGTTTTCACTGCCCTGCATTTGATAACCCTGCAACAGAACGATCGGCTGTTTGCCACTGGCATCAACGACGGTGAGATCGGTTCCAGGATTCACGGTAGCCAGCTCGCCTATGTGAGAAGTTTTGAAAGGATAAATATGTGCGCCATTAGTAACTGAAGTAGCGGCCTGACTTTCCAGCTCATGCGCCGCGTTGTCATCCATTTTTATTTCTGGCGGAAAATGGGCAATGCCTTTATGACAATCGATACAGGTTTCGCTGTCCTTTTGTGCTTTGTTATGCATTTTCTGCGCAGATTCACTTTGCGAGGCAATATCCATGGCATCAAAAGAATGGCAACTACGGCACGTTGCAGAGTCAGTGGCTTTTAATTCTTTCCATACTGTTTCGGCCATTTCCTGGCGATGAGCTTCGAACTTATCGTCACTGTCTATTTTGCCGCTAACAAATTCATGATAAATATCTTTAGATGCCTTTAATTTAGCAAATAAATAATCCATCCCTGACTTTGGAATATGGCAATCGGCACATTCCGCACGTATCCCTTTCTGGTTCGAAAAGTGGACAGTTCCCTGATATTCCTCAAAAGGTTTACTCATCGAGTGGCAGGAAAGGCAAAATGCTGTATCCGACGTTTTATGTAAGGCTTTTTGCGCCAGCAATAACCCGCCGCCACCAACCACAACCGCTATCAGCAAAAACAATAACCCAATGCGTTTTTTCCCTCGCATAGATTCCTCTAATTAAATTACTGGACACCGAAATCATTGTATAATTAAATATACAACGAATTAACCGCTTGCATAATTAGGCACAACACTGCCTGAAACAATCGATAAAGAATATGATTTATTACAATGTAATCATTAATTGCTAAGGAATAACCCAGTTGCTATTTAGAATATATATTTATCAGTTTTAGTAATTTAAATCCCATAATTAATGTGAATATATACAATATTTTTAGCACAACGCTATGCGCACTGTCACCCGCTCAACAGATCACGGTTATCGTTCGTTTTTTATACTGTTCAGGGATAAAAAAAGGCCCCTGTTGAAATTGCAGGGGCCTGGTACGAGCAAGCATCATATTGGGCGACATGATGCAACGGTAAAAATCATTTGGCCTGATGGCGTTCAATGATTCCTTTCATTTCAGCAACCGCCGCCCCGTCTACGATATAACGCGAATACTCGTCCGCGTGTTCATCTGATGACATGGACAATCCTTGATTACGATAACGCATCGGTGAGGCTTGCCACGCTCCCGCGGAGCTATGGACTTCCAGCACTCCGGCATCGAGGAAGTGGTGCAGGTTTTCTGCACGGACTCCTGCTCCGGCCATAATGATTGGAGCATCACGATGGGCAATAAGTTCCATAATTTTTGATAAACCTTGCAGTGCGTCTGATTTTTGCCCTGATGTCAGTACCCGGGCAATGCCCAATTCCGCAAGATTATTGAGTGTATGTAAAGGGTTAGCGCACATATCGAAGGCGCGATGAAAAGTCACTGCCAGCGGACCGGCAGCAGCCATTATTTTTTCCATTCGTGGCATATCGACATTCCCGTCAACATCGAGAACGCCCGTCACCAGTCCAGGAAAACCTAATTCGCGGACCGTGCGCACATCCTCAAGAATGGCGGCAAACTCACCGTCGCTGTAGCAAAAATCACCACCGCGTGGGCGAATTATCGGATGCACAGGGATCGTCACCCGCTGGCGCACGGATTTCAGTACACCCAACGACGGCGTTAAGCCCCCCTCTTTTGGGGCTGCGCATAATTCAACTCTGTCTGCGCCGTTTTGCTGCGCCGTTAGTGCACATTCCATGCTGTAACAGCAAATTTCCAGTAATGCCATTTTTACTCCTTAATTACGCCGACTGCTCGCTGGCAACGATCTCTTCAATGGACCACGGATGAAACTTAATAGTTGTTTTGCCATCGGTGACCGCCAGCGTCGGATTCGGTAATCGCTCATGCTCACCTTTTGGCGAACTGGTTTTCACTGAGATCCCCGGTAGGCTGAGTCCTTCATCAGAAAGCAATGCCAGCGCACGGGCATTCAGCGTTTCTGGATCACCCGGCAGAACGATTTCAATATGTTCCCAACCTTCGTGTGGGTAACGTTTTTCCCCGGGCCACGGTAGCTCCACAATAGAAAACTGCCAGTGCGCAACCTGTACCGGTTCATGCAATTTAAACAGACAAATCGGTCTGCCATTGATCATATTTTCTGACAAAAGCTCGCCACACTGTTCAAACCCGCGACGCCAGCGTTCAGCAGTGGCGTTTTGATGGCAACGCAAAGAAATGTGATCGGCAGTCAGCGGAGTGATATTCAACCCCAGACGGCGGGAAAGTTCATCTAATGCGTGGATAAATCGCGGTAAATCCGATGCAATATCCTGCAGCTCGTCGATAGATTGCCAGTTCGCCATAATCACTCTTCGTCTTTCAGTAAAAGCGTTAATTTACCCTGTTGCCCTGTGCCAACCAACCGCTGATTTCACGCCGCTTCTGATGCAATAGTGAAAACGGCAATACGCCACGCGCACGTTGCTGACGAAAACAGCCATTTGCAGTATACTCCCGCCCTAATTTCTTTAACTGGTGCGGGCAATTTTTGCTCGCTTCATCAATGTAAGGTATTCCGGTGAATATTCAGGCTCTTCTCTCAGAAAAAGTCCGTCAGGCCATGATTGCGGCAGGCGCGCCTGCGGATTGCGAACCGCAGGTTCGTCAGTCAGCAAAAGTTCAGTTCGGCGACTATCAGGCTAACGGCATGATGGCAGTTGCTAAAAAACTGGGTATGGCACCGCGACAATTAGCAGAGCAGGTGCTGACTCATCTGGATCTTAACGGTATCGCCAGCAAAGTTGAGATCGCCGGTCCAGGCTTTATCAACATTTTCCTTGATCCGGCATTCCTGGCTGAACATGTTCAGCAGGCGCTGGCGTCCGATCGTCTCGGTGTTGCTACGCCAGAAAAACAGACCATTGTGGTTGACTACTCTGCGCCAAACGTGGCGAAAGAGATGCATGTCGGTCACCTGCGCTCTACCATTATTGGTGACGCAGCAGTGCGTACTCTGGAGTTCCTCGGTCACAAAGTGATTCGCGCAAACCACGTCGGCGACTGGGGCACTCAGTTCGGTATGCTGATTGCATGGCTGGAAAAGCAGCAGCAGGAAAACGCCGGTGAAATGGAGCTGGCTGACCTTGAAGGTTTCTACCGCGATGCGAAAAAGCATTACGATGAAGATGAAGAGTTCGCCGAGCGCGCACGTAACTACGTGGTAAAACTGCAAAGCGGTGACGAATATTTCCGCGAGATGTGGCGCAAACTGGTCGACATCACCATGACGCAGAACCAGATCACCTACGATCGTCTCAACGTGACGCTGACCCGTGATGACGTGATGGGCGAAAGCCTCTACAACCCGATGCTGCCAGGAATTGTGGCGGATCTCAAAGCCAAAGGTCTGGCAGTAGAAAGCGAAGGGGCGACCGTCGTATTCCTTGATGAGTTTAAAAACAAGGAAGGCGAACCGATGGGCGTGATCATTCAGAAGAAAGATGGCGGCTATCTCTACACCACCACTGATATCGCCTGTGCGAAATATCGTTATGAAACACTGCATGCCGATCGCGTGCTGTATTACATCGACTCCCGTCAGCATCAACACCTGATGCAGGCATGGGCGATCGTCCGTAAAGCAGGCTATGTACCGGAATCCGTACCGCTGGAACACCACATGTTCGGCATGATGCTGGGTAAAGACGGCAAACCGTTCAAAACCCGCGCGGGTGGTACAGTGAAACTGGCCGATCTGCTGGATGAAGCCCTGGAACGTGCACGCCGTCTGGTGGCAGAAAAGAACCCGGATATGCCAGCCGACGAGCTGGAAAAACTGGCTAACGCGGTTGGTATTGGTGCGGTGAAATATGCGGATCTCTCCAAAAACCGCACCACGGACTACATCTTCGACTGGGACAACATGCTGGCGTTTGAGGGTAATACCGCGCCATACATGCAGTATGCATACACGCGTGTATTGTCCGTGTTCCGTAAAGCAGAAATTGACGAAGAGCAACTGGCTGCAGCTCCGGTTATCATCCGTGAAGATCGTGAAGCGCAACTGGCAGCTCGCCTGCTGCAGTTTGAAGAAACCCTCACCGTGGTTGCCCGTGAAGGCACGCCGCATGTAATGTGTGCTTACCTGTACGATCTGGCCGGTCTGTTCTCTGGCTTCTACGAGCACTGCCCGATCCTCAGCGCAGAAAACGAAGAAGTGCGTAACAGCCGTCTAAAACTGGCACAACTGACGGCGAAGACGCTGAAGCTGGGTCTGGATACGCTGGGTATTGAGACTGTAGAGCGTATGTAATCGATTTTTCGTGAGAGTGAAGCCTGATCAGGGTTAGCCGATCAGGCTTTTTTATTGCCATCTAAATGTATTCTGAAAATGGACATGCCATTGTTTTCTCACTGTTGGATAAGAGGCCAGAAGCGTAATATCCGGCCCCAGGGAAACGATAACGGTTGAATTTAAGGAATACCGCAGTGTTTAAATTTCTTGTATTAACATTAGGCATTATCTCTTGCCAGGCTTACGCAGAAGATACGGTTATAGTAAACGACCATGACATTTCAGCCATCAAAGATTGTTGGCAAAAAAATTCAGATGATGATACTGACGTTAACGTGATCAAATCATGCCTGCGACAAGAATACAATCTCGTCGATGCGCAATTAAATAAAGCCTATGGTGAAGCTTATCGTTATATAGAACAAGTGCCACGCACAGGTGTAAAAAAACCTGATACCGAACAACTTAACTTGCTTAAAAAATCACAGCGAGCCTGGCTGGATTTTAGGGACAAAGAATGTGAATTAATCCTTTCAAATGAGGACGTTCAGGATTTAAGTGACCCTTATTCTGAATCAGAATGGCTCTCATGTATGATCATACAGACCAATACGCGAACTCGCCAGTTGCAGCTATACCGTAACTCTGAAGATTTTTATCCAAGCCCTTTGACAAGAGGATAATTCACATCTTTTTGGCATGTTTTGTTGCAAGCTATTCCTGATAAATAATTGCAACAAGACATCGAGCCTTTTTCACTGAGTTATTAAACATACTCGCGAGCGCGTAATTTTTTTGTCCTTCAGCGATAATTCACAATCACTTCATTACGTTGTACCTTTAGCGGTGGAATTAACCGCCCACCGCCTGGCACTTCCCAGATAAATCGCAACGGTTCTGCTGCCGCTATACCGGAAAAGGCCACGGTGGTTCCGCTCTGCCCCTCTAATTCGACACAACGAGATTGCGAACACAAGCGAACCCGCAGTCCTGAAGGTGTCGGGCCGATAAGCTGATAACGCCACGCTACCAGCGTCATCAATCCTGAAGCAGGTTGTCGCGTAGAAAGAGGCGCAGACGACATCGACTCACCGCGATGATTTAGCGTAATTCCTACACTACTTGCCTGCCACATCCCCTCCCCGGCGGCTTGCACCAGCAGCGGAAACAATAATATTGCTAATAAGGTTCTCATTATTTGCCGCCAATTGTCGCCGTCATGCGGATATGTCGGTTATCAGACAGTTCCAGATTCGACAGGACCACTAACTGCGGCAAGCTGCGGCGCAGGAAGCGAGACAATAATGGTCGCAGCGCGTGGTTCACCAACAATACTGGCGGCGCACCCAGCATCTCCTGACGGGATAGCGCTTCCTGAGTTTGCGCCAGTAAACGATCCGCCAGCCCTGGCTCCAGTCCTCCCCCGCCCTGCAGCGCCTGTAGTAACAAACGTTCCAGCGGTGTATCGAGGCCAATAACATGGACTTCATCTTTGCCAGGAAACCACTGCTGGGTAATCGCCCGTCCCAACGCCACGCGCACGACGGCGGTTAATTCATGTGGATCGCTTTGGATGGGCGCATGTTCCGCCAGCGTTTCGAGAATGGTGCGCATATCGCGAATCGGTACTTTTTCATCGAGGAGATTTTGCAGCACTTTATGCAGTGTGGTGAGCGTGACGACGCCAGGAACGAGATCTTCCGTCAGCTTTGGCATCTCCTGGGCGACGCGATCCAACAGCTGTTGCGCCTCCTGACGACCAAACAGCTCTGCGGCATGCTGGCTAATGAGGTGGTTAAGATGCGTTGCTACCACCGTGCTGGCCTCAACCACTGTGTACCCCTGAATCTGCGCCTGTTCTTTTAGCGCACTTTCAATCCAGATAGCATTCAGGCCAAATGCCGGATCGACGGTCGCCTCACCAGGTAACGTCCCGGCAGCGGTTCCAGGGTTAATCGCCAGCCAGCGCCCCGGATAAGCATCACCACTGCCAATCTCCACGCCTTTCATCAAAATGCGATAGCAGGCAGGTTGCAGATCCATATTGTCGCGAATGTGCACCACTGGCGGCAGAAATCCCATCTCCTGGGCAAATTTCTTGCGGATACTGCGTATACGGCCCAACAACTCACCATCCTGCTGGAAATCGACCATCGGGATCAGTCGATAACCCACTTCCATTCCCAGAGAATCTTCCAGTTGTACATCGTTCCACGTCGCTTCGACAACGGTATTATTCTCTGCCATTTTTACCGGTTTGGGTTCGGCAGGCGCTTTTTGTTCGCGTCCGCGTATCCACCAGGCCAGCCCGAGCAATCCGGCAGTGAACAGCAAAAATACCAGGTTCGGCATTCCAGGCACCAGGCCGAGTAAACCGAGCACGGCGGCGCTTAACAACATAACGCTTGGGTTACTGAAAAGCTGATTCACCATCTGCTCGCCAACATCCTGATCGGTGCTGACACGCGTAACGATGACCCCCGCGGCGGTAGAAATCACCAGCGCCGGAATTTGTGCCACCAGACCGTCGCCAATGGTCAATAGCGTATAACTTTCCGCCGCGTGTCCCATGCTCATGCCATGTTGCAGCACGCCGACCAGCAACCCGCCGACAATGTTAATGACCATGATGAGGATCCCGGCGATGGCATCGCCGCGAACAAACTTACTTGCCCCGTCCATTGAGCCGTAAAAATCGGCTTCCTGAGTCACTTCGGAGCGGCGTTTTTTCGCCTCATCTTCACCAATCAATCCGGCGTTAAGGTCGGCGTCAATCGCCATCTGCTTACCCGGCATACCATCGAGAACAAAGCGCGCACCCACTTCTGCGATACGCCCGGCACCTTTGGTAATGACCATAAAGTTGATGATCACGAGAATGACAAACACCACGATACCGATAGCGAAATTGCCACCAACGAGGAAGTGACCGAACGCTTCGACCACCTTCCCTGCCGCCGTCGCGCCGGTATGCCCTTCCATTAAAATGATACGGGTTGAAGCCACGTTAAGTGCCAGACGCAACAGCGTGGTAAACAACAGAATGGTCGGAAACGCAGCAAACTCAAGCGTGCGCTGGGTAAACATCGCCACCAGCAACACCATGATCGACAAGGCAATATTGAAGGTAAACAACAGGTCGAGTATGAATGCGGGCAGTGGCAGCACCATCATCGACAAGATCAACAGGATCAAAATCGGTCCGGCAAGGATCTGCCATTGTGTCGATTTCAGGTTTGCGGGCAGGCGCAGCATCGCGGCCAGATTACTCATGGGTCGGTTTCTCGTTAATAAAATCCAGGGCTTCCGGCACCGGAAGATGAGTAGGTTGTACAGGGCGCTGTCCACCAGCCAGACGCCAGCGTTTCAGTTGCCAGACCCAGGCCAGCACTTCCGCCACCGCGGCGTACAGTTGACCCGGGATTTGTTGACCAATCTCCGCATGTCGATACAGCGCTCGCGCCAGCGGCGGCGCTTCAAGCGTCGGGACGTTATTTTCAGCGCCAATTTCACGAATGCGCAGCGCGACCAGCCCTGCACCTTTAGCGACCACTTTCGGTGCGCTCATTTTGTTTTCGTCATACTGCAACGCTACCGAATAGTGGGTCGGGTTATTGACAATGACATCCGCTTTCGGCACATCGGCCATCATCCGACGCCGTGCAGCAGCTCGCTGCATCTGACGGATCCGCCCTTTAACATGAGGGTCACCTTCGCTTTGTTTGAACTCATCACGAATATCCTGCCGTGACATACGCAGCTTTTTCAGGTGGCTGAATATTTGGAAAAAGACGTCAAATCCCACCATTGGAATGACACCAAGCACCACCAGCAGTGCGCATAGCCCTACCAAATCCATCGCATTACCCATGGCGGTAATCGGAGACTCGGCCATCAAGCGCATCATCTGCGGCCAGTGATGCCAGAGAAAAAACCCCGTCACGCTGCCAACCAGGATGGTTTTCAAAATTGCTTTAAGCAACTCCGCGCCAGTCTGAGCCGAGAACATCCGTTTAATACCCGGTAGCGGGTTGAGTTTGGAACACTTCGGCTGCAAGGATTTGCCGCTAAATACCAGCCCTCCCAGCATGACCGGAGAAATGAGCGCCACCAGCACCACGCCGCTAATCAGCGGCAGCAGCGCCAGCATGGCTTCTCTGATCAGCAGAATAATCTGCCCGAGGATCAGATTCGGGTCATTGATAATACTGTGATCAAAATGCAGCCCAGCGGAGAGCATGCCCGACAATCGACGGGCCAGCGACACACCGCCAAACCAGATAACACTAACGCCCACCAGCAAAATCAGCAGTGAGGTCAGTTCACGGGAACGCGGGATTTGCCCCTCTTCCCGCGCTTTTTCTAGTCGGTGAGGTGTGGGGGCTTCTGTTTTGTCGTCGCTCTCGTCAGACACGTCGCCAATCCTGGAAAGAGTATTAAGCGTGAATGATGCCAGAGCGCAAAGCGTTCAATGGTTTGAGTAAGGGGCAAAACAGGCGGGATTTAGGGCTTTTGCTGCCACACATCAAGCATAGTGTGCGTTTGTCGGATGCGGCGTCATCGCCTTATCAGACCGCCTGATATGACGTGGTCACGCCACATCAGGCAATACAAATCAAAATCCAAGACTATCCAACAAATCGTCCACCTGATCCTGACTGGCTACCACACCGGCTTTGCTGGTATCGACCTGAGGTCCATTAAGCAAACTCTGGTTTTCACGTTTTGGACGCGACTCCTGTTCCGGGATGTTTTCCAACAGCACCATCAGCAACTGGCGTTCGATCTCCTGAATGACATCCATCATCCGCTTAATGACCTGCCCGGTGAGATCCTGAAAATCCTGCGCCATCATGATTTCCAGCAGTTGCGCGTTAGTAAAGCTGGTATGCGCGGGTACATCTGCCAGAAATTGTCGTGTATCTGTTACCAGTTCACGGGCGTCGGCAAGGTCAATCGGATCGGCAAACCAGTCATCCCAACGTTGGGTTAACGCTTTTGCTGATTTCTCCATTTGATCCTGATGCGGTTGTGACGCCTCAACACTGTTCAGCGCCCGCTCCGCAGCCTGGGCGGTCATCTGCACAACATAGTACAAACGATCGCGCGCATCGGGGATGGCTTCCGCCGCTTCGGCAATGGCCTGATCCAGCCCCAGTTCCCGCAAACTGTCGCGCAGCATACGCGTCAGGCTGCCGATGCGCGCAATGATATCGCCAGCTGAATGCTCGTCAGCAGGTTTGATTGATGGTTGCATCATAGTCGCATCCTCACATGCCCAGTTTCTCAAAGATTTTGTTGAGTTTTTCCTCCAGCGTCGCGGCGGTAAATGGCTTCACCACATAGCCACTGGCCCCCGCTTGCGCCGCAGCAATGATGTTCTCTTTCTTCGCTTCTGCAGTCACCATTAACACTGGCAATGCCGACATCGCGCCATCCGCACGAATTGTTTTCAGCAATTCCAGGCCATCCATATTGGGCATGTTCCAGTCGGAGATAACAAATCCATAACCGCCTGCCTGCAACTTATTGAGAGCGTCGACGCCATCTTCCGCTTCCTCAACATTATTGAATCCCAGCTCTTTCAGCAGGTTACGCACTATGCGTCGCATGGTGGAAAAGTCATCCACAACCAAAAATTTAAGTTCTTTATCCGCCATTTCACACTCCTGATTTAAATACGTATCGCCTGTCCGGCACTAATTTTTGCCAACATTTGCTGGCTTACCTGGCTAAGATCGACCACTTCGCAGACACCACCCATATTGATGGCCTCGCGCGGCATGCCGAACACCACGCAACTTGCTTCGTTTTGCGCAAGGGTCCATGCCCCCGCCTGACGCATCGCCAACATTCCCGCCGCGCCGTCGTTGCCCATACCGGTCAGGATCACCCCAACCGCATTACGCCCCGCCTGTTTGGCGACAGAATGGAACAACACATCTACCGAAGGCCGATGACGGTTAACCGCCGGGCCATCGTGAATTTTGATTTGGTAATTTGCGCCACTACGCGACAGCTCCATATGCCGATCGCCCGGCGCAATATAGGCATGCCCCGGCAAGACACGTTCTCCGTCTTCGGCTTCTTTAACCCCGATCTGGCAAAGCTTATTAAGTCTGTCGGCAAAAGAGCGGGTGAAACCGGGCGGCATATGCTGGGTAATTAACAGTGCCGGGCTGGAAAGCGGCAACGGTTGCAGTACGTGACGAATTGCCTCAGTTCCACCCGTTGAAGCACCAATCGCAATCAGTTTTTCAGAACTCAACAACGGCCCCGCCTTCAGCGTTGTCGGTGCCGACAATGGCTTATGTGCTGCAAGGCTCGCCTTTGCTGCCGTACGCACCTTTTCAGCAATCATTTCGTTATACGCCAGCATACCTTCGCGAATACCCAGTTGCGGTTTGGTGACAAAATCTATCGCCCCCAGCTCCAGCGCGCGCAGCGTGACTTCTGACCCTTTGCCGGTCAGGGAAGAAACCATCACAACGGGCATTGGACGCAAACGCATTAATTTTTCGAGGAAATCCAGTCCGTCCATCCGCGGCATTTCAACATCCAGCGTCAGCACATCGGGATTGAATTTCTTAATCAAGTCACGCGCGACCAGCGGATCAGGCGCGGTCGCCACCATTTCCATGTCGCTATGGCTGTTGATGATTTCTGTCATGATCTGGCGCATCAGTGCCGAATCATCGACAGATAACACCCTGATTTTGCTCATCGTTAATCCTTACTTAGCGCATACACCGTCTGACCACGCAGCGTGAAGCGGCGCTCAAGGTGGCTAAAGTTTTCAGAGTGACCCGCAAACAGCAATCCGTCGGGTTTAAGGAGCGGAACAAAGCGGCGCAAAATCTCCTGCTGGGTAGTTTGATCGAAGTAGATCATGACGTTACGACAGAAGATCGCATCAAACGGCCCCGGCACGGTGTACTGTTTCGCCAGTAGATTCAGCGGGGCAAAATCAACATAGTTCGCCAGCTCCTGACGCACGCGTACCAGCCCTTCATGCGGCCCCGTCCCTCGCATGAAATACCGTTGCAGTTGCTGCGGCGTCAGGTTTTTCAACTCTTCATGGCGATAGATACCGCTTCTGGCTTTTTCCAGCACTTCGGTGTCGATATCACTGGCAAACACTTTCCAGCGTCCGGGCGCGGTGCCCAATGTGTCAGCCAGCGTCATCGCAATGCTGTACGGCTCTTCGCCGGTCGAAGCCGCCGCGCTCCATACGCGATACTCGCCAGAACGGCGACGTGCGTGATCCGCGAGCAGAGGGAAATGATGTGCCTCACGGAAAAATGCCGTCAGATTCGTGGTCAGCGAATTGATAAACGCCTGCCACTCACCGCTGTGCTGATTAGATTCCAGCAAGTTCAGATAATGACCGAAATCCGTCAGTCCCAGCGAACGCAAACGACGAACCAGTCGGTTGTAAACCATGTCGCGTTTATGGTCAGCCAGAACGATCCCGGCTCGTTGATAGATCAATTGACTTATCCGCCGAAAATGCGCGTCGGAAAGCGCCAGGCGCTCGGTCATCTGTAACAATAAAGACGTTTGCCCACAGGGCAGAGATGAAGTCATAGCGCCTTCTCAATCACTTCAGGATACCACTGGCGCAATTTGTAACTGCACCGACTCATGTCGTGCTACTTCATGTTCTTCAAGGGTAAATACCGCCACACGCGACGAAAGATGGTCGGCCTGATTCGCCAGTTGTTCCGTTGCCACCGCCGCTTCTTCTACCAGCGAGGCGTTCTGCTGAGTCACCTGATCCATCTGGCTGACAGCCTGTGCAACCTGCTCAATCCCCCGCTGTTGTTCTTCCGACGCAGAGGCAATTTCTCCCATAATGTCGTTCACGCGGGTCACCGAACTGACAATATCGATCATGGTCGCGGCGGCGTTATTCACCAGTTTCGAACCCTGCTGGACACGATTGACTGACTCTTCGATCAGCCCTTTGATCTCTTTTGCTGCCTGCGCGCTACGGCTGGCAAGATTGCGCACTTCACCTGCCACTACCGCAAAACCACGCCCCTGCTCTCCGGCGCGAGCCGCTTCCACTGCCGCATTCAGGGCCAGAATATTGGTCTGGAAAGCAATTCCGTCGATAACGCTGATAATGTCGCCAATTTTTTGCGAGCTGGTGGCGATCTCCTGCATGGTGTGAGTCATGGTACTGACCTGAACACCGCCCGCCTGCGCCGTTGTCGCGGCATTTTTTGCCAGTTCCGACGCCTGTCGTGCGTTATCGGCGTTTTGCCCTACCGTGGCGGTTAATTGCTCCATACTGGCGGCCGTTTGTGCCAGCGATGCCGCCTGCTGTTCGGTACGACTTGAGAGATCGTTATTGCCTGCGACAATCTCCGCGATACCAATGTGCATCTCCTGGCTTCCCTTACGCACATCACTTACCGTCCCACGCAAAGCCTGCTGCATGGTCTTCAGACTGGCAAAAATGGCGGTGATCTCATTACGACCATATACCGCAATCGGACGCGCCAGATTACCCGCAGCAATGCTGTCAAAATGGCTACCGATAATGGCCAGTGGTTGAACAATCATCTTGCGCGTCCACCACAGCGCACTGCTGATGTAGATCGCCGCAACAATAATCATGCTGATAAACACCAGTGCCGAAATCTGATAGTTACGCTGGCTTTGCGCACTGGCGGCTTCCAGCACATGGTTGATCTCCAGCTGCCAGGCCTCAAAGTTAACGTCAAATGCATTCTGTGATCCCTGCACCGGCGCAGTGAGGAAATCCGAAAGTTGATTACTTTCAAGCCAGGTCGCCTGATGTTCGAGATCGTTGTGCCAGCGGGCAAAACTTTTCTCCGTCTCTTTTTGCAATCCCCTGACGTGCTCGTTGCCCGCAGTCATCGCCATAAAACTTTTAAACAGCGTGGTGGATTGCGTCAGACTGGCGCGCGCCGTCGTCATCAACGTTTTAATGTCATCCGCCGGATAGCTAAGTGCCGTCAGAGTGCCCGCTTTGTTCAGCGCGGTACTGGCCTGTAACATTACCGCCCGAGTTTGCGCTAATGCCGCACGTTGCTGATTGCTCTGCTCGACCTGATTCAGTCGTTGCAAATCGTCGCGAAATGCCCAAAAAGACATGCCGTTACTGCCAATCTGCAAGATCCCGCAGAGAATCAAAATTAAAAACAGCGTGGTCGAAATTCGAATACGATTAAACATCAACGCTCCCCATCAGGCGGCAATGACCGCGTTAGTAAATACTCGTCAAAATGTTTCCCAGTTTGGATCTTGTTCAGCAATTCGCAGTCGTGGCTGAGCCGGTGGTTGCTCACTGGCAGGACGGGATGGTGTTTGCGGTTTATTGGTGAGTGGGCTGGCTGCCAGACGGAACGCGGAAACTGCTTGCGTTAAACGACTCGCCTGTTCTTCCAGCGCAGCGGCGGCGGCAGCTGATTCCTGCACCAGCGATGCGTTCTGTTGCGTGACGCGATCCATTTCCGAAACCGCCAATGCGACTTGATCGATGCCACGGCTCTGTTCATCCGATGCCGATGCAATCTCGCCCATAATGTCAGTCACGCGAGTGACAGCATTGACGATATTGTTCATTGTTTCCCCGGCGCTTTCGACCAGCACCGAACCGGTATCAACGCGTGAGACGGAGTCTTCAATGAGGGCTTTGATCTCTTTTGCCGCCTGGGCGCTGCGACTGGCAAGATTACGCACTTCACCCGCCACCACGGCAAAACCACGGCCCTGTTCACCCGCACGCGCGGCTTCAACCGCGGCATTCAGCGCGAGGATATTAGTCTGGAAGGCAATACCGTCGATAACGCTGATAATGTCGGCAATTTTCTTCGAACTATCGGCGATCTCATGCATCGTTTTCACTACGCCATCCACCACTTTGCCGCCGTGCTGGGCGGTGTCGGAGGCACTTTGCGCCAGTTGCGAGGCCTGGCGGGCGTTATCGGCGTTTTGCTTCACTGTCGCGGTGAGCTGCTCCATGCTGGCGGCAGTTTCTTCCAGCGCGGATGCCTGCTGTTCAGTACGGGAGGAAAGATCGGTGTTGCCCGCCGCAATTTCACGGGTACCGGCATAGATGGCATCTGAACCTTCGCGGACATGAGTGACGGTGTCAGTCAAAGAGCGTTGCATATGTGAAACGCTCTGCGCCAGGTCGCCCATTTCACTGCGCCCGTCAATGGTCAGGGTATTCGCCAGGTTACCACCGGCGATTTCGCGAATGTGAGCAATAATTTTTGCCAGCGGAGTAAGCAACATACGGCGAATGCCGTACCACGCCACCAGCAGAATCAATACCACCACCAGCGCGATAACCGCCAGTTGCCACTGGGCAAATCGGTAATCATCTGCGTTGTCAGTGACGATATCGCGATACAGTTTTTCACTGCTGAGGGCGTACTGAGCAAACGCTTCGCCCATTGCATTTTGCATTCCCTGGGTTGGCTGAGCGAAATAAGCTCCAGTATTGCCATAATCTAGATAATCAATCAGTTCAGTTAACGCTGTGTAATAGTTTTTATATTTTTCATCAATATTACGACTGGTAGCGACCATTTCAGGTAACGGTGCCATGCTTTTGAATTTTTTATAATGCGTCGCTGCCTGCGCCAATGTTTTCCTGGCGCTATCGAGCAATTCAACTTTGGCGTTACTTTGTTGATTGGAGGAATCCATCATCATCCGTACCGCTGAACGACTCAGGTTAATGCGCGTTTGCAGCATTAAATCCCAGGTTGACGTCAGCTCGCCCTGCTGTTCCCGTAATTGATTGGAAACCACAAAGCTCTTCTGGCTATGGTGAAGGGAAGAAAAAAACAGACTGCCGGAAATAAGCTGTAACAGTGCGAATACCCCCAGCACCATTACCAACAGCGTGACTACGCGGATACGGTTAATCATAAGGCACCTTCCTGAAAACAAGTTGATCTCGTTATCGGCAAGGAGGGGGGAAACTTTATTGCTGATGCCACCCGCCGCGAAATTGAAATAAAAAACCCGATGCGCAGATCATCGGGTTCATTTCAATTGAGGAAATCGGGAGAATTACGCCACTTCTGACGCCGCGCTATCTAACAGCGCCATCTCTTCGCTGTTCAGCAGTTTTTCGATGTTCACCAGAATCAACATCCGGTCGCCCAGTGCGCCCAGTCCAGTGAGATATTCTGTTGAAAGCGTCACGGCAAATTCCGGTGCCGGACGAATTTGCTCCGCCGTCAATGAAAGCACGTCTGAGACGCCGTCAACCACGATGCCGACCACCCGCTGTCCGAGATTCAGGACGATAACTACCGTGTTGTCGTTATAGTCCACATCCACCTGGCTGAACTTAATTCGTAAGTCAACAATCGGCACAATAACGCCGCGCAGATTCGTGACGCCTTTGATAAACGCTGGCGTGTTCGCAATCCGTGTTACCTGATCGTAGCCACGGATCTCCTGCACTTTCAGGATATCAATACCGTACTCTTCATCACCAAGGGTAAATACCAGAAATTCCTGGCCTGACGGCTCGCTGGCCAGCTTTGTTACATTCGTCATACCGGTCATATTGTTACCTTTTTACTCATTCAGGCGGCGGTGTTCGCCATACGTTGTTCGCGGTTTATCGCCTGCAAGGCGGAGACATCAACAATCAGTGCCACGCTGCCGTCGCCAAGAATGGTCGCAGCAGAAATGCCGGGGACTTTGCGATAGTTACTTTCAAGGTTTTTAACCACAACCTGGTGTTGACCAATTAATTGATCCACCAGCAAGGCGTAGCGGCGACCGCCACTTTGTAAGATCACCACAATTCCCTGGGTGGCTTCGGTTTTCGCGCCCGCGACGTTGAACACTTTCCACAGTTCGACGATGGGCAGATATTCACCCCGCACTTCCAGCACCCGCTCGCCGCCGGCCAGTGGATGGAGATCGGCTTCACGGGGTTGCAGTGATTCCATAACAGCATTCAGCGGCAGAATGAAAACTTCATCCGCAACGCGTACGGACATGCCGTCGAGGATGGCCAGCGTCAGCGGCAGTAAAATGCGGATCGTAGTGCCAGTACCCTGCTTCGACTGGATTTCGACATGACCGCCCATCTCCTGGATATTACGTTTAACGACGTCCATGCCGACGCCGCGCCCGGAGACGTCGGTGACCTGCTCTGCCGTGGAGAAGCCAGGTGCAAATATCAGCATCGCGACTTCGTCGTCGCTCATGTTTTCGCTGACAGTCAAACCTTGCGAGGCCGCTTTTGCCAGAATTCGCTCACGGTTTAGCCCCGCCCCATCGTCGGTCACTTCAATGCAAATGTTGCCGCCCTGATGTTCGGCAGACAGAATTAAATTTCCGACGCTGTTTTTACCTGCGGCGAGCCGTTTTTCTGGCAGTTCAATACCGTGATCGAGGCTATTGCGTACCAGGTGGGTCAGCGGGTCGATAATGCGTTCTATCAGGCTTTTGTCGAGTTCAGTAGAACTGCCCACCAGCGTCAGTTCTACCTGCTTGCCGAGTTTTCCCGCCAGATCACGCACCAGCCGGGGATAGCGACTAAAAACATATTCCATCGGCATCATGCGAATCGACATCACTGATTCCTGCAAATCACGGGCGTTACGTTGTAACTGCCCCATGCTGGTTATCAAATCACCATGATTAACCGGGTCCAGTTCGCTGGAACGCTGGGCAAGCATGGACTGGGTGATAACCAGCTCGCCGACGAGGTTAATTAATTGATCAACCTTTTCTACCGCTACACGGATGCTGGTGGATTCATTGCTGCGCGTCGTTTTTTCCCGCTCCACGCGGCCGGTTGGCGCTTGTTCGGCTGCCAGTTTAAGCACTGGTGGGGTGGATATTTTTGGCGAGACTTCTACTGTTTCAAAGGTAATCTGATCGGCTTCAATCACAAAACAGAGTACCGCTGTGATGTCATCTTCGGCGATGTCGCCCGGTAATATTGCCGAGAGCGAATCCGCCCCTTTCACCACGTCAGTTAACGTTGTCAGATGTCCCAGTTCTTCTTCCAGCAGGTCGACTTCCCCGGCCTTCAGGCGCGAAAGGATAATTCGTCGCGGCGACTGACTGCGACTCTGCTCATCTTGCGGTTCACTTTTGGCAACCACACTTAATCGGGTCACTGCGGATGGCGTTTCGCCTTTCGCTTCTAATGCCAGTTGACGCAAGGCCTGGCAGATATAATCGAAGCTGGCGGCATCCGGCTCTTGCGACTGTTTATAAGCGTCGAGCTGTTCTTGCATGATGTCCTTCGTTTCCAAAAACAGATTGATAATGTCGGTGTTGAGTTGCATCTCACCTCGTCTGGCTTCATCGAGCAGGTTTTCCATCAGATGCGTGGTTTCCTGCAAAACGCTGAAGCCAAAAGTTCCTGCCCCTCCTTTGATCGAGTGGGCAGCCCGAAAGATGGCATTCAATTGTTCGGCATCTGGCGCTTCCGGCTGCAAAACCAGCAAATGCTGCTCCATGTCAGCCAACAGTTCGTCCGCTTCATCAAAAAATGTCTGATAAAAATCGCTTATATCCATGCTCACGCTGTCACCTCGGTTCGGCTGATGGCATTGTGGGAACACTGACCTGTGGTGCAACCTCAGGTTTTTCCAGGGCGCTTACTGGCTCATTCTGGCTTTCGGCGTTTTCATGCAAAATGGCCTGTTCGGCTTGTTTGTTCAGTACCAGCAGGCTGATGCGACGGTTGACGGCATCATCAGGTCCGCGATCGCTTAAGCGCATCGTTGCCGCCATGCCGACGACACGTAACACTTTGCCGCTATCCAACCCTCCGACCATCAGTTCGCGGCGGGATGCATTGGCCCGATCGGCAGAAAGCTCCCAGTTGCTATATCCTTTCTCACCGCTGGCGTAGGGGAAATCATCGGTATGACCTGAAAGGCTAATACGGTTGGGAATACCGTTCAGTACAGGCGCAATGGCGCGCAGAATGTCGCGCATATAGGGTTCGACATCGGCACTGCCGGTTCTAAACATCGGGCGATTCTGGCTATCGATGATCTGAATACGTAGACCTTCCTGGACCAGATCGATTTTGAGATGGGGACGTAACGCCCGCAGTTTCGGATCGGACTCTATCAACTGGTCGAGATCACCCCGCAATTTCCGCAATCGACTTTGCTCCATGCGTTTTTTCAGCTCTTCGATGTTCGGCTGCTTATTCACTTCCCCCTGGCTTTGGGTGTAATCATCACCACCGCCGGGAATTGGGCTTTCACTATTAGAAATGCGATCGCCGCCCGTAACCGCAGTCGCCAGTGGAGTCCGGAAGTACTCCGCAATCTGAATCAGCTCTTTTGGGCTGGAGATGGAGATCAGCCACATCACCAGAAAAAAGGCCATCATCGCAGTCATAAAGTCGGCATAAGCAATCTTCCACGATCCATGTGCTGCCCCGTGGCTTTTGGCTTTGCGTCGTTTGACGACAATAATCGGATGCGCTTGATTCTTCATGCTTCCTCGGTTGTCGTCTGTTGTTGCGGATTTTTCACCGCACGCACATGCTCTTCCAGTTCAATAAACGACGGACGTTCGCTGGAATAGAGCGTTTTGCGACCAAACTCAACGGCGATAGGCGGTGCGTAACCGTTCAGATTAGAAAGCAGAGTGACTTTGACGCACTGCATCATTTTGCTGGTTTCGGCGCTTTTCTGACGTAAAACAGTCGCTAATGGGGAAATAAATCCGTAAGCCAATAAAATGCCGAGGAAAGTCCCCACCATCGCATGTGCGATAAGCGCACCCAGCTCGGCGGCAGGACGATCGGCTGAACCTAACGCGTGAACGACCCCCATTACAGCCGCAACAATACCAAACGCCGGAAGTGAGTCCCCGACCAGCGCCAGACTGTTCGCCGGGACTTCTGCCTCGCTTTCGTGCGTCTCAATCTCTTCATCCATCAGAGCTTCGATTTCGAAGGTGTTCATGTGACCGCTGATAATCAGGCGCAGATAATCGACGATAAAATCAAGCATGACGCTATCCGCGAGGATGCGTGGGTAGCTGGCGAAGATCTCGCTCTCACGGGGATTTTCAATATCACGTTCCAGCGAAAACATCCCCATCTGCCGCGATTTCGCCATCAACCGATAAAGCAGAGCCAGCAGATCCATATACATTGCTTTGGTGTATTTGGAGCGACGAAACAGCAACGGCAGCGCCTTCAGCGTGCCTTTAATCGCTTTGCCATTATTGCCGACGATAAACGACCCAATCCCTGCACCGGCAATAATCACCAGTTCAGCGGGTTGATAGAGTGCTCCAAGGCTTCCACCGGTCATCAAATAACCGCCGAAAACTGTACCGAGAACAACCAGGTAACCTAATAAGATAAGCACGACATCATCCTTCCACTGTTGACCATGACAGGATGTTCAGTCGTCAGGCGTTAACGCGCGATTGGGGCAAAAAAAAGCAGCGGTACGTCGTTACCGCTGCTGGAATGTTGCGCCTCACCGTATCAGTTAAACAGCCTGTACTCTCTGTTCATCCAGCAGTTGTGGGATAATATCGGCAGGATTCTGGGAAAGTTTACGTCTTTTTACTGCCCGGGATGGCGGTTGACATAAGCTGCAGGCAAAGCTGCCAACAGGCTGGTGAGCGTGGGTAATAAAATTGCCGCCGCAGCAGTTGCAGCTGGAAAGTTGCAGTAATCCACTTTCAACAAACCGCACCAATGTCCAGGCACGGGTTAATGCCAGCAGTGGTCCTTCTTCTGCTTGTGGGCACTGTTCAAGGTATAAACGGTAGGCTTTGATCACCGCATCGACGCCATTACACAAACCGGTTTTCAGTAAAAACTGCCATGCATTACAGAACATCGAAGCATGAACGTTTTGTTCCCAGGTCATAAACCAGTCGGTTGAGAATGGCAGCATGCCTTTCGGCGGTGGGCTTCCGCGCAGTTCTTTATAAAGTTTTATCAGGCGTCCGCGACTTAACTGTGTTTCGCTTTCCAGCATCTGCAAACGAGCGCCCAGGGTGATCAATTCCATTGCCAGCTGAATATCCCGCGCTTCCTGAACAATGCTTTTTTCACTCATGATCAGGCCCTTTTCTTGCGCAGCGCTTCTTCAGGCTGATTAACATCATTCAGCAAGCGTGTTGAGAGCATGATGCCGGTATGAATTTGCTGGAGATCGTCAACGCGGGAATCTTGCGTCAACTGAGTAATCGTCTGGTGGCTGTCAAAACGGAAGTGACAAACCAGTTGATTGGTTTCTGCCAGCTTAACCATTTGCGGAAGAGTCAGTGCCGCTAACGTTGTCGCCATTTCTTCATTTATGCCGAGACGAAACATAGCGGACGCTTTGTCCTGAACAATCAAACGCTGTGCAAGTAGTAAATATGACAAGTTGATGTCATAAATGTGTTTCAGCAACTCGGAGGTATGCATTATTCCCACCCAGAATAACCAACTTTATTTTTATGCGGTTTCACCGCACCCCGTGATGTCGCCGGGAAGCCCCGGTAAAAAATAATTAGCATTAGAATAGTTGCGATAAGCTGCAATAAGCAGAACCACCTTTTTGGTTTAATATGTCCTTACAAATAGAAATGGGTCTTTACACTTATCTAAGATTTTTCCTAAATCGACGCAACTGTACTCGTCACTACACGCACATACAACGGAGGGGGGCTGCGATTTTCAATAATGCGTGATGCAGATCACACAAAACACTCAATTACTTAACATAAATGTATAAGTCATACTTTTGTTTTGGGTGTATTTCAATCTGTTAAAAAGTTTTTCGCTACGCTAGCAAGCAAAAATGAAACAGGAATAATCGAAATGGGATGTTGCGCACAGTCAAAATAACTCACCGTAAATAATCATCTGCTATAAATAATCACTTTCATGCAATACCAGATAAGCTATTTTTAAACAGACACTTACCGCACAACAAACTAATTAAATACAAAGAAAGGCAACAATCAACTTAATGTTAATGAAATGTCTTACATATATTAACCACTTGTTTAATGCGGAGAATCAGTACACTATTTTCTTATAATTACATTTGAAATTATATGATCACCGGGAGTGATTGATTAATTGTCTTTACTAATAATCAGACTAATATTTACCTGTTTGACCGAGTTGGGATTGCGTCGTTTCTCCATTAGGAGTAAAGCTTTAATGTCACCTGAAGTTCACAGAATAAGGAACAGGTTATGAGCTATAGCAATATTCTTGTCGCTGTTGCGGTTACACCGGAAAGTCAGCAACTGCTGGCAAAAGCGGTATCTATCGCCAGGCCAGTAAAGGGACACATCAGTTTAATTACTCTCGCTTCCGACCCGGAAATGTACAATCAATTAGCTGCGCCGATGCTTGAAGATTTACGCAGCGTGATGCAGGAAGAAACGCAAAGCTTTCTTGATAAGTTAATTCAGGATGCGGGGTATCCCGTTGACAAGACGTTTATTGCCTACGGTGAGTTAAGCGAACATATTCTGGAAGTATGTCACAAGCATCATTTCGATTTGGTGATTTGCGGTAATCACAATCACAGTTTCTTTTCGCGAGCATCCTGCTCGGCGAAAAGAGTTATTGCCTCAAGTGAGGTCGATGTGCTGTTAGTTCCACTTACGGGAGATTAACCGCTCCTACGCAAGCTTTGGAAAGGTAGCAACTTTATCGCGCTGCTGGCTTTCCGCGCTTCGCGGAACTATCTGCTTTAGGTCGCTAATGAAGCACTCCTGCCAGTGGTTAATATCGTTTTTCACGATAACGTCCAGCATTTCTGCATGACGGGAAATACGTTCCGCCAGCGACATAGTCAATGCACGATCCAGCGCAGCTGCAACTTCGTCACGATCGTAGGGGTTAACAATTAACGCCGACGTTAACTCGTTTGCCGCTCCCGCAAATTGCGAAAGAACAAGAACGCCCGGATTGGCTGGGTCCTGAGCAGCAACATACTCTTTTGCTACCAGGTTCATCCCGTCACGCAGTGGCGTCACTAAGCCCACGTCAGAGTAGCGGAATATTTTCATCAGTAATTTACGGTCAAAATGCTGATTCAAATAATAAAGCGGCGTCCAGCCTAATTGCCCGTATTTACCATTAATTCGTCCAGCTTCATTTTCGAGCTGATGACGAATATCCTGATAGGCTTGCACATCACCACGCGACGTTGGTGCAATCTGGGTATAACGAATTTTACCATGATGCTGCGGATATTTTTCCAGCAACGCTTCATAGGCGAGAAAACGCTCTGGCAAACCTTTGGAATAATCCAGCCGTTCGACAGAAAAGATATTTTGTACGTTTTTCAGTTCCGCTTTAAGTTGCGCCAGTTTTGGCGGCAGTGGCCCGGCAGCCTGTTTGGCTATTTCTTTCGGTTCAATGCCGATCGGGTAGACTTCTGTTCGAAATGCTTTGCCCCAGGCTGTATGGCTTTTTGCGCTACGTGTCGTGACGCGGGTCAGGTTAGAAAGACAATCCAGGAACGCCAGACGATCGTTTTCTGTCTGGAAACCCAGCAAATCATAATCACAAAGCTGTTCAAGCAAGGTGTCATATGTCGGCAGCGCGTTGAAGATTTCCGGTGTCGGGAAAGGAATATGCAGAAAGAAACCAATGCGATTATTCACTCCCCGTTTGCGTAATTCATGCGCAAATGGCAACAGGTGATAATCGTGGATCCAGATAATGTCATCGTCTTGCAACAGCGGCAGTAATTTATCTGCCAGCAACGCATTTACGCGTAGATAGCCGTCCCAGGCAGGACGCTGAAATTGCACCAGATCGAGCCGATAATGAAAAGCGGGCCAGAGAACGGCATTGGAGAATTGGTTGTAGTATTCGTCAAGGTCCTGTTCGCTGAGGTTAAAAGAGGCCCACGTAATGTTACCTTTTTTCACCTTTTTTAGCGGCTGATCCTCATTCCCTGTTTCACCACTCCAGCCAAACCACAGTCCGCCTGCGGCTTTCAGTGCCCCCAGTATGCCAACGGCAAGGCCACCGGCACTGGCGGCGTGCTCGTCTGGTGGTGCAATCCGGTTAGATACTACGACTAAACGACTCATAGTCATCACTCCTGTTATTTTCTCTTTTTTGTTGTAATGCGGTGGTTATCATTTCAAGCCAGCTCCAGACATCCGGCACACCCGCCAGTCGCCATGATGCCTGAGTTGCACCTGTGCCAATTTTTACTGACATTCCGCCCAGTCGGTTAACGACTGCGAAGCCAGATTCATCGGTTAAATCATCGCCCAGAAATACGGGCGTTCGCCCGATAAAGGGAGCTTCCTGCATAAAAGCTGCAATTGCCTCACCTTTACTGGTACCTCTCGGTTTGATCTCGACAACACACTTTCCCTGCTGTAACGCCATTTGTGGCCAGATCTGAGTAATACGTTGCGCTAATGTCATTAATGCGTCTTCATGCTGCGGAGCCTGACGATAATGCAGCGCAAAAGCCATCCCTTTCGCCTCCAGCTCCGCGCCGGGATACTGAGCGATGACTGTATGCAGTTGCACGCTAATATCACGCGCAATCGCATCCGGCAGATGAACGATATGTGTTTTACCATTGATGTCACGGCGCTCCGCCCCATGCACGCCCGCTAACGGGAAGCGATAAGGTTTTGCCAGTGCGTCAAGCTCCACCATTGAGCGCCCTGATATCAATGCCAATGCACCATCACTTGCGGTTGCCAGTAGCTGTAGTCCTTGCAGAATATTGTCAGGCACGACGACCTGATCGGGATGCGGTTTGATTTCCGCCAGCGTTCCATCAAGATCAAAAAACCAGGCATATTTCGCGGATAGTTCAGGGGTTTCGGTTAACGGTTCTGTCACCCGGTTCTCCTCCTTCTCTTTTCTTATTGTGTTGCGCAGAACGCGCTTTACAGACATGTAAGTATAGACAGTGTGACGGGGGTCGCCATTTGCAACGAAGAACAGCCAACCGTTATGGCGGTTGGCTATGGTGGGAAAAAACGCTAAATTGTTGCAGAAAAAAGCATCAGACAGTGCGTTTCGCTTTTTGCTTGTAACGGTCGAAGATCACCGCTGCCAGCAGGATTAAGCCGCGAACCACGTACTGCGCGAAAGGAGAAATATTAAGCAGGTTCATGGCGTTTTCCACGGTGCCTAAAATTAAGATACCCGCCACCACATATGAGATTTTTCCGATGCCACCTTTCAGAGAAACGCCACCTAAAACGCAGGCGGAGATAACAATCAGCTCATAACCAATCGACGTCATTGGCTGCCCACTGGTCATACGTGAAGCCAGAATAATTCCGGCTATCGCTGATACCAGGCCTGAGAGAACAAAGATAATAATTTTGGTGCGAACAACCGGTACACCCGCCAGACGCGCGGCCTCTTCGTTCCCGCCAATCGCCAGGGTGTTACGACCAAAGGTGGTTTTATTCAGCAGCAAACCAAAGATAATCAGACACGCGACGGTGAGCCAGATTGGCGCAGGCAGACCGAACCAGTTGGCGTAACCAAGGGCAAAGAAGCTTTCATCTTCGATACCGACCGCTTTACCGTCTGAAATGATGTACGCCAGACCTCGAACAATCTGCATCGTTGCCAATGTCGTGATCAGAGCATTTATTTTCAGTTTGGCGATAACAAAGCCATTGACCAGGCCACAGAGAACGCCCAGCAACAACCCCGCTGCCACGCCAATCCACAGGCTTTCAGTCAGGTTAATAACCACCGCCGTGGTGACACCCGCACAGGCAATTACGGAGGCGACAGAAAGGTCAAAGTCACCGGAAGCGAGGCAGAACAACATGCCACAAGCCACCATCCCCGACATGGAAATTGCCAGGCCCAACCCTTTCATATTAATGAAGGTGGCAAAATTTGGGACAAAAATGGCACAGGCGATAAAGAGCACCGCAAACACCACCAGCATGCCGTACTGATCCCAGATACGCCCGAAGCTGAATGACGACTTAGGTGCGCCAGACCCCGATGTAGAAACAGAAGACATCATACTCTCCTTACTCAGGCAACAGCCTGGCTGACTTTAGGCATCGCAAGGCTCAGTGCCTGACGCTCATCTGCCTGCTCGTGTAACAATTCACCGGCGATTTCACCTTCCCGCATCACCACAATCCGGTCGGCAACGCCGAGGACTTCAGGTAAGTCGCTGGAGGCAAACAGCACCGCCACGCCCTGCGCCGCCAGCGCATAAATTACGTTATATATTTCGTGCTTAGCGCCAACATCAATGCCGCGCGTAGGTTCATCCAGCAAAATGACCTTCATCTCTTCCGATAACCAGCGGCCCAGAATGGCTTTTTGCTGATTTCCGCCTGAGAGATTCATGATCAGTTGCTCCGCGCCCGGCGTTTTGATGTTGAGCGAACGAATGTGGTGATCGGCATTGTTTTCTTCCCAACCGTTGTTGATTACACAACCGCCGAGCACATGTTTACGTCTGGCACTGATGTTGATATTGTCGCGAACGGAGTGCACGGGAATAATGCCTTCCGCTTTGCGATCTTCCGGGCAGAGCATCATGCCTGCGGCAATGGCGTGGCTCGGTTTACGAATATCGATCGGCTGTTGGTCGATATAAACCTGACCGGCGGTGATTTGCGTCCCGCCAAACATGCCTTTCATTAATTCGCTACGCCCCGCCCCTACCAGACCAAACAGCCCAACAATTTCACCACTGCGAACCGCCAGACTTATTGGCGTACGCACGCCTGGTGCTTTCACAGCATCAAGACGCAGGCGCTCCTCGCCATAACTACGCGGTTGCCAGCCGTAGATATCGCCAATGTCGCGCCCGACCATCGCCTGCACCAGCGCGTCGTGGTCAACCTGCTGCATATCGGTAAAGGTTTTGACATAACGTCCATCTTTAAAGACAGTAATGGCATCGCTGAGGGCAAATATTTCTTCCATACGGTGAGAAACGTATAAGATTACCCGCCCCTCTTTTCGCAGTTCACGAATAACGCGGAAAAGATTGTCGATTTCACGGGCAGAGAGGGAGCTGGTTGGCTCATCAAAGGCGATAATTTTGGCGTTACGCGCCAGCGCTTTGGCGATTTCAACCATCTGCCACTGACCAATGGAGAGATATTTCAGCGGCGTGTCCGGGTCAATATCCATACCAAGATGTTTAAGTTGTAAACCCGCCTCATAATTCAGCAATGAGCGATTCACAATGCCGCCTTTATGCGGCAGCTGGCCGAGATAGATGTTTTCCGCGACGGTCATTTCCGGCACGAGATGCAGTTCCTGGTAAATAATCGCCACGCCCGCGTTAAGTGCTGCGGTCGTGTCGGAAAAGGACATTTCCTGCCCATTAATCACTACAGAACCCGTGGTTGGCGCATAGTTGCCGCTGAGGATTTTTAAGAGAGTTGATTTTCCTGCGCCATTTTCACCCATCAACGCATGAACCTGACCGGCATAGCAGTCAAAACTAATATCCGTCAGCGCCTTAACGCCGGGAAACGTTTTACCGATGCCGCGAAATGAGAGATACGGGGTAGACTGTTGCATAACGTCTCCGTGAATCACTGGTCGTTCACACCCCCTCTGCATCATGCAGAGGGGAATTTTTCCGGCAAATTACTTACCGCCTAAACCTTTTTTCTCCAGTTCTTCTTTAAAGTTGTCACGCGTGATCAGTACCACGTCGGTAACTTCGGTAAATTTTGGCGGTTCAACGTCTTTTGCTACCCAGTTGTAAAGCATTTCGCTGGATTTATAGCCATGTACGTCCGGGCTTGGCAGCAGGGAACCGTAGAAGCCGGTTGCCTGTGCTTTAGACAGTTCGCTCACCGCATCCACACCGTTAATGCCAATGCCGATGATATCGGCCGCTTTAAAGCCCTGACCTTCCGTCGCGCGTACGCCGCCCAGCACGGTGCTGTCGTTCATACCGACGATCAGCCAATGTTTAACTTCCGGATGTTGAACCAGCATTGAGTTGGCAGCGTCAAATGCCCCCGGGATGTCGTTAGATTTGGTAGGTACCTGATAAATTTGTTTTTCCGGGAATCCGGCCGCTTTCAGCGCATCCATAGATCCCGTAGTACGGCGGCGGGCGGTATCCAGTTCGTTGGCGGTAATCGCCATCACCGCGCTTTCTTTGACATCCCAGCCACGTTTCTGCATCTCTTTATACAGTTCCTGGCCCTGACGTTCGCCAATTTTAGTCGCCGCCATCATCACCAGCGGAACGGTATCCATTGGCTTACCTTTGGCGTTAACAAACTGGTCATCCACGGCAATGACTTTCATATCGTAGCCACGCGCTTTCGCCACGATGGCAGAGCCGAGTTTCGGGTCCGGTGTACAAATAACGAAACCTTTTGCGCCACTGGCGGCCAGGCTATCGATCGCGTTCAATGTTTTTTCGCCATCCGGCACGGCAATCTTAATAACCTCAAACCCTAAATCCTTCCCGGCTTTATCGGCAAACTTCCATTCGGTCTGGAACCATGGCTCTTCCGGTTGCTTCACCAGAAAACCGAGCTTCAGGTTCTCCGCCATAGCGGATTGTGACATAACGGCTGCCAGACCAATGGCTGCCAGGGCTTTAGTAAATTTGTGCATGGTTCTCTCCAGCTTTAGTGTCGTTTTGTGTAGGGCAAAAACGAATGACATTCGTTAAATTAATCGGAAAACAAAGCATTACCTTTTAACTAAAAGATAAGTGACTGTGTTGACATAGTTTTAGCGAGAAATTAATTCTCCATAGGAGAGCAATATCACATCGCAGAATTACAGTGAGAACGTGCATAAATTTAGCGGGAAAAGACATAAGGGAAAGCCAATTTGTCAGACAAATTGTCGAATGCACAGCAGATTAATCCATAAGATTAGCCTGGAAATCCTTGTTGTCTTTGGTACCCATGCGGGATGTCTTCTTTTTAACCAGTCAATAGGCCGCATTACCTGGCGTTGAGTTTTTGAAATGGTGTAATAACCACAACTCAAAGATGTGGAAAATGCGCGTCATTCATTTCGCCATTAATTATCACTGTGCTCATTAATTAACAGAACACGTATAATGAGAGCCATCTCGCAAAAATGAAAAAACGTTTTATAAAATCATCACTTCATCATGAATTCAAATTCATTGATTAATATCAACAAGATACAAAAAGCACTATCATTAAAATTCATTGCAGTTACATTGATTTCATCAATGAAATGTAAAAATATATAAACTTGATGATTTAAGCATTTTCTTATACCCGTTCAGACGTTATTCTTATTTCAGATCATCGTCAGAATTGACTCCACGATCACATTTCGGACCGGCAGAAAGGAATTATTCTGCAAACAGTAATTATGGTGTTTTGATTTATCTTGCACCTCTCCACTTCTGGATATAAGGATATTAGGTATGGCAACCGCTGGAATGCTTCTCAAACTCAACTCTCAAATGAACCGCGAGTTTTACGCATCCAATCTCTACCTTCACCTGAGTAACTGGTGTTCTGAACAGAGTCTGAACGGCACCGCCACTTTCCTTCGCGCCCAGGCACAGAGTAATGTGACCCAAATGATGCGCATGTTTAACTTTATGAAGAGTGTCGGCGCTACCCCCATCGTTAAAGCCATTGATGTTCCCGGTGAAAAACTGAACTCTCTGGAAGAACTGTTCCAAAAAACGATGGAAGAATACGAGCAACGTTCAAGCACGCTGGCGCAGTTAGCCGATGAAGCGAAAGAACTGAATGATGCTTCAACCGTCAATTTCCTGCGCGATCTGGAAAAAGAACAGCAGCATGATGGCCTGTTGCTGCAAACCATTCTTGATGAAGTGCGCAGTGCGAAACTTGCGGGTATGTGCCCTGTGCAGACCGACCAACATGTTCTGAATGTCGTGTCACACCAGCTGCATTGATCATACATCGGCGCTAATGCATTGCGCCGATGAAGTTTTTGAGAAACCGCTGCCTCATCTGTTTGAAGCAGCGGTTTTTTTAATGGGATTCACCCTGTGGGGTAAACTTGAGCTCAATCAGCGCGATGGCTTTTTGGATTGCCCGCATGGTGACCGGGTCTGCGGCAGCGGGATGATGAGTAAAGTCGATATTCTTCAGCTGACTGGACATTTTTTCACGAACTTCAACGGGCGCGATTACATCGAGAACATCCAGAATTTGTTTGATAACCAACTGGCAAGCAACCACATCAGAAACCAGTTCCTGATCGGCATTCAGCGGCTGGGACATCGTAAACTCCTGATAGCATTTTGAAAGCCGTTATAGTAGCGGCTTCACATCTTCAGCGATAGTCACATCCACCGTCATCAGGACACAAAAAAACCTGCCGGAGCAGGTTTTTTTGTTATCGGAACATATTGCCTGGCGGTACGTCTTTGAACGTCTTGCAATAGTTATTGAACATACTTTTCAGGATTTTGCGCAGTTTCATCGCGGCACTCCGACTATTTGTTATGCAGGTGTTATTGTCTTTGCACTTATAATATGACAACCATCACAAAAATCAATCTTTATGTGATGCAAATCACATAAATACCCCTTTAATGTTATAAAAATGATAATCAAAAAGCGCCCCCCCCTTTCTGACACCTACAGATGGCGAGAAATAGCGCCTGCCAGGCGTCTTTTCCGGCCATTGTCGCAGCGCTGTAACGCGTAAAATAGTGCTTTCTTTTACTCTTCTGGCTGGACCATGAGACTTCTGATTCTGACTCTTTCATTAATAACGCTGGTGGGGTGCACAGTTACTCGCCAGGCTCATGTGGGCGAAGTTGACGCGGCAACAGGTATTGTTCGGTTGGTTTATGATCAGGCTTTTTTGCAGCATGCCCATACCGATCGTTATGTCAGTCGCGGGATCGCCGATCGCGCATGCCAGCAGGAAGGCTATACCCACGCGATCCCCTTTGGTCAGCCAGTAGGCAACTGTAGCCTTTTTGCGGGTTCCTTATGTTTGAATACGGAATTCACTTTGTCATATCAGTGCCATCATTCCGCCTTCCCTGTCTTTCTCTAAATATTTTAATCAGCGAGGGGATCTTCGCTGATTAAAGAAATAGCGGTAATGCGTTTTATTCCCATTCGTATTTTTAATAATTGAAGTTTATATTTTACCTTTTGCAAATAATAAAATAACAAATTATAGTGACGCCACAGCAACAAATATAACCTTTGTGGAGCACTATCATGCTGAAACCAGAAATGATTGAAAAACTTAATGAGCAGATGAACCTGGAACTGTACTCTTCACTGCTTTATCAGCAAATGAGCGCCTGGTGCAGCTATCATACCTTCGAAGGTGCTGCCGCGTTCCTGCGCCGTCACGCCCAGGAAGAGATGACGCATATGCAGCGTCTGTTTGATTACCTGACTGATACCGGCAATTTACCGCGTATTAATACCGTTGAATCTCCGTTTGCTGAATATTCCTCACTTGATGAATTATTCCAGGAAACCTATAAACACGAACAATTAATCACCCAGAAAATTAACGAACTGGCTCATGCTGCAATGACCAATCAGGACTACCCAACATTTAATTTCCTGCAATGGTATGTTTCTGAGCAGCATGAAGAAGAGAAACTGTTCAAATCGATTATTGATAAATTAAGCCTGGCAGGCAAAAGCGGCGAAGGTCTGTATTTTATCGACAAAGAACTCTCTACCCTCGACACACAAAACTAATGCTCTCAGGCGGCAGGTTTTCTGCCGCCGTTTCAAATCAGTGACGGCAAATCTTACTCTGATCGGTCGAAAAACCGTCTTCAGAAGGAGTAAATTTGCCTTTTGCTGCCAGAAACGCCACCAGCTCTCCCGCTGTCATCCCTTCTGCCGAGCAAGTGTGAAAACGTGCCTGTTCACCAAAACGCGCTTTAATCGCAGCTTCCAGACTGGCATGCGTATATTGCTCGCCTGATTCAATCATCATATTTAACACTTCATGACCGTGAATAGAGTCCATCGTTCCTCCTCAAAAAAAAGCCTAGCGTAGCGATTGCCGCTTATGAAGACTTTGCGCCAGCGCAGGACTGAATGCTTTTTATTGTACATTTATATTTACACCATATGTAACGTCGGTTTGACGAAGCAGCCGTTATGCCTTAACCTGCGCCGCAGATATCACTCATAAAGATCGTCAGGACAGAAGAAAGCGTGAAAAACAGAACCCTGGGAAGTGTTTTTATCGTGGCGGGAACCACAATTGGCGCAGGCATGCTGGCAATGCCGCTGGCTGCGGCCGGTGTTGGTTTTAGCGTTACGTTAATCTTGTTGATTGGGCTTTGGGCGTTGATGTGCTACACGGCGCTATTACTGCTGGAGGTGTACCAGCATGTTCCGGCAGATACCGGTCTGGGCACGCTGGCAAAACGCTATCTGGGACGCTACGGTCAATGGCTGACGGGCTTCAGTATGATGTTCTTAATGTATGCTCTGACTGCGGCATACATCAGCGGTGCCGGTGAATTGTTGGCCTCCAGCATCAGCGACTGGACAGGTATTTCAATGTCGGCAACCGCTGGCGTGCTGTTGTTCACTTTTGTTGCCGGTGGCGTGGTTTGTGTCGGGACATCGCTGGTCGATTTATTTAACCGTTTTCTGTTCAGCGCCAAAATTATTTTTCTGGTGGTGATGCTGGTATTGCTGCTACCGCATATTCACAAAGTGAATCTTTTAACCCTGCCGTTGCAACAGGGGCTGGCACTGTCTGCAATCCCGGTGATTTTTACGTCGTTTGGTTTTCACGGTAGCGTGCCGAGTATTGTCAGCTATATGGATGGCAACATTCGTAAGCTACGCTGGGTGTTTATAACCGGTAGTGCGATCCCCCTGGTGGCATATATTTTCTGGCAGGTGGCGACGCTTGGCAGCATTGATTCAACAACCTTTATGGGATTGCTGGCTAATCATGCCGGATTAAACGGGCTGTTACAGGCGTTACGCGAAATGGTGGCCTCTCCGCATGTTGAGCTGGCAGTGCATTTATTTGCTGATTTAGCCCTCGCCACGTCATTTCTCGGCGTTGCGTTAGGCTTATTTGATTATCTGGCTGATTTGTTTCAGCGTTCAAATACCGTTGGTGGACGATTGCAAACTGGAGCAATTACCTTTCTGCCGCCGTTGGCGTTTGCACTGTTTTATCCACGAGGATTTGTGATGGCGCTGGGTTACGCCGGTGTGGCGCTGGCGGTACTGGCATTGATTATCCCTTCGCTGTTGACCTGGCAAAGCAGAAGGCACAATCCTCAAGCGGGTTACCGGGTCAAAGGTGGTCGTCCGGCGCTGGTGGTGGTGTTTCTCTGTGGTATTGCTGTGATTGGCGTGCAATTTTTGATTGCGGCAGGGTTGTTACCAGAAGTGGGGTGATCAGATAGCCTCAAATTCCTTATTGGGTGCCAGAATTAACGCTGACACCCAATTTGACTTCTTAATGCAGGCAGCACTGCTTAAATTTCTTACCACTACCGCACGGGCAAGGATCGTTACGCCCCGGTTTCTCTTCTGCTTTGATCGGTTGCTGAACAGCTTTTTCCTGCGGATGCGCCATCCAGTACGCATGTAGATCAAGCGCCGCCAGTCGAATGGCATCTACGCTCTCTTCAAACGCTTCTGGCGACATCTTCTCTACCCGCTCGAAGTTTTCCTCAGTACCGTGCAGCGCAATCGCCTCCAGCGCTGGTTTTAACGAATCGGGCAATGTTGACCAGTCAGAAAGTGCCACGCCCCGCATATAGCCAAAGCACCACTCCTCAACAATCGTCAGCTCGCTGCCATCAACTTCTCGCAAGCCGAATAACGGCTCAAACTGCTCCGGGAATTCGTTCAGACGCTCTGCGGTATCGGCCATATGTTGAAAAGCCAGGTTCATAAAGCGCGTCATCTCTTTCTCTGACGCCCAGCGCGGCACATAGTCAGCCCCACCCCACACGGCAACCAGCCACTGTGCCGGTTCAATCTCTTGCGGAGAACTCAACACCGCCGTCAATAAACCGTCCAGCTCCGCCACATCAAGGATGGCGTGGTCAGTGTTGTATTTGGTCAGAATATCGTCCAGCCATTCCAACTCACTTTCGTTTAACGGTCCCGTTTTCATACGCTTTTCCTTGTGGATCTCAACTCGCCAGCACCTATCTTACATGCCGGTCCGTATCAGAGATACTTTTTGAGTGGCTTTGCCGGTGATTAAAAATTAAGGAGGGTGTAACGACAAGTTGCAGGCACAAAAAAACCACCCGAAGGTGGTTTCACGACACTGCTTATTGCTTTGATTTTATTCTTATCTTTCCCATGGTACCCGGAGCGGGACTTGAACCCGCACAGCGCGAACGCCGAGGGATTTTAAATCCCTTGTGTCTACCGATTCCACCATCCGGGCTCGGGAAGAAAGTGGAGGCGCGTTCCGGAGTCGAACCGGACTAGACGGATTTGCAATCCGCTACATAACCGCTTTGTTAACGCGCCAAATTCTTCAGGCCTTTCAGCCAGACATCCGCTGACGCCGATGTCTTTTAAACTGGAGCGGGAAACGAGACTCGAACTCGCGACCCCGACCTTGGCAAGGTCGTGCTCTACCAACTGAGCTATTCCCGCATTCATCAAGCAATCAGTTAATCACTTGATTTTATTATCGTCTGGCAATCAGTGCCGCCGTTCGATGCGTTGCATTCTACTTACCTGGCGCGATGAGTCAACGATATTTTTCACCACTTTTGATCGTTTGCTGAAAATTGCGCCGAAACGATCACTGATCAAGCAAATCTGCACGCGCAGCGCTCAAATATTGCAACATTGACCACAGAGTCAGTACCGCAGCCACAAAGAAAAGTGCAATACCGGCGTACTCAACCCAAATGTTCGGACGCCACAGCAGCCATGCCAACGCCACCATCTGGGCAGTGGTTTTCACTTTCCCAATCCAGGAGACAGCCACGCTACTGCGTTTACCCAACTCCGCCATCCATTCGCGTAGCGCAGAAATAATAATTTCACGGGCGATCATCGTTGCCGCCGGTAAGGTCACCCACCAGCTGTGGTAATGCTCGGTTACCAGCACCATGGCGATAGCCACGAGAACTTTATCTGCTACAGGGTCAAGGAAAGCACCAAACCGGGTACTCTGGTTCCAGCGGCGTGCCAGAAAACCATCGAACCAGTCAGTCACCGCCGCGACGCAGAAAATGAGCGCGGCGGCAAACGGCGACCAGGTGACAGGCAGATAAAAGACCAATACAAAGAATGGGATAAGGATGACACGGAACAGTGTAAGCAACGTAGGGATATTAAATTGCATAATGACGGGTAACTATCTGTTGTCAGTAAGATTACCCCTATGTTGCTACAGAGACATCAATGTTTCAACGACCAGAAGATCTTTTCTGCCAGACCTTGCGAAATACCCGGCACTTTTGCAATTTCCTCAACGCTGGCGTTACGTAAACCTTGCAAACCGCCCATATATTTCAACAACATTTGCCGACGTTTTGGCCCGACGCCTTCAATGGTTTCCAGGGAACTGGTATTTTTGACCTTCGCCCGTTTTTTACGGTGCCCGCCAATCGCGTGATCATGTGATTCATCGCGAATATGCTGGATAACATGCAGCGCGGGAGAATCTGGCGGCAAACTGAATCCCTCACCTTCCGGCTCAAAGAACAGCGTTTCCAGCCCAGCCTTACGATCTGCTCCTTTGGCAACGCCAAGTAGCAGCGGATGATTTTTATCCCATGAGACATCCAGTTCGGCGAAGACATTTTTCGCCTGCGCAAGCTGGCCTTTGCCGCCGTCGATAAGGATCACATCCGGGATCTTACTGTCGTCAATGGCTTTACCATAACGCCGACGCAGCACCTGATTCATCGCCGCATAATCATCGCCCGGTGTGATGCCAGTAATGTTATAGCGCCGATACTCCGCACGCAGCGGGCCGTTAGCATCAAACACCACACAGGAAGCGACGGTTTGTTCACCCATGGTATGGCTGATGTCAAAGCACTCCATCCGCTTCACTTCCGGCAATTTCAACACGCTGGCAAGCGCGGTCAGCCGCTGGTGAACGGTAGATTGCTGCGAAAGTTTGCTGGTTAAGGCCGTCGCCGCATTGGTGCGCGCGAGTTTCAGATAACGCGCCCTATCGCCACGAGGTTTGGTTTGAACATTAATCTTGCGTCCCGCCAGTTCTGAAAGGGAATCGGCGAGCAGCGTTTTATCGCTAAGATTAAAATCGAGCAGGATCTCACCCGGTAAGGTGCGCATCTGGCTGCCTTGTAAATAGAACTGACCTACGAAGGTTTCCACCACCTCGCTCAGTTCCGTACCGCCAGGCACTTTCGGGAAATAGCTGCGGCTGCCGAGCACTTTACCCTGACGAATGAACAATACGTGGACACAAGCCATGCCCGCATCGAACGCCACACCAATAACGTCAAGGTCGTCGCCGGTATTGGAAACAAACTGTTTTTCGGTGACGCGTCGCACCGCCTGAATTTGGTCGCGAATACGTGCCGCTTCTTCAAACTCCAGATTCTGACTGGCAGTTTCCATACGACTAATGAGTTGCGTAAGCACCTGATCATCTTTGCCAGACAAAAACAGGCGCACATACTCGACCTGCTGAGCGTATTCTTCTTCACTCACCAGTCCTTCAACGCACGGCCCCAGACAGCGCCCTATCTGATATTGCAGACATGGACGCGAGCGATTGCGATAAACACTATTTTCGCACTGGCGAATGGGGAAAATCTTTTGCAGTAGCGCCAGTGTTTCACGTACGGCATAGCCATTCGGGAACGGGCCGAAATATTCACCTTTGGCATGCTTTGCGCCACGATGCATCGCCAGACGCGGGTGGGTATCACCACTCAGGAAGATAAAAGGATATGATTTATCATCGCGTAGCAAAACGTTGTAACGCGGCTGATAGAGTTTGATGTAGTTGTGTTCCAGCAACAGCGCTTCGGTTTCTGTGTGAGTAACCGTTACATCAATTTGCTGGATCTGGGCGACCAGCGCTTCGGTTTTGCGCGAAGCGAGGTTGCTACGGAAATAGCTGGAAAGCCGTTTTTTCAGGTCTTTCGCTTTGCCGACATAGATAACCGTACCACCAGCATCGTACATGCGATAAACGCCTGGCTGGCTGGTTACGGTTTTTAAAAACGCTTTTGCGTCAAACTGATCACTCACTGACTTGATAATGTCTCCGCATTACACAGACCATGGCGAATTGCCAGGTGAGTCAGCTCAACATCGCCATGAATGTTTAGTTTACTGAACATACGATAGCGGTAGCTGTTCACCGTTTTCGGACTGAGATTGAGCTGTTCTGAGATCTCATTGACCTTCTGGCCCTTGGTGATCATCAGCATAATCTGCAATTCACGTTCAGACAAACTGGCAAATGGGCTTTCTGTTTTTTCTGGTTCGATCTGGCTTAACGCCATTTGTTGAGCGATGTCAGAAGCAATGTAACGCTGCCCTGAATAGACAGAACGAATCGCACTCACGACTTCCTGCGGAGCCGCGCCTTTGCTGAGGTAGCCCGCAGCACCGGCCTGCATGACTTTCGCTGGTAAAGGGTTTTCTGTATGGACGGTAAGCATGATAATTTTTACATCAGCTGTGGAACGCGCGATTTTACGCGTCGCCTCAAGACCGCCAATGCCCGGCATACTCATGTCCATTAGCACCACGTCAACGGCATTTGTCCGGCACCACTTAACGGCGTCTTCACCGCACGATGCCTCACCGACGACTTTTATACCCTTTATATCTTCCAGAATGCGTCGTATCCCTGCGCGCACCAGTTCGTGGTCATCAACAAGTAGAACGTTGATCAAAGGAATATCTCCAGAAATAGGGATAACGCTACTGATAGTTAGTCATTCGTATATTAGCGGTTTTTATTGCAACTTTGAAACGTTAAAAATGGTGGGTATTCGATTTTTCTCTCGTTTTTGTCAATTCGATTGTCCACAGTTATGGTCACGCCCGTCACCAACGGCTTCCGGGATCGTTTCACAGTAAGCACTGCGACGAAATGTGACAAAAATTGACTTTATTCAGCAAAAATGAAAATCAGCCCGCTGAATATGTAACATTAATTAACCCGAACAATACGGGTAAAAAACATTCATGATAAAAATATTTATTGGTCATTATATTAACGTATTTTATAGCACTGTTGATATCCCGCTCAAAAAACAACCACTGCTATTTTTAGCAAAGCTTATGGTATACTCCGCCGCCTTAACATTTTTCACCGCAAATTTTCATTGCAACATGACGAGGAAAATAAATGAGTACGCCTGATTTTTCTACTGCCGAGAATAATCAAGAACTGGCAAATGAAGTCTCCTGCCTGAAAGCGATGCTGACGCTGATGCTGCAGGCGATGGGACAAGCTGACGCGGGCCGCGTGATGTTAAAGATGGAAAAACAGCTTGCGCTGATCGAAGACGAAACCCAGGCTGCAGTATTTTCCAAAACGGTTAAGCAAATTAAACAAGCCTACCGTCAGTAATATAAAACCGGCTGATAGCGTGCCTTTCAGCCGGTTTTTGCATCTGGCACGCAGGACAGAAAAGAGATCAAATTAAGCCAGTAGCGGCCGCGTAACAGGCAACCTGGGTCTTATTTGGTGCATTAATTTTTTTCTGCATGTTTTTCTGGTGGAAATTGACCGTATTCTCAGAGATTGACAAAATCATCGCTATCTCTGCTGATGTCTTCCCTTCCGCCGTCCACCTCAGAATTTCTTTTTCGCGCTTGCTGAAATTCATCTCTGGCGTCATCACTATTTCATCATTTAAACGCATCAGAGCCATCAGACTTTCGCGCACCAGTAACTGCATTTTTAATTGCAGTTCATCACTAAGAATGGGTATTTCGCGCGCGCTGCAACGGGAAAAGGACAAAAAGCCCAGCGCCCGGTTTGGCAGCATTAAATACTGAGTGACACCGCGGCGTAAACCATGTGCGCGCGCGGCTTCCCATAATGGCTGTGCTTCGCTGAATAAGTCATCATTCCACATTAAATGGCCCTGACTAAAGTTTTCAGGGTTCAGCACCGGATCAATTGCGAGAAAGTTTTTTGCCTGATAATAACTAACCCACGCCTCAGGGTAATTGGTGTAGAAAGCCACTTTAGGTCGCGTGAATGGTACCGGGTGGCGGACACATAACGAATAGTAATCGTACTCCAGCTGCTGAGCCTGAAGCTCAATTTCATGGTAGACCTCTTCTGCGGTCTCCATCCTCTGAAAACGCAACAGCATCGTGCGACGCCAGCTGAAAAAATCCGTATCCTGCATAGTAAACCGCAACGCCCCTGAGAGTGAGTATCATTTATAATGATAATTCAAACTATCACATAAATAAGATTTATATATAATTTATATTATTCAGACAATGAATTACTTTTGCAAGCCATCGCATTCTCTTATGTTATTAATAAGTTATGCTGATTTGTTAAGCAGTTTTATCACGCTTGAAATGGCGTCCCGCCCCGACAGGTGAATCGTCGGGGCTGATTTTTTCTTATTATTGCAGCAGAAACTTCTCGAGGAACTGGCGGGTGCGAGGCTGCTTGGGATCGGCAAATAACGCTTTTGCGGCCCCCTGCTCGACTATCCGCCCCTGGTCCATAAAGATCGCCCGGTCCGCAACATCCCGGGCAAAGCTCATTTCGTGTGTCACAATCACCATCGTGCGCTTTTCCTGCGCCAGCTGACGGATGGTGTTCAGGACTTCGCCCACCAGCTCTGGATCCAGCGCTGACGTTGGCTCGTCAAACAAAATCACCTCAGGACGCATTGCCAGCGCACGCGCAATCGCAACACGCTGCTGTTGACCGCCAGACAAACGACGTGGATAGCTGGTTTCTTTACCGGCCAGCCCAACTTTCGCCAACAGCTCGCGAGCGCGCGCCGTGGCCTCTTCTTTCGGTTCGCCTTTGACGATCACCGGCCCTTCAATAATGTTCTCCAGCACCGTACGATGCGGAAACAAATTAAAGTTCTGGAAGACAAACCCGACGTGCTGACGCAACTGGCGAATCAGCGATTTTTGCTGACTTAATGAACGTGCAGTATCAATAGTGATATCGCCAACGGTGATCGTTCCCGCTTCCGGTTGTTCCAGCAGATTTATGCTGCGTAGCAACGTGGTTTTGCCGGAACCACTCGGACCGATAATTGCCACCACTTCGCCAGGCTTTACCTCGAGGTCGATACCGTGCAGCACCGTCTGACCGTGAAATTTTTTCACCAGGTTCTTAACTTCAATGGCACTCATTTTGGTTCTCTCTCCTGGCGATTAAGTTGATTCTCAAAATGGTTCTGCAACGTCGATAATACTGTCGCCATGATCCAGTAGATGAGCGAAGCCGCCAGGTACATGGTGAACACCTCCAGCGTGCGCGAGGTAATCAACTGCGCTTGACGGAACAGCTCCGGCACCTGGATTGTCGCGGCCAGCGACGTATCTTTTACCAGGCTGATAAAGCTGTTCGACAGCGGCGGCAACGCCACCCGCGCCGCCTGTGGCAAAATCGCGCGACGCATAGTCTGCCATGGCGTCATACCAATACTGGCAGCTGCTTCCCACTGACCTTTATCAATAGAAGAAATGGCGGCGCGCAGCGTTTCGGCAGCATAGGCGGCAGTGTTGAGCGACAGACCAATCATTGCTGACGGAATGGGATCTAATTCGATACCAAACTGCGGCAGGCCGTAATAGATCATAAACAGTTGTGCGATGAGCGGCGTACCACGAAAAATAGAGATATAAAAACGCGCCAGCCAGCGCACGGGCCAGATTGGCGACAGGCGCATCAGCGCGAGAATAAACCCGAGTAATAAGCCAAAAAACATGCCGCCGATACTGAGTTGCAGCGTATACCCAGCCCCTTTCAGCAGGAACGGCAAGGAATCAATAACCAGTTGTATACTTTCTTGCATGAGCGTTCCCGGAGCTAAACGTGGAGATGATAGGCGAACAGCGCAGGCGCACCGCCGGTATGAATAAACAGAATCGGCCCTTCATCTTTGAAGCGTTTCTGACTGATACCGTCAATCAGACCCGCCATCGCTTTTCCGGTATACACAGGATCAAGCAGAATGCCTTCCAGCCGCGCCAGCAATTTCACTGCTTCCATGCCTTCGTCGTTCGGCACGCCGTAGCCAGGTGCAAAATAGTCATCCCAGAGTAAAATTTCCGCTGATGCGGTCAGCTCCAGTTCTTTCGCAATCGCCTGTTGTAGGTTAACCACTTTCGGCAATTGATCGGCAACGGAACGCGACACGGTCACGCCAATCAGTTCGCTTTCAGGCATCAGGTGTTCCAGCCCAACAGCCAGTCCGGCGTGAGTTCCGGCACTGCCCGATGCGACCACCACCGACGAAATATTAACCGCCCCTTCACACTGTTGCGCGATTTCCAGCGCACTCTCCACATAACCTAGCGCGCCCAGAGCATTAGAACCGCCAACCGGAATGACATACGGGCGAAAGCCTTGTGCTTCGACTCGCGTCGCCAGCTCTTCCAGTTGGGCATTGGGATCGGTCAGTGCGTCGCACATTTCAATCTGGGTATTGAACAGATCCAGCAACAAACGATTGCCGTTGGTTAAATAGTTTTCTGCGGTTGTGCCAATAGGATTTTCCAGCAGCGCCACGCAGTGCAGACCGAGTTTCGCCGCGACTGCGGCAGTCTGCCGCACATGGTTAGACTGGATCGCCCCGGCAGTAATCAGCGTATCGGCACCTTCGCGCAGGGCATCTGCCGCGAGAAATTCCAGCTTACGTAATTTATTGCCGCCCATTGCCATGGGGGTGACGTCATCCCGTTTGATGAAAATTTCCCGTCCTAGATAATCAGAAAAGCGCGGCAGATATTCGAGCGGCGTTGGCGCGCCGATAAACTCCAACCGTGGAAAACGGGTTAAATTATGCAGTGGCATAACAGCCTCCGATGTGTGTTGTTGTGATTTTCTTATTATGCACGCTGAAAACGCGTAAATAAAAAAGGCGCTAGTGAAAGCGCCCTTTTTTGTCATTATGCTGATTATTTGGTCACATCAGCACCAAACCATTTTTCGGAAAGGGCTTGCAGAGTGCCATCTTTTTGCATTTCCGCAATTGCATCATTCACTGCTTTCAGCAGGTCTTCATTTCCTTTACGCAGCGCCACGCCAGACTCCTGACGGGAGAATGCTTCACCGGTTACTGCCAGCGTATCGTTGGTTTTCTTCACCAGATCCAGCGCCGCCAGACGGTCAACGAGGATCGCATCGATACGGTCTACGCGCAGATCCTGATATTTGGTCGGGTCATCATCATAGGTACGCACATCGACGCCCTGAACATTCTGACGCAGCCACTCTTCATAGTTGGTGCCCAGACCGACACCCACTTTTTTGCCTTTCAGATCAGCAGCTGTTTTAATGGTGCCTTCGTTACCTTTTTTCACCAGCGCCTGAATACCGGAAATGGTGTAAGGGGTAGAGAAATCGTATTTTTTCTTGCGCTCGTCAGAAATGGTGACCTGATTAATCACCACATCAATGCGTTTAGAATCCAGCGACGCCAGCATACCGTCCCATTTGGTCGGTTTTAGGGACGCCTCAACGCCAAGATGTTTTGCCAGCTGTTGGGCAAATTCCACTTCAAAACCGGTTAATTTGCCGTCATCCCCCTGAAAACTGAACGGCGGATAAGTTCCTTCCAGCCCTACCAGCAGCGTGCCGCGCTCTTTGACTTTATTAAGCAGACCTTCATCTGCAAAACTTTTAACGCTCATGCCCGCAACCAGCGCCACGGCCATCACACCCATCAATGCCTGACGTCCCAGATGTGCTAATTTCATATTCACCCCGAATGTTGTTATGTCTGTTTGCAGTGTAGAGCCATTGTTTGTAAACACAAAAACAACTCCGCTACATCTTATTCTTATTTAATATATATCAGAAGAAGGCAGGCTGGAGGATTTCTGCACAAGTCTGGTACAGGTTTGGCGCTGATAGTGTTGATACTTCCGTAACGCGATGCGGTAATTGTTGGTGCTGGTGGTGGGCAGCCACGGGGCGAGGATTTCATCAAGGAAACCGTCCTGCAGCTGATCGAGGGAAATATTTTGCTCGTGTAGATGATTCCCCAAACGGCGCAAACGAACGACATATTCACGCACCGTACCTGGGCTCATTTCAGTTTGCTCAAAAAGAAATTGCTTAAAGCCGATAATATCGAAAAAATCACTCTGCGTTTTGCAATGTAAATCACCGCAAAATCGGCACAATGCCGCCCATGATTTTTGTTCCGTTTGCCAGCCATTTTCATCAAGCAGCGTGTCCAGGCGGGAAATCTCGATTTTATTCACTATTTTGCCGTCGCGAACTAAGGTAATGCGATCGAGTAATTTACGGCAATGCGCGCAATGCGTCTGGCTGTGTTTAAAGTCTTTAAGATAGCGGCTTAATGGCCGTCTTTTCAGGTGCTGCACCATCATTAAGAACTCCTGGTAGTAAAAGTTAAAGTGCGGCATTTACTGACGTTATAACTTACCCAGTTTAGTGCGTAACCGTTTAATAGCCTGGCTGTGTAACTGACTGACCCGCGATTCCCCGACCTCCAGCACTGCACCAATCTCTTTGAGATTCAGCTCTTCCTGGTAATAGAGGGTTAATACCAGTTTTTCGCGCTCCGGCAACGTTTCGATGGCTTCCATCACCCGCTGGCGCAGATTACTGTCCAGCAGTTGTTGTAGCGGGTTTTCTCGCTGATGATCATCAGTAACCAGTTCGATGCTATCGCCGTGCTCTTCGCGCCACTCATCGTAGGAGAAGAGCTGGCTGTTATTGGTGTCGAGCAACATTTGGCGATAATCGGCAATATCGATCCCTAAACGTTCCGCTACCTCAGTTTCCGTGGCGTTGCGGCCAAGTTCCTGCTCCAGTTGCCCTATTGCCTGTGCCACTTCACGCGCGTTGCGACGCACGCTGCGCGGCACCCAGTCACGGCTGCGAAGTTCATCCAGCATAGCGCCACGGATACGCTGCACTGCGTAAGTTGTAAATGCCGTTCCTTGTAGGGCGTCATAGCGTTCGACGGCATTAAGTAACCCAATGCCGCCCGCCTGTAGCAGATCGTCAAGTTCCACGCTCGCGGGCAGTCGAACCTGCAGGCGCAATGCTTCGTGACGCACCAGCGGGACATAACGCTGCCACAGCGAGTGTTTATCCATTACACCTTCAGCGGTATAGAGTGAATTCACGATAAACAGCCCTGCGTTATATGAGTTATCGGCATGATTATCCGTTTCTGCAGGGTTTTTAATCGGACGATTAGTGGGTGAAATGAGGGGTTATTTGGGGGTTACAGGTAAATTCCAGGCAGAAAAAACCCCGCCGGTGGCGGGGAAGCACGTTGCTGACAATTGCGCTTTATGTTGCCGGATGCGGCGTAAACTCCTTATCCGGCCTACAAAAATGTGCAAATTCAATAAATTGCAATTCAACTTGTAGGCCTGATAAGCGCAGTGCATCAGGCAATTTGGCGTTGCCGTCAGTCTCAGTTAATCAGGTTAGGACGATTAACCCTGCAGCAGAGACAGAACCTGCTGCGGTACCTGGTTGGCTTTTGCCAGCACGGAGTTACCGGCCTGCTGGATAATCTGCGCTTTCGACATGTTGGACACTTCGGTCGCATAGTCGGCGTCCTGAATACGGGACTGCGCTTCGGACAGGTTGGTAGTGGTGTTGTTCAGGTTGGTGACTGCGGAATCCAGACGGTTCTGCACCGCACCCAGGGAAGAACGGAATTTGTCGATGGAGCTGATGGCTTCGTCCAGAGCTTTCAGGGGATCGGCGGTGGAACTGGATGCAGTAGTAGCTTCTGTTGTTAACTTACCATCAGCTGTTTCATAGATGGTACCACCGGTGCTGTTGGTAATAGCCCCATTTTTTTGTTCAAAGTAGGTTACATCTTTTGTAGCATTGGCTGAAAGTGCACCATCTTCGACATAAACATCAGCATTTGCAGCAGCTTTCACATCCCCATTGGAAACTGTGTAAGTTACTGTACCTGTACCGCCCATATCAATGGTAAAATTGCTTTTTGTCAGATTTGCCATACCTTCGGCACTGACATGTGCGTTGGTGACATTGACAGTGTCTACTTTTGCTAAACTGGTGAACTGAGCGCCACTTCCTGTTGTGCTATAAACAGTGTTCTGGCCGGTACCTGAAGTTACGGTTAAGGTAGCATCCTTACTGTTAGCAATTAAATTATCTAACGAAGCAGCTGTATTTCCTCCAGCCGTTGTAGTGAATCCACCAGTAGTCGCATCAAGATAAAGTGCACTACCATCAGCCGCTGTTATGTTTCCATTACTTGCTACCAAAATGTCTGTAGCAGCGCCTCCCTCAATACTTACCTTAGCCGCAAATGCACCACCTGCAAGAATCTGAGAATTTGTTGAGGTCTGAATTCCTGCTCCTGCGGACTGAACAGACATTCCGGAAGCTGTACCAGAAGTAATTGTAATTGTAGTTGCAACCCCAACTGGAACCGCACCGGTAGAATCGCTGTTGGAAATTAAACCATCCCAAGTCGCTGCGGTATCGTTACCTGCATTCGTTTTTGTCAAGTTTCCCTGTTTATCTAAATACAGCGTCGCATTATCATCTGCCGCAGTAATTTTTCCATCCTGGGAAATATTAACTTTCTGCTCTTTACCACCAATAGTCACTGTCGCCTGCGACGAATCACCGGTGTTTGGATTAATGATGCTTAACGTCTTCGCTGAATCGGCACCATCTGCAGCAAAACTATAAGATTTACTTGCTGCATCATAGGTGTAACCATTCTTTGCAGCCACGCCAAAAGCGTTTGCCCCTCCCCCAGTGATCACTGATCCATCGGTGATATTAGCTAACAGATCGGAAGCTTTGGCTTTGTCATTACTAATTGTGTTTGTATACGCGGTCACGCCATTGGTATCTGTGGTGCCCTTAGTGAAACCAGCCAGTTTTAAATCGTCGCTTGTCGCAGCTGTATTCGCTACAGAACCTTTACCGTTAACGTTAAAACCAGCCAGATTCAGCGTATCAGAGTCAATTTTCTTCAGATCAATAGTAATCGTTTCGCCATCGTTCGCGCCGACCTGAATTTTCATCGAGCCATCTTTTGACAGTACGTTCACGCCGTTGAACTGGGTTTGGCCGGATACGCGGTCAATTTCATCAAGACGGGATTTGATTTCGTCCTGAATGGAGTCCAGGTCAGAGGTGGAGTTAGTTCCGGTCGTCGCCTGAACCGTCAGTTCACGAATACGCTGTAAGTTGTTGTTGATTTCGGACAGCGCGCCTTCGGTGGTCTGCGCAACAGAAATACCGTCGTTGGCGTTACGTGCAGCCTGAGTCAGGCCTTTAATGTTAGAAGTAAAACGGTTAGCAATCGCCTGACCTGCGGCGTCATCCTTCGCGCTGTTAATACGCAAGCCAGAAGACAGACGCTCGATAGAACTCGACAGCGCAGACTGGTTCTTGTTGATATTATTTTGAGTGATCAGCGAGAGGCTGTTGGTATTAATGACTTGTGCCATGATTCGTTATCCTATATTGCAAGTCGTTGATTACGTATTGGGTTTCCACCCGTCGGCTCAATCGCCGTCAACCCTGTTATCGTCTGTCGTAAAACAACCTTTAGAATTTTTTTCACAAACAGCCATTTTTTGTTAGTCGCCGAAATACTCTTTTCTCTGCCCCTTATTCCCGCTATTAAAAAAAACAATTAAACGTAAACTTTGCGCAATTCAGGCCGATAACCCCAGTATTCGTTTTACGTGTCGAAAGATAAAAGGAAATCGCATGGCAAGTATTTCATCGCTGGGAGTCGGGTCAGGCCTGGATTTAAGTTCAATCCTTGATAGCCTCACCGCCGCGCAAAAAGCGACGCTAACCCCTATTTCAAATCAGCAATCGTCGTTTACCGCTAAACTTAGCGCCTACGGTACGCTGAAAAGCGCGTTGACGACTTTCCAGACCGCCAATACTGCATTGTCTAAAGCCGATCTTTTTTCCGCCACCAGCACTACCAGCAGCACCACCGCGTTCAGTGCCACCACCGCGGGTAACGCCATCGCCGGGAAATACACCATCAGCGTCACCCATCTGGCGCAGGCGCAAACCCTGACCACGCGCACCACCAGAGATGATACGAAAACGGCGATCGCCACCAGCGACAGTAAACTCACCATTCAACAAGGCGGCGACAAAGATCCGATTACCATTGATATCAGCGCGGCTAACTCGTCGTTAAGCGGGATCCGTGATGCCATCAACAACGCAAAAGCGGGCGTAAGTGCGAGCATCATTAACGTGGGTAACGGTGAATATCGTCTGTCAGTCACATCAAATGACACCGGCCTTGATAATGCGATGACACTCTCGGTCAGCGGTGATGATGCGCTACAAAGTTTTATGGGCTATGACGCCAGTGCCAGCAGCAACGGTATGGAAGTCTCGGTCGCCGCCCAGAATGCGCAGCTGACGGTCAACAACGTCGCCATTGAGAACAGCAGCAACACCATCAGCGACGCGCTGGAAAACATCACCCTGAACCTGAACGATGTCACCACGGGCAACCAGACGCTAACCATCACTCAGGACACCTCCAAAGCGCAAACGGCGATTAAAGATTGGGTGAATGCCTATAACTCGCTAATAGATACCTTCAGCAGCCTGACCAAATACACCGCCGTAGATGCGGGAGCTGATAGCCAGAGTTCTAGCAATGGCGCACTGCTCGGCGACTCCACGCTGCGGACGATTCAGACGCAGTTGAAGTCGATGCTGAGTAATACCGTCAGTTCTTCCAGCTATAAAACGTTGGCGCAGATTGGTATCACGACCGATCCCAGCGATGGCAAACTGGAACTGGATGCCGACAAACTCACCGCTGCACTGAAAAAAGATGCCAGCGGCGTAGGTGCATTGATTGTTGGCGATGGTCAAAAAACCGGCATCACGACCACCATCGGCAGCAACCTGACCAGTTGGCTTTCGACAACGGGCATTATTAAAGCCGCTACCGATGGCGTTAGTAAGACCCTGAATAAATTAACTAAAGACTACAACGCCGCCAGCGATCGCATTGATGCGCAGGTCGCGCGCTACAAAGAACAATTTACCCAACTAGACGTTTTAATGACCTCGTTAAACAGCACAAGCAGCTACTTAACGCAGCAGTTCGAAAACAACAGTAATTCCAAGTAAGCAATATTCATCGGGAGACAGGTCATGTACGCGGCAAAAGGCACCCAGGCCTATGCACAAATTGGCGTCGAAAGCGCCGTAATGAGCGCCAGCCAGCAGCAGCTGGTCACCATGCTATTTGATGGAGTGCTGAGCGCACTGGTTAGAGCGCGCCTGTTTATGCAGGACAACAATCAGCAAGGCAAAGGCGTCTCTTTGTCAAAAGCGATCAACATTATTGAGAACGGACTGCGGGTGAGTCTTGATGAAGAGAGCAAAGACGAATTAACCCAAAACTTGATTGCTCTTTATAGCTATATGGTCAGGCGTTTGCTGCAAGCCAATTTACGCAACGATGTCTCCGCAGTCGAAGAAGTGGAAACATTAATGCGCAATATTGCCGATGCCTGGAAAGAGTCGTTACTCTCCCCTTCTTTGATTCAGGACCCAGTCTGATGAACCATGCACCGCATTTGTATTTCGCCTGGCAACAACTCGTCGAAAAAAGCCAGCTCATGTTACGCCTGGCAACGGAAGAACAATGGGACAAACTCATCGCCAGCGAAATGGCGTATGTGAATGCGGTGCAGGAGATTGCACATCTGACTGAAGAGATTGACCCGTCCACCACGATGCAGGAGCAGCTCCGCCCGATGCTGCGCCTGATTCTCGACAACGAAAGCAAGGTAAAGCAGTTATTACAGATTCGGATGGATGAACTGGCGAAACTGGTCGGTCAGTCATCGGTGCAAAAATCGGTGTTAAGTGCCTATGGCGATCAGGGCGGCTTTGTTCTGGCTCCGCAGGATAACCTCTTTTGAATCTGAATGAGTCGATGGCTCGCGAATAATCCGATTACGGCTACGCTTCTAATGTTCCCCTTGAATGGAGTCGAAGAATGCGTAATCCCACGCTGTTACAATGTTTTCACTGGTATTACCCGGAAGGCGGTAAGCTCTGGCCTGAACTGGCCGAGCGCGCCGACGGTTTTAATGATATTGGTATCAATATGGTCTGGTTGCCGCCCGCCTATAAAGGCGCATCGGGCGGGTATTCGGTCGGCTACGACTCCTATGATTTATTTGATTTAGGTGAGTTTGATCAGAAAGGCAGCATCCCTACTAAATATGGCGATAAAGTACAACTGCTGGCCGCCATTGACGCCCTGAAACGTAATGACATTGCGGTGCTGTTGGACGTGGTAGTCAACCACAAAATGGGCGCGGATGAAAAAGAAGCTATTCGCGTGCAGCGTGTAAATGCTGACGACCGTACGCAAATTGATGAAGAAATCATTGAGTGCGAAGGCTGGACGCGTTACACCTTCCCCGCCCGTGCCGGGCAATACTCACAGTTTATCTGGGATTTCAAATGTTTTAGCGGTATCGACCATATCGAAAACCCTGATGAAGATGGCATATTTAAAATTGTTAACGACTACACCGGCGAAGGCTGGAACGATCAGGTTGATGATGAATTAGGTAATTTCGATTATCTGATGGGCGAGAATATCGATTTTCGCAATCATGCCGTGACGGAAGAGATTAAATACTGGGCGCGCTGGGTGATGGAACAAACGCAATGCGACGGTTTTCGTCTTGATGCGGTCAAACATATTCCAGCCTGGTTTTATAAAGAGTGGATCGAACACGTACAGGAAGTTGCGCCAAAGCCGCTGTTTATTGTGGCAGAGTACTGGTCGCATGAAGTCGATAAACTGCAAACGTATATTGATCAGGTGGAAGGCAAAACCATGCTGTTCGATGCGCCGCTGCAGATGAAATTCCATGAAGCATCGCGCATGGGGCGCGACTACGACATGACGCAGATTTTCACGGGTACATTAGTGGAAGCCGATCCTTTCCACGCCGTGACGCTCGTTGCCAATCACGACACCCAACCGTTGCAAGCCCTCGAAGCGCCGGTCGAACCGTGGTTTAAACCGCTGGCGTATGCCTTAATTTTGTTGCGGGAAAATGGCGTTCCTTCGGTATTCTATCCGGACCTCTACGGTGCGCATTACGAAGATGTCGGTGGTGACGGGCAAACCTATCCGATAGATATGCCAATAATCGAACAGCTTGATGAGTTAATTCTCGCCCGTCAGCGTTTCGCCCACGGTGTACAGACGTTATTTTTCGACCATCCGAACTGCATTGCCTTTAGCCGCAGTGGCACCGACGAATATCCCGGCTGCGTGGTGGTCATGTCGAATGGGGATGATGGCGAAAAAACCATTCATCTGGGAGAGAATTACGGCAATAAAACCTGGCGTGATTTTCTGGGGAACCGGCAAGAGAGCGTAGTGACCGACGAAAACGGCGAAGCAACCTTCTTTTGCAACGGCGTCAGCGTGTGGGTTATCGAAGAGGTGATTTAAAGTCATCCCCGGCGGCAAGCCGGGGAGATTTCATTACGGCAGTGGCGTCGGTAACGGCGCTTTATCCAGCGCGGCGGCACACTCTGCTGTCGGGCGATCCACACGCTCCATCGTCATACCATCGTACTCAATGGTGTTACCGTCACGCTCAACCTCGTACAGCTCACGTTTTACGGTAACGTTAGTGAGATCATCAGACATCAATGTCAACTTACCCGGCACGGCAATCACCCGCTGCCACTGACGGCAATCCAGGGTATCGCCCTCTTTAGTGACAATCAGGCTGCCTATCGCTTCCGGGCTGACCAGCGCACGTTGCGGCCCTTTGGTCTGCCAGTAGCCCGCCAGCCAGTCCGGCGCGGGGGTTTTCACGACATTGTTATAGTTTTCGACTTCGGCACAGCCCGCCAGCAACATGAGCGCGCCTGCAATTGCGAGTTTTTTCATCATTCGTCCTGCATGAGAAGAAAAGAGGATTGTGGCATTAAAGCCCTGATGTCGCCAGCCTTTCCAGGTTCAGAGAGAAATTTGATCTAACTATTATTTTTGTGAATTATTACCCCGAAAATAAATTTGCATGGTGTATGATTCGCGACTCTTGTTTCAAACCTTCTGAGTTCAGAGGCTACATTCATGTCATGGCAGCAATTCAAACACGCCTGGTTGATTAAATTCTGGGCGCCCATCCCCGCGGTCATCGCGGCGGGTATTCTCTCCACTTACTATTTTGGCATTACTGGCACCTTTTGGGCTGTCACGGGTGAATTTACCCGTTGGGGCGGCCAGCTCCTGCAACTGTTCGGCGTCCATGCTGAAGAGTGGGGTTACTTTAAAATTATCCATCTGGAAGGATCGCCATTAACCCGCATCGACGGGATGATGATCCTCGGTATGTTTGGCGGCTGCTTTGCCGCAGCGCTGTGGGCCAACAATGTCAAACTGCGAATGCCGCGCAGCCGTATCCGCATTATGCAGGCCATCATTGGCGGCATTATCGCCGGTTTTGGCGCGCGTCTGGCAATGGGCTGTAACCTGGCGGCGTTCTTTACCGGTATTCCTCAGTTCTCGCTGCATGCCTGGTTCTTTGCCATCGCCACTGCCATTGGTTCATGGTTTGGCGCGCGCTTTACCCTGCTGCCCATCTTCCGTATTCCCGTGAAAATGCAGAAAGTTTCTGCCGCCTCACCGCTGACGCAAAAACCGGATCAGGCGCGGCGTCGTTTTCGTCTCGGGATGCTGGTCTTTTTCGGCATGCTGGGCTGGGCGCTGCTCACAGCGATGAACCAACCCAAACTGGGGCTGGCAATGCTGTTTGGCGTCGGCTTTGGTTTACTGATTGAACGTGCGCAAATCTGCTTTACTTCGGCGTTCCGCGATATGTGGATCACCGGACGTACCCATATGGCGAAAGCAATCATTATTGGTATGGCGGTGAGTGCCATCGGGATCTTCAGTTACGTACAGTTAGGTGTTGAACCCAAAATCATGTGGGCGGGACCAAACGCGGTAATTGGTGGTTTACTGTTTGGTTTTGGCATCGTGCTGGCTGGCGGCTGCGAAACCGGCTGGATGTACCGCGCGGTAGAAGGCCAGGTGCACTACTGGTGGGTAGGTCTGGGCAATGTGATCGGCTCAACGATTCTGGCGTATTACTGGGATGATTTCGCTCCGGCGCTGGCCACCGACTGGGACAAAATCAACCTGCTGAAAACCTTTGGTCCGATGGGTGGCCTGCTGGTGACATATTTGCTGTTGTTTGCTGCGCTGATGTTGATTATCGGCTGGGAAAAACGCTTCTTCCGCCGTGCGGCACCGCAGACTGCTAAGGAGATCGCATGAAAAATATCGTTCCTGATTACCGCCTTGATATGGTGGGTGAACCCTGCCCTTATCCGGCAGTCGCAACCCTTGAGGCGATGCCGCAGTTAAAAAAAGGGGAAATCCTGGAAGTGGTGAGCGACTGTCCGCAGTCGATCAATAATATTCCACTGGATGCGCGTAATCACGGCTATACGGTGCTGGATATTCAGCAAGACGGGCCGACCATTCGTTATTTAATTCAGAAGTAATCCCTCATTCCCGCTGTGGCCCACAGCGGGAATATCGTTGCCTCTGTACCACATAGATTTTACCCGCCCCCTCTCCTATTCTTTTCAGTGTGCTCTCAGGAGGTTTCTATGTGTGGACGCTTTGCCCAATCCCAAACGCGTGAAGATTACCTTGCGCTTCTCGCTGAAGATATTGAACGCGATATTCCCTATGATCCCGAACCCATTGGCAGATACAACGTCGCGCCGGGAACCAAAGTCCTACTGCTCAGTGAACGTGATGAACACCTTCATCTGGATCCGGTTTTCTGGGGATATGCTCCCGGATGGTGGGATAAACCGCCGCTGATTAACGCCCGCGTAGAAACTGCGGCAACCAGTCGTATGTTTAAACCGCTCTGGCAACATGGTCGGGCAATCTGTTTTGCCGATGGCTGGTTTGAGTGGAAAAAAGAAGGCGACAAAAAACAGCCTTTTTTTATCTATCGTGCTGATGGACAACCTATTTTTATGGCCGCGATAGGTAGCACACCATTTGAGCGTGGTGACGAAGCCGAAGGATTTTTGATTGTCACTGCTGCGGCAGATCAAGGTCTGGTAGATATTCATGACCGCCGCCCACTGGTACTGTCGCCAGAAGCTGCGCGGGAATGGATGCGGCAAGAGATTAGCGGTAAAGAAGCATCAGAAATTGCTACCAATGGCTGTGTGCCAGCTAACCAGTTCACCTGGCACTCGGTATCGCGCGCGGTGGGTAATGTTAAAAACCAGGGCGCAGCGTTAATTCAACCTGTCTGTTAACCCTGGAGATTATTGATGAACTAAAATGTGTCACAAGAAACCTCTATTCCAGTGACACAATTGCGCCTAATTACTTACATATAATATTTAATTAGGTGATCCTCACCATCTATTACATACTTTTTAACCATATCGGAATATTTATCATAATCATCGGGGTTCGTAACAATATATTTCCGCTGCGATATTTCATAGCAAATCCCTGTAAGAGTCCATGGCATTAAAAATGCCTCTTTAATAGGATTACATTCCATGAAAAGTAATTTTAAATTGCCAGGTATCGCAGGAATAACCTCAATCTTATTATATTCAATATGCACTTCTTTCAGATTTTTGGGGAACCATCTAATTTCCTTTATATTATTCTCACTACAATCAAAAACCTTAGCGGCGTCTGGTATTGTTGGTATTTCCGATAGCTTATTGTGACAAATAGAAATTATCTTAGCCTTTGGCGGAAATGAGTCAATATGCGATATCAGGTTATTATTTACGGAGATCAGGGTAATTCCATCAGGTACTTGTGGAAATTCTGTAAGGTTATTGAAATCGACTTCTAATTCTTTGCATGATTCGGGCACATGTATTGAATCAAGTTCATTATGAATAAGGCTAAGCATTTCAATCCACTCGGGAAGAGGCGGTACAGAACCAAAAAATAGGTATGATAAGTCAAGTTCATTATTGTGGAGCTCAACACATTTAAACATTCTCAGCAATGCCCTATCCACATTTTCTTTGAAGTCATTGGATGCGCCTTCTTTGACTGAACTAGCCCAGTCACTGAAACCTTTGCAAAGTCTGGTATCTGTAATTTTGGTTAACTTGTCCAGCAACTCTGCAATATTGGTCGATATAAACTCTAATTTATGTCGAATGGGTAAAGTCCCCTCCCCCTGACTTTTTTCTATCGTGATAGACCCCGTCTTATCATAAGCCCCATAATTTTCAAACAATAGAGTATAATTACCCCACCTGAAACATTGCTCTCTCAATAATTTAAATTCAGACAGCATATTCAGTAATTTGCTATCTTCACTAATTGGTGTAAACTTACCATTTCCAAGACAACTTAATAACTCACTTGATAATTCATTTATCATTGCATCATCAGATACTAACTCGTGTTGTTTTATCGTAGATTCAGTATTAGATGTGACTTTATTTAATTGAACCGACTGAGTTTTTAACGAAAGATCATTTAATGGAAACATTTACACTCCTGTTTAATAAATTATATTGCCCAGGGCGCATTCTAAAACACAATAAAATTACCACTATCAAAAATCGCTCATATCCATAGCCCGGAATATGAATAAAAACATCAACAAAGATTAAATTATCCAGAGGTTACTGTTGCGTCTGTGGTCGTAACAACATCCGACGTGGTGATGTGTCAAATGAGACACTCTGATGATCAGAGGGTTTATCGTGTATACGGATCGTGGATGGCAGAAAACTTTCAGAATCAGGTATCCATTTTAAACCAGATAATGAGTAAGTTTGCCCCATCCATGCCCCACGCGGTGAGATCGGATGTCATTAAAAAAGTCAGGTCAGCAGGTCAGTATGGGAAGGCGAACAACTCGCAGGAATGGGTGCGCTGAAGTTGCTGGATGATAAACATGGCGAGCTGAAATCAATGCGTACCGCGCCAAATTATTTACGTCGGGGTGTCGCCAGTCTGATTTTACGCCACATTTTGCAGGTCGCCCATGACAGATGCCTTCATCGCCTGAGTTTAGAAACGGGTACACAGGCTGGATTTACGGCCTGCCATCAACTTTATTTGAAGCATGGTTTCGTTGATTGCGATCCGTTTGCTGATTATCAATTTGATCAACACAATCGATTTTTATCATTGACGCTATGCGAAAATAATGAATTGCCATAAGCCAGACGCAGCACATTCTTGCATTCGACGTGCTGCGCCTTTATTTATCACCAGCAGGAAACGCCTTGTCCATAGACGCCACTTCTACATGCGCCACAAGAAACCTCTATTCCAGTGACACAATTACGCCTAACTATTTAATTCTTACCATCTATTACGACCCTTTTGACTATGTCAGAATATTTATCATAATCAGCGGAATTCGTAACAATATATTTTCGCTGCGATATTTCATAGGTAATATCTGTCAAAGTCCACGGCATTAAAAACTCCTCTTTAATAGGATAACATTCTATAAAAAGTAATTTTAAATTGCTATGTATCGCAGGGACAACCTCAATATTATACTCGATACGTGCTTTCTCCAGATGATTTGGGAAGTATTGAATTTCTTTTGTCTTATTATCGCCACAATTAAACAGCTTAGTCGTCTCAGGTATTGCTGGTATTTACCATATTTTATTGCGATAAATAAAAATTTTCATAGCCTTTGACGGAGATGAGTCAACACGCGATATCAGATTATTATCTACGGAGACCTGGGTAATTCCATCGGATACTTTTGGAAACACCATATAATTATTAAAATCGAGTTCTAATTCTTTGCAGAATTTGGGAATTTGTATTGTGGCAAGGCCATTATGACGAAGAGAAAGCACCTCAATCCAGTCTGGAAGAGGTGGCAAAGACCCCAAGTGAAGATCTGTTAAGTCAAGTTTACTATTGTGGAGTTCAACACATTTAAACAATCTCACCAATGCTATATCCACATTTTTTTTGAAGTCATTCGATGCGCCTTCTTTTACTGAATTAGCCCAGTCGCTGAAACCTTTGCAAAGTCTGGAATCTGTAATTTTCGTTAAGTTGTCTAGAAACTCTGCAATATTAGTCGATATAAACTCTAATTTATGCCGAATGGGTGGGTTACCAGTTCCCTGATTTTTTTCTATCATGATAAAACCCATCTTATTATAAATCGAGAAATCTTGAAACCAGAGACTATAATCACCCCATTCGAAATATTCTGAGTGCAATAACTTAAATTCTGACAGCATATTCAATAATTTGCTGTCTTCACTAATTGGTGTAAACTTACCATTTCCAAGACAACTGACTAACTCACTTGATAATTCATTTATGATTGCATCATCAGATACTAACTCGTGTTGTTTTATCGTAGATTCAGTATTAGATGTGACTTTATTTAATTGAACCGACTGAGTTTTTAACGAAAGATCATTTAATGGAAACATTTACACTCCTGTTTAATAAATTATATTGCCCAGGGCGCATTCTAAAACACAATAAAATTACCACTATCAAAAATCGCTCATATCCATAGCCCGGAATATGAATAAAAACATCAACAAAGATTAAATTATCCAGAGGTTACTGTTGCGTCTGTGGTCGTAACAACATCCGACGTGGTGATGTGTCAAATGAGACGCTCTGATGTTCAGGGGGGTTATCGCGTATACGGATCGTGGATGGCAGAAAACGTTCAGGATCAGGTATCCATTTTAAACCAGAAAATGAGTGAGTTTGCCCCATCCATGCCTCACGCGGTGAGATCGGATGTAATCAACAACAGGTTACAAAACCTACACCTGCATGCTCATCACTTCCTGATACGCCGCCACCAGCTTATTACGCACCTGAATCCCCATTTGCATAGAAACTGAGGCTTTTTGCATATCGGTCATCACATCGTTTAACGCCACGCCGGGTTCACCGAGAGTGAATTTTTCTGCCTGCGTGCGGGCGGCTGTTTGTGTATCGCTTATGCGATCGAGCGCGGCGTGCAGCTGCCCGGCAAAACTAATGGTCGGTTGCGGCAGTGATTCCTGCGCACGCGCACTCATCGCCGTAGCCTGTAACTGGCTGATAACCCCTTCAATCCCCTGTATCGCTGACATTTTCATCTCCCGGATAATTTCTGGTAGCAAAGCCTACCAGTAAGTCAATAAGACAAAGGCGCTAAATAGCAACAAAAAAACGGGTTTATTGGCGGATAGAAAAAAACGAAAGCACAAATAATGGGAGCGTCAATTTTTCGAGTTTGCTGACCCGGGAGTGAGTCTTGTTCCACTTTGCCAATAACGCCGTCCATAATCAGCCACGAGGTGCGCGATGAATGCGACTGCAGCCCAGACAAAATCTCTTGAGTGGCTTAATCGCCTGCGTGCGAATCCGAAAATTCCATTGATTGTTGCCGGTTCCGCGGCAGTGGCGGTCATGGTCGCACTGATCCTGTGGGCGAAAGCCCCCGACTACCGCACATTATTCAGCAATCTTTCCGATCAGGATGGTGGCGCAATTGTCAGCCAACTGACGCAAATGAATATTCCTTACCGCTTCAGCGAAGCCAGCGGCGCTATTGAAGTTCCGGCAGATAAAGTTCACGAGCTGCGCCTGCGCCTGGCGCAACAAGGTTTGCCCAAAGGCGGCGCGGTCGGTTTCGAACTACTCGATCAGGAAAAGTTTGGCATCAGCCAGTTCAGCGAACAGGTGAATTATCAGCGGGCGCTGGAAGGCGAGCTTTCTCGTACCATCGAAACTATCGGCCCGGTAAAAGGGGCGCGCGTACATCTGGCAATGCCGAAACCGTCTTTATTCGTCCGTGAACAAAAATCCCCTTCTGCATCGGTGACGGTAAATCTGTTACCCGGCCGCGCACTCGATGAAGGGCAAATTAGCGCCATTGTGCATCTGGTTTCCAGCGCCGTTGCTGGTCTGCCGCCGGGAAACGTCACGCTGGTGGATCAGGGCGGACATCTGTTAACCCAGTCCAATACCAGCGGGCGCGATCTTAATGACGCTCAGTTGAAATATGCCAGCGATGTCGAAGGCCGTATTCAGCGGCGTATTGAAGCAATCCTGTCGCCTATTGTTGGTAACGGTAATATTCACGCCCAGGTCACGGCGCAACTGGACTTCGCTAGTAAAGAACAAACGGAAGAACAGTATCGCCCTAACGGTGATGAATCTCATGCGGCGCTTCGTTCACGCCAGCTTAATGAGAGCGAGCAAAGCGGTTCCGGTTATCCGGGCGGCGTACCGGGGGCGTTGTCGAATCAACCGGCACCTGCGAATAACGCGCCAATCAGCACGCCTCCGGCAAATCAAAATAACCGCCAGCAGCAGGCGAGCACCACCAGCAATAGTGGGCCGCGTAGCACACAGCGGAATGAAACCAGTAACTACGAAGTCGATCGCACCATTCGTCATACCAAAATGAACGTGGGCGATGTGCAACGTCTGTCAGTCGCGGTAGTGGTGAATTACAAAACCTTGCCAGATGGCAAACCGTTGCCTCTCAGCAACGAACAGATGAAACAAATTGAAGATCTGACCCGCGAGGCGATGGGCTTTTCTGAAAAACGCGGTGACTCGCTCAATGTCGTCAACTCGCCGTTCAATAGCAGTGACGAAAGCGGCGGAGAACTGCCGTTCTGGCAACAGCAAGCGTTTATCGATCAGTTACTGGCTGCCGGTCGCTGGTTGCTGGTACTGCTGGTGGCGTGGCTGCTGTGGCGTAAAGCGGTACGCCCGCAGCTAACACGTCGCGCCCAGGCGGTGAAAGCTGTACAGCAACAGGCGCAGGCCCGCGAGGAAGTGGAAGATGCGGTGGAAGTCCGCCTGAGCAAAGACGAACAACTACAACAACGGCGCGCTAACCAACGTCTGGGGGCAGAAGTCATGAGCCAGCGTATCCGTGAAATGTCTGATAACGATCCGCGCGTGGTGGCGCTGGTCATTCGCCAGTGGATAAATAACGATCATGAGTAACCTGACAGGCACCGATAAAAGCGTCATCTTGCTGATGACCATTGGCGAAGACCGGGCGGCAGAGGTGTTCAAGCACCTCTCCCAGCGCGAGGTGCAAACCCTGAGCGCTGCAATGGCGAACGTCACGCAGATCTCCAACAAGCAGCTAACCGATGTGCTGGCGGAGTTTGAGCAAGAAGCTGAACAGTTTGCCGCACTGAATATCAACGCCAACGATTATCTGCGTTCGGTATTGGTCAAAGCTCTGGGTGAAGAACGTGCCGCCAGCCTGCTGGAAGATATTCTCGAAACTCGCGATACCGCCAGCGGTATTGAAACGCTCAACTTTATGGAGCCACAGAGCGCCGCCGATCTGATTCGCGATGAGCATCCGCAAATTATCGCCACCATTCTGGTGCATCTGAAGCGCGCCCAGGCCGCCGATATTCTGGCGTTGTTCGATGAACGTCTGCGCCACGACGTGATGTTGCGTATCGCCACCTTTGGCGGCGTGCAGCCAGCCGCGCTGGCGGAGCTGACCGAAGTACTGAATGGCTTGCTCGACGGTCAGAATCTCAAGCGCAGCAAAATGGGCGGCGTGAGAACGGCAGCCGAAATTATCAACCTGATGAAAACTCAGCAGGAAGAAGCCGTTATTACCGCCGTGCGTGAATTCGACGGCGAGCTGGCGCAGAAAATCATCGACGAGATGTTCCTGTTCGAGAATCTGGTGGATGTCGACGATCGCAGCATCCAGCGTCTGTTGCAGGAAGTGGATTCCGAATCGCTGTTGATCGCGCTGAAAGGGGCCGAGCAGCCACTGCGCGAGAAATTCCTGCGCAATATGTCGCAACGTGCCGCCGATATTCTGCGCGACGATCTCGCCAACCGTGGTCCGGTGCGTCTGTCGCAGGTGGAAAACGAACAGAAAGCGATTCTGCTGATTGTGCGCCGCCTTGCCGAAACTGGCGAGATGGTAATTGGCAGCGGCGAGGATACCTATGTCTGATAATCTGCCCTGGAAAACCTGGACGCCGGACGATCTCGCGCCACCACAGGCAGAGTTCGTGCCAATAGTTGAGCCGGAAGAAACCATCATTGAAGAGGCCGAACCCAGCCTTGAGCAGCAACTGGCGCAACTGCAAATGCAGGCCCACGAGCAAGGTTATCAGGCGGGGATTGCCGAAGGTCGCCAGCAAGGTCATAAGCAGGGCTATCAGGAAGGACTGGCCCAGGGGCTGGAACAAGGTCTGGCAGAGGCGAAGTCTCAACAAGCGCCAATTCATGCCCGGATGCAGCAACTGGTCAGCGAATTTCAAACTACCCTTGATGCGCTTGATAGTGTGATTGCTTCGCGCCTGATGCAGATGGCGCTGGAGGCGGCACGTCAGGTGATCGGTCAGACGCCAACGGTGGATAACTCGGCACTGATCAAACAGATCCAACAGCTGTTGCAGCAAGAACCGTTATTCAGCGGTAAACCACAGCTGCGCGTGCATCCGGATGATCTGCAACGTGTGGATGATATGCTCGGCGCTACCTTAAGTTTGCATGGCTGGCGCTTGCGGGGCGATCCCACACTCCATCCTGGCGGCTGTAAAGTCTCCGCCGATGAAGGCGATCTCGACGCCAGTGTCGCCACTCGCTGGCAAGAACTCTGCCGTCTGGCAGCACCAGGAGTGGTGTAATGACCACGCGCCTGACTCGCTGGCTAACCACGCTGGATAACTTTGAAGCCAAAATGGCGCAGTTGCCTGCGGTACGTCGCTACGGGCGATTAACCCGCGCTACCGGGCTGGTGCTGGAAGCCACCGGATTACAATTGCCGCTCGGCGCAACCTGTGTCATTGAACGCCAGAACGGCAGCGAAACGCACGAAGTAGAAAGCGAAGTCGTTGGCTTTAACGGTCAACGGCTGTTTTTAATGCCGCTGGAGGAAGTCGAAGGTGTCCTGCCCGGCGCGCGTGTATATGCCAAAAACATTTCGGCAGAAGGGCTGCAAAGCGGCAAACAGTTGCCGCTCGGTCCGGCGTTATTAGGTCGCGTTCTGGACGGCAGCGGTAAACCGCTCGATGGCCTCCCCTCCCCCGATACGACGGAAACCGGTGCGCTGATTACCCCACCATTTAACCCGTTGCAACGTACACCGATTGAACATGTGCTGGACACCGGCGTGCGCCCAATCAATGCCCTGCTTACCGTCGGGCGCGGGCAGCGTATGGGGCTGTTTGCCGGGTCCGGCGTTGGTAAAAGTGTGCTGCTGGGGATGATGGCACGTTACACCCGCGCCGATGTCATTGTCGTGGGTTTGATTGGTGAACGTGGGCGCGAAGTAAAAGATTTTATTGAGAACATCCTCGGTGCCGAAGGGCGTGCACGCTCAGTGGTGATTGCCGCTCCGGCGGATGTTTCTCCGCTCCTGCGAATGCAGGGTGCCGCCTATGCCACGCGCATTGCCGAAGATTTTCGCGATCGTGGTCAGCATGTGTTGCTGATTATGGACTCCCTCACCCGCTACGCGATGGCCCAGCGTGAAATTGCGCTGGCGATTGGCGAACCACCCGCCACCAAAGGTTATCCACCGTCGGTGTTTGCCAAATTACCGGCACTGGTCGAGCGTGCCGGAAATGGCATTAGCGGCGGCGGATCGATTACTGCATTTTATACCGTGCTCACTGAAGGCGATGACCAGCAGGATCCGATTGCCGACTCCGCGCGGGCAATCCTCGACGGCCACATTGTGCTCTCTCGCCGACTGGCGGAAGCCGGGCACTATCCGGCTATCGATATTGAAGCGTCGATCAGCCGCGCAATGACGGCGTTGATCAGTGAGCAACATTACGCGCGAGTGCGCACCTTTAAACAGCTGTTGTCGAGTTTTCAGCGTAACCGCGATCTGGTTAGCGTCGGCGCGTATGCCAAAGGCAGCGATCCGATGCTCGATAAAGCCATCGCCCTGTGGCCGCAGCTGGAGGGCTATTTACAACAAGGCATTTTTGAACGTGCGGACTGGGAAGCGTCTCTCCAGGGGCTGGAGCGTATTTTCCCGACAGTGTCATAACCCAGGAGATAACGGCAGATGGCAGAACATGGCGCGCTGGCGACCCTGAAAGATCTGGCAGAAAAAGAGGTAGAGGATGCCGCGCGCCTGCTGGGTGAAATGCGTCGCGGGTGTCAGCAGGCGGAAGAACAGCTCAAAATGCTGATCGATTATCAGAATGAATATCGCAATAACCTCAACAGCGATATGAGTGCCGGGATGACCAGCAACCGCTGGATCAACTATCAGCAGTTTATCCAGACGCTGGAAAAAGCCATTACTCAGCATCGCCAGCAACTTAATCAGTGGACGCAGAAAGTTGACATTGCCCTGAACAGCTGGCGAGAAAAGAAACAACGTTTGCAGGCCTGGCAGACACTGCAGGAACGGCAATCCACGGCGGCACTGCTTGCAGAAAACCGCCTCGATCAGAAAAAGATGGATGAGTTCGCCCAGCGCGCCGCCATGAGGAAACCTGAATGATTCGCTTAGCGCCCTTGATTACCGCCGACGTTGACACCACCACATTGCCTGGCGGCAAAGCCAGCGATACTGCACAAGATTTTCTCGCGTTGTTGAGCGAAGCATTAGCAGGCGAGACAACAACCGACAAAGCAGCCCCCCAGTTGGTGGCAACAGATAAGCCCACGACAAAAGGCGAGCCGCTGGTCAGCGATATTGTTTCCGACGCGCAACAAGCGGATTTACTGATCCCCGTGGATGAAACACTGCCTGTCATCAACGACGAACAATCCACATCAACACCGTTAACCACCGCTCAGACGATGACGTTGGCTGCGGTGGCTGGCAACAATACGGCAAAAGACGAAAAAGCGGATGATCTGAATGAAGACGTCACCGCAAGCCTGAGTGCCCTTTTTGCGATGTTGCCGGGTTTTGACAATACGCCCAAAGTGACTGATGCGCCGTCAACCGTGTTACCGACAGAGAAACCAACGCTCTTCACAAAACTGACTTCTGCGCAACTCACAACAGCACAGCCTGATGATGCCCCCGGCACACCAGCTCAGCCATTAACACCGCTGGTAGCAGAAGCCCAGAGTAAAGCGGAAGTCATCAGCACACCTTCACCGGTGACCGCTGCCGCCAGCCCGCTAATCACTCCACACCAGACACAGCCACTGCCCACCGTCGCCGCGCCTGTCTTGAGTGCACCGCTGGGTTCTCACGAATGGCAACAATCATTAAGCCAGCATATTTCGCTGTTCACCCGCCAGGGGCAACAAAGTGCAGAGTTGCGTCTGCACCCACAGGATTTAGGTGAAGTGCAAATCTCCCTCAAAGTGGATGATAACCAGGCGCAAATCCAGATGGTTTCACCGCATCAGCACGTACGCGCCGCCCTGGAAGCAGCGCTGCCGGTACTGCGTACGCAGCTGGCCGAAAGTGGCATTCAGTTAGGGCAAAGCAACATCAGTGGCGAAAGCTTTAGTGGTCAGCAGCAGGCTGCTTCCCAGCAACAGCAAAGCCAACGCACAGCAAACCATGAACCTCTGGCGGGGGAAGACGACGATACGCTTCCGGTTCCCGTCTCTATACAAGGGCGTGTAACAGGCAACAGCGGCGTTGATATTTTCGCCTAACGTCAGAGGTAGCACCGTAATCCGCGTCTTTTCCCCGCTTTGTTGCGCTCAAGACGCAGGATAATTAGCCGATAAGCAGTAGCGACACAGGAAGACCGCAACACATGACTGATTACGCGATAAGCAAGAAAAGCAAGCGATCGCTTTGGATCCCGATTCTGGTATTCATTACCCTCGCGGCCTGTGCCAGCGCAGGTTACAGCTACTGGCATTCGCATCAGGTTGCCGCTGACGACAAAGCGCAGCAACGCGTCGTGCCCTCACCGGTCTTCTATGCGCTGGATACCTTCACGGTCAATTTGGGCGATGCGGATCGCGTGCTTTATATCGGCATAACCCTGCGCCTGAAAGATGAAGCTACCCGCTCGCGGCTGAGTGAGTATTTGCCGGAAGTCCGTAGTCGCTTGCTGTTACTGTTTTCGCGTCAGGATGCTGCCGTACTGGCGACAGAAGAAGGCAAGAAAAACCTGATTGCCGAGATTAAAACCACACTTTCCACCCCGCTTGTTGCCGGGCAACCGAAACAGGATGTCACCGACGTGCTGTATACCGCTTTTATTCTGCGATAACGACATGGGCGATAGTATTCTTTCTCAAGCTGAAATTGATGCGCTGTTGAATGGTGACAGTGAAGTCAAAGACGAACCGACAGCCAGTGTTAGCGGCGAAAGTGACATTCGTCCGTACGATCCGAATACCCAACGACGGGTTGTGCGCGAACGTTTGCAGGCGCTGGAAATCATTAATGAGCGCTTTGCCCGCCATTTTCGTATGGGGCTGTTCAACCTGCTGCGTCGTAGCCCGGATATAACCGTCGGGGCCATCCGCATTCAGCCGTACCATGAATTTGCCCGCAACCTGCCGGTGCCGACCAACCTGAACCTTATCCATCTGAAACCGCTGCGCGGCACTGGGCTGGTGGTGTTCTCACCGAGTCTGGTGTTTATCGCCGTGGATAACCTGTTTGGCGGCGATGGACGCTTCCCGACCAAAGTGGAAGGTCGCGAGTTTACCCATACCGAACAGCGCGTCATCAACCGCATGTTGAAACTGGCGCTTGAAGGCTATAGCGACGCATGGAAGGCGATTAATCCGCTGGAAGTTGAGTACGTGCGTTCGGAAATGCAGGTGAAATTTACCAATATCACCACCTCGCCGAACGACATTGTGGTTAACACGCCGTTCCATGTGGAGATTGGCAACCTGACCGGCGAATTTAATATCTGCCTGCCATTCAGCATGATCGAGCCGCTACGGGAATTGTTGGTTAACCCGCCGCTGGAAAACTCGCGTAATGAAGATCAGAACTGGCGCGATAACCTGGTGCGCCAGGTGCAGCATTCACAGCTGGAGTTGGTCGCCAACTTTGCCGATATCTCGCTACGCCTGTCGCAGATTTTAAAACTGAAACCCGGCGAAGTCCTGCCGATAGAAAAACCCGATCGCATCATCGCCCATGTTGACGGCGTCCCGGTGCTGACCAGTCAGTACGGCACCCTCAACGGTCAGTATGCGTTACGGATAGAACATTTGATTAACCCGATTTTAAATTCTCTGAACGAGGAACAGCCCAAATGAGTGACATGAATAATCCGGCCGATGACAACAACGGCGCAATGGACGATCTGTGGGCTGAAGCGTTGAGCGAACAAAAATCAACCAGCAGCAAAAGCGCTGCCGACGCGGTGTTCCAGCAATTTGGCGGTGGTGATGTCAGCGGAACGTTGCAGGATATCGACCTGATTATGGATATTCCGGTCAAGCTGACCGTCGAACTGGGCCGTACGCGGATGACCATCAAAGAGCTGTTGCGTCTGACGCAAGGGTCCGTCGTGGCGCTGGACGGTCTGGCGGGCGAACCACTGGATATTCTGATCAACGGTTATTTAATCGCCCAGGGCGAAGTGGTGGTCGTTGCCGATAAATATGGCGTGCGGATCACCGATATCATTACTCCGTCTGAGCGAATGCGCCGCCTGAGCCGTTAGTGATGAATAACCACGCTACTGTGCAATCTTCCGCGCCAGTTTCTGCTGCGCCACTGCTGCAGGTGAGCGGCGCACTCATCGCCATTATTGCCCTGATCCTCGCTGCTGCCTGGCTGGTAAAACGGTTGGGATTTGCCCCTAAACGCACTGGCGTTAACGGTCTGAAAATTAGCGCCAGTGCTTCGCTGGGCGCGCGTGAACGGGTTGTGGTGGTCGATGTGGATGATGCACGGCTGGTGCTCGGCGTTACCGCAGGGCAAATCAATCTGCTGCATAAACTTCCCCCTTCTGCACCAACGGAAGAGATACCGCAGACCGATTTTCAGTCGGTCATGAAAAATTTGCTTAAGCGTAGCGGGAGATCCTGATGCGTCGTTTATTGTCTGTCGCCCCTGTACTTCTCTGGCTGATTACGCCCCTCGCCTTCGCGCAACTGCCGGGTATCACCAGCCAGCCGCTGCCTGGCGGTGGACAAAGCTGGTCGCTCCCGGTGCAGACGCTGGTGTTCATCACCTCGTTGACGTTTATTCCGGCAATTTTACTGATGATGACCAGTTTCACCCGCATCATCATTGTTTTTGGTTTATTGCGTAACGCGCTGGGAACACCCTCCGCGCCACCTAACCAGGTATTGCTGGGGCTGGCACTGTTTTTGACCTTTTTTATTATGTCACCGGTGATCGACAAAATTTATGTCGATGCGTACCAGCCATTCAGCGAAGAGAAAATATCAATGCAGGAGGCGCTGGAAAAAGGGGCGCAGCCGCTGCGTGAGTTTATGCTGCGTCAGACCCGTGAGGCGGATTTAGGGTTGTTTGCCAGACTGGCGAATACTGGCCCGTTGCAGGGACCTGAAGCCGTGCCGATGCGCATTTTGCTCCCGGCCTACGTGACCAGCGAGTTGAAAACCGCATTTCAGATAGGCTTCACGATTTTCATCCCTTTTTTGATTATCGACCTGGTGATAGCCAGCGTGTTGATGGCATTGGGGATGATGATGGTTCCCCCCGCCACCATTGCTCTGCCCTTTAAACTGATGCTGTTTGTACTGGTGGATGGCTGGCAATTGCTGGTCGGTTCGCTGGCGCAGAGCTTTTACAGCTAGAGAGGCAAAATGACACCTGAATCGGTCATGATGATGGGGACTGAAGCGATGAAAGTCGCGCTGGCACTGGCTGCCCCGCTATTGTTGGTAGCGCTGGTCACGGGCCTTATCATCAGTATTTTGCAGGCCGCCACGCAGATTAACGAAATGACGCTGTCGTTTATTCCGAAAATCATCGCCGTATTTATCGCCATTATTATTGCCGGACCGTGGATGCTCAATCTGTTGCTGGATTACGTCCGCACCTTGTTCACTAACCTGCCGTATATCATCGGGTAGCCGTACTATGTTGCAGGTGACAAGCGAACAATGGCTATCCTGGTTAAGCCTGTACTTCTGGCCGTTACTGCGCGTGCTGGCGCTGATCTCCACCGCGCCGATTCTGAGCGAACGCAGCGTACCGAAACGGGTAAAACTGGGTCTGGCAATGATGATCACGTTCGCCATTGCCCCATCATTACCTGCCAACGATGTTCCTGTTTTTTCGTTCTTTGCTCTGTGGCTGGCCGTGCAGCAGATCCTGATCGGCATTGCGCTTGGTTTTACCATGCAATTTGCCTTTGCCGCTGTGCGAACCGCTGGCGAAATTATCGGTCTGCAAATGGGGCTGTCATTTGCGACATTTGTCGATCCGGCCAGCCATCTTAATATGCCCGTTTTAGCGCGTATCATGGATATGCTGGCGTTACTGCTGTTCCTGACATTTAACGGTCATTTATGGTTGATTTCACTGCTGGTCGATACCTTTCACACCCTGCCGATTGGTGGCGAACCGTTGAACAGCAATGCGTTTCTGGCACTCACCAAAGCAGGGAGTTTGATTTTCCTTAACGGGCTGATGCTGGCATTACCGCTCATTACTCTGCTGCTGACCCTGAATCTGGCATTAGGCTTACTTAATCGTATGGCCCCGCAATTATCCATTTTTGTTATTGGATTTCCATTAACTCTGACTGTCGGTATCTCTTTAATGGCGGCATTAATGCCGTTAATTGCGCCTTTTTGCGAACATTTATTCAGTGAGATGTTTAATTTGCTGGCTGATATTATTAGTGAATTGCCATTAATATAATTCCGTAACGTTTATCATGTTATCCTAAGGATTATCCGAAAAATAATACCTACGAACATCTTCCAGGATACTCCTGCGGCGAAATATTTGTTTTAAGCTCACTCACATATCGCAACATTTACTTTACTTTAAGACAATTCCAGGCAAATTATACAACACTTTACGGGATAGTAAGTCCGCCTGAAAAATCGCGAGAGTGGCGCATTAGGTGACCCATGTTGTTCCGTTTAGTCATGATGAAATATTCAGGTAAGGGGAATTATCGTTACGCATTGAGTGAGGGTATGCCATGTCAACGATTATTATGGATTTATGTAGTTACACCCGACTAGGTTTAACCGGGTATCTGTTGAGTAGAGGGGTTAAAAAAAGAGAAATCAACGACATTGAAACCGTTGATGACCTTGCCATAGCTTGTGATTCACAGCGCCCTTCAGTGGTGTTTATTAATGAGGACTGTTTCATCCATGATGCTTCTAACAGTCAGCGCATCAAGCACATCATTAATCAACATCCCAATACGTTATTTATCGTTTTTATGGCAATTGCCAATGTTCATTTTGATGAATATCTATTGGTCAGAAAAAATTTATTGATCAGTTCTAAATCGATTAAACCGGAATCTCTCGACGATATCCTTGGCGATATTCTGAAAAAAGAGACAACGATAACCTCTTTTTTAAATATGCCGACGTTATCATTGAGCCGAACCGAATCGAGTATGTTGCGAATGTGGATGGCAGGTCAGGGAACCATTCAAATCTCTGACCAAATGAATATCAAAGCCAAGACCGTTTCATCGCATAAAGGTAATATTAAACGTAAGATCAAAACGCATAATAAACAGGTTATCTACCATGTCGTCCGACTGACGGATAATGTGACTAATGGTATTTTTGTCAACATGCGCTAACACATTCTGACTGGTGGTTTCCCACCAGTCAGGCTGAATAAGATTACTCTGCTTTCTCCACAAAGATACCGTCCTGATGCCCTGCTTCATTAAAGAACCAGATGCCGAGCGGGTAGTCTTCCAGCGAAACCAGGTACATTGTGCCTTCACTAAACTCCTCAACTGCCAGTACCACGCCAGGACGACGCGGACCGCCATCCGTTTTGACTGTTACCCGATCATTCACCTTCATCGTTTTCCTCCTGTGGCTTTGTGCCAGTGTAGAACAATTTCGTTTTTCTGGCAGCGCCAGGCGCGCGCGAGTGCTGATTTTCTCGACGGTCTATACTTAAGAGATGCCAGGCGGACTTAACGACTGGCGGCAACAACAGAGTAACGGTTGCGAGGAAAGATGATGAAAACCGCAAAAGAGTACAGCGATACCGCAAAACGTGAGGTCAGCGTCGATGTCGATGCCCTGCTGGCGGCGATCAATGAAATTAGCGAAAGCGAAGTTCATCGCAGCCAGAACGATTCTGAACACGTTAGCGTCGATGGACGTGAATATCATACATGGCGTGAATTGGCGGATGCCTTCGAACTGGATATTCATGACTTCAGCGTCTCTGAAGTGAATCGTTGAATGCACAATAAAAAAATCCCGACCCTGAGGGGGTCGGGATGAAACTTGCTTAAGCAAGAAGCAATTAAAAAATTCGTTACACCAGGAAATCTGATGTGTTCATCACCTTATCCGCAATTTTTTTCGCTGACAAGAAAATATTCGCCATATGAATGATTAACGCTACTTATGAATAGAAATGTGACGCACGTCACCCCTTGGTGGCTCTGGCATCAGCGGGATCGCTCCCGAAAAAAATCATCTTTGATAATTTGTGCTGTTTTGAGAATCATCCTGGTAAGGGGAGTACTGCGCGACTATGTTTTCAATTCAACAACCACTACTGGTTTTTAGCGATCTTGATGGCACCCTGCTGGACAGTCATAGTTATGACTGGCAACCGGCAGCCCCCTGGCTCATCCGTTTACGCGAAGCAAATGTTCCCGTCATTCTCTGTAGCAGTAAAACATCAGCGGAAATGCTGTACTTGCAAAAAACGTTGGGGCTACAAGGTTTACCGCTGATTGCCGAAAATGGCGCAGTGATCCAGCTTGCTGAGCAATGGCAGGATATAGACGGTTTTCCACGCATCATCTCAGGTATTAGCCATGGCGAAATCAGCCAGGTTTTAAATACGCTACGCGAGAAAGAACATTTTAAATTCACGACTTTTGATGATGTCGACGATGCAACCATCGCCGAATGGACGGGATTAAGCCGTAGCCAGGCGGCGCTGACGCAGCTTCATGAGGCGTCGGTAACGCTAATCTGGCGCGACAGTGACGAGCGTATGGCACAATTTACCGCTCGTCTGAACGAACTGGGCTTACAGTTTATGCAAGGTGCGCGCTTCTGGCACGTCCTGGATGCCTCTGCCGGAAAAGATCAGGCTGCCAACTGGATTATCGCGACCTATCAACAATTGTCAGGCAAACGCCCAACCACACTTGGCCTGGGCGATGGGCCAAACGATGCGCCCTTACTGGAGGTAATGGATTACGCGGTGATTGTGAAAGGGCTGAACCGTGAAGGGGTGCATCTGCATGATGAGGATCCGGCCCGCGTCTGGCGAACGCAGCGTGAAGGACCGGAAGGATGGCGTGAAGGGCTGGACCATTTTTTCTCCGCCCGTTAAGCGTTATCGCTCGCGAATACCCGATTACGCCCAGCCTGTTTAGCGAGATAAAGCCGACGGTCGGCCAGTGACTGGAGTTGTTCAAAATCATAATCACCGGTTTCCTCGCTGCTACTTACCCCCAGCGAGGCACTGATGCGTATCGTCGTACTCTTAGCAATCAACATCTCTTTTTCATTTAACTTCAGGCGAATACGTTCTGCGACTTCCGCAGCCTCCGTCAGACTCGCGCCTGGCAGAATCACACAAAACTCCTCACCACCGACCCGCCCGGCAACGTCCTGCGCACGCAAGGAACTGCTAATTAATCCGGCAGCATGAGAAAGAACACGGTCGCCCGCCTGATGACCAAAGCGGTCATTAATCGCTTTAAAATGGTCAAGATCGACCTGAATGACAGAAAAAGGATGTTGGTGCGTCTGACACAATTTCGCGAGCGGACGGGCTTTTTCGAACAGTGCGCCACGGTTATATAAACGCGTTAAGGTGTCGTGCCACGCCTGCCACTGCAACGAGCTTTGCAGAACATACATGTTGCTGACCATCCGGCGAATCACATACCAAGAGATGAGTAACATGGTGGTAAAGAGCGCCCACAGCAGGGTTAATGCAATGCTGATACTGCCGAAATCGCCGCGCACGCCTTCGCTTAACGTATGGACGCGCACCAGCACACCGTCGAAATGGTCCAGACGTTCCCAGCTAACATAGCGACTGTCCATACGAATGCCGCCCCGCGTGTCATGTTCCATTGCCTGCGCCAGCAAGGCCAGTTCACGAGGATCAAAAATATTCCCTGTTGGATGGTCAGGATTGGAAGAGGTCAAAAATCTCAGCTTACTGTCATAGAGCTGATACTCACCATCGAGGTTTTTATCGATGGCGTTTCTTAAAAATTGCTGCATAGTACGCACGGGAATACTCATCCCCAGCACGCCATACCAGTAGTTATTACTGTCTACCGGAACACTGACGGTAACCTGCGGTTCAGTATTGCTGGCGTGTTCCGGTTGCGAAGTGAACCAGCGTACCGCGCGGTGACGATTTTCTCGTTGTGAATGGCCAATAAACCAGGGTTGGGTGACATAGCCGTAATAACGCGTTGGAACATTGCGCGTAAACAAGGTCGGCTGCGTCGAAACGTAAAATCCGGCACGCGAGACATACATCGCCTGTTCAACCATCGACGAGGAGTTGTGCGCCAGTCGCAGCAAGTAACCAACTTCCAGTGCAGCGGTAATTTCATTGTCGAGGCTTTCATTTTCGCGAGACAGGAGATTCCCCTCGCTGACTAATGCATCCGACACGCCATTGACTGGCAGGGTGCGCCGTCGGTTGAGTTCGATTTGCCAGGCGTGCTCGTCGCGATGCTGTTCGAACTCGGTTACAGCATCACGCAGAGAGGTGAAATCCAGTGGCGCTACGAGAGCTTCGCGCATGCCATTACGCAAAAAGATCAGTTTGTCGACGTTATACTGCAAATGCTTATCGAGCGCGTTGGCTACGTTTTCCAGATGATTACGCTGGCTGGAGATATAGGCATCTTCCAGCACTACCACTTCACGCCAGGTCAGCAAGGTGGAAAAAAGCAATACCACGATAAAGCAGAGATTAACGATATGACCAGGCCCCAGGCGGCGTGCGAGTTTTTTCAACCAGCTCTGGTTTTCCATTTTTGTCTCGTGCTGCACCCTGACGACTCCCCACCTGCTTTTTTATGATTCTGGCATAACCTGGCGATAGCGTACCGCAAAACAGCGATAATTTTATAATGGTGGCATGATAAGACGCGACTATCATTCATTTCAGGCATTGGCACACCAGGCCGGATGTGATCCGGCCTGGTCTTAATGATACCCTTTCAAACTTCTTCCGCAGAACGACTCCCCTCCCCCGGAACAAGCTCGGTTTCATGAAAAGCTTCCCGCTTGACCCCGTAACCGTCATACCAACGACACTCAACCATACCGCTGGAGTATCCAGTGACAATCATCCGCGGGCCGCCCTCTTTAACCGTAACTTCCTCACTAACCATAAAGCTCATACTCGCCTCCTTTTTTCGAGTGAAACTTGTTCACCTTAGTTGAAGATGGCGAATTTTGCATAATAGCCTGTGCGAGTATTAATGTGCCTGACCGCGCATTTTCGCTACGGCTTTCACTCCCAGCACCACGATGCCGCCGATGATAAATCCAAGAATCAGATTTATAACAGTCGGTAATATCATCGCCACCACCGCACTTTGCTGCCCGGCGAAATGTTCAATCGCGTGATGCAGCGGCGCAATACCATGTACCACAATCCCACCGCCGACGAGGAACATCGCCAGCGTGCCGACAATCGATAACGCTTTCATCAGCCAGGGCGCGATAATCAATAATCCTTTACCTAATGCCTGCATCAGCGCGCTGGATTTTTCCGCCAGCCAATACCCCAGGTCATCAATCTTAACGATAACCCCTACCAGACCGTAGACGCCCACGGTCACTACCAGCGCGATGCCTGAAAGCACCAGCACCTGATTAAGCAACGGCGCTTCAGCCACAATCCCCAGCGTGATGGCGACGATTTCCGCAGACAATATAAAATCGGTACGAATCGCCCCTTTTATTTTGTCCTTTTCAAACTTCAGCGGATCCTGTGCCGCCAGCTTCTCCAGACGCTGCTGGCTCTGCGCCGGATCTTCCTTATGTTTACGCGCCTCCAGCATATGCAGCACTTTCTCTACCCCTTCAAAGCAGAGAAACGCGCCACCGATCATCAACAATGGCGTAATCGCCCACGGGATAAACGCACTGATAATCAGCGCCAGTGGCACCAGAATCACTTTATTGATCAGCGATCCTTTCGCCACGCCCCAGACCACGGGAAGTTCCCGGTTGGCCCGCACGCCTGAAACTTGTTGCGCATTGAGCGATAAGTCATCCCCTAATACACCGGCGGTTTTCTTCGCCGCCAGTTTGCCCATCACGGAGATATCGTCCAGCAGTGTGGCGATATCATCGAGCAACGTCAGTAAACTACTCCCGGCCAAAAGCATTCCCTCTCATTTTTATTGTTGAAGGGTGTAAGTATGAAGCAAAAACGGCAGCTCTGATACTTGCTTCACAGGTCAACATTTTTTTAACAATCAAGTGCAATTATATCTCTCGCCAGCAGAATGATTTTCACGTTTACTATGAACCACCTTTTTATTTCCACCGTGAGGGATTATGCGTTTCCGCCAGTTATTACCGCTTTTTGGCGCGCTGTTTGCGTTGTATATCATTTGGGGCTCAACCTATTTTGTCATTCGAATTGGCGTGGAAAGCTGGCCTCCGTTAATGATGGCAGGCGTTCGATTCCTGGCAGCCGGTATTTTATTGCTGGCATTTTTGCTACTGCGCGGACACAAGCTCCCCCCGCTACGTCCGTTGCTCAATGCCGCGCTGATTGGCCTGTTATTGCTGGCTGTCGGTAATGGCATGGTGACGGTTGCCGAACATCAAAATGTTCCTTCCGGCATCGCCGCCGTAGTGGTTGCAACCGTGCCCCTCTTTACCCTGTGCTTCAGCCGCCTGTTTGGCATTAAAACGCGCAAACTGGAATGGGTGGGTATTGCCATTGGGCTTGCCGGAATCATCATGCTCAATAGCGGTGGAAATTTAAGCGGCAATCCGTGGGGCGCGATTCTGATTTTAATTGGCTCGATTAGCTGGGCGTTTGGCTCAGTTTATGGCTCGCGCATTACCTTACCTGTAGGGATGATGGCGGGTGCGATTGAGATGCTGGCGGCAGGCGTGGTGTTAATGATCGCGTCGATGATTGCGGGTGAAAAACTGACGGCGCTCCCTTCCCTTTCAGGCTTCCTTGCGGTCGGCTATCTGGCGCTGTTTGGTTCGATTATCGCCATCAACGCTTATATGTATTTAATCCGTAATGTCAGTCCGGCTCTCGCCACCAGCTACGCTTACGTTAACCCGGTGGTCGCGGTCTTGCTGGGTACGGGACTGGGCGGAGAGACGTTGTCGAAGATTGAATGGCTGGCGCTCGGCGTAATTGTCTTCGCGGTGGTACTGGTCACGTTGGGAAAATATCTCTTTCCGGCAAAACCCGTAGTTGCGCCAGTTATTCAGGACGCATCAAGCGAGTAAATGAATCCCCTGCGTGTCGATCTGCGCGCTGGCACCTTCGCCGCAGATCCACTCTTCCAGACGCTCGCTAAGCGCTTCATCCGTCAGCTTCTCGCGCCCACGTAATGCGCACTCCCAGACAATCAATACGCGCCAGCCGAGTTCCTGCAAGCGACTGATATCGCGGCGATCGCGCTCAACATTTTTACCTATCTTCTCCAGCCAGAACTCGGTTCGAGTCGCAGGCACTTTAAACAGATAGCAGTGATGATGATGCCAGAAGCAGCCATGGGTAAATATCACGCAGCGATATTCATCAACGACAAAATCCGGGCGTCCGGGCAGACTGGCGTCCTGAACGTGAAACGCCAGGCCCTGCCCGGTTAACAGACTGGCGAGGCGCTTCTCAATCGCCGTATCACGCGTGGCAATCGCGCGCATATTTTTGCTGCGAGTGGCCTTATCGTGAACGTCGGCCATGTTGTGCCTCTTGCTGACGCAACGCCACCGCCTGTTTGATTTTTGGCTCAAGCAGTTTTGCCACCGCGGCAAAGACCGGCACGACCACCGAGTTACCGAACTGGCGATAGGCCTGAGTGTCCGAAACCGGAATGCGGAATTTCGCTTCTCCCGGCGCTTCAAAACCCATTAAGCGCGCGCATTCCCGAGGCGTTAACCGACGTGGACGATGTTGCTGATTCAGCGGATCGTCAAAGTCTTTCTCACCCGTGGCCATATCCCAGCCGCGATCGATTAAAATTTCCGCGCCATCTTTGTAATAACGCGCAGACAGCGTACGCGTGACGCTTTGCGGATTGTTCGGATAAACCATTCCATAACCGAAGCCGTTACCGCGCGCCTGATGTTTTTTCGCATAACGATAGAGGTACTTCCACAGCACCGGCGTCAGGATATATTTCGCCTCGACCATCGGGTCCAGCAGCTGCGCCAGCGTCACTCGCTGCGCAGGGAAACATTCGCTGATATCACGCAGGGTAAAATCGGCTTTCAGATTCAGATCGCGACGAAAACCCACCAGCACGATGCGTTCACGGTGCTGCGGCAGAAAATGTTTGCCGTCGATGATTTTCGGATCGTCCGGCCCGTTATCTTCTGCATCAGCCACGTCATAGCCCAGTTCGTCCAGCGTCTGCATGATGATGCGGAACGTTTTACCCTGGTCGTGACTTTTCAGGTTTTTGACGTTTTCGAGCACAAACATCGCCGGACGACGCGCGTCGATAATGCGCACCACATCAAAAAACAGCGTGCCCTGGGTATCGCAGGCAAAACCGTGCGCCCGCCCGAGCGAGTTCTTTTTCGATACGCCAGCCAGCGAAAATGGCTGACAAGGGAAACCGGCCAGTAAAACATCGTGTTCAGGAATGTGTTGACGAATATGTTCCGCCGCCGCCTCATCACTCACGCCTTCTTTATGGCTGAGGGTGATGTCGCGGATATCTTCATTAAAATGATGCGTCGCCGGGTCGCAATAATGATTGGCTTTATAAGTGCGTACCGCATGTTTGTTCCATTCGCTGGTAAACACGCACTGTCCGCCAATCGATTCAAAACCGCGACGGATGCCGCCAATTCCGGCAAATAGATCGATAAAGCGAAACGCATAATGCGGATGATGTGCCGGTGGTTTGGGTAACAACGTTTGCAGATGGGCGAACTCTTTCTCACTTAAACGATGCCATGCCGAGTCATTCGCCAGCGCACGTTTTAAAATTGCCGCGCTCCAGTGATTCTCACCCACACCATTAAGCTGCGCCACCAGCGTTTTAACATCATAAATTTGCAGCAGTTTCTCCAGCATTGCCTGTGCGGCATTCCCGGTGCTGTATGAATCGGTTACTGATATATTTTCCTGCATAGATTTAACCGGCCATCTGAGATGGCCGACAGGTTAACATAATTACAGCCATTTAGGGCCACGCGCTTATCCCGCGGGTGAAAACGCATCTATCACCTTGTGATCGACACCTTCATTCTCCCCCGCCAGTTCGGCACTGAGCTTCGCCATAAACTCGACTAAAAAATGCGCGTTGTGCTGCGCCAGCTGCTTGCCTCTTACGGTTTGCATGGTTTGCGGTAGCTTCAGCAACTTAGTCTGGAAATGATCCAGCGCGTAGCGTTTATCATCAAGCGGGCGATGCTGTGCGAGCGGATCTTCGCCATCAAACAGCGCCACGCCCAATGCCCCTGAAACGGCAAACACGCGCGCCAGGCCAATCGCCCCCAGGGCTTCCAGCCGATCCGCATCCTGGACGATTTTAGCTTCCATTGTTAAGGGGGCGATTTGCGCGCTGAAACTGTGAGCGGCAATGGCATGACAAACGGCCTCGATTTTCTCCGCCGGAAATTGCACGAACTCTTCACGGAGCAGGCGACGCGTCTCTTCTGCCGCCAGGATTGAAGAATGCTGCCGTTGCGGATGATTTTTCGCCAGGCTCACAATATCGTGAAAATAACAGGCCGTTAAAATCACCAGCATATCGACGTCATCATCTGCCGCCAGCTTCTGTGCCGTAGCCCAGACGCGGCGAAAATGACACACGTCATGGGCCGCGTCCTGGTGCTGATGATGGTTTTTCAACCAGTTTTCGAACTCTGCCTGCCAGTGTTGTAAGTCCATACGCGCTCCGTTGCCAAAGAGTCGCCACCTTAGCAGTTTTTATTCATAGCGTCTGCTACGTGCGGGACGAGGTCGGGTGTACCAGGCAATGCTGCCTAACAATGCCCCGACCAGAGCCATAAATAAAAATCCGACCAGTGCCCCTAACCACTTTCCGGCGGTAGAGCCTAAATCGCTTTCAAATCCCGACACGGGGGCATCGGGGATCCGGCTCATCACCCAGATGTAACGCGCCATTGCCCAGACAAAATAGCCACACCATGTATAGAAAGCCCACAAAGCCAGTTTGCCGCCAGGGCTGCGAGAGAGTCTCTCTTCCATCTTTGTCGAACCGTATTCCATTTTGAGATAACCCGGAAAATTCAGACTTAGTACTATTATGTGATAAAAGTCACATTTTTCCACATTAGATGAGCCAGTCAAGACTCACTCATTTTTTGAACAAATAGATAAATTTTGCGCAACGGCAATAATTACTGGAAAAACAGCAATAAAGATTTATTTATATCCTTGGTAATAGTTTTATTAATTCACCCAAACAATATATTAGCACTGAATACAATTATACCTTTTTTGATTTCTGTGTCATGATAACCTCGTTATTAGCCTTTTATCGTCTTGTTTATATTTTTGGGCCGGCATGATGCCGGCTTTTTTTTATACCTTCATTAATGTGCGCGTGATCACGCCTGCCGTTTGGCGCAACAATCATTTATACTCCCTATCTTTCCATTCAACTCATAACATATTGATATACATTTATAATTTTCATGAATGCTTATATTTAGAATTCATAATTTTGAATTATATTAAATAGATTAGAAATATTTTGAAATCTTTTAAATACATTTGTTACATGTAATCTTTAAAATAAAATGAACTTCATAGAATAGTATCCAAATGTGCTTTTTTTTTGGATAACGGCACTTATTGATATATTCATGAAGATTATAATCACAAGGGAATACATAATGAAAAGAAAAGTTCTGGCAATGCTGGTCCCGGCGTTATTAGTTGCTGGCGCAGCAAATGCGGCTGAAGTCTATAATAAAGATGGTAATAAACTGGATTTGTACGGAAAAGTAGCGGGCCTGCACTACTTCTCTGATGATGCTGGCAGCGATGGCGACAAGTCATATGCCCGTATCGGTTTCAAAGGTGAAACTCAGATCGCTGATCAATTCACTGGTTACGGTCAGTGGGAATTTAACATTGGCGCAAACGGTACTGAAAGCGACAAAGGTAATACTGCAACGCGTCTGGCATTTGCAGGTTTAGGCTTTGGTCAGAATGGTACTTTCGACTATGGTCGTAACTACGGTGTCGTATATGACGTAGAAGCATGGACCGATATGCTGCCAGAATTTGGTGGCGATACCTATGCTGGCGCTGACAACTTCATGAACGGTCGTGCTAATGGTGTTGCAACCTACCGTAACAATGGCTTCTTTGGTCAGGTCGATGGCCTGAACTTTGCTCTGCAATATCAAAGTAATAACGAAAACGGTGGTCCATTCGGTCAGGAAGGTTCTGGTAAGGGTAAGGGTCGTGACATTGCTCAAGAAAATGGTGATGGTTTCGGTATGTCTACTTCCTATGACTTCGACTTCGGTTTAAGTCTGGGGGCTGCATATTCTAATTCTGACCGTACCGACAATCAGGTTCACAAAGGTACTCATAACACTCGTTATGGAGATCGCTTCGATGCAACTGCTGGCGGTGAAACAGCAGAAGCATGGACCGTTGGTGCTAAATACGACGCTAATAACGTTTACTTAGCAGCTATGTATGCTGAAACCCGTAACATGACTGGTTACGGTGATGCTGATGCCATCGCTAACAAAACCCAAAACTTTGAAGTTGTAGCTCAGTATCAGTTCGACTTCGGTCTGCGCCCGTCCATCGCTTACCTGCAATCTAAAGGTAAGGATTTAGGCGGTGTAAATAGTGATAACTTCGACAGCCAGGGTAATCATCATTACACCAACAAAGATCTGGTTAAATATGTTGATATTGGTATGACCTACTACTTCAACAAAAACATGTCCACTTATGTTGATTACAAAATCAACCTGCTGGACAACGACGACGACTTCTACAAAGAAAACGGCATCGCTACCGATGATATCGTGGCTGTGGGCTTAGTCTACCAGTTCTAATCAGCCAACGCGCCGCGGCGTGTTACTGTAAAACTTAACACTAGCCTGAGTTCGTCCCTCATCGAACTCAGGCTTTTTTATTGGCATTTTATCTCCCTCTGCGGCACGCGCAATTGCCAAAGCATATCGATACAGCACCTTACCCTGCCCCTGCTGGCACAATAACATCTACCAGCGACTCTTCCAGCCAAGACCCAAATGCATTTCTTTATGAATTAATCTGCAACAAAACCGCCTCCCATATAGAAATATTTGCAAAAATAGTGCATGAAATAAGCTTTTTCTCTACCAATCCGGGATATAAATATTCATCAGCACCACAATATTCCACAGCACTAAATCTCTCCCCGTCGCCCCGTACCTCTGATAATGGTCTAAAATCATTGAGGCCACTTGCGACGACGTTGCTCAATAAGGAAAATTTGGCGTGAATAATATTCAACACCAGTGCAGCATCATCATTACATACTTACACCCGCCGACTACCGCTTTCGATATATTGACTCAATTTTCTAGCCTGGTTAAAAATAGCGACCAGCTCAGTCGCAAATATAGTGACTACCCTAACTAAGCAACAATAAGGAATACACTATGACTGTTCAAACAAGTAAAAATCCGCAGGTCGATATTGCTGAAGATAATGCATTCTTCCCTTCAGAATATTCGCTTAGCCAATATACCAGTCCTGTCTCTGATCTTGATGGCGTGGACTATCCAAAACCGTATCGCGGTAAACATAAAATTCTGGTGATCGCCGCGGACGAACGTTATTTGCCGACCGATAACGGAAAGCTGTTCTCGACCGGTAACCATCCGATTGAAACGTTGCTGCCGTTGTATCATCTCCATGCTGCAGGTTTCGAATTCGAAGTGGCGACCATTTCCGGTCTGATGACCAAGTTTGAATACTGGGCTATGCCGCACAAAGATGAAAAAGTAATGCCATTCTTTGAGCAGCATAAATCGTTGTTCCGCAATCCGAAGAAACTCGCGGATGTTGTCGCCAGCCTCAACGCTGATAGCGAATATGCAGCAATCTTTGTTCCTGGTGGTCATGGCGCACTTATTGGTTTACCTGAAAGCCAGGACGTAGCCGCCGCTTTACAGTGGGCAATCAAAAATGACCGTTTTGTTATCTCCCTTTGCCACGGCCCGGCGGCTTTTCTGGCGCTTCGCCACGGCGATAACCCACTGAATGGTTATTCCATTTGCGCATTCCCAGACGCCGCAGACAAACAAACGCCAGAGATTGGCTATATGCCGGGTCATCTCACCTGGTACTTCGGCGAAGAACTGAAGAAAATGGGCATGAATATCATTAATGACGACATCACCGGGCGAGTACATAAGGACCGTAAACTTCTCACCGGCGACAGTCCTTTTGCAGCGAATGCGTTGGGTAAACTGGCGGCGCAGGAAATGCTGGCAGCTTACGCGGGTTAATCCCTGTTACGTTTGAATGTAAGCGCATAATCAATCGCGGCCGCGTTAGTACTCACGACGTGGCTGCGTTTTTTCACGGTTAATTTATGGCGTACTGAAGCCCTATGTTAATTTCTTTGCGGCAACGTAATCCGGAACACATTATGCTTATTGAGATAGTGATACGTAGCACTTCCCCCATGTAATTCGGCAATCGCTTTGACTAAAGAAAGGCCTAGTCCCTGACCTACGGAATGACGCGAATTATCTCCCCGCCAAAATCTACGGAAGAGTTTTTCAGGCTCATTAATTTTCGTTCCAGGGCTGGCGATATCAATATTAAGAGATCCGTTGGTATCAAGAAAACTGGTTATATGAATACGCGATTTTTCTGGTGAATATCTAATGGCATTAACAATAAGATTCGATAACATTCGTTGCAGTAAAATTTTATCCGCAAAGATTTGCTGATTGCACTCGACCTTAAAGCAAATCTCTTTCTCGTCTGAAAGATATTCAAGATAGTCCAACAAATTTTCGACTTCCTTATTGAGAGAAAGCGAGTCCAGTTTCACCAAAACATTGTTTTTATCTGCCCTGGCAAGAAACAGTATGTTCTCTGTTAACCGCGAAATATTTTCCAGCTCTTCAATGTTACCGGCAATTGTTTTTTGATATTCAGCGATACTTCTGGTTTGACTGAGCGTAACCTGATTCTGACCCAGTAATGCATTAATTGGCGTTCTAAGTTCATGAGCGAGATCGTCAGCAAATTGACTTAGACGCTCAAAATCTTTGACTAAAGCATGATGCATTTTATTCAACGCCTGCCCAAGAGGTTTTAGTTCTCTCGGTAATGCGCTAACCTCAACAGGCTCCCGGCTATCGTTATAATTCAGCGCTTCCGTTACACCACTCAACTTTTTGATCTCTCGTAACCCCGTTCGGATTAACAGCGGACTTAATACTGAGCACAGTATAATGGCGACAATGCAAATTATAATGCTATTGATTTTATACTGTTCAAGCATGTTATGTCTGGCTGAAGCCAATTTAGCCACAGTAACCGTTAATGATGGCGAAACTTCATCAATATTAATTCGTAAAGCATCTATCTCTGTATCATTAATAATGCTTCTGTAAATGCCAGCTGCGCTGATTGTCTCACTAGCAGGTATGTTATTTAACATGCCATCACTGACATTTGTCCGGTTAACAATTTTATTGATGCTATCACCATGAATAATCAAGATATCCTGACTAACATCCATCATCCGGTTAAAGTACACAGGTAACGTATCTGGATTTACCCCATCAATTAACAACTGCTTGATCTGTGCTGTCCGGTTAATGAGTGTTGTATCATCGCGCCATTTCAACTCACTTGCCAGGCCATTATAGAGAGTCCAGACAATTCCAGCACCAGCAACAGACAGTAGCAATATAAAAAGCAAGGTTAAACGGACGGTTATAGACAATCTTTTCATTATTTTTTTACCGCTACGAACGAATATCCCATCCCACGGATTGTGGCAATTAGCTTTTCAGGAAAAGGATCATCAACTTTTGCGCGGAGCCTGCGAATGGCGACATCCACCGTATTGGTATCACTATCAAAGTTGATTCCCCAAATTTCACTCGCAATAACCGTTCTGGGTATAATTTCGCCAGCTCTGGAGGCCAGTAGCCAAAGTAACTGAAACTCCTTGCGCGTCAGTGTAATACTGATATTGTCCCTGCTCACACTTTGACTAACAGAGTCCATTTTTAAGCCGCTGATTTCTAATGTTGAATTCAAAGCGTGATGTTGCCTTAATTGTGCCCGAACCCTTGCCAGCAACTCAGAAAATGAAAAAGGTTTTACCAGATAATCATTTGCTCCACTGTCCAGTCCTCTGACTCTGTCATCGACAGAATCCCTTGCAGTAAGGCAAATAACAGGGGTTTGCTTTGCCGTTCTTAACGTTTGTAAGATCTGCCAGCCATCCATACCCGGAAGCATAATATCCAGAATGATCAATGCATAATCTTCCTTCAGCGCAAGATAAAGCCCATCTCTGCCATCAGAAACGGCATCAATGACATAACCCGCTTCGGAAAGCCCCTGCGTTACCCACTCCTGGGTCCTTTGATTATCTTCAATAAGTAAAATCTTCATGAAAATAATATGCCATAAATCATATGTTATAGAAACAGCCTGGTTCATTACAAAATTGTAATGCTGCTGTAAGGTTACCCTGGACGCTTTTTCGCTATCCTCAAAACTCATTCACATGACAAGGATATAAACATGTTAAAGCGTTATTTAGTACTCTCCGTAGTAACGGCTGCATTTTCATTACCTTCTTTGGTCTATGCTGCACAACAAAACATTCTTAGCGTGCACATTTTGAACCAGCAAACAGGAAAACCCGCTGCCGACGTGACAGTCACTCTTGAAAAGAAAGCGGACAACGGCTGGTTACAACTTAATACCGCCAAAACAGATAAGGATGGACGAATTAAGGCACTGTGGCCCGAGCAAACTGCAACTACGGGCGATTACCGTGTCGTATTTAAAACCGGGGACTATTTCAAGAAACAAAATCTTGAAAGTTTCTTCCCTGAGATCCCCGTTGAATTTCATATTAATAAAGTGAACGAGCATTATCATGTGCCTTTATTACTTAGCCAATATGGGTATTCAACCTATCGTGGCAGTTAATGCATAAATATGTAAAAGCAGATCTCTGCTACTGTTAGGGAGGACACTCCCTGACAGATTAACAGTAAACGGCTCTTGCTGGCTAACGACAAAAAAGTGTGATGGCTTATGAAAAAGAATCAATTTTTAAAAGAATCAGATGTTACGGCCGAGTCGGTATTCTTTATGAAGCGTCGGCAGGTGTTAAAAGCACTGGGCATCAGCGCAGCTGCACTTTCTTTGCCTCACGCTGCGCATGCCGATCTGCTTAGCTGGTTTAAAGGGAACGATCGCCCGCCCGCCCCCGCCGGAAAAGCGCTGGAGTTCAGCAAGCCTGCCGCCTGGCAAAATAATCTGCCACTGACGCCAGTAGATAAAGTCTCCGGTTATAACAACTACTATGAATTCGGGCTGGATAAAGCCGATCCCGCCGCTAATGCTGGTAGCCTGAAAACCGATCCATGGACACTGAAAATCAGCGGCGAAGTGGCAAAACCATTGACCCTCGATCACGATGATTTAACCCGTCGCTTTCCGCTGGAAGAGCGTATTTATCGTATGCGCTGCGTAGAAGCATGGTCGATGGTGGTGCCGTGGATTGGTTTTCCGCTGCACAAATTGCTGGCGCTTGCCGAACCCACCAGCAATGCGAAGTATGTCGCTTTCGAAACAATTTATGCACCGGAACAGATGCCAGGCCAGCAGGACCGCTTTATCGGCGGCGGGCTGAAATATCCTTATATCGAAGGATTGCGTCTCGACGAAGCAATGCATCCGCTCACACTGATGACCGTGGGTGTTTATGGCAAGGCGTTACCGCCACAAAATGGCGCGCCGGTGCGACTGATTGTGCCGTGGAAATATGGCTTTAAAGGGATTAAATCGATCGTCAGTATTAAGCTGACCCGCGAGCGTCCGCCAACCACCTGGAATCTGGCAGCGCCTGACGAATACGGTTTTTATGCCAACGTTAATCCGCATGTTGATCACCCGCGCTGGTCACAGGCTACCGAACGATTTATTGGTTCAGGCGGCATCCTCGATGTACAGCGCCAGCCAACGCTACTGTTTAATGGTTACGCCGACCAGGTGGCATCGCTGTATCGTGGCCTGGATTTGCGGGAGAATTTCTGAATGCGTCTGACAGCAAAACAGGTGACATGGCTGAAAGTTAGCCTGCATCTTGCCGGATTGTTGCCGTTTCTCTGGCTGGTCTGGGCGATCAATCACGGTGGACTGGGTGCCGATCCGGTGAAAGATATTCAGCATTTTACCGGTCGCACTGCACTGAAATTTTTGCTGGCGACCTTGTTAATCACACCTCTGGCACGCTACGCAAAACAGCCGTTATTGATACGCACTCGCCGCCTGTTAGGCTTATGGTGCTTTGCCTGGGCGACACTGCATTTAACCAGTTACGCATTGCTGGAGCTGGGCGTGAATAATCTGGCGTTATTAGGCAAGGAGTTAATTACCCGGCCTTATTTAACGTTAGGAATTATCAGCTGGGTTATTTTGCTTGCTTTAGCGTTTACTTCAACCCAGGCGATGCAGCGAAAACTCGGCAAGCACTGGCAACAGTTGCATAATTTCGTCTATCTTGTCGCGATCCTGGCCCCAATACATTATCTGTGGTCAGTGAAGATTATTTCACCGCAGCCGCTCATCTACGCTGGGCTGGCTGTACTGCTTTTAGCCTTACGGTATAAGAAGTTGCGTTCCCTTTTTAACCGGTTACGCAAGCAGGTTCACAACAAATTATCTGTATAACTTCATATTGCCGACAAAGTACGCGTTATCCCTGCCGGATGTGGCGCGAGCGCCCTGTCCGGCCTGCGCAGATCACATCAGGTTATGTTTCGTTTGTCATCAACCTCAAATTATCAACATAATTCATTTTATTTCAATAAGATAGATAAGTACACCTGAGAAAACTATGCTCTCATCTCCTAAGAGTTGTTGCATTTTGCCATATGTTACAATATAACATTACACATCATATACAATGACTCTGGAGGAAACTGTTTTGGCAATTCGTCTTCACAAACTAGCTGTTGCTTTAGGTGTCTTTATTGTTAGCGCTCCTGCCTTTCCGCATGGTCATCACTCACACGGCAAACCCTTAACAGAGGTCGAACAAAAAGCTGCTAATGGTGTTTTTGATGATGCCAATGTACAAAACCGAACGCTCAGTGACTGGGATGGAGTCTGGCAATCCGTTTATCCTTTACTGCAAAGTGGCAAACTTGACCCCGTCTTTCAGAAAAAAGCGGATGCAGATAAAACCAAAACATTTGCTGAAATTAAAGATTATTATCACAAAGGTTATGCGACAGATATCGAGATGATTGGCATTGAGGACGGCATTGTTGAATTCCATAGAAATAATGAAACAACATCCTGTAAATATGATTACGATGGATACAAAATACTCACCTATAAATCAGGCAAGAAAGGCGTTCGTTACTTATTCGAATGTAAAGATCCTGAAAGCAAAGCCCCTAAATATATACAATTTAGCGATCATATAATTGCACCACGAAAATCATCTCATTTTCACATTTTTATGGGTAATGATTCACAGCAATCTTTATTAAATGAAATGGAAAACTGGCCAACGTATTATCCATATCAGTTGAGTAGCGAAGAAGTGGTCGAGGAAATGATGTCTCATTGAGTATTCTCATGATAACGCCTCGATGCCGCTTTAGTAAGTCATCATAACTGCCACTGGTCCATCCACAAACGCCACTGAACGCAAGCTAGCTACAGACACGCTCATCACTATGACGTGTCTGTATATTAATAAGCTAACCCGCATTGAGTTAACCAATAACGGATTCCATACACAATACGGCCAACAGAGAAAGATACCTGTGCTCACGCCATTGCTTATATTGGCTGGTTACAATGTGCACTATCAATTTTTTAAATAACAAATTCTTAAAACCACTTCTGTATAAGGAATTTTTAAGGTTCGTGGGATAGCTTGACTGTGAAAATTACAGGAGCTACAAAAATGAACCGATTCTCAAAAACTCAAATTTATTTACATTGGATAACGCTGCTTTTCGTTGCAATAACCTATGCCGCGATGGAACTCCGTGGCTGGTTTCCTAAAGGTAGTAGACTTATCTGCTGATGCGAGAAACACATTACAATGCGGGTATATTCGTTTGGGTGTTAATGTTTTCACGCCTGATTATAAAACACCGTTATAGTGATCCTTCTATTGTACCACCGCCACCTGCCTGGCAAATGAAAGCGGCTTCGCTAATGCACATCATGCTTTATATAACCTTCCTTGCACTTCCTCTGCTGGGGATTGCTTTGATGGCTTACAGTGGAAAATCGTGGAGTTTCCTTGGTTTCAATGTGTCTCCCTTTGTTACCCCAAACAGCGAAATTAAAGCACTGATAAAAAATATTCACGAAACCTGGGCAAATATAGGTTACTTTTTAATCGCAGCTCACGCTGGCGCAGCACTCTTTCATCACTACATTCAGAAAGATAATACTCTGTTACGAATGATGCCTCGCCGCAAATAAGTCGATCCCCTGACAAGGAAATGTGAACCATGGACATCAACGCGTCATAAATGTTTACGCAAGTGCACAATGCACCCTTTCCACTATCAACAAGGAGGAGCAGAAACTGTGTAAATCGTACAATGGTAAGACTTATCAAAAATACAGGTTAATTTTGGTATTTAAACCTTTTTTACTTGTTAGTATGATACAAAGGCTTTCAAAAAAGCTGGGAAATTCAACAACTCTTGGAAATTATGGACTTTGTCCCGCGGCTTTAATCTGACGGCCGCGTTCCTTTTTTGGCTCAAATATTGACCCCTTCTCTACGCAACTTCAGTTCCCACCACCAACTTTACAGCAGTTTCATAGGATGAATGTCTAAAAGAAGAATGGTGACCGATAAGAAAACGACTGAATAACTGCACATATTCGCTCGAAACTTTCCTGTCAGATCCATAGCGAATCAAGTGCTGAATGTCACAGTATCGAACAGAAAACAGTGACGATCTAACCCTTCAAGAATATTCTACGATTGTTCTGTTTAGGAAAAGCAAGGCGGGAAGTCGGGAGATAAGTCATTGATAAAGTGGCGGAGAGAGGGGGATTTGAACCCCCGGTAGAGTTGCCCCTACTCCGGTTTTCGAGACCTATCCTCTTTCAATTGCTATCAAACACTTAACCGCGTAATTGAGAAAATTGTGCAATTACTGCACATCACAAATTCAGTAAGTTACGTCATGGTGTGCTCAGAATTTCTCATAGTTTTGGCTTTTAAAACTTCAGATCGCCGGGTTATCGTCTTCGGTGGCCCGGTTAATCAGATGCGTCAGAACTCCCTTTACATCCACCTCATCCAGTACCTCACCTTCAAGAACTTCACCATCTACCGTTATCAGCGCATCACCTCTAGGTTTGGCAAAGTGACAACCACCTGAGTACGAAATCAGGTATGTGCTTTCTGGCGATGGCTTCATACCATTCTCAATCACCGCTAGTCCATGCGAAGTCTCAATCACCAGGCTGTTAGCCGTGACGCCGCAGATAGTCTCTATGGTGAGCGCGCGTTCAATGTAGTCTTTGGCTGGACTTGGGAACCCCATATCAAAGCCCTCCGTTCGGGTTGTACATGAACCACGTCTTGTTCTCGCCATGGTCAGGGGTGATGTCTTTGAAGCAGGTGGTGTATCTGGCTATCCAAAGGTTCGCCTCTTCCATGCTGAAGTGCAGTTGACCTTTAGTAGTTCCTGAACAAAATCAGCGGTTTTCACAATTCTGCGGCCTGACCTTTCATGCACAATAGAGGCCCTAAATGCAATTTTGATATCTGAACGACGCGGCATAGTTTCACCTCCCAATAAATGCTGTATGTACATACAGTGTATCGCTTTAAGGTAGTCGATCAAGTTGTCTGATGGTGCTAAACTTTCAGCCTTTCAGAATTGACTGATTTTTCTCATGTTAAAACTTTTTGCTAAGTACACATCGATTGGCGTTCTCAACACACTCATTCACTGGGTTATGTTTGGCATATGTATATACGGATTATCTACAAGCCAAGCGTTAGCTAACTTTGCTGGGTTCGTCGTAGCCGTTAGTTTCAGCTTTTACGCTAATGCGCGGTTTACGTTTAAAGCATCAACATCTACGCTTCGCTACATGCTTTACGTTGGCTTTATGGGAACGTTGAGCGCTGCTGTTGGTTGGGCAGCTGATATGTGTGGATTACCTCCGATTATTACGCTTGTGGCATTCTCAGCCATTAGTCTCGTATGTGGCTTTTTCTATTCTAAGTTCATTGTCTTTAGGGAAGCGAAATGAAGATATCTTTAGTTGTTCCTGTCTATAACGAAGAAGATACAATACCAATTTTCTATAAAACTGTTCGTGATTTTGAGGAGTTAAAAAAATATGAAATTGAAATTGTTTTTATAAACGACGGAAGTAAAGATGGCACTGAGTCAATTATAAATTCAATTGCCTCATGGGATCCTCTTGTGGTCGCATTATCGTTCACTCGTAACTTTGGTAAAGAGCCGGCATTGTTCGCAGGACTAGATCACGCAACTGGTGACGCAATAATTCCTATTGATGTAGATTTGCAAGACCCTATTGAAGTCATTCCTCATTTGATTGATAAATGGCAAGCTGGCGCTGACATGGTTCTTGCTAAAAGAACGGATCGCTCAACAGATAGCAGACTTAAGCGCAAATCTGCTGAGTGGTTCTACAAACTTCATAATAAAATTAGCTCACCAAAAATTGAAGAAAATGTTGGGGACTTTCGCCTCATGTCGCGAGGGGTTGTGGAGAACATAAAACTACTTCCAGAACGTAACTTGTTCATGAAAGGAGTCCTTAGTTGGGTCGGTGGAAAAACTGATGTTGTAGAATATGCGCGCGCCGAACGTGTAGCAGGGGACTCAAAATTTAATGGATGGAAATTGTGGAATCTAGCACTTGAGGGAATAACTAGCTTCTCAACTTTTCCATTGAGAATGTGGACATACATCGGCCTTATCGTTGCTGGAATTTCATTTTTCTATGGAATCTGGTTAATACTTGATACCTTGGCGTTTGGAAATCCGGTCAGAGGATACCCATCAATACTTGTCTCTATCTTATTCTTGGGTGGAGTGCAATTGATTGGTGTTGGCGTTCTTGGTGAATACATTGGGCGTATATATATCGAAGTTAAAGCTAGACCGAAGTACATTATTAAGGGAAATAAAAAATAATGAATGTTAAAAGCATTTCTTTAAACAAACACACCATAGTTTATTCATGTTTGTTTTTCGCATTTTTGATACAATTTATCAACCTGCCAGCTTATGATGATGATTTGAATAGGTTTGGCTGGAATTTTATGAAGCTTGCATACCAAGGGCGAGTTGTTACCGAGCTTTACTACTCGTCTTTATATTTATTCCAACAATCCTTACCTGTTAACATTTACACAGCCAACCTTATTATCATTGGCGTCGTAATGTTTTTTACCGCTAAGTATTTTTATGAGTCGCTACAAATTCATAACCTCCCAATACTTACCGTAGCGCTTGTAATGATACACCCATTTATAATTGAAAACCTTTCATATCATATAGATTCTATAGGGATGGGGATGGCGCTATGCATAGCAGTATTCGCATCTGTTTTTGTATGTAAAAACAAAGTAATTTACTATCTACTTCCTGTTACTTTATTGACATTAGCATCCGCGATGTACCAATCCTCAATTTCAGTGTACTGTTCCACTGTTGTATTGGTATCAACTGTGTTAAGCCTATCTGATAAGACCAGCACCAGGGATGTTATAATCTACATAACAAAGAAAATTGTCATTTTCTTATTCTCCATCTTAGGCGCTTTTATTTTATATAAAATCTTCGTAACCTCACCTTATATACAAGACAAATCAAAGTTAATACCATTTACTGGTGAATTCATTCATAAGTTAAGCTTAAATGTAAGCAGGGTTATTGATGTAATCTATAGCAGCCTTAATGATCTACAAATTCTAATCATTGCATCAATGGTGATGATATACTACGTATCGTCAATTATTTACATAATAAGCAAGAAACCTGGAGCATTAAAAACTTTAATGTCTCTATTCGGACCACTAATTAGTGCTGCATTGATATTCTTGCCAACCGTTTTATTTGAAAACACAGTAATGATGCCTAGAATATTTATGTCATTTGGTGCTTGCATTGCAATATTATCACTGACAAATGTCAATGCAATGGCATGCAAGACTTCGGCTATACTTTCATGCATATTACTTTCGACAGTAGTAATGACAGCCTCAGCTCATGTGAGTTCTGTAAAATACATTTATGGATACATGAACAGGGTTCTTACGTCGATTGACTACAACGCAAGAATTGACAATCAGAAGTCTTCGTTAATAAAAATTAAATTCCTTAACAGGGTCAGATATCCAGGAGAAGCTCTTACAAATTCAAATGCATTCCCTATAGTAGGCAAAATTAATAAGATTAATTTTGCATGGGAGTGGTCTATGGGAGTTTACATGAATTATTTTAATTACAACTTTAAAATTGTGTCGAATGCAAAAACAGACGGAAAAACATTTGTAACCGAGGAGCGAGTTTATAGAATGTATAAAAAGGATGATGTTTACCTAATAGAGTTTAAGTAAACACATAGCTATATGATTTATAGGTGATATAAATGAGCCACAAATACATTTCGAATATAATCTTTAAGATATTTGCTCTTGCAATAATTTTAATCGCAGTTTATGCATCATGGTATCCAGTATTTCATCATGCCGCATGGGCTGGTCACGATTACCTAGTTCATATGAACAGAGCGTTATCCACTATTGACTCATTGGGTAACGGTCAGTTCCCACCATTGTATGATATTAACTATAAATTCCATCCGGGATACTCCAATAATTTATTTTACCCACCCATTGCAAACGTCATAACGTCTGCTGCGTTATTTTTTACCAGTAACTTCAATCTCACGGTAAAATTCATTGCCATTCTGTCCATGTTGCTTTCGACGCTAACAACATACTTTGTGTTAATGCAATTTAGAAGAGACAAATTATCCTCGATAATCTATGCCGTGTGCTTTTCTTCATCAATTTACATGATTGATAATATATTCATAAGGACCTCATACCCTGAAGCATTTGCCATTTGTGCAATACCATTGTTTGTATATGGTCTATATGCAGACACAAAGAAAAACCAGTTATTTTTTTTAGTAACTGCAAATACAATCTTGATACTTACAAATATACCAGCGACATTATGTTCTGGTGTTATTTTTGTAATTTACTGGTTCATAAAAAGAGATAATTTATTCGTTTACTGCGTGAGCGCAGTGGTGTCCATTCTCATATCCATGTGGTATGTTGCTCCTTTGCTATACTCAATACACGGAGAGTCATTTACCATTATTGACAGGAATTGGTTCCCGGTTATGGTTAGCAAGGCAATATCATTGTATGATTTAATTTCTGGAGAAAAGATTAAATCAGGTACATTATCTGGAATGGCCTTGGGTATTGGGTGGCCAATTTTTATTGCTTTTTTATATACCATCTTCAAACAAAATAATGAAGACAGTAACAAAGGCATGATATACATAATGCTTGTTATAACGTTTATCATTTGCTCTGGATTTAATTACACAATTTTACCAGACGTATTCAACCCCCTTTCCAAGATACAGTTTTCATGGCGTTTCACGCCATATCTATTATTTTTTATAATTTTATACATTTATAAAAGTAACAAGCTGAACATCAACTACTCACTTGCAATACTTTTGGCGACAAGCCTGATGACCACGGCTATCACCATACCTAAAAGTAGCAGTAAAAATATTATTTCGTCAGAAATCCATGATGTAAGTTTTAAAGATTATGTTTTGAAAGGCGCAAAAGAACTTAAGTCTAACAAGTCAGTATTGGATTGTAACATTGGCAATCTCAAAATCACACTTCCATATAGCGTATCGATAAATGATTCAGGCATGCCCACATACACTATTAACGCTGTAGACAACGCTACGTGCCAAATCCCCTTCATGGCGTATAAATCTTTGCAATTAATCGGCGTCAAGGAATACCATAGGGATGGTTACTTTTTAGCCGTATTAGAAAAAGGAATAAACGTAGTAAATATTGTAAGGAATAAAACATTCAACATTATATTATTTACTTCATTTCTAACCTCTTTAATATCAATAATATTGTTCACTTCCTTCATTAAGCGAAAGTAAGCTAAGACGTTACGCCAGTAAATCCCAAGGCGTAACGTCCAATTCAAATCCCTGATATTATCATTAAAATAATTGCTATATAGTCCACGGCCAACACACCATTATCATCTGATTTTATCACCCCCATCTGTTTTGCATCTAAACCAGCTAATTTAAATGCATTTTCTATTTCCTGTGCGATAAAACCCACATGCTCTTCACCTGGATGTGATTTTAATTGGTACTTAACAATCATCTTCTTTAGAATTGATGACAGTTCGATTTCTCCCGAACTTAATGGCTTGATAGCATCCTTTAATGAAGCATCAGATGTAATTATAGGGTTAGCCTGTAAGTAAATTTCCTTGTATGGATTTGCACTTGTTCCCAACGTGACAGCGCCAGATGTTGTTGGGTATATATAACCATCCCCAACTGTTACTGAAAATCCGCCCGGTGAAATTATTGCTCCTGTAGTAATGGAGTTCGTCCAGATGGGTAGAGTCACAATAGAATATGTTGATGATGACAACGTGTATTGAACCCTATATAGTCTATACTGGTTCGCAACAGAAAAAACCTCTAACACAAAATATCCATTATTAAGGTTTTTCAACTCGTACCACTGAATAGCTGTATTAGGAACACCACTAAACGTTAACTGAGGCTCAATTTCAGCATACCATGCAAATTTTCTTATATTAAAAAGGACCATATACCTAAGCAGGTCATTAACACTCTGAAATATAGTCCTTTTCAATGGATCACTATATCTTCCATCAGAGTAACGTATTGGATTCTCAAGGTTCAACTGATTTGGCGGCGAGTAAGTAGATGTATATTTTGAAAAATCCTCACCCACATAAGAGAATTCTTTAAATATAAAAAGGTTTGGTAAAGCTCTGTCGCTAATATCTCCTAATACAATACTATACACATTACCACTACTATCTTGTGCAACACCTTCGTTTTCTGTCCTTTTTGAACTAACTCCTAACTTTGAGAAATAATCTATATATGCAGTGTTCTTAACCACTGTTGATGATATTACGTCACCAACCATGGAAATCTCCACAACACCAATGTCAGTGAAATTATTCAGTGGTTCATATGTCCATGATTCATCTTCATGGTACACCCCACCAAAGGATAAAAAAATTGTATTTCTACAACTAATAGAAACACCCTGCAATTTCCATGTTAATTTATAATAATCTGCAACATTGACACCTGATATCGTTGGAGTTACAAATCCTGTCATTGCCCTTGATAGTGGTATGGATGCATGAATTTCACCAGTTGACATCCTCCTTAAAACCAAAAGAGAATCGTCATTATATGCACCTATTTTTGGCTGCGCACTAAACCCACAAAAATAATCATTCCTTACTGCGAATATTGTTGTAAAGTTCGAAACAATAGTATTCTGATAATTTGAAATAAATGTGCCAGCAGTGGGCAATTCTGGAATTTCATAATATGACAGAATGCCATTATTACCACGCACTTTATCATAAATTTTCAATTGTGGAAGACTTCCTTCAACTGATATTGACTGTGTTCCCCCGTCATGGATATAGAACCATGTAATTTGCGCACCACTTTTATCATATACAGAAACTGCTCTTTTAGTTGGGGCATCTAAATCAGACACATGGTTAATAAAAACATAGTCATCATCAGATATATCAAAACCTTGAGGCATAAGATATGTTCCACCAATTTCTGCCAATGCCTCATCATATCCATCAAAAAATGTAGACAACTTGAATTCACATTTTTTGACAATGCGAGCATTGCTGACCGTAGAGTCTAGTTTCTGGTAAACATTCCCATCGCGATATCCCACCTCCTTCGAACCATTTGGCATTGAGATTTCATTTCTTAATGATGCGTCGCCAACCCCAACCCACGCGCCCACACCAACCCCGCCTGTTGACTGAGGCGTAGATCCCGCTGGTACATTTTTTGGGAACGAACCATCCCAACGATAATATTCTCCATCTCCGTCAGGAAGTGACCACCTTAGAGCCTGATTTGGCAGGGTAATTGAAGCACCAGATTGAAATGAGTCAATAAGGATCCAGCCCATCTGCCCAAGAGACTGCTTGTATTTATTCTCCATACCGTACCAGGTCAGTCGAGGTACGCCGAATCTGTCATTCCAGGATTCTTTTTCTCTATCATTAGATAGGTGATCGAAGTTTTGTGCATTATCGTACAAATCTTTTGCAGCAGCAGACCCCAGCGGATTGCGGGTGTTGTAAGTCGTCATATGGGCCTCATAAACGAAAACCCACCGAAGTGGGTTTGTTAAGATGTTTTTGTGATTAAGCTACATTGCCGGGGTAGGAGGCATTGTCGTATTGATAGAAGGAGTCGCGGTATTCTTTTGCTGTAACCTGACATGTTCCGTCAGACTGCGGTGATATCTCTGAGATTAGTGCGCTGTAACCAACACGCGAAGATTCGCAGAATATAAGACGTGGAGGTTCTATCGATTGATCATTCAGTATGATGCCAATGAACTCATCCTGTTCAGATACCGATAATTCATAATCACTAATCTTAGTAACTGGAAGCAAACCAGACGCTGAGCCATCCTGATAACGAATTAACGCGCGCGGATTGCTGAATGTCCAGTCGAGTGGTTCTGATACGGTGATAGTTGTTTTACCACCGTCAGTTCTCATATCTTCAATCAGCGTGCTGATTGTTTTGCTACCTGGAATATCATCAGTAAAAATAATTCTGTCGCCTACGTTATAGCAAAGCGCATCCATTTCAGTGGTCGTGGTATGAGTTAAACGCTGCTGCCTGTACTTCATCAGACGTCGCATGCCTATCTGATAAGCTCTGTCCTGATCAAGCACGCCATCAAGCGTATAATCTTCAACTTTAACTGGCGTAGGATTACCCGATGTTCTGCATTGAACAGTCTCTTCAGCCCACGTAGTACCATTAATGTAAGTGACATCCACGCCATCATAATCATCGGCAGATGGTGCAACGAAAGCCGTTTGAAGCGCTTCTGTCATTTCCTGAGGACTAATGATTCCCGTCCACGTTTTTATCCCCTCCCTTCCAACAGAAGCCATGCCGTCAGACAGCAGGAAATAGCTTTTACCTGCGTTAGTGACTTTCTGTAGCATTTCAAGAGCGGAAACTGAGTCTGTTGTTGCGTAATCGAAAAACTCGCTATCAGGCGTCCAGTAAGACGATTCCAGCATATCAATCGCTTCATGATCCATCGCAAGCCCCAACTCATTTCCAATGTGGTACAGCGCACCTGAAATGCTCCTGGAAATACCGGTATCATAAATGCGTGTGGCGACTACGTTGACACGGCGGTCGGACTGAGCGGCAAGCTTTCCACCAGTTTCGACTGATACAGCCATAGTGGTTACACCAGTGTATGATGATGGTCTTGAAAGCAATCTCCCCCTCAATGACTGCCAGTACATGTTATCCCTGCTGTTATCCTGGCCTTGTTCGTTCGTTCTCCTGCATCTAACCTCCACCAAACCGGCCGATGCCAGCGTGATACGTTCGGTAAAACCTAACCCATTAATATTTTGCTGATTGTAAGACCCTGTTTTGCTTGTCCAGCCTGAACCAGAACCGTAAACACGGTACTGAATTTCCCACTGAACAATCCTGTTCTGCTTCTTGCCTTTCTTGTTATATCCGCAAATGCCGTTAGGGAAGAAGAAGTTGACCTCAAACATATCAACGACTTCATTATCCGGACATGTAAGAAACGGCCCCATCCATTTATTGTTCTGATTTAAACCGTTTGCTTCGAAATCAAGTACTGTACGTGGTGTGAAACCAGGCCATGTCGGGTCAACGGCTCCATCAACAATCCGTTGCAACGTAACTGTGCTGGCGTCTATATCCAGAATTTTATATTCGCTGCCTGAGTGCGATACTGATAAACGAATGTATCCTTCAGGAATTCCCGTAAATGCGGTGCCGGTAGCGCTGTCATACGCCAAAGTGATTGACGCCGTAATAACGTCTTCACCAACAGGCTCTGAATGAGGGATGTAATCAGCAATGAAAAGCTGGTAATCGATACTGTTGTACCAGAGAGTAACTGGCATGCCGATGTATGGAGCAATCTCTTCCAGTGTGTCACTGGTGATTCTGCTGTATGCGCCATCGTTGGTGACAACATAAGAATCTGGAACAATCAATTCAACAATTGCACCTTCTGTCCATGAGTCAGGAAGGTCGTTTGTTGCAGTGTTCCCATCGTCAGTACTAAGCCCGTTAAAGGTGATATCTGCACCAGATACCGTTAATGATTCAGCTACAACATCCTGGGTATCAGGTGCAGTCTGCGCCATATCAAGGCCAGAACCGGACGCAGTTCCCCCTACCTCAGTTGAGTTGAACCAGTTTTCTGTTCTTCTGTCACCGCTAACATTCTGTCCAGGCTGATAAACAGTATAAGAAAAGCCATCACCAAGAGAGGCGCTTGGCGTTGAGCCAACGCGAATGTCTCCATCACCGAATGAAAAGCGCCCCCTACCCAGCACAACGAACATTTCAACCGTCATTACAGTTGGATCATCAGCTGAGAATCTTGTTACTGGTTGTACCGCATAGTCTGGATAAATTCGGCTTCGACCAAATAACTCTCGTATCGGGTCACCTAATTTTGCGTTGTTCGCTTTAGCAGGATTTACATCAAGTGGGTTTCCTGTTCCCGATGAGTAACCACCAAGATCACCAACGCCTGGAGCAAAGAATAAAGCATAAGCTACAGACGCAACTGAAACGGCAACAGCAATCCAGGCCAGAGCTACAGCTCCATAAGGAACAGGATAAATTCTGACGTCACTATCAGGACTGATTGCATACTCAAACCATGCCTGTGGGGGAATATTTTTCCCATCTACGTCAATTGTGATTGGCTGTTTTATATCAGGCTTATAGCCCTCTACTTTTTTCGACAGCCATTGATGTAAGGTTAAAGCGCCATGTTCATGCCTTTCCAGCGGTTCGCCGGGGATACGGGAGGGGTAGATTCGGATAGTCACTTCCAGAACTCCACTTTAACAAAGCGTCGCTTGAAACGAGAAACAGGAAGAAATGTCACATTCATTCCCGGATTACATTCAGCTACGTGAAGTTGACCATTTATCTCAACAACGACACCAACGTGGGTAACGGTTGATCCGGAATAACACGCAGCGCCTGCACCGACGCAAGGCTCACACTTCTCAAGCGACCGCATCAGCTTTACTGCTTCTCTGTTAAGCCCACCATCATCTTTCGTCACCCCGGAAAAATCAGGCCAGAGAGGTAAATCGAGGTCCTTACGTACCTCATTGACGATGCCGAAACAGTCAAGTTCAGGATAAACGCGTCCGCCCTTCTGCCAGACGACAGAAAGGTATTTGTCAGGGTTGAACATTGTTGCTCCTTAACTCATGTAGCGGAGGCCAGGATAATACGGAAGGGTATAACGATGACGGGGCCACGCAGTATCAAGAACGTTCATATAGCCCGCCGTTATCTGCGCTTGCGTAGATGTCCACGAACCACTTTTTACAGCCAGAGTGTAGGGAACTGAAGCGGGTGCGCTAAGGTCGGTAGATACGTAGTTACGATAGGTTAAAGATGCCTCTGCCAGGTTATCCAGCGCATTATGAATCGCAGTAGAAGTAACTCCATCAATGTTGTCGATGGCAAACTGTAAATCCTGTGTGCCATCACTATTTCTGTCAGGAAGAGCAATATCGATAGCTGCTGCCTGAAATGTAACTTCATCGCCATTTTCAGTGATTGCAGTGATATCGTCGAAGCCTTTGCACAGGTAATAAACTTCAGTTCCAATGTTTATTTGCAGGGTTTCGATAATCACCTCTTGACCCGAAGAGGCGTATAGACGATTGAGAATAGTCATGGTCTTGGCCACTCCCTGTTAAGCGCAATATCAATGATGCTGCTGTTGATAATGTAATCAGGGAACTCTCCCCAGCCAGGAGCAAGAATCGGTCTCTCCCATAGCTCAAGCGTGGCGGTGAATCGCCAGTAATTTCCTCCCTCAATAGTTGGCCCTTCGTAGATGTCTACAAACCGGCAAACGTACATATCTATAATGCCAAGGGGTGATCGAAGAGGCATGTTGAACCAGTCGGCACCATCTTTGATAGTGTCTCTGTACCATGCCTCAAACAATTGAGCCTCCGGATCTGTAAACAACCATGCCACTGATGCCTGAGTTGGCGTTGATGTGTACAGACGGCGCTGCCTTGCCCTGCCAGATGTAAGCTCTGTTCTCAGCAATGGGCTAACAGGCTTTAACCCGAATCCTTCCTGCAATGGAACAGGCAGGTAATCATTCGGATAGTTAATGCTGGTAGTTTTAGCCATTAACCCGTTCTCCTGTTAGTGTTCCAGCGCATCATCGCTTTTGAAATGCTACCTTTTCCGCTCGCAAGGTCACTGGCCGCCTGTTGATAACCAAGCTTTGCCCCTTCTGTAGTTGCTTTTTTCATCATGGCAATTTGAGTGTCGGAAGGATCACCGTTCACATTCATGTTTATAACTGGTGAGAAACTGGCCCCCTGAGTAGACTGCTGGTTTACCCTGTCGAGTGTTTCGTCAAGCTTGGCAGAGGTTTGAGAAGTTACGACTCGCTCCCCTTTCTGAAGAAGCCAGGTCCCGGTTTCTGGAACGCTGTCGATACCATCGTGCGCCATGCCTGCAAGGGCCGAAGTACCAACGGCTGCTACAAGAGGTGCAGTTACCGCCGCCGCTGTTGCCATCGCAGCAGGCGCAAGCGCTGGACCAACGATAGGAATTGCCGCTGTAGATGCATAAGCGGCGATCTGAGCCTGTAAAGATGAAGCCTGTGCGTTTGCCAGCATTGATGCCGCTGCGCTTGCCTGAGTGGATTTACCTACCAGCAATTGCACAGCCTGATATACCAGCCACTGCGCCGCCATATCAGAAAGGGTTTTAATGATTGTTTCACCAAGGCCAGAGAAAATATTACTGAAGAAATCACCTAAATCCTCTGCACCATGCACAAGATCATTCAGGTTGTCAGAGATGGATTCCGTTGCGCCATTAAGAATGGAGGTCATCGCATCGGCGGCGGTCTGGTAGTAATCAGCGGAGTTATCAGCGTAATCATTCAACGCATCCATAATCCCGCTTTGCCAGTCACCCATCTGTGCGTCGGACTTTTTGTAATAGTCCTGCTGAATATCGAGACGCTCATCAAGTGCCTGCTGTAACGCTGCCGTCTCCTGGTCATAAAGCGATTTACTGATATCGCCGCTTTGGTATTGCTTCTGAAGGTCTGCCTGTCTGTCGAGAAAACTACGCTGAATATCCAGCAATTCCTTCATGCGCTGGCGAGTCTTATCGCCCATGCCTGCGCCAATAAAATCAGAATCATTTGCTGCCTGGTCATTCTGATTTTGCTTGCGCAAATTAGCGGTAAATTCGACAAGCTTCAGGTTTTCTTCGTTGGCTTTTTTCAGAGAGTTGAGACGGTCTATTTCCGTAGCAAGCTGCTCAAGACGCTCTTTCTGAGCTGCATTAATCCCTGTTAATTTTCCGGAAGTGAAATCAAAACGCAGCTTCTCAAGCTCGGTGACCTGCTGATTCTTTTTGCCAGTTGTGTCAATTAACGCAATCTGGCGCTGATAACTCATTTCCAGAGACTTAAATGCTGATTCCAGCTTCTTGGCCCCGGCATCAGGCGACGCTTTACCGTTTGTTTCTCCTGAGCCTAAGGAATAATTTTTGCTGGTTGATGATGGCCCACCTATGGTGGCAGGACTGAGAGGAAGATTATTGCCGGCTTTCATGATGGAAAGTCGGCGTTCGAGCTGTGCTATTTCAGCTTTCTTCCCGTCAACGTCCATACCAATTCTGTTAAAACTGGCAAGGAAGCCCTGGTCTTCTACATCTGCTTTGAGGTTGTTGAGACGACGCTCTATATCAGTTACAGATGCATTCTCACCAACGGCCTTACCGCCTTTGTACAGGTCAATCAACTTACCTGCTTCAGCGCCAACTTTCACAAGCCAGGTAGCCAGGTCAACAACGCCGCCAACCAGGTCTGTTAGTCCCTGAATCACCTGCGGGTCTTTGAAAACATCGCCCATGTCAGTGATCGCATTCTGTAATCCTGACAGGTCAACATTTGCAAGGCCGGTAGCAATCTCAATTTTTACGCCGTTAACCTGCGTCTCCATGTCTTCAAACAGGGAGTTTACTTTCACCAGTTTTTCGATGTCTGCATCATCAGGAGCAACACCGAACTGCTTTGCCGCGTCCATGTACTGGCGAAGCTTTTCACCACCCTGATCAAGCAAGGGCAGGAGCTTTGACAGGTCATTACCAAGGCTTTCGAGAATGGTTGTTTTTTCGGCGTTTGTTTTTATCTTGCCAAGAGCATCACTGATAGCGAGAAGTTGCTTGTCAGGCGATTCCCCGGCTAGTTTTTTTGCGGATAATCCAAGCGCATCAAGTGCACCGACAGCTTCCCCAGATTTATTTAAGACCGCATCACCAATCTTATCGCCAATATCCTTAAAGATATCGGCCATCTGGTCACCAGATACACCTGCTTTTTCTGCGGCATATTGCCAGGCCAGCAGGGACTGAGTAGACATATTGAGCGACTTCGCCCAACGGTCTGTTTCAGTAATCTGTTTGGAAGTGGTTTTCAGCAGGTTATAACCAGCAACACCTACACCAATTGCTGCAGCGCTTGCTGCTGTCGCAAAAGCGGTAAACGCGGTCGCCGCAGCCTTGGCGTCGGATTGTACCTGTTTACGCCATTTTTGAGATGCTCGCTCAGACTGGCTAAGGCCAGAGACAAAACCACCAACCTTAGCCACCAGGTCAATAGTCAACGTGCCGAGGGATTTACCAGCCATGCTATGTCCACTCCTGCATAGCCTGTTCCAGTGAAATGGAAGGCTCGTTAATGTGTGGTGTGAAGTCTGTTACTTTGAAGGAGGGTGAATCTTTTCCACGGTTGACGTTTGCCAGCACAGAAGAAATTAGGCCAGCGGCCCATTCGGTACGCATCATTCCGTTAAGGCTTCCGTACTTTTGACGGTAAAGAACCCAGTCGCGATACTCTGTAACGCTAACGCGTTCTTTTGCTTCAGCAATGGTGCGTCCGCCGATCCCGTTGAGAACTAATTCACACCAGAATTCGTCGTCTGCGCTGAGTTCGCCTTTCCCAGGTCGTTAACCTGCTGAATAGCGACAAGCAGAGCAACCGTAAGAGCACCATCGAGTGCGCCGCGCTCAGGATCTGCTTCACCAGTGATATCGGCAACAGTGAAAACTGGAGCGCCATTTTCATCACAGATGGATGCAGCGATACGCCCTGCTACACCATCAATTTTCCCCACCGCTGAAAGAACATTTGATACCGCGTCGTGATACCCCATTGGTCGGATATAAACGGTAGCGGTGATCTCCTTATCGCCCTGCTTCCAGGTGATTTCCTTCTCAACAGGACGACCAGTGAACGACCCTGCCTGTTTTAACGAATCCAGATTCAGTTTCATTTCTTTCCTCTCAATTTGCGGGGTTTCCCCCGCTTATTAATGCCTGGTTATTAGCTCGTTGGCAGGGCCTTTGGAACCCAAACACCCTGCCCTGAACGCTGAATAGTTGCGGAAGTTTGCACGACCGTATTCGCCTGGAAGTCGAACGGGAAATCTGAAACATAGCCCTGGAACACATACCAGGTACGTGTATCCGGCAGAGAAAGACCATCAACTGCATCAGGATCACCAGACGTCGCTACCGTTGGTTCATCCGTTCCGTCAGCCCAGCCAATAGCGAAGGTCAGGTTTGTCTGGTCACTGGATTCAGCAAGGTTGCTCAACATGACATGGCTGGCGTTTGCCGGGTCTGCGTTAAGAGCTACAGTAGCCTGACCGGGAGTGCGCAGACCTTTTTTATAGGAACGAGTATTGGTTTCACTCAGACAGGTATCTTCAATCTGATCTGCCGGACTACTACCTGGTGAGAACGAAGTAATACATTCAACTTCACTGACCACACCGTTATTCAGAACGTACATCTGAGTGCCTTGAGTCACTACTGACATAATTATCTCCGGGTATAAAAAAACCGGCTCAAGGCCGGTTGTGGAAGGTTTGTTATCGGTTGACTATCCAGTCAACGTCGAAAGAGTATCTATACCTGAGTGTCTCAGGGTCTCGCGTCTGATTACCCCAGCGAACAATGTTGGCTTTTACCTCAATCGCATTACGCATGGCTTGAGCGACAGCAATCGCTTCATCAGGGGTATCGGCATAGATATCAACCTGAAGCGAATACATGTCCGCATCAGGTCGTTGGTTGAGAAAATTTTCAGGAGAACCGCTGACGTTCTGCCAGACGGCGTATGGATAAACAACGCTATCGTCCTGAATACCGAAAGGGTAAATTCTTACCGGATTGCTTCCGAGTAAAGCAGTGACTTCAGAACTCGATGCGCAAACAGAGAAAATAGGAGCAATCATGCCGTCTCTCCTTTCTTCTGTGCTCGTTTGATGGCTCGGTCAATCCCCGCTTCGTAGTTAACAGAGAATGTGTTGAAAACCTCTATCAACCTTGAATTTGCAGCAGCACGAACCAGCGGTTTTGCTGCCATCTTTTCAGTGCCAAACTCAAGAAGACGCCAGTGTGGAGTGGGTGCATCTTTCGCAGTGCTTGGATGCTTTTTTAGTACGGCACCCTGAAGAATACCTATCCTGAAGGCCAGATCGCCTGTTTGTTTAAACATACGACCATTCCAGCGAAGCGCGGCGTTATCAGCAATGCTACGGGCGGTTTTAGGGTCGTCGAGTCGCTCTGCGTTTCTCTTTATCTGAGTTACGATCACGTTTCCCGCTTTCCTCAGTGCCGAGCGCCCTGTTTTGCGCTTAGTTTCCGTGGTAATGGCTTCTAACTTACCAAGCAGTGAATCTACACCTTCAAGCTTAAACTCAATGCTATCAGCCATCCTTTACCCCCTCTGAGCACGGAAGCGTGAGATATTCGAGCCCACTATCAGGGTCAGGAAGAATCCCCTCAATGCTGTAGATTTTTCCACGGAAAAGAATACGGTCTTTCTCCTGGATATCTTCCCGGTATCGAATCGTGATTCTGGCTGTTACTTTTACGTTTGATGCCTGGGCTGTAATGAAATCCCTGACAGAAGAGGCAACCACGCTACCCCACACCTCTGCAAGCTCATTCCAGGTGTATTCCATTGCACCAGTAGTAGGTGACTGGACAGCCGTTCTCCTCTGGATGGTGATGCGGTGGCGCAGTTTTGCAAATTCCACAATTACCTCGGCTTTCCATCAAGATAGGTTTGCGGTGGCAAATCATCATCAATTTCATCAACGAGCGTTTTTGCAATCAGAGATACAAGCGTTTCATCAGCCTGAGCCAGGCGATTTATCGCTTCTGCCTGTTTGAGTTGAGACGCCGCCAGTGCCTTCAGCGCTACCGTTAATTCGTTTACCTGCTGCTCGTTCATAGGCAATCCTCGTCCACTTTTTTATCCACTCGCGCCGTTTGGCGCATCCTGCGCATGCCATATTTGCCCCTTAAATAATTGTCGGCTTACGGAGGTCGTAAATCAGCATTGAAACAGAAAATGGAAGTTCGCCCTGTTTCAGCTTCTCTTCCTCTTCGCCGCCACGATTACGGTCAAGATAGCCAAGCAGAACCAACAGGGCTGTCTGAACGCGAGTGAGCGGCTCACCATCGATAAGATTTCCAGTGTCATCAACGATCAGCGACCTGCTACCCTGGATGTAAGAAAGGATTGCTGCACTTCCACCCTGAATTTTTAATGTCAGGTCTGAATCACCGTAATCATCATCGATACGGAGATGCATTTTCGCCTCTTCGAGCGTCACCAGTTCAATCATGGCTTATCCCTCAGGTCGCGACCTTTCTTCACAGCAAGTGTCCACCCCTTAGAGCCTGTTTCACCTGGTTTGTCAGTAGTAGGTTCGTTGCAGTGCCACATAGACCCGCCCCAGGTGACTGTGTCACCAGGCTGATACTCGGTACCGGTTTTAAACACATCACGATAAATAGTTACCGGGACGTCAAAGGACTTAACCTCAACTGCTCCACTTGCCCTTTCGAGTGAGATTGAGAAGGTTCGCTGGTTATCCTGTTTGATATCGACGTTCGACACGCCATCAACGATGCATTCCCAGCCTCGCATACCGTGCGTCTTTTCATGAGATCGCCAAAGACCGCCGTTATGTGTTGCGTAAGTTCCGCGAGGGTAACTTTTCTTCTCGTCAATGAATGGTTCAAGCTCGATTGATAAAGCGTCCTTACCATCGCTGCCGGACTCAGGAACTGGAATATTCGCGGCCACATCTTCAGCCAGTTTTTCAACATCTACCGGCTCTGGAAGTGATGCTAATACAACCTCTTCAACCAGGGGACGAAGGTCTTCTGCACTGACGCTTTTACCATCCTTAGGCTTGGGAAGTGATTCTATAGCCTGCTTCACCGCACTTTCTGCCGCGTCGGCGATGCTCTGGCTAAAGTCGGGTAGTTCTGGTGCTTTCGGTAATTCAATGGCACTCACCGCTTCTGAAACCATTTTGGACACATCAGGAATTTCTACTGGCTGGAATTCAGGAATTGACAGACGAATCTCATCCATTTGTTTCTGTAGTCCAGCCTCAATTTCAACAAGCGCTTTTTTAAAGTCATCAGCCAATTTATTAATGGCTGAACCAAACTCTTCACCCAGCGCCTTTATCAGGGATAAATCACGTTCGTTCATTTTGTTATTAATCCTCTGAGCATTGATTTCGCCGCGAAAAGTTCTGTCTCGGTTAATGCCTTTCCACTTTCTTCTACTGGATCTGGTGACTGTTCCGACTGCTGCTGTCCTTTCCCGAACGGGTCTTCAGATGCATCTCGTCGAGCTAATGCTGCAAGGCTATAATTCTGCTGCTGCAGGAATAGCGAATCACCGCCCTCAACCGGAGGAAGGTTTTCGCTTTTTCGCGCTTCGTTTGGTGTAAGAATGGTGTTTTTAACTCCATCACCCAGCGCTTTCATTCTGCGTTCGCTGTCCATGCGTAGAAGCGCACCAATATCAAGCTCTACTCGCTTTTTAGAATCCAGTTCGAAAGCTTCTTTCAGAAGCGACTCGATAGACTCAATCAGTACCTGCAAGCACTGTGAATAATATTGTTGTTCAAGAGCTTCAACGTTATCAGAGCTTGGGATTTCGCCCACGCCAGCCTTATATGCCGGGACGTGAAAAGCAGAACAAACCATTTCTGCAGAGAGTTTCTGCTGTTCAACGGTCTGCGCATCGACTGCAGACATTGTGATCGCTTTGTATTCTGCACCACCTGACAACAGTCCAGTCTTTCCTGCATTTTCACCTGTATAACCGGCATCCCAGGCTTCTTTTATTTCTTTAGCTTTTGCCGCATCAACTGAGCCTGGAATAGTAATGACACCGCTTGGTTTACCTCCATTCTTAAAGAAGAAAGCAGAGCTTTCCTGAATGTGTTTTCCCTGCATTGCTGCGAGCCCACAGGCATAGATGGGGGAAATACCAATCAGAGGGTGAAAGAGGCAGTTGAAGCGATCGTGAATGATTTCTCGCGCTGGTACGGTTACCTGTGTCGGTAACCCACTAATCTGGTCAGGACTAATTTGGTAAAAGACAGAACCATCATCAGCTACCAGAGGCGTGACTTTATCAGGATCTAGAATGCGAAGTTCTGTGATTTTCCCGGCGTTATTTTTTACCTTCATCACATAGGTGTTACCGCGAGAAAGCTTTGAGTTCATCCACGTTTCAAAAAACTGAATTGTGTTCTGAAACTGGTTTGGCTTGCTGATTATTGTCTCGAAATTGGCATCTGAGATTTCTTTCCAGATACCGTTAGAGTCTTTGGCCTGAATGGCTGGAGACATCTTTGAAATGTCACTGGCAATCAGGGTAATACAGGAAAACACTGCGTAGTAAGAAAGTACGGTTTCATTCCTGATTTCCATGTTTCTTTGCCATGCACCTGCGAAAGGTTCTCTGACAAAGGAAAATATCGGAGTCCAGCCGCGAGATGATGGTTGCTGTAGTGCTTTCTCTTTCCGTCTAAAAGGATTCCACATCAGCCATTCTCCGCGTTTTCTTTTTTACTTTTACGCCCACCTGCTTTTTTGCCGGTTACGTATTCCGCCTTTTTCAGCAGAACCAGCACCTTTGCGCACTGGTCATTCACAATTTTCTCATCACCTGGCAATGAGTCATGTGTACGCTGAAGGTATCTGATTTTTGCCATTTGAAATGGCGGGGTTTCCCCATAAGCGCTAACTTAAGGGTTGAACCATCTGAAGAATGCGACGCCTCGGTGC
>OAWT01000079.1_pt1 | contig 97969 bp, 79 predicted proteins | sample 1477031 | NCBI WGS metagenome assembly OAWT01 (sample SAMEA2580263, study PRJEB22360) | human gut metagenome | biome: human gut; feature: human-associated habitat; material: faeces | place: Denmark | collected 2008/2010
CGAAGGAACGCTTTTATTTTATACAAAACAAATTTATCTGGAATTATTTTTACACTATCGGGGATTATAATAAATACTTAAATACTATCAGGAGGCTTATAGGAAGATGCAATAGATACTTTAGGAGATGATTATATTTTAATCCCTCAGGATTTCGGTATGATCCCTTTTCGTGTCTTCGGTCACGGACTTTATACAAAGAAAAAACTCCTACAATACCTTGATATTGTAGGAGTTGTCTTTTCTTTGTCTGGTTTTGTCCAGCTTTTTGGTGATCCGCCTGGGGTTCGAACCCAGGACCCCATCCTTAAAAGGGATGTGCTCTACCTGCTGAGCTAGCGAATCATCCTATGCGTTACTTCTGTAATGCGGGTGCAAAGGTAGGGCTTTTTTTTATATATGCAATAGTTAATGCAAGTTTTTTATTCTTTTGGGGGTGTTTTTTTCTTTTGAACCTTTGATAACTCATGCTTCTCTACGAGAGACTGGTCTTCCTCCATAAGTATAAAACGTTTGTAATAAGAAAGAAAGAGGGTTGTCAGGGGGAGAGCGATGATTAAGCCGATAAAACCTAATAAAGTTCCCCAAATGGATAAAGAAAGAAGGATGATGGCAGGATTCAGACCCATTGCCTTTCCCATAATACGGGGAGTGAGATACAAGTCTTGTATACACTGCACGACGCAAAGGACAAGAATTCCCGATCCGAAGATCAGCCAAAAGTTTTCCCCGGTCTCCGCAGCTTTGAGGAGACTCAGCAAGATCATCGGGATAATGCCGATCGTTTGCATATAAGGAATGAGGTTGAGGAAACCGATGAATAGCCCCAGGATAACAGCTAGCGGGAAGCCGACGATCTTAAATCCGATGGCGAAGAGGATACCGACGCATAAAGCAATCAACGACTGTCCGCGGAAATAGCGGTTCATGCTGTATTCGACATCGTCGGCCAGCCCTTGGACAAAAGGACGGTAACGTTCGGGGATCAGGCGGATCCAGCCGTTGACAATCCGTTCGTAATCCAGCAGGATAAAGATGAAGTAGAGGAAGATTACAAACACGATCGTGATACTGAACAGGATGGAGAAAGTATTGGTCAGCACTATCCACATTTTGGGAGCGATCTGTTTGACCGCCTTTTCTATGTTCTCTTTGCTCAGGAGCTGTGCCAACTGGTCCGGATCGATATTTTTTTCCAGGTATTCCGCCCATGACTGCGGTATCATCGGGATATGCCCGTAGCCCCTGTTATGTTCCTGCATCAGTTCCAAAGTCCGGTTGACCTCTTGGGTAACAGAAGGGACGATTACGACGCCCACCAACGAAATCACCAGAAGGGTGGACACGAGAACGGCCAGGATAGACAGCAAACGGCTTTTTAGTTTGACTTTATACTGGAAGAACTTGACGAACGGTTGCATCATATAAGCCAGCAGCCAGGCAATCAGGAAAGGTAACAAAGCATTTCGCAGGACGGCGATCAGATAGATGACGCCGCTGATAACAGCCAGGCCGAACAGAATACGTGCCACCCTGTCGAATGTGAACGGTTTATCAAACAATGGGTTCATATTAAATTCTTATCTTTGTGGACAAAGATAAAATAAAGTTGAATAGAAAGGATGATACGAAACAAAATAGTACCGCTTTGCCTGCTGATTTGCTTCCATTTGCTTGCCGGTGCACAGACTCCCGCTCCTGTTAAACGGTTATTGCAGGCCCCTTATATGCGGGGAGCCTCTTTTTCTCTGGTTGTAAAAGATGTGCAGGATGGAAGAACAGTCTACAGTTATGATACGGAACGGCTGCAATCGCCCGCTTCGGTATTGAAAACGGTTGCCACGGCGACAGCACTCGAGCTTTTGGGAGAAGACTACCGTTATCCGACCATGCTGGAATATGACGGAATACTGGAAAATGGTACGTTGAAGGGGAACCTCTATATAAAAGGCAGTGGCGATCCCTCCCTGGGCTCTTCGCATTTCGCACCAGGACAGAACAAGTTCCTGACCACCTGGATAGCCGCTTTGCAGAAGGCCGGCATCAGGCATATAACAGGATCGGTCATATCGGACGAAAGCATCTTCGATACCGAAGGCGCTTCTATCAAATGGCTCCGGGAAGATATGGGAAACTATTATGCCCCCGGAAGTTACGGTCTTTCCATCTTCGATAACATGTATAAGTTATCGTTGCAAACAGGGCTTGCCGGGACGCGACCTACCTTGAAGGGGACGGAACCGGATATTCCCTTTATCCGATTTAAGAACTACCTGGAAACTGCTCCGGTTGCTTCGGACAGTGCCTATATTATTGGTGCTCCGCTCGAGGACGTGCGCTACCTGTATGGTGTCCTGCCGGCAAACCGGGAGACGTATGTCTTGAAAGGAGATATCCCCGATCCTGCTTTGTACCTGGCACACTATCTGACGGATCAGCTTCAGCGGAAGGGCATACGGGTGGACGGGGCTCCTTCCTGCCACCATATCGAGACGGAGGAAAACCGATGGAAGAAGGGAGAACGGAAAGAGATTGTCACGACCTATTCGCCCACCCTGCGGGAGATCGCAAGCGTGTGCAACCATGTCAGCCATAACCTCTATGCGGATGCTTTGGTCAAAACGGTCGGATTGCAATATAAACCGCGCAGGAACGAAGTGATCTCTTCGTTCGGTCGCGGCGTGCGGGTAGTGAAAGATTATTGGGAGAAGAAAGGTCTGGATGTCTTCCCGCTCCGGATGAACGACGGTAGCGGCCTGGCTCCGGCAGATAAGGTGTCGGCCGGGTTTATGGGAGAACTGCTGGTCTATATGGCGACGGAGTCTGCCGTCTCGGATGCTTTCCTGTCTTCTTTACCGCAAGCCGGGATAGAAGGATCGGTGCGCAATTTCCTAAAAGGATCGAAGTTGCAGGGCAAAGCCCGCCTGAAAAGTGGAGGTATTACGGGTGTTAGAAGTTATGCCGGCTATATTACGAAAGATGGAAAGACGTATGCGGTAGCCGTTTTCTCGAATAACTATTCTTGTTCTATGAGTCGGATGACGGGGGCGTTGGAAAGGCTGCTGTTGCAACTTTTGTAACTGGCGATTGATAATTCCCCTATAGGGAAACTCTCGTTCCCTGCTAAGGAAACTCCCGTTTCCTGCCAGATGAAACTTTAAAAGGCTAATTATCAATTGAAATTAAGTGCCCGTTGCGCCAGAAACTCGACAAGCCTTGGTTTGTAGTTGTCGGAGATCGGGATATGCTCTTTGCCGAACACGATCCGGTTCCGTTCGATCACCTTGATCTTTTCCGGCTGTACGATAAAGGAACGGTGTACGCGGATAAAACGGCTTGTCGGCAGCATCTCTTCCAGCGATTTCATGCTCATCAGCGAAAGGATGGGATGCGGTTCGTCCTCGATAAAGATCTTGACATAGTCTTTCAGCCCTTCGATGTAGAGTATCTTGCGCAGTTCGATCTGTACCTGTTTATATTCAGTCTTGATGAAGATCGACTCGATCTCTGTTGCAGGTACTTGCATATGCTCGTACCATTGTAACGCCTTGTTGGCCGCCTTGAGGAAGTCCGGGTAACTGATCGGTTTCAGCAGATAGTCAAGAGCGTTCACTTTGTAGCTGTCGAGAGCATACTGTTCGAAAGCCGTCGTAAAGATGATGCGGGTGTCTGCCTCCAGTATCCGCGAGAATTCCATGCCGCTCAACTCAGGCATCTGGATATCGAGGAAAAGCAGCTCCACTGGCTGGGCGCTCAATACAGGCAATGCCTCGAGGGCACTGCTGAACTTACCCGCCAAGCGGAGGAACGGAGTCTTGTTTACATAACTTTCCAGCAGACTGATAGCCAGTGGCTCGTCATCGATGATTGCACACGTTAACGTCATAATTTCTTGCTTTTATGTACTTATAAATCCTTATGCCTGCAACTCTAACAGGCAGACATATTCGTCCCCCTTTTGCCCGTAAGTAAAAATATGATGAGACGGATACAATAATTCCAGCCGTCGGCTGAGGTTTTGAAGCCCTATACCGGAACCGCTCTTGTCCTGCCCGTTATCTTTCGGGAAGTGGCTGTTGCGGATGGAGCAGACGATCCGTGTTCCTTCCTGGTGAATCTTCAGGTCGATAAAAGAGGGTTTGTTGTGACTTACCCCATGCTTGAAAGCGTTCTCGATCAGGGAGATGAAGAGGAGAGGTGCCACTAGGGTTTCAGGCGTGGCAGCCGATATGTCGGTAGTCAGTTTCACATGTTCCGGCAGGCGGATACGCATCAGTTCCACATAGTTCCGGATAAAGTCGAGTTCCTTCTCCAACGGAACCATCGGCTGGCTGCTGTCGTAGAGCACGTAGCGGAGCAGGCGGCTCAGGTCGTGCACGGCCTCTTGCGCCCTCTCCGGGCTGAAAGCGATCAGACTGTAGATGTTATTCAACGTGTTGAAGAGAAAATGCGGGTTCAACTGGCTCTTTAGGTTCTGCAATTCCGCTTCGGCACGGCTTTTCTCCAACTCCCGGCGCGACGATTCCATCTGATACCAGCTTCCGGTCATCTTGATGGCGACGCTTAGCCCTGCCACCAGCATATACAGCATGGCGTTCACCATAAAAAAGCCGACTATCTCCTGCCATTCCCTTTCCGGTCTCGGATGTGCCCATTCGGGGTGCGGGAGCAGTTCGAACATCAGATGGACGGCTCCCATTGCAGCGGCGATCAGTACGACATTGCATAGCAAGAATTTCCAGGGATGCTTCGAGAACAGGAAATGGTCGATCAGCACAAAATAGTTGGCATAGAATACGAGCACGAACGACAACGGGACGATCATGGAGCGCATATAGCTCAGAACTGTCACCGTCTGCGACTCGCGTCCGGTGAAGAAGAATGGCAGCCCGAAGAGAATCGCCCAGGCTGCAATATGAATCAGTTTCCCCATCCCCTTAAAGGGGGGAGCCGGTAGTGTCTGCATTGTCTCTGTTGTTTCCATTTCTGCAAAGATAATGTTTTATTCATACCGTATGGCCTCTATCGGGTCGAGCTGTGCCGCCTTTTTGGCCGGATACCATCCGAAGAATACACCGGTGACGGTACATACGGCGAACGACAGGATGACGCTCCAAGGCTGGATGAAGATCGGAAAGTGGGCGACCCCGTTCACGACAAGGGCCGCGCCCACTCCAAAGACTACACCTATCAGACCACCTGTCACACTGATCAGGATGGACTCGATCAGGAACTGTGCCAGGATGTCTATGCCTTTTGCCCCGATACTCATGCGGAGGCCGATCTCACGTGTACGCTCGGTTACGCTGACGTACATGATGTTCATAATCCCTATACCGCCTACGAGCAGCGAAATACCCGCCACAGCCGCCAACAGCACGGTCATCATATCCGTAGTGCTTGTCAACATTGTGCTCAACTCCTGCTGGCTACGGATGGTAAAATCATCATCGTCGCTTTCCTTCAACTTATGGTTGCGGCGGAGTATTTCGGTAATCTCGTCGATGGCCTGGTCGGTGTATTCCTCTTTGAGAGCCGAACAGGTAATGCCTTGCAGATGGGTGATGGCCAGGACCTTTTTCTGAATAGTTGTGTATGGAGCTAAGATTAGGTCGTCCTGGTCCATTCCCATGCTGTTGTATCCTTTGCTTTCCAGCACGCCTACAATGCGGAAAGGTAATTTCTGAAAACGTATGACCTTGCCTACCGGGTTGCCGCCGTCAGGGAAGAGGTTGTCGACGACGGTTTTGCCGACCACGCATACTTTGGCAGCCGTTTGGATATCCTGTTCGGTGAACATGTCACCGTCTTCGACTTTGTAGCGTCGTATCTCCAGGTAGTCGGGACTGATGCCGTAGACTGTGGTCGGAGCGTTGTTGGCACCGTAGATCGCCTGTCCGCTACTGTTGACGGAAGGAGAGACGGCTGAGACAAAGCGTGTTTCATCCACAATGTTTTCGTAATCTTGCAGCTTCAGGGTTTCCATCGCGGAGGCGTCCTGCCGGACACCTCCCCGCACGTCGGCCCCCGGATGTATCATGATCATGTTGGAACCCATCTCGCTGATCTGTGCCTGGATGCTTCGCTTCGAGCCTTGTCCGATGGCAAGCATCGTGATTACGGAGGCTACGCCGATAATGATCCCCAGCATTGTGAGGAAGCCGCGCAACTTGTTGTTGGCGAGTGCCCGGACGGCTATTTTTATTAGGTTTGTTCCGTTCATTGTAAATAATGTGCGAATGTGAATAGTTATTAATCTTCATTCTTTGGCAACTGTGCCAATGCTTCCGCTGCGTTCAGGATATTCTTGTTGACTGTATCGGAGGTGACATGTCCGTCGCGCAACGTGATGTTGCGGCTGCTGTACTGGGCGATCTCCGGGTTGTGAGTCACGAATATGATGGTACGTCCCTCGGCATGCAGTTTTTGAAAAAGGACCAGTATCTCGAAGGAGGTACGGGTATCGAGATTTCCGGTCGCTTCATCAGCGAGGATGACGGCGGGATCATTTACCAGTGCCCGGGCGATGGCGACGCGTTGCATCTGTCCGCCGGACATCTGGTTGCTCTTATGCATCAGCCGGTCGCCCAGACCGACGGCAACCAGCGATTCGACAGCTTTCTTATGGCGGTCGGCTGCACTGTAGGATGGGTTGTACATCAAGGGTAGCTCCACGTTCTCGACTGCTGTCGTTTTAGGCAGCAGATTGTAATTCTGGAAGACGAATCCGATCTTGCGGTTGCGCAGGGTGGCACGAGCATTTTTGCCCATTGTGCGGACCGATGTGCCGTCGAGGTAATATTCCCCGCTCGTCGGTGTATCCAGGCAACCCAACGTGTTCAGCAGGGTGCTCTTGCCGGAGCCGGATGTCCCCATGATGGTGACAAATTCTCCTTCGTATATTGTGAAGGAGACGCCATGCAAGGCGTGGACTGTTTCGTCTCCGACCTTAAAGTCGCGCTTGATGTTATCTAATTTGATTATCTCTTTCATATTGTTGTACTCCTTGTTTGGGAGGGCAGGTTGGGAGCCTGCTCCTACTTGGCATTCTTTTTATTCTTGTTGCTTCCCGGAGGGCCTGGCATGAACGGGCTTCTTTCCGTTTCGGCTTCGGCGACTGGGGCTGCGAAGGAGGCTTCGAGATCGACAACCAACTCTTCGCCTTCGTTCAGGCCGTCGGTTATCTCGATCATGTTTCCGCTGGTGGAACCTACGGAAACGGCTTTCGGTTTCAACTCCTGTCCGTTCTTGATCCATACGAGACGTTTCCCGGCAGGGGCTTCTATGCCGGCTTCGGAGATGATGTATCCCTGTTGCGTCAACATTGGTGCATCTGGCACGAAGCGGAGCGACTTGGTCGGGACTGTCAGCACGTTATCGCGTTCCAGCGTGAAGATCGTTACGTTGGCTGTCAGGCGTGGCTTCAATTTCAGGTCGGGATTGTCGGCTGATATCACTACTTCATAAGTAACGACTGTTGAGGTCGAAGTGGAAGAAGAACTGCTGGTGCTTTCGCTGTCGCCGAGGCGGATTTGCATGACTGTGCCTTCGAATACGTCGTTCGGATAGGCGTCGACGGTGAAGGAGACGCGTTGCCCGTTTTCTACGTTGCCTATATCGGCTTCGTCTACGTCTGCAATCACTTGCATTTTGGTCAGGTCGGCCGCGATGGTGAATAGGGTCGGAGTTTCGAAACCGGCGGCCACGGTCTGTCCTTCTTCAACGGCACGGTTGATCACGACACCATCGATCGGGCTGGTGATAGTTGCATATTCGAGGTTACGGTTCACTTTGACCATTGCCGCCTGGTTCTGTTCGTAGGCGGCTTTTGCCTTCTCGTAGTTGTATGTGGACGTTTCATAGTCCGAGTCGCTGATCAGTTTCTTTTCGAAGAGGATCTTGTTGCGGGCATAATTCTTCTGCTGGTACTCGTATTCGCTTTTGCTGCTTGCCATCTGTGCCTCGGCGGATGCGAGTTCGGCTTTCAGGTTGACCTTGTCCATTTCGGCGATCAACTGCCCTGCTTTGACTACGTCGTTGTAGTCTGCATACAACTTGTCGATGATGCCGGATACCTGCGTACCGACTTCAACTTCCGTTACCGGCTCGACTGTTCCGGTTGCCGTTACCGTGTTCGAGATGGAACTGCGGCCCACTTTGGCGGTTTCGAGTCGGATGCCGCCTTTCGATGTTTTGCCTGTGAAGAACCAGATGCCTCCGGCTACGACCAGTACACCTACTATACCGATAATTAGTTTCTTCTTGTTCATATTTTTATCTGTTTTTATTTCTTTTTTGATAACGGTCCCTTTTGCAAGGTCCCTGCCGGAGTGAATCGAAGCAGGGACCGAAACAAAAAGAGAGTGAATATATTCATTAGTGTTTCACCCGAATCGTGTTTTAGAATAAATTGATCTCTTCTCCCTGGTAGAAGCGCAATAAGCCTGCGTTCAGTATGGCCGTATATTTGGCCTGGAGTGTTTCCTGCTGTGCGCTTAACAGATTATTTTTTTCTGTGAGCAACTCTACCGTATTTTTCATGCCGACGTTAAACTGTTCGCTGACGAGAGAGTAACTGGTTTCCGTACTCTTCAGCTTCTGTGAAGCTGCCACGTATTGCTGCTGTGCACTGTTGGCAGCCAACCAGAGGTTTTCGATAGTCTTGTAGAGTGTCTTCTGGTTGTCCAGCAGGTCCAGCTGGCTGGTCTGCTTTTGCAACTTAGCCTTGTTGATGGAACTTTTTGTCTGCCGCTTGTCGAAGATGGGGATGCTGAGAGTCAGTCCCAGCGAGTTGTTCCAGTTCCGCTTGACCTGTTCGCTGAAACTGAAGTCGCTGCCGTTGGCATTCGTGCTTCCGATGCCTGCGCTGAGGCTTAAGGTCGGGAGGTAGCCTGCACGTGCCATCTTGATGCTCAGGTCCGAGGTTTCTACGTTCAGCTTTCCTGCTTCTATTTCGGGACGGAGGCTGAGGGCGGTGTTGTAGACATCATCTTTTGAGGGGAGTGGAGTCAGGACGTTGCTGTCATCCAACTGTGGCAGGTAGAGATTCATCTCGATGTCTCCGTCGAGTTCCAATAGCTGCTTCAGTTGCAATTTGTAATCCTGCAAGGTCGCTTCGGAAGTCACTAACTGGTAGTTGTCGCTGCTGACTTGTGCTTCCAATTGGGCGAGGTCGCTCGAAGCAATGCTCCCGACGTTGAACAGTACCTGTCCCCGTTCGTATTGTTTCCGGCTTACTTCCAGTGTCGACCGGTTCACCTCGACGGCTTCGGCGGAATAGAGGATCTGCACATACAGTTGGGTGATATTCTCTTCGATCGAGTTTTCGCTTTCGTCCACGTTCAGCTCGGCGATGCGGTTGTTCAGCTTTTGCTGCTTGACGGTGTTCACCCGCTTGCTGCCGTTATACACGGTCCAGTTGGCATCGATGCCATAGCTACCGTTGTACGAAGTCTTGCTTTCGCTTGTCGTGATGTTATCGCCGCTGATGATGGTGCCGCTTGCACTGTTCGGGCGGTTAACGATTCGCTGGCTGATGTTTCCGCTCAGGGAGGGTAGGAAATCCGCCTTGGCTGTCTTTACGTCTTCTTGGGCACTTTCGGCACTGATACGGTTTCGCTGTATGGTGATGTTATGCTCCAGCGCATAATCGATGCAATCGCGAAGCGTCCATTGCTTGGGTGCGTTTCCCTCTGCTTTCATCCCGGCGGGCAGGAGGAGCAGGCAGGAGAGGAGTATGGAAGAAATCTGTTTCATGATGCTTTCGTTTTATAACCTGACAATCTTTTTACCTTTTTACGAAAGCAAAACTACAACGAGATGAAAACCTGCACAATCAGATTAGAAAAAGAGGTGTGTTTCCTCGACAAAGGAGGAATTTCTATCGATGAAAGGGGTGTCAATAAAAGACAATTCCGGCAATCCCTGCCAGGATGATCATCAGGATCGGATTGATCTTGAACTTCCAGGTGAGGATGAATGCGCTTCCGAAGATCAGGAAGCTTTTATAGTCGATGAAGTTCTCGCTGTTCATCAACAGCAGGGCGGCGGCAATCAAGCCGACTGTAGCCGGACGAAGGCCGTAGAACGCGGCTGCTACATATTTGTTGTTCCTGAATTTGGCAAAGGCGTATGAGATAGCCAGCACTAACAGGAAAGAGGGCAGGCAGACGGCAAATGTCGTCAGGCAGGAGCCTAAGATGGCCATCACGGGCGAATAGCCGGCGTTGTGGATGGCTGTATAACCGATATAAGTTGCACTGTTGATCCCGATCGGGCCGGGTGTCATCTGTGAGATTGCGACGATATCTGTAAATTCCTGTGATGAGATCCATCCGTAGCGGTCCACCACGTCTGCCTGTATCAAGGAGAGCATTGCATAGCCACCACCGAAACCGAATATTCCGATTTTCAGATATACATAAAATAATTGCAACCAGATCATATCAGTCTTTCTTTATTTTCAGTCCGTAAACAAGTCCTCCTATGATGGCAGCCAGAATAATCCACACAGGAGACAATCCTCCCTGCCAGATCAGCAATGCGGCAGCGATAGGGATAATCAACTCTTTGTAACTCATCTTGATCGAACGTGCCGTTGTCAGACAAGGTACGGCAATCAGGGCAACGACCGCCGGACGCAATCCTTTGAATGCTTTCTCTACCCATACGTTGTCTTGGATATGGGTGAAGAACAAGGCGATCGCCAATATAATAATAAAAGAGGGAAGGATGCTTCCCAAAGCGCAAACAACGCCACCCGGCACTTTTTTTAGCTTATATCCTACAAAAATAGAGATGTTCACGGCAAAAATGCCGGGCAAAGATTGGGCTACGGAGAAGAGGTCGATAAAATCTTCTTTCGAAAGCCATCCTTTATCTACCACTTCCCGCTGTATCAGGGGCAGCATTGCATACCCCCCCCCGATAGTGAAAGTCCCTATTTTGACGAATGTCAGAAAAAGTGTCCAGTACATAATCCTTTAGAATAAATCTGAATGATAGGAAGTATTATCGATAATAGGTTTACCGTCCCAGTTCTTTTTCGTACCGTTGGTCGTCGTTGATGAGGCGCAAGGCTTCCTGGAAGCTTTCGTTGTCGTCGTTGATGACTTGGAAGTATTCGGCCATATCATACAGGTCGCGTGCGATAAGCGCCTTGATCTGAAGCATGATAAGCGGTTTGGAACGGTTGTATTGCTCTTCGTTGAATTCGATCTTGTCATCTTTAGCCAGTGTGACCAACTCCTGCATCATGTCGTCCGTTACGTTGAAGTTCTGCTTGTATTGGGCGAACTTCGGATATTTCTTGTTCAGTTCGGCACGATGGCGGTCCAGATAATTCATGGCGATGCGGTTCACCAGGCCGGCGGCTACGACGCTACGATGATAGTCCGTGTAGCGGGACGTGTCGACCGGGATAAAGACATCCGGCATGATCCCTCCCCCGCCATACACGATGCGTTTCGTCTCCAACGTATTGTATTTCATCGAATCGGGGAAATGAATGCTGTCCTCGCTCATCAGCTCGCCCCGGTTGTAGCGGTCGATCAGGTCATGGTTGTATTGTTCCTGGTTACCGTTGACATACGGTTTCTGGATAGAACGGCCTGTAGGCGTATAATAGCGGGCAACCGTCAGGCGGATCATCGAGCCGTCAGGCATCGGGATTGGTTTTTGCACCAGCCCTTTTCCGAACGTACGGCGACCTACGACAACGCCACGGTCCCAATCCTGCACTGCGCCGGAAAGGATTTCACTGGCGGATGCGGATGTCTCATCTACCAGTACGACCAAACGTCCCTCTTCAAAACCACCACGAGCCGAAGACTTGGCTTCTTCGCGCGGTTGTTTGTTTCCTTCGGTGTAAACGATCAACTTGTCTTTACCTAAGAACTCGTCGGCCAGGTCGATCGCGATATTCAGATATCCCCCGCCATTCCCCTGCAAGTCAAGAATCAAGTTCTTCATTCCCTGTTTCTTCAGTTTCTCCAATGCTTCCCGGAATTCGTCGGCCGACGAGGCGGCAAAGCGGTTCAGTTTGATGTATCCGGTAGTCTTATCCGCCATGTAAGCGGCATCCAGACTGTATACCGGAATCTTTCCACGTGTGATCTTGAATTCGATCAGGTCGGGTACTCCGCCGCGCAGGACTTTTACCCGCACTTCCGTATTCTTCGGACCACGCAAGCGTTTCATCACATCCGTATTCTTCATCTTGACGCCGGCAATCAGCGTGTCGTCCACCATGATGATGCGGTCACCGGCCATCAGACCGACCTTTTCCGAAGGTCCGCCGGGAATTACCTGGATCACATATAAAGTATCTGTCAGCATATTGAACTGGATACCGATCCCGTCGAAATTCCCCTGCAACGGTTCCGTCATCTCTTTCGTCTCTTCCGGGTCCGTATAAGTAGAGTGAGGGTCCAGCTTTTCCAACATGCCGACGATGGCATCCTCCACCAGCTTCGTTTCACTTGTAGAGTCTACATATAGATTGGAGATGGCATACAGGGCCAACTGGAGCTTACGGGCATCTATGTTGTTGCCGCGCTGTGCCGACATCGAAGCGGCAAACACACTCAATATAAGGAGTGGAAGTAAAATTCGTTTCATTGTATTGTATTTTAATAAAGGTTTGTCCCTTTCGGCACAAACTGGGAAATATCTTTTCCGTAACGCAGCAACTCCCGCACGATGCTGGAGCTGATATGCGTATGTTCCGGTTCCGTAAAAAGAATAAATGTCTCGATCCCGCTCAGCTTGCGGTTCACGTCGGCTATGCTCTTTTCATATTCGAAATCGTTCACCGTACGAATGCCGCGCAGGATAAAGCCGGCATTCATCTGTTGGGCGAAGTCGACCGTCAGCGAGTCGTACGACATAACCCGTACGCGCGGCTCGTCCTTGTAGAGATTCCGGATTGCCTCCAGCCGTTTCTCCAGCGAGAAATGAGTACGTTTCGTGTCGTTGATACCGATCGAGATAATGATCTCGTCCACCAACTCGAGCCCACGGCTTACCAACGATTCGTGCCCGATCGTGAAAGGGTCGAACGTTCCGGGGAAAAGAGCGATACGTTTATTGTCAATTGACCACATCTTCTTCTACAACTAAGTTATCAATGATAAAGTTCTGTCGCTCCATCGTATTCTTGCCCATATAGAACTCCAGCATATCTTTTACGAGGTCCTCTTTCTTCATGGTAACCGGGTCCAGGCGGATATCCTTTCCGATAAAATGCTTGAACTCGTCCGGCGAGATCTCTCCCAAACCTTTGAATCGGGTGATCTCGGCGTTTTTCCCGGCGGCGGCGATTGCGTTCACGCGCTCTTCCTCACTGTAGCAATACCAGGTCTTCTGTTTGTTGCGTACGCGGAACAACGGCGTTTGCAGGATATAGACATGGTTCCGCTTGATCAGGTCCGGGAAGAACTGGAGGAAGAAGGTGATTAGCAACAAGCGGATGTGCATACCGTCCACATCGGCATCGGTCGCAATGATCACTTTGTTGTAGCGCAAACCTTCCAGTCCGTCTTCTATGTTCAAGGCGGCTTGTAGCAGGTTGAACTCTTCGTTCTCGTACACGATTTTCTTGGTCAGCCCGAAACTGTTCAACGGCTTACCACGAAGGCTGAACACCGCTTGCAGGTTCGGATCGCGGCTTTTCGTGATAGAACCGCTTGCTGAGTCTCCCTCGGTGATGAAGATGCAGCTGTCTTCCAGATTGTCGCCTTTCGTGTCGTTCAGGTGGATACGGCAGTCGCGCAGCTTCTTGTTGTGCAGGTTCGCCTTTTTCGCCCGTTCGCGGGCCAGCTTGGTCACCCCGGCAATTGCCTTGCGCTCTTTCTCCGATTCTTGGATCTTGCGTAGCAGGGCATCCGATGTTTCCGCGTTCTTGTGTAGATAGTTGTCCAGTTCCTTCTTGATGAAGTCCCCGATAAACTTGCCGACCGAAGGCCCGTCCGGTCCCATGTCTTTCGAGCCTAACTTGGTCTTTGTCTGACTCTCGAATACTGGTTCCTCCACCTTGATGCTGATGGCCGCCACCACGCCGGCGCGGATGTCCGAGTATTCGAAGTTCTTGTTGTAGTATTCTTTTATGACACGTCCCAACGCCTCGCGGAAGGCAGAAAGGTGCGTACCTCCCTGTGTCGTATGCTGGCCGTTGACAAACGAGTAATATTCTTCCCCGTACTGGTTACTGTGGGTAATGACTACTTCTATGTCTTCTCCCTTCAGGTGGACGATCGGATATAAAGGCTCTGTCGTCATGTTCTCGTTCAGCAGATCCACAAGGCCGTTGCGTGAATGGAACTTCTTGCCGTTGAAGATAATCGTCAGTCCGGAGTTGAGGAACACATAATTCTTCAGCAGGCTCTCGATATATTCGTCTTTATACTGGTAATCCTTGAATATCTCCTTGTCCGGGATGAAATAAGTAAGCGTCCCGTTTGCCTCCTCCGTCGGGCAGATCGGGGCTTCCTCAGTGATGACCGCCTTGCTGTATTCCACTCGCTTGCATTCGCCATCGCGATGGCTGGTGATCAGGAAGTAGCTGCTCAGCGCATTTACGGCCTTGATACCGACTCCGTTCAATCCGACCGACTTTTTGAAAGCCTTACTATCGTACTTCGCCCCGGTATTCATCTTGCTGGAGACGTCGACCACTTTGCCCAGCGGAACACCGCGGCCATAGTCGCGTACGGAGACGGTGCCTTCTTCAACGGTCACTTCTATGGTTTTACCGTAACCCATCATATATTCGTCGATGGAGTTATCCAGCACCTCTTTCAGCAATACATAAATACCGTCATCGGCATAACTACCGTCTCCTAACTTCCCGATATACATACCGGGACGGCGACGGATATGTTCCATCCAGTCAAGCGTCTTGATATCGTCATCGTTGTACGCTGTCGGCTGTTGCATTGTTGAATTTAGTTCGTCCATTTTGAAAATTGAAAATTGAAAGTTGAAAATTGAAAGACTGGGAATAAGAGAATAAAGAATCACTTTCCCCTTTCAACTCTTCCCTTTCAACTGTTTAATGTATGCTCTTCTTGTCTTGTGATGTTCGCGTTTGAAATAATCCCACTGTGCCTGTACGGCATTGTTTGTTTCCAGCTCCGGATTGCTTTCTGCATAAACGGCTCCGACACTCTTGTAAACAGGAATCAGGTCGTTGAACAGCAACGCGTTCACACCCTTGCTCTGATATTCCGGCAAGACTCCCGTCAGGTAGAGGTCGATCACTTTCGGCTTGCTCTTCAAAGCCTTCAGCAGGTGGATCCAGCCGAATGGGAAAAGATGCCCTTTCGCTTTCTGCATAGCCTTGGATAGGTTGGGAAGCGAGATGCCGAAGCCAACCACTTCGTCATCTTCCTCGCGGACGATAAGCGTCACCAGGTCGTAGCGAAGCATCGGAATGTACATATTAATGTAGTAGTCGATCTGCTTTTGGGTCAGACGTGCGAATCCATATAACGGTGCGTACGATTCGTTCAATGTCTGGAATACCTTCTGTGCGTACGGCATGATCGATTTTGCGTTCTTGAACTTCATTACCTTCAGCCCGTATTTCTTCTTTACGATCTCACCGATACGCAAATGTTTTTCCGGCACTCCGTCCGGTATATAGATCTTGAACTCGTGCCAGTCCTGGTCTTTCGTATATCCCATACGCTCCATTTGCTTCGGATAGTAAGGATAATTGTAGATGGTCGCCATCGTTCCGATCTGGTCGAACCCTTCGATCAGCATTCCTTCGTGGTCCATATCGGTAAAACCCATCGGCCCGTGCAGCGCGTCCATGCCTTGCTCTTTCGCCCATTTCTCTACGGCACCGAACAAAGCATCCACTACTTCAATATCGTCGATAAAGTCGACAAACCCGAAGCGTGCATGTTTCTGATTCCACGTCTCATTGCTCCGGCGGTTGATCATCCCTGCGATACGTCCCACAACCTTCCCGTCTTTATATGCTAAAAAGTAGATGGCATCACACACTTCGAACGCCGGATTCTTCTTTTTATCCAACGTCACCATCTCTTCTTCGATCAGGCCGGGCACGTGATACGGGTTGCCTTTATATAATTCGATATTGAACTTTACGAACTTTTTGAGTTCCTTCTTACTGGTAACTTCTTTAATTACTACGCTCATCGGTCATTTAGTTTGAACGGCAAATTTACACAATTAATTCATTTTTAGTGCCGGTTGGCAGGAAGAAATTGTTTTCTCTTCTTGATTATATGAAATCTTCGGCATCAATTTTGTGTTCGATGTAAGTGTAATTTGTTTTCGGCAATGTCGAATATGTTTTTGACAATGTCGTGTATATTTTCGACAACGTAGAGTATATTTTCGACAACGTCGAAAACAGATTACACTTGCACCGGAATTGAAACGGGCCGTAATGGTTGGCCGGTGAAATGGAAGGGATTGTGCTTTTTTATCTCTGTCTCGATCCTTTTGTACAAATAACTCGATTTTAAAGTGTGTAATGATTCCAATTTCTTATCTTTGTGGCGTTTTCGTTATTTCCTGTATGGGAGTGACGAACCTGTGTGTACTCCAAACTCTGCTTGGAGGCATTGATATCTAACATTTATTTGATTATAAAATCATGAAAATAGCTATCGTCGGGACAGGTTATGTGGGACTTGTCACCGGTACTTGTTTTGCAGAAATGGGAACCGAAGTTTTCTGCGTCGATGTAAATGCCGAAAAGATCACAAACCTGAAACAAGGTATCATCCCTATCTACGAACCCGGTCTTGAAGAGATGGTCCACCGTAACCAGCAAGCCGGCCGTCTCCATTTCACAACCGATTTGACAGAATGCCTGAACGAGGTCGAAGTCCTCTTCAGTGCTGTAGGTACTCCTCCCGACGAAGATGGCAGCGCCGACCTGAAATATGTGCTCGAAGTAGCCCGTACCGTTGGCCGCAACATGACCAAACATCTCCTTGTCGTGACGAAGAGCACCGTTCCGGTAGGTACGGCCCGTAAGGTGCGTGAGGCGATCCAGGAAGAGCTGGACAAACGAGGTTTACCGATCGAGTTCGATGTCGCTTCGAACCCCGAATTCTTGAAGGAGGGAGCGGCTATCAAGGACTTTATGAGTCCGGACCGTGTGGTGGTAGGCGTCGAATCGGAGCGTGCAAAGGAGCTGATGACTCGCCTGTACCGTCCGTTCTTGTTGAATAACTTCCGTGTGATTTTCATGGATGTACCATCCGCCGAGATGACGAAATATGCGGCCAATGCCATGTTAGCTACCCGTATCAGCTTTATGAACGATGTCGCGAACCTGTGTGAGATTGTCGGCGCCGATGTGAATATGGTGCGTAAGGGGATCGGCTCGGATGCCCGTATCGGCAATCGTTTTCTGTATGCCGGTATCGGCTACGGAGGTTCCTGTTTCCCGAAGGATATAAAAGCGTTGATCAAAACAGCTAATTCTAACGGTTACCGCATGCGTATCTTAGAAGCGGTCGAAGAGGTCAATGAAGAGCAGAAATCTATCTTGTTCCGTAAACTGGATGATTATTTCAAGGGTGATCTGAAAGGCAAGCGTGTCGCTATGTGGGGCTTGGCCTTCAAGCCGGAAACGGACGATATGCGCGAAGCTCCTTCTCTGATCCTGATCGATAGATTATTGGCTTCCGGTTGCGAAGTGTATGTCTACGATCCTGTCTCGATGGAAGAAACCCGCCGTCGCTTGGGAGACACCATCCATTATGCCAAAGATATCTATGATGCGGTAGTGGATGCCGACGCCCTCCTGCTCGTCACGGAATGGAAAGAATTCCGTATGCCTTCCTGGTCGGCTGTCAAAAAACTGATGGCAACCCCTCTGATCTTGGATGGCCGGAATATTTACGATGTGAAGGAGTTGGAGGAGAATGGGTTTGTTTATCATTGCGTAGGAAGATAATGGATAATCCGAGCTATTCGGGAGAGGGATATATATTAGTCGGATAACAATGATTGATTGTTGTTTGTTATAATAAAAAAGTTTAGAGATGAAGACGAAATTTACTATAGAAGAAGAGAAGACGGTGATTGTGAATGCATTAAAAACATCAGATCGTCAAGCTTATGAGGTGGCGCGTGCACAAGGTCTTCCAGTAACGGTTCTAAGATGAAATAATGTTTGCCGTATAGAAGCTGAAGGTAAAGCGTCGATCATTTCTAAAGTCGTCAGGCAAAATTTTATTAGATAAAGCAAATAGATTATGCTTGTTGTTATTTATAGGAAGTTTATGCCAGAGGAGATTCAGAGAAAGATTGATAATTCTTATTTAGGGGACATTATTTATTTCTATAGATTATTTAAGGGAAGATTATATTGTAAGTGGTATTCATTGTATTATTCAGTTGTTTCTCCGAGAAATGAAATAGAACAGGCTTATAAAGATTGGGGTATAGCAGGTTTTTCTCCATATTCTTATATATGGAAAAAGAATATAATAAACTTCAGTATAAAGTGGAACGAGATATTAATAACGGTTTACCATATATTTGGCACAATGGAAAGCGACTTTATTTTAGACGTGACATGGAACCCCATTCTGTTTGCTGCTTATAAAAGCTTGTTGATAGAGCAAGATAAGCGTTCTGCTCATCGATATATTGATTCTTATGAGAATAAAGGGTAAAATATTATGTGATATAGGCTCTGCTGAAGGAATTTTTGTATTAGATGCAATAGAATATGTAGATCATATTTATTTGAATGTGAGGATACGTGGATTGAGGTATTAGAAGCAACATTCGCACTTTGGAGTGATAAGGTAACAATTGTTCATAAATATGTTAATGATGTTGATGATGAACAGAATGTGACATTAGATACATATTTTAAAGATAAGTTCTTAGGTGCTATTTATCTTAAGATGGATATTGAAGGGTGTGAGAGAAAGGCTTTGAGGGTGGCTAAAAAATTATTAAATTCATCACATATATTTGGAGCTGTTTGTGTCTATCATTTACAAGATGATGAATTATTATCAGTAATATTTTGAGTTAATCAAATTTGAGTATAATAACTGTTCCTGGCTATTTGTATATGCAATGGACAATGCGACGCGGAGTAGTACGATTTACTTTTTGTGAATAATATGCTAAAAGAATATACACTTAAGGAAAAAACAGCAAAAGGGCTTTTCTGGGGAGGGCTGAGTAGTGGAGTCCAGCAGTTGTTAAATTTTGTGTTTGGGCTTATTTTGGCTCGTATATTAGATGCTAATGATTATGGTTTGGTTGGGATGCTTGCTATATTTAGTGCAATAGCTTCTACTATTCAAGAAAGTGGCTTTACTGCGGCATTAACTAATCAAAAGGAAATTTGTAATGAGGATTATAATGCTGTATTTTGGTTTAGTTCGTTAACAGGAATTTTGTTCTATTTTATTTTATTTTTTAGTGCTCCTTTGATTGCTGATTTTTATAATAAACCAGAATTAGTTGGACTGTCTAGAATTGTCTTTTTGGGGTTTCTTTTAGGTGGAATGAGCATTGCTTCGAATGCATATTTGTTTAAAACATTAATGATTAAAGAGAGAGCAAAAATAGATATTCTAGCTTTAGTTGTATCTGGTGTTGTTGGTGTTATTTTAGTATTGCTTGGGTTTGGATATTATGGACTTGCTATTCAGACAACAACTTATATTGTTGTAGGTTCTTTTTTAAAAATATATTATTCTCCTTGGAAACCAAAGACTCAGTTAAATTTCCACCCCCTAAAAAAAATGTTTAGTTTTAGCTTTAAGTTGATTTTAACGAATGTTTTTACACAAATAAGTAATAATGTCTTTTCGATTATATTAGGTAAATTTTATAGTCCAAAACAGCTGGGGTTCTACTCTCAAGGACAAAAATGGACAGGAATGGGAAGTCAACTGATTAATGGGATGCTTAATTCTGTAGCTCAACCAGTATTGGTGCAAATATCTGAAGATAAAGAACGTCAAAAAAAAGCTTTTCGTAAAATGATACGATTTGGAGCTTTTATTTCTTTTCCTGTTATGTTGGGATTTGCTTTTATTGCAAAAGAATTTATTTGGATTTTTTTAGGAGAGAAGTGGCTGCCAAGTGTTTCTTTTTTACAATTCTTTTGTATTTGGGGAGCCATGGTTTATTTATGGGTTCTTTATATGAATTTATTAATTAGTCATGGGAAATCTGATATCTATTTGTATGGTGTTGTTTTTACGGGTGTTCTTCAGTTATTTGTTGTAGTAATGATGTTTCCGTTTGGTATATATCCAATGGTTATTGGATATATAGGTGTTTATTATATAGGTTTATTATTTTGGCATTATTTTATAAGTCAAATATTGTCAGTAACAATATTTGATATTATTCATGATATTGCTCCTTATTTTTGTGCATTGTTGCTTTCATTTGTATTATGTTTTTATATTGTAAGGCAAGTGTCAAATATTTATATATTATTAGTTTTGAAAATTTTAATTGTGGCAATATCATATATTTCTATATTGTGGGTTTGTAAATCTGTGATACTAAAGGAAAGTCTTAATTATTTAAAACATATTAGATGAGGGAAATTAGAGTGTATTTTGCTGATTTTCATTGGTTGGCAGAAGCCGTTTTTAAAAATATTTTGAGTAAACATTATAAGTTGATATTTGATGATATCTCTCCTGATTTTGTATTTTATTCCTGCTTTGGTTATAAACATTATAAATATAAAAAAAGCGTGAAAATATATTATACAAGTGAGAATATAATACCTGATTTCAATATTTGTGATTATGGTATTGGATTTCATTATCTTTCATTTGAAGATCGATATTTGAGATTCCCATTGTTTTTGTTATATGGATGGGATAGTTTAGAAAAAATAGAGAATAAGACTCTTGCTAAAGATGAATTTTTAGATAGAAAATTTTGTAATTTTATATATTCTAATAGCAAAATAGCAGATCCAATAAGAACGGATTTTTTTCATTTATTATCTAAGTATAAAAGAGTTGATTCTGGAGGTAAATACTTAAATAATATAGGTGAATATGTTAGAGATAAAATGAATTTTATTTCTAACTATAAATTTACAATCGCTTTTGAAAATAGCTCAGTAGTAGGTTATACTACTGAGAAAATCATAGAACCTATGATTTCTAAATCTATTCCCATATATTGGGGGAACCCTTTGGTTGAAAATGATTTTATGTCAGGAAGCTTTATTAATGTTAATAATTTTAGATCTTTGGAAAAAGCAGCTGAAGCGATAATTCAGATTGATAATGATGATAACGCATATTTAGAAATGCTAAATCATAAAAAGTTTGTGTTGGAAAATATTAAGAAGTATTATGAGAATAAACTGGAGTCTTTCTTGATAAATATAATAGAGCAAGGGAAAACTCTACGTAGAACTCAATATGGTTGGGCTAAATGCTATCAACGTGATCAGTCTCGGGTTGCACCTGTTATAGATAATTATTATTGGGGTAAACTGATTGGAGGATATGAAAAAATTCTTAGTATATTTAGATGATCTATAGGTTTTATGTGATTTAATGAAGAAATGATAGATTTTTTAATGTAAAATGATGATGGATAGATCGAATTTGGCAATAATTATTCAGGCTCGTATGGGATCAACAAGGTTACCGAATAAGATGATATTGCCTTATTGGGAGAAGGAAGGTATATTATCTATTCTGTTAAAGAGAATAAAGAATGGACTTCCTAAAATTCCAGTTATTGTTGCAACAACATGTAAAGTACAAGATGATGTTATAGAAGATATTTCTTTTAAAGAAAACGTATTGGTTTTTAGGGGAAATGAAAATGATGTTCTCAAACGTTTTATAGATGCAGCAAATACATATTCAGTAACGAAAATTGTGCGTATATGTGCAGATAATCCTTTTTTGGATATAGAAGAATTATCATTATTAGTATCTGAATATGAAAATATGAATGTGGATTATTTTTCATATATAACGAGCACTAAAATTCCTTCAATAAAAACTCATTATGGATTATGGGGGGAGGCTGTGTCATTATCTGCATTAGAATATATATATGAACATGCTCCTAATTCTAAGTATCATGAGCATGTTACAAATTATATTTATGAACATCCTTTGCTTTTTAGAATTGAGTGGAAAAAAATTCCTCCAATAATAGAATGTTTAGAGAATCTAAGACTAACAGTTGATACTAAAGTCGATTTTGATATTTCAAAACAGTTATATCAATTGTTTATTGATGAAAGTTTAAAAGGGAAAGATACTTTGACTAAAATAAGAACTATAATGAAGAATCATGAAGAGTTCTATGAATTAATGGCAAAAGAAATTAATGAAAATATAAAATGATAAATATGAAATCTACATATATAATTGGTGAAATTGGTCAAAATCACAATGGTTCTGTTGATTTGGCTAAATTGTTAGTTGATTTGGTTGCACGTCCAATAGCGGAGGAGTTTTTCGGTATAAAATTGTCTCCTATGAATGCAGTGAAATTAACAAAAAGAGATTTAAAAGAAGAGTTGTCTACATCTCAAATGAATCGGGTATATGATTCTCCACATTCGTTTGGGAGAACGTATGGTGAGCATCGTAAAGTTTTGGAGCTTTCTGATGAAGAGCATTATGAAGTATATTGTCATGCGAAAAATGTAGGATTAGAATTTGTGGAGACTCTTTGTTCTGTGGGGTGTTTATCTCTTTTAAAACTTTTTACTCCTAATTATTTGAAAGTAGCGAGTCGTGATCTAACAAATTTGCCTCTATTACAAGCTATGGCTGAAACTAAAATTCCAATGATATTATCAACGGGGATGTCTGGAAGAATTGAATTGGATACAGCTTTAGATATTATAACTAAATATCATTCAAATATATCTATATTACATTGTGTGTCACAGTATCCAACACAACCGGACGTGTTAAATTTGAATACAATACTCTATTTGAAAGAGAATTATAGTGAATATAAAATTGGATTTTCAGATCATACCATTGGTCTTGCTGCTCCTGTCGCAGCTGTGGCTTTAGGGGCTGAAATTGTGGAAAAGCATATAACAATAGATCGTAAAATGAAAGGTACAGATCAAGCTTGTTCCTTGGGGCCAGATGGAGTTAATCGTATGATTAGAGATATAAGATTAACAGAACTTTGGTTAGGTAAAAAAGATTTGTATGTTGATGATTGTGTTCATTCTGCAAAAATGAAGCTTGAACGCTCTATTGCGACGAATAAAAATTTGAAAAAAGGTACAATAATTACTGATGCTGATATCCATCTGTTAAGTCCTGGAGATGGTTTTAAATGGTCAGAGCGTGAATCTGTGGTAGGACATATTGTAAATAGGGATATACTTGCAAATGAGATTATATATAAAGAATTTCTTTTATGAATAGAAAAATTAGCTTACCCAAAATAATACTGAGTGATATTGATGGTGTTTGGACGGATGGAGGAATGTATTATGATCAAATGGGTAATGAATTAAAGAAATTTCATACTTATGATAGTGCGGGTGTTCTATTTGCACATCGGTTAGGAATTCCTGTAGGTATAATTACGGGGGAAGAAACTGAAATGGTGAAAAGGCGTGCAGAAAAGCTAGGGATAGATTATTTATATCAGGGTGTTACTGATAAATTAAAACAAGCTTTGACATTAATTGGTAAATTAAATGTATCTTTTTCAGAAGTTGCTTATATCGGTGATGATATAAATGACATTATGCTACTTTCTGCATCTGGTATTTCAGCTACACCTCATAATGCTCCTTCTTATGTAAAAAAATATGCTAAATATTCTATGAATTTGAAAGGGGGAGAAGGTGTTTTTAGAGAATTTGTTGAATTTATTATTAATAATGCAGGCTATACATTACCATTATGAGTGTGAAAAAGGATATTAAAATTAAATTTTTGGGTTTCAATAAAGTTTATTGTCCGACTGTGAATACATTAAGGCTTGTATTACAAGGACAATATAATCTGGTTGATAGTGATCAACCAGATTATATAATTTGCTCTGTTAGTGATGTATCACATTTTAAGTATAACTGTGTTAAGATTGTTTATGTGGGTGAGAATGTTGTTCCTGATTTTAATTTGTTTGATTATGCTATAGGTTTTCATTATTTAGATTTTGGTGATCGTTATTTGAGATTTCCTTTATGGTTAATGTATGCATGGGAACATTATGATTCTTTATTAGGTAATAGACTACTTAAAACTGCAGAGGTAGATACAAGAAGATTTTGTAATTTTGTGTATTCAAATTCTAAGTTTGCAGATAAAATAAGAGAACGCTTTTTTTATGAATTGTCCAAGTATAAAAAAATTGATTCTGGAGGTCAGTTTTTAAATAATATGGGATATAATATTCAGAATAAACATAGTTTTATATCGAATTATAAATTTACAATTTCTTTTGAAAATAGTTGCGTTCCAGGATATTTAACAGAAAAAATAGTTGAGCCTATGCTTGTTAATAGTCTTCCTATATATTGGGGAGATAATTTAGCAAATAGAGATTTTTTATCTGATTCATTTTTGCAACTTTATGAAGTTTCAGATATTAGAAAAATAGTTGAATATGTGGTTTTTTTAGATGAAAATAATGGTGCATATTTGGATAGAATAAATCGAAGGAAAGTTGTTAAGTCTAAATTAGAATGGGAAAAGACTATTTTATCTTTTTTTTCTAATATATTTTTATCAGAACCTCTTGAAGCAAGAAGAAGGGCTACAAATGGATATAATGCCATATATGAAATATTCCATAGAAGAGTCTCTTTTTTTTATGATAGTTATTTATTTAATAAAATATATGGTTTTATAGAACGGTTGAACTGATGAGAAGAAAATATAAGAGTATTTGTTATGTTGATTCTGCTTATTCTTTAATGGTTTTTTTAATGTTAACTCCATATAAAGAAAATGAGATATTTTATATAATGTCGGATGGAATACCAACTTCTATTCGTGATCGTTTTCCTGGACATTTATATATGAAAATGAAAAAAGGATCATCGTTTTCATATTTGGTTTTTATATTACTGAATTATTTAAAGCTTCAGTTATTGTATTGGAAAAATAATTTCTCAGGGGTATCTGTTTATAGTCAAGATTACTTATTTGCGGCACCATTTTTTCTTTATAAAAGTAAGAAAAATCCATTTTATTTGATAGAAGATGGTATTGGGAATTGGACAATGCCTCCTATGTCTCCCAATTTGCATAAATCGCTTAAACCTAAAACACTGAGTGACTTACTAAGGAAGAAACTTCTTCATCCTTTCCCTGAATGGGGACGTTCGGATAGAGTAAAGAATATATATTTAACCTCTGGTAAGAACTTGCCAGTTTCAATTGCATCAAAAGTTATAGTACTTAATATAAAAGAACTATGGGATAAAAAGATAGAAGATGAAAAAAAATATATTCTTTCAAAATATGATTTATTAGATTCTTTATCTGAATTAAAAGGAAGAAAAATTCTTTTATTGACACAGCCATTGGATATTGATGCAGGTATAACTATTGAAGAAAAAATGGGAATATATCAAAAAATGATTTGTAGGTATGATCTAAATGATGTTTTGATTAAAATACATCCAAGGGAAACTAATGAGTATAAGAAGTATTTTCCTGGTGCTAAAATATTAGATAAACCTTTCCCTATACAATTATTGGCCTTATATGATAATGATATACGATTAGTTATATCTGTGAATTCATCTGCGTCTAAATTTTTTGAAGGAAAATCAGATATTATTACTATGGGATATGATATTCATCCCATTTTGAAATTGAAGTTAGGATAGATTATGAGTTTAGCTCCTATTGTTTTGTTTGTGTATAACCGTGTCGAAGTGACAAAACGAACATTAACTTGTTTAAAAGCTAATAAATTAGCCCAAGATTCTGATTTATATATATATTCAGATGGAGGAAAAGATGAGATATCGTGGAAGAGCGTAAATTGTATACGTGAATATTTAAAAACTATTACAGGTTTTAAATCAGTTACAATAATAGAGCGTGAAATTAATTATTATTTAGAACGTAATATAATAGACGGTGTAACAAATATTATTAATCGTTACGGAAAGGTGATAGTTTTAGAAGATGATGTGTTAACAAATCCTTATTATTTGCAGTATATGAATGATGCCCTTTCTTTTTATGAGTCAGATAAAAGAATCAAACATATATCGTCAATTCCACATTTTGATGTAAAAACGAATAAAGATATTATTTTTACATCTTTGATGGAGTGTGGTTGGGGATGGTCAACTTGGAAAGATAGGTGGAGTGATTTTGAATATTATACAGATAAACAGGATGCTTTGAGAGGATTAACAAATAAAGATTTTTCTAATTTAGAATATGGTGGACGCTTTGCTTGTTTAAGATCTCTTGATAAAAAGCCAATTCCTTGGGATATTTGTTGGGCACTATCAATTTATAGACGGGGAGGAATATGCATAGAACCAGTAGTACCTTTGTCTCAAAATATAGGTTTATACAATGGTACTCATTATAAAGGCTATCGTTTGTTGGGGAAAGATCCTTATGATCGTCCATATAAAACTTTTAAGGTTAAAAAATTTCCGACAGAAGTAAAAGTTAATGAAGAAATGGAATATTTTTTGTTTCATGAATTTAATGGGTTTGGTATGAAATATAATTGGTTAGGGCAATTGGTGCGAATTGTTTATAGATTTTTTAAAAATGGGAAAATTTAGAAGGATTGTTAGCTCTCTGTTTCGTAAACCGGTAAGTTTTAATGATAAATTAAGGACTGAACCTATAAGTCATAAATTTGGCTTTGATCGTGGGTGTCCTATTGATCGTTATTATATAAATTCTTTTCTGAAACAGAATCAGGATGTTATAACAGGATCAGTTCTTGAGATTGCTGAGAGTACTTATAGTAAACAATTTGGACATAATATTTCTTCTTATGAAATACTTCATTATGATGATTCCAATAAAAATGCAACGATCGTAGGTGACTTGACTAAGCCGGAAACCTTACCGAAAGAAAGAATAGATTGTTTTATTTGTACACAGACTTTGAACTTTATTTTTGATGTGCCAAAAGCTATAGAAGGCAGTTATAAAGTATTGAAACAAGGTGGAGTTCTGTTGTGTACAGTTTCCGGAATATCTCAAATTTCTCGATACGATATGGATCGTTGGGGAGATTATTGGCGTTTTACGGATTTGTCTATAAGAAAGTTGATGGAATCTGTTTTTGGGGAAGGACACGTGGAAATTGTTACTTTTGGAAATGCGTTAGCTGCTACTGCCTTTTTGCAAGGTTTAGCCGTGGATGATTTGCCCGATACGTTTTTGTTGGATAAGAAGGATCAGGATTATCAGATAACGATTGGAATTAAAGCTACTAAATGCTGAGAAAATTATTACAATATATATTAGATCGTTTTATCTATTTACGGTATAAAGATTCTATTATATTGGGGAATCAATCTTTTTCTTGGTGTGATATCCCTGTCCCTGAATCATATCCTCAGCAAAGCCAGACTCATCCTTCGATTATTTATTTGAAACAAGGATGGAACGGGGCTACCCATTGGTTGGGGACAACGCCTTATCCTAAAGCGCAGGTGAAATATGAAAATCCGTGTATTTATTATGCTGATGTTCAAAATAATAGTGTTCCTACACAATTTATTCCTATAAAAAATAATCCTATTTTGGAATGGCCAGGAGGAGATTGCTTCAATTCGGATATTGAACTGTATTTTGAGGATAATGTGCTATATTCTATTATTAGGGAGTATGATAATAAAACTCTTTCAAAGAAATTGAAAGTTCAGTATTCGACAGATGGACAATTCTGGAGTATTCCACGTTTATTTTTTGAGACAACAGATCCGAAGCAAGAATTATTATCTCCTTCTATCATTCGTTATAATGACAAACTTCGTCTTTATTGTCTAAATGGGGATGCCGGTATCTCTAAAAGGGGGCATTGTACAGGTATTCATATTTTGGAAGGGGATAATTTGAAGCGATCAGTTTTTAAGGAAGTCGCAACTGGTTCTTTTCTGAATAAAGATGAAGTACGGATAGAACCTTGGCATTGTTGTTTGTTTGAATACCGGCAGAAGTTGTATATGCTTTTCTGTGGGCGGGATCATAAGCAAAAAACATTCCGTTCACCGATGGAAACGTATTTGGCTGTGTCGGAAGATTATCAAAATTTTTCTATTTATGAGAAGCCGATAGTAGCGCATATCAAAACATATCGTCCTTCTGCTTATATTGATGGAGATAGATTACATTTGTATTTTTCTGTAGTCGGATATGTTGATAATTTTCATGAAGATAGACGAATTGGATATACTTGCTTGAATATGAAAGAGCTGCTTCAAGTGTTACAATGAAAGAAAACCAAACTACAACGAATTTAAAGAATCTTGGTGTGACGAATATGTCCGTAAGATAAAAAATAGCCGAAAGACAAAGATACTATGGAAAGAGTGGGAGTACGCAAGAATGGATATTGGAATGTAAAGGTTGGGAAATGAAAATTGTCATCTTAAACACATCTGAACGTACCGGAGGGGCAGCCGTAGCTGCTGGGCGCTTAGGTAAGGCATTAGGACAAGCTGGGATACAGGTTGATAAACTTGTCCGTGAAAATACTTGGTTGAATCGTTTCCGATTCTATTGGGAGCGGTTGATTATTTTTTTATGTAACCATTTAAACCGTAAGAATCTGTTTGCGGTTTCTATTGCCAATACCGGAATGGATTTATCCGGACATCCTTTGGTAAAAGATGCTGATATTATCCATCTTCATTGGATTAATCAGGGTTTTCTTTCATTAAAGGATATAGAAGAATTGGTGAATTTGAACAAGCCTATTGTGTGGACTATGCATGATATGTGGCCTTGTACAGGTATTTGTCATCATGCTTGGGGGTGTGAACGTTTTTATGATGAATGTGGAAAGTGCCTTTTCTTAAAATCAAATAACCTGCATGACTTGTCGTATTATGTTTGGAAAAAGAAAGGCTTTCTTAAAACATCTGGCATTCAATTGGTTGCTGTGAGTTCTTGGCTAGCTGAACAAGCAAAGAAAAGTTCTTTAACTAAGGATTTGGAAGTTGTAGTTATACCTAATGCGATTGATGTATCTATTTTTCTAAAAAAAGAGAAAATAGAAATACGTAAAAAACTTTTTTTCCCATTGGATAAAAAAATTGTATTAATGGGAGCAGTTCGACTTGATGACCCGATTAAAGGTTTTGAGTTCCTAAAAGATGCTTTAAATATTTTATCTTGTGCTCGAAATGATATTTTGTTAGTATTGTTTGGAGCAATTAAAAACGATAAACCTTTTTTTGATCACTTAGATGTTCCTTGTTTGTCTTTAGGCCATTTAAGTGATAATAATCAAATTGCAGAGTTGTATTCTGCTGCAGATGTTACGGTTGTGCCTTCTTTTTATGAAACGTTTGGGCAGACGATTATAGAAGCAATGGCATGTGGTTGCCCTGCCGTTAGTTTTAACAATAGTGGACAAACTGATATTATTGATCATAAAAAAAATGGTTATGTAGCCAATTATAAGGATGCCAGCGACCTCGCTAACGGTATCCGGTGGGTTTTGGAGCATGAAGATCAGCAGGCTCTTTCGGATGCTTGTGTGAAGAAAGTACAGGAGAATTATACGGAGGAAGTGGTTGCAAAACAATATATGGCTTTATATAAACACTTACTGCATCAAAAAAAATAGAAACAGCTTTATGCTACAACCGACATTTTCAATCATAACGATTACCTATAATGCCGTGCGTCTGGTGGAGCAGACGTTGTTGAATGTGCTGAGCCAGTCCTATCCGAATATCGAATATATCGTGATAGATGGCGGTTCGACGGACGGGACAGCGGATATTATCAAGCGGTATGAGTCGGGCCTTGCTTATTGGGTGAGCGAGCCGGACAAGGGGATATACGATGCCATGAACAAGGGGCTTCAAAAGGCGACGGGAGATTATGTCTGGTTTATCAATGCCGGTGATTCTCTTTGTTCGTCCGATACGGTCCAGGCGGTCGTTTCCAGGTTGCAGAAGAGGAAGACTTTGCCGGATATTATCTATGGAGAGACGAATATCGTCGATGAGGAAAGGCGGTCGTTGGGACTGCGCCGTCTCAGGGCTCCTCGGAAGCTTTCGTGGAAGAGTTTCAGGATGGGAATGTTGGTTTGTCACCAATCGTTCATACCAAAACGTGCGGTTGCTCCGTTATATGATTTGCAGTATCGCTATTCGGCCGATTTCGATTGGTGTATCCGCTGCATGAAGCAGGCTCGTTCGTTTTGCAATACGCATCTCACCCTGTCCGATTTCCTGGACGGCGGGACGAGCACGACGCAAAGAAAAGCATCATTGCGAGAGAGGTATGCGATTATGTGCAAATATTATGGTACTTTTGTTACGGTTTTGCTCCACGGGTGGTTTGCCATCCGTTTTTATACGGCTAAATGTCTGAAGGGGCGGGTTTGATAGTATGAATTTTAATGAGACATATATGAAGGATTTGCTAAAGCAATGGGGGAAACACGTTGTTGCCCTGATCTTGTTTTTGGGACTGGTGATGGTCTATTTTTCACCGGCGGTGTTTGATGGGAAAGTAATCATGCAAGGTGATAATATCAAAGCGACCGGAATGGGATCAAGCCAGATGGATCAATACGCCAAAACGGCACAGCCGGGTGAGTTCAGCGTCTGGTCGGATGCGATGTTCGGTGGGATGCCGTATGTGACAGGATATGGGCAGGCCGCACCGAGTATGCCTTCTTATTCGATTGTGGATGGTTGGTTGAAAAAGGTGGGATATGGCGATGCAGCTATGGTTTTCGTCGGATTGGTATGTTTTTACCTGCTGATGTGTGTCATGGGGGTAAACTGGTGGCTTGCGATTGCCGGGGCGTTCGCTTTTGCATTCGCATCTTATAATATCATTATTATCGAGGCGGGGCATATCGTGAAAGCCTATGTGATCGGTTATATGCCGGTGACGTTGGCCGGTATGGCTTTGCTTTTCAGGCGCTCCTATCTGTGGGGAGCCGTCTTGTTCCTGTTGGGAGTAGCCTTGTCTCTGGCAAACGGGCATATCCAGATCACCTATTATCTGGTACTGCTTTGCGTACTGATCTATTTAGGGTATGCGATTAAAAAGATCCGGGAGAAAGCGTATGGCGAATGGTTGAAGACTTCCCTGATTATGGCGGCTTGTGTCGTATTGGCTGTATTGCCTAATGCGCAGGGGATGTATTCCAATTGGGACTTGGGGCAGCACTCCATCCGGGGGGCTTCGGAGCTGACGCCGAAACCGGATGCTTCGGGAAAAGTGGAGAAGGCTTCCACCGGTTTGGATAAGGATTATGCTTTTCAATGGAGTTACGGCTGGAAAGAGTTGATGACCGTTCTCGTACCGAACGTATATGGTGGTGGTTCGGGAGGCACGTTGGACAGTTCGTCCGAGTTATACAAGGAGTTGAAGAAAAACGGGGCCCAGGTGGGGAAAGAAGTACAAACCTATACCTATTGGGGAGATAAGATATTCACTTCCGGACCGGTCTATTTCGGGGCTTTGGTCTGCTTCCTGTTCGTCTTGGGAATGTTCGTGATCCGGAATCCGATGAAATGGTGGCTGTTGGCAGGATCGGTGTTCCTGACATTCCTTGCGTTGGGACGTAATTTCGATTCTTTTAACGACCTGATGTTCCATTATCTGCCTTTATACAATAAGTTCCGTACGGTCGAGATGGCGTTGGTAATACCGGGATTGGTATTCCCGATTGTCGGCATTTGGGGATTAAAAGAAATTTTGTCACAGAAAGTGGAGGAGGCCCGTTTGAAAAAAGGATTTCTTTGGGCTTTGGGGTTGACCGGAGGCCTTTGTGTGGTCCTTTGGCTGATGCCTTCCTTGCTGTTGGATTTCCGGTCTGCCTATGATGCACAGTTCCAGAACCAGGTTCCGGAATGGTATTACACGGCCTTGTTGATGGACCGTGCTTCGCTGGCTTCGGCCGATGCGTTGCGTTCTTTGATCTTCATCCTGCTAGGGGCCGGGTTGCTTGTATGGTTCTGGAAAGCGAAGAACAAGAAGACTGCGGCGACTTTCGTGAGCGCAGGTGTGGCAGTTCTTATTTTGATTGATCTTTGGACGGTGGACCGCCGTTATCTGGATGACAGCAATTTCGTTAAGCAACAACCGGCGGAGATGTATAAGGAAACAGTTGCCGATAAAGTAATCCTGCAGGACACGGGTTCGACTTTCCGTGTGTTGAACATTAATAACCCGTGGCAGGAAACGAATACTTCCTATTATCATCATTCTATCGGGGGATATCATGCCGTCAAGTTGCGCCGTTATCAGGAGTTGATCGACCATCGGTTGGACGGTGAGTTGCGTGGGATTATCGGTGCTTTGCAGAAGGCACAGACGGCTGGGGATGTGATGTCCGCGCTGGCTGCTTGTCCTTCCTTGAATATGTTGAATACCCGTTATATCATCTATAACCCGGAACAGCAGCCGTTGAAGAATCCGTATGCATTCGGGAATGCCTGGTTTGTGGATAAGCTGGATATGGTGGAGAATGCGGATGCCGAAATAGAAGCCTTGAATACGATCGATCCGCTGGAAACGGCAGTTGTGGACAAGCGTTTCCAGAAGGATCTGGAAGGATTTGTTCCGCAGAAAGACTCAACCGCAACGATCGTGTTGGAAGAATACCGTCCGAATCGTCTGACTTATAAGAGTAAAACTGATAAAGAACAATTGGCAGTCTTCTCCGAAGTTTATTACCAGCCGGGTTGGAAGGCAACGATCGATGGCAAGGAAGTGCCTCATTTCCGTGCAGACTGGATTTTGCGTGGCATGCGTGTGCCGGCAGGCGAACATACGATTGTATTCGAGTTCCGGCCTTCCGGTTATGTAACGGCTGCATACGTTTCTTCCTACAGCTCGTTCCTGATTCTGTTATTACTGATCGCTGCGATTGCTTGGTCGGGATGGAAATATTGGAAAAAGAGTAAAGAATAATATTGACACACCCTCCGACTGTCTTTGTTATCACGACGACCGTCCTCATCTCGATGAAGTCAATGTTCATGTGGGATAAAGACGGTCGTCATGATAACGACCTTTGGTGTCTTTTATTTGTAGAACGTCTTTTGGAATGCCGAAAACTCCTCTTTCTTCAGAACCAGCCTGTTCCAGGCGGCATCTAAGAATCCGCATCCATACCCTATTAACTGGATAAAGGAAGCAATAATCGATAAGAAGCCGATTTTGAGGCTTTTATTCTGAATCGAAGAATCCACAAAGATCAGCAAGCTGAAAAGTCCGAGCGGCAATAAACTCCAAGTGCAGAAGAGGCTTCCGACCAGGAAGAAAAATACTCCTAAAGTAAAGACTGCCGGTAATAGATGTACCAGTTTAAGCGAGTCCGGATATTTCTTGTACAAATTGATACGGGCGATTCCGGAATTATAAACCTGGCGGAAAAACTTGCGCCAGTCCGTGCGTCGCTTGTGATATACCCAAGCCGAGGGAAACAGGCATACTTTGTAGCCGTTCTTGAACAGGCGGATACTGAAATCAATATCTTCGCCGAAGCGCATGGCAGAAAAGCCCTCCAATGCCTCGTATGTACTTTTCCGAATCCCCATGTTGAAACTACGAGGGTAGAACTTATCCATCTTCTTTTTCCCTCCACGAATGCCACCTGTCGTAAAGAAAGAGGTCATAGAGTAGTTGATGGCTTTCTGTACATCCGTAAAGCTGTCAGAGGCCTTGTCCGGCCCCCCGAAAGCGTCCGCCCCAGTTCCCTCCAGTTCCTTGTTTACCGATTTGATGTAGTCGGGAGGCAGAATGCAATCCGAATCGAGAACGATTAGGTAATCTCCCTTACTCTGCTTCGCCCCATAGTTGCGGGCATTGCCCGGACCACCATTCGGAATATAACAATAGGAAACATCCAACCTATCCTTGAAAGCCTCGGCCACATGCTGGCAAGTTTCCTTCGAACCATCTTCGACGATGACGACTTCGAAGTTTGTTTCACTCTGCCGCGTAAGGCTGTCCAACAACTCTTCTACCTCGTTGGGACGGTTGTAGACAGGGATGATAAGAGATAAATGGGGTGTTGCCATATTTATGAGTTTTTTAAAATGTAATATCCGCAGGTTGTATAGAAATTACGGATATAGGGGATATTCAGGAATCTCCATAGTCTTCGAGGATGGAGATTGAATTTCGTTTCGTAATTCGGGTTGATGAAATAGAGGACTTCTTCGGCTATCCGGTATTTCTCTTTGTGCACGATCGAGAGAAAACGTTCCAGTGAAATGCCGGTATCTTTGATTTCCAAAAGTCCTCCGGGATTGACATTCCCCCATTCCAGTACTTTTTTATATACGGGGCGAGGTAGCAGGTGGAACCAGGGTAAATGGCTTAGGAACTTGTTATTGCAAATCTGCTGGTGACCTCCGAACGGATTCTGCCAGGGAGGGAAAGCCACGAAAATAACGCCGTGGGGATTTAAGAATCTCTTTATAAAAGGCAAGAATAATTCTTGGTTTGGGATGTGTTCTATCACATCCCGGATGATGATAATGTCGAACTTGTTGTGCAGTTCGGTTACTTTGTAGATATCTTCACAGATCAGTGTCAGGTTTTTGTTGTTGGTGTGTGTGCTGTAGATTTCTTTTGCGATCTCAATCTGGCTTCCGTTGATGTCTATACCTGTTACTTGGCAACCGAGGTCCAGAAAAGGTTTTATGTTTCCTCCTTCTCCGCAACCGATTTCAAGAATATGGGAATCAGCCGTTATCGGTTTATGCTTTTCAATGAAAGGTATTACATATTTTTGTGTTGTAATACTTTGTTCGTTGAAATATAGTTGTCTGTCAGCGTGTCTTTTTTGCATATCTACAAAATAAAAATGAGGGCGTGCCGAAAGTCTTCATGCTTTTGGGCACACCCTCAGATATATTAATATCTGTAATGTTCGGCCTTATAAGGTCCTTCGACCGGCACTCCGATATAATCGGCTTGCTTCTGTGTCAACTTGGACAGTTTGACGCCGATGCGCTCCAGGTGGAGGCGGGCAACTTCTTCGTCCAGGCGTTTCGGTAAGCGGTAGACACCTACTTCGTAAGGCATTGTCCACAAATCCATCTGGGCTAATACCTGGTTGGTGAAGGAGTTGCTCATTACGAAAGAAGGATGGCCGGTCGCGCAACCCAAGTTCACCAAGCGGCCTTCTGCCAGCAGGAAGATGGAATTGCCGGTCGGGAATGTGTACTTGTCGACCTGCGGTTTGATGTTGGTGTGCTTGATGTTCGGATAGTTCACCAGCTTATCGACCTGGATTTCATTGTCGAAATGGCCGATGTTGCAAACGATGGCCTGGTCTTTCATCTGGGCCATGTGTTCGATGGTGATGATGTCGCAGTTACCGGTGGTCGTAACGAAGACGTTACCTTCCTTGACGGCTTCTTCCATCGTCGTCACTTCGAAGCCTTCCATTGCAGCCTGTAAAGCGCAGATCGGGTCGATCTCCGTAATCAGGACACGGGCTCCGTAAGAGCGCATGGAGTGGGCACAGCCTTTTCCTACGTCGCCATATCCGGCAACCACCACGACTTTACCGGCGATCATCACGTCGGTAGCGCGCTTGATACCGTCGGCCAGTGATTCACGGCAACCGTACAGGTTGTCGAATTTCGATTTCGTAACGGAGTCGTTGACATTGATAGCCGGAACCAGCAGTTCGCCTTTTTCCATCATCTGGTACAGGCGGTGCACGCCGGTAGTCGTTTCTTCGGAAACACCTTTCATTTCGGCGATCGTGCGGTGCCAGCGGGTATTGTCTTCAGCCAAGATACGGTTTAAGGTATCCAGGATGACCTGTTCTTCGTGATTGCCACCTTTGCGGTTGATCGTTTCGGCATCGTTCTCTGCACGGTAACCCATATGAACCAGCAGGGATGCGTCGCCACCATCATCCACAATCATGTGCGGACCTTTGCCGTCGGGGAAACGGAGCGCCATGTCGGTGCACCACCAGTATTCTTCCAGTGTTTCACCCTTCCAGGCGAAAACGGGAACACCATCGGCAGCGATGGCTGCGGCGGCGTGGTCCTGTGTAGAGAAGATGTTGCAGCTTGCCCAGCGGACATCTGCTCCCAACGCAACTAATGTTTCGATTAACACTGCGGTCTGAATCGTCATGTGCAGTGAGCCGGTGATACGAGCTCCTTTCAGAGGTTTTTGATCGGCATACTTCTTGCGAAGTGCCATAAGTCCCGGCATTTCGTGTTCGGCGATCTCGATTTCTTTACGACCGAATTCAGCCAAACTCATATCTGCCACTTTATAAGGCAGATTAGTTGGAAATAATTGTGACATAAATTGATACTAAATGATTATGGAGCAAAGGTAGTAATATTTTTTTTATTTTAGTCTTTTTCGGAAGGAGATGGGAGGAAGTGTGGTCTTCCTTGTAGTGTGTTTGGATTTTTGTGTAAGTGTAATCTGTTTTCGACAACGTCGTGTATATATTCGACAATGTCGTGTATATGTTTGACGTTGTAGAACATATACACGACATTGTCGAAAACAGATTAGACGCCCGTCTAATCGGAGCCGGATGCTTATGCAGGCGTGATTCCCTGGTCGGCTAATAACTTCAAGCCCAAGTCCTTCAGTTTGAACTTCTGGATTTTTCCGCTACCGGTCATGGGGAAAGTGTCGACGAAGAATATATACTTCGGAATCTTATGCCGGGCGATCTTTCCGCGGCAGAAATCCTTGACGATATCTTCCGTCATGGTGACACCTTCGTGCAGGATGATAAAAGCTCCCACTTCCTCACCGTATTTCTTGGATGGAACAGCAGCGACCTGTACATCTTTCACGCCTTTCAGGTGATAAAGGAATTCTTCTAGTTCACGAGGGTAGATGTTTTCTCCTCCCCTGATAATCATATCTTTGATGCGTCCGGTGATGCGGTAGTTGCCATGTTCGTCTTTCACGCCCAGGTCGCCACTGTGCAGGAAGCCGTCTTTATCGATGACTTCGGCTGTCGCGGCAGGGTTGTTGTAATAGCCTTTCATGGTATTGTACCCCCGGTTGCACATTTCACCTTGTACGCCTACCGGACATTCTTCACCCGTTTCCGGGTCGATCACGCGAACTTCGGTAAATTCGTAATCACGGCCTACCGTATTGTAGCGTACTTCCGCCGGATCGTCGATGCGCGAATGCGTCATACCGGGCGATGCTTCCGTCAACCCGTATACACTGGTCACACGCATGAACATTTTTTCTTCCACCTGTTTCATCAACTCTACGGGGCAAAGGGAGCCTGCCATGATGCCGGTGCGGAGGGAGGTCAGGTCGAACATGCTGAACATCGGATGATTGAGTTCGGCTATGAACATGGTCGGAACGCCATAAAGGGCCGTGCACCGTTCTTTGTGGATGGAGGCGAGTACGACCAGCGGATCGAATTTTTCGACCATGACCTGTGTGCATCCATGTGTCAAGACGTTCATGGAGGCGAGCACGACACCGAAACAGTGGAACAGAGGGACGCAGCAGCATAGTTTGTCGTCTGCCGTGAATTTCATGTGTTCTCCTGTCAACAGCCCATTGTTGGCAATGTTATAATGCGTCAGCATAACCCCTTTGGGGAAGCCGGTTGTGCCGGATGTATATTGCATATTCACGACATCGTGCGGGGTCACCAGCTTTTTGGCTTCCACTAACGTTTCGTCACTGACGTTTTCACCTAAAAGCAACAGCTCGGGAGTGTTGTACATCCCTCTGTATTTCTCCTGTCCGATGTAAACTACATTCTTCAGTACCGGGAAACGTTTGCTTTTCAGGTAGCCTCGTTGCGATTCTTTCAGTTCGGGAAGCATGGTGTACATCATGTCGACATAACTGCCATCAAACACTCCGTCGGTGATGCACATCGTATGGATATCTGCATTCTCGACCAGGAATTCGAGTTCGCTCTGCTTATAGTTGGTATTGACGGTAACGGCCACTGCTCCGATCTTGGCGGCGGCATACAGGAATGTAAGCCAGTCCGGGACATTGGTTGCCCAGATACCGACATGCGTGCCATGTTTGATTCCGATCGAAAGCATTCCTTTTGCCATCCGGTCTACACGTTCGTTGAATTCCTTCCAGGTGAAACGGAGGTCGCGGTCGGAATATACCAGATATTCTTTATCGGGTGTCGTTTCGGCCCAATGCTCCATCCACTGGCCGAGTGTCCTGTCTTGTAATTGTATTTCCATAGAGGCAGCAGATTAATAGGGGGTGTAGATGACTCCGAGGATTTTCGCCGTATTGTCGGCGGCGGCATGTACATGGTGGGCGACGATGGAATCGTAGTAGATGCTGTCTCCTTCTTCCAGGATATAGGTATTCTTGCCATAGTTGATTTCGAGGACGCCTTCCAGTACATAGATGAATTCTTCCCCTTCGTGTGTGGAGAGTACGAAATCCACTCCGTCTTCACTCGGAGCGACATCGATCAGGAACGGTTCCATATGGCGGCCCGACTTGTCTTGTGACAGCGAATGGTATTCCATGTGCTTGCGTGCCTTGCTGTCGTTGTTGCTGAAACCGATGCTGTTCGTGTCGTTGCTATCTTTCTTGCGGCAAATGACGGGGCCCAGTTCGGACTGGTCGTCCAGGAATGTGCCCAGGCGTACGCCTAATACGCGGGCTATCTTAATAAGTGGGGCGAGAGACGGAAAGTCTATATTGCCCTCGATACGTTCTATTTGTTCGATACTCAGACCTGAGCGTTCAGATACTTCCTGGGTAGAAAGTTGCTTGGATTCACGGATGCTTTTGATTTTAGCTCCTATGATTTTGTTATTTCCCATGAGCATTATATGTTTATTGTTTGTTGAATCTTTTAATTTGTAACAGAATGGCGCAAAATTACATTAAATTTTCATTAAACAAAGGTGTTAGGTAAAAGAAAAAAGGATGATCCCCGTGGAGACCATCCTTTTGTAACTTCCTGCGAAGAAATTGTTTCTTACTTTCTGATGCCAAGTTCTTTGATGATAGCACGATATCTTTCGATATCTACCTTGATCAGATAATCCAGTAAACGACGACGTTTACCAACCAGCATCTTCAGAGCTCTTTCAGAGCTATGGTCTTTGTGATTAGCCTTCAAGTGTTCAGTCAAATGTGCGATACGAACTGTGAACAGTGCGATCTGACTTTCTGCAGAACCTGTGTTCGTTGCAGATTTACCATACTTTTCGAAAATCTCTTTTTTCTTTGCTGAATCTAAAAACATGATTCTTGTGTACTTTAATAAATTAATACTATGTTATCTAAGCGGGGACAAAGGTAGGGATTCATTTTTGATTGACAAATCTTTTTATGTATCTTTTTTTATTTTGAAGTGTCAATGTCATATACTTCTCGCAAATTTATTGTATTTTTGCGGCCAATAAATTAGTTTTCAATGCAAAAGATTAGAAACATCGCGATTATCGCGCACGTAGACCACGGTAAGACAACGCTCGTGGATAAGATGTTATTAGCCGGTAAGCTTTTCCGTGAAGGACAGGCAGAGCCGGATCAGTTCCTGGACAATAATGACCTGGAACGCGAACGAGGGATTACGATCCTTGCCAAAAATGTATCTATTAATTATAAAGGTTATAAAATCAACATTATCGATACTCCGGGACACGCCGACTTCGGAGGTGAAGTGGAACGCGTATTGAACATGGCTGACGGTTGCTTGTTGCTGGTCGATGCTTTCGAAGGACCGATGCCTCAGACTCGTTTCGTGCTTCAGAAGGCTATCCAGTTAGGCTTGAAACCGATTGTGGTCATTAATAAGGTAGACAAGCCGAATTGTCGTCCGGAAGAGGTGCAGGAAATGGTGTTCGACCTGATGTTCAGTCTTGATGCAACGGAAGAACAGCTCGACTTTCCGACGATCTACGGCTCTGCCAAGCAGGGTTGGATGTCGGAAGACTGGAAAGAGCCGAAGGAAGATATTACCGCTTTGCTGGACGCTATCATCCAGTATATTCCGGAACCCGAGGTATTGGAAGGCTCTTCCCAGATGTTGATCACTTCGTTGGACTATTCCAAGTATGTAGGCCGTATCGCTGTGGGGCGCGTGCATCGTGGCGAACTGCGCGAAGGACAGGACATCATGCTTTGCAAGCGTGACGGTTCGATGGTGAAATCGAAGATCAAGGAAATCGACGTTTTCGAAGGGCTGGGGCGTACGAAAGTAGACGCTGTCCAGTCAGGCGATATCTGTGCGATTATCGGTGTGGAAGGTTTCGAAATCGGTGAGACGATTGCTGATGCCAATGATCCGGAACCGCTGCCGACGATCGCTATCGACGAACCGACGATGTCTATGTTGTTTACGATCAACAATTCTCCGTTCTTCGGGAAAGATGGCAAGTTTGTGACATCCCGCCATATCTATGAACGTTTGATGAAAGAGTTGGACAAGAATCTTGCCTTACGAGTGGTGCCGACAGATTCTGCCGATTCCTGGTTGGTGTACGGACGTGGTGTCCTTCACTTGTCTGTCCTGATCGAGACCATGCGTCGTGAAGGTTACGAGTTGCAGGTTGGCCAGCCGCAGGTTATTATCAAGGAAATCGACGGCCAGAAGTGTGAACCGGTTGAACAGTTGACAGTCAATCTGCCGGAAGAATGTTCCAGCCGTATCATCGACATGGTAACCAAACGCAAGGGTGAAATGACGATGATGGAAAGCAAGAACGACCGTATGCATTTGGAGTTCACGATCCCTTCCCGTGGTATTATCGGTTTGAACAATGCTGTTCTGACTGCATCGGCCGGTGAAGCGATTATGGCACACCGTTTTCTCGAATATCAACCGTGGAAAGGTGAGATCGAACGCCGTACGAACGGTTCTATCATCGCGATGGAAACGGGTACTGCCTATGCGTATGCCTTGAACAACTTGCAATCCCGCGGACGTTTCTTTATTTCCCCTCAGGAAGAAGTATATGCCGGTCAGGTGGTTGGTGAACACACGAAAGACAATGACTTGGTGGTTAACGTGACGAAGTCGAAGAAACTGACCAATATGCGTGCTTCCGGTTCGGACGATAAAGTATCTTTGGCTCCTCCTACGGTGTTCAGCTTGGAAGATGCTTTGGAATATATCAAAGGCGATGAATATGTAGAAATCACCCCGAATAGTATGCGTATGCGTAAGATCATCCTTGACGAACTTGAACGTAAACGTCAGGGAAGATAAGGATCATCACGACATAATCGCGCCGATAATGCAAATCATAGCTGGATTTGCGTTATCGGCGTTTTTTGCTTTAATTCCTATTTGTATTCAAACGTGGTATGGTTATCGATTGTCAAATTAATAATGAATAATATCAAAAAGTAAGGGGAGGCATTTGCGTATACTGATTATTTTTGCCCTATTAAGTAAAAAACTTTAAAGGAAAATGAAGAAAAAAGTATATACAGCGTTCGTATGTCTTTGTTGTACCGTGGCGTCTCTCTCTGCCCAGAAGCGCGTAGTAGAATTAACAGATCCGAACGAAAGTTGTACGAGTATTGCTGTCGGCAAATTGGCGACGACTGATGGTTCAGTCATGACCTCGCAGACATGTGACGGGACTTCGCGTACTTGGATGGAGGTCGTGCCTGCCCAAAAGTGGGCGGATACTGCAAAACTCGATCTTTATTGGGATCTCCGTCATACGGAAAGCAAAAACGATCGGTTGGGAGTGAAACTGAAAGGTTCTATCCCACAGGTACCTTATACATTCGCTTACTTGAATACCGGTTATCCTTGTATGAACGAGAAACAGCTGGCGATGGGAGAAACGACTATCGTTGGCCGTAAGGAACTGCGCAGTCCGAAAGGCTTGTTCCATATCGAAGATTTACAGGGGATTGCTTTGCAACGTTGCAGTACGGCACGCGAGGCGGTTTTGCTGATGGGACGCTTGGCAGAACAATATGGTTATCGTGATGGCGGGGAATGTCTGACGGTTGCCGACAAGAGGGAACTTTGGTTTTTCGAGATTACAGGTGCGGGTCCGGAAGATATGGGGGCTTTGTGGGTCGCCCGACGCATACCGGACGACCATGTGACGGTTTCGGCTAATACACCTCGTATTTCCGATGTTGATTTCGGGGACAAGGATAATTATATGTATAGTGAAGGACTGAAGGAGAAAGCACGGAAGTTAGGGTATTGGGACGGAAAAGAACCTTTCAAGTTCTGGAAAGTAATCCATGAAACGGGGAAGAAGCCTTTTACTGTCCGGGACCTTTTTGTTTTGAAAACGTTGGCTCCTTCTTTGAACCTGACGATGGATATGGAGGAGCTACCTTTGTCTGTCAAGCCTGAACAGAAAGTTTCGTTGGCGGATATGAACCGTTTGCTGCGTGAAACATATGAGGGTACGGAATGGGACATGACGAAAGATATAATGGTAACGAAGAAGATTAAGGATAAAGACGGAACCGAGCGTGATACGACATATAAAAGCCCGTTGGCTCAAAATTGGATGACGAACGATATGTTTGAATTCCTGAACGCGCAACGTGGTGAAAAGAAGATAGAAAAACAGAGGACGATATCGGTTGTTTGGTGCACTTATTCATTTGTGATACAATGCCGTGACTGGTTACCGGACGAGGTGGGCGGTGTTTGCTGGTGGTCGGAAGATAATCCGGGCGAAAGTCCCAGGGTACCCTTATTTGCCGGGATGACAGATGTCCCCGAAAGTTTTAAGGTTTGTGGACATAAGCGTTACCGTCCTGATGCTGCCCTTTGGACTTACCGGCGTACGAACCGTCTGGCCCAGGTGAGTTGGGGACATGGCCGCAAACTGATTGAACCTGCCGTCCTCTCTTTCGAGCAGAAGGCGGCAGACGAAATGCCTCTGATAGAAAACAAGGTGTCGGCGCTTATGCGGGAAGGCAAGAAGGACGAAGCCCAAGCTTATCTTACCCGTTATTCCTTCGATTTTATCTATTCGACTTTGCGTTGTTGGGAGGAAATGGAGGGACAGCTTTGGCATAAGTTCGGACGGGGGTTCTGATCGAGATCTCTTTTTAGTGCGAGTTTTTCTTGGCTTTTTCCCGCTGCTTTTCGATTTCTTTCCGGTAGGAGAGTGGGTTTATGCCGGTTTTACTCCTGAAAAAGTAAGAAAAATAGTCGGCCGATTCGAAATTGAGCTTCATTGCGATGTCTTGGATTGACATCTCCGTACTGCTCAGCAAATCTTTGATCTTGCTTAGTTTCAGTTGCAGCATGTATTGGTGGGGAGCGATCCCGGTGTATTGCTTGAATGATTTCCTAAAATTGGAATAGCTCATGTTGATGGATTCGGCAATGTCTTCCGGTGTGAACTTGTCGTAGATGTTTTCTCGCATCAGTACGCATGCCTCCTGTATCTTCTGCATGGAGACCGGTCCGTAATCCTGATTTTTATTGATCGAATAGATCAAGCCGATCGTATGCATCGTAATTCCTGCTAAAACAGCCTGGAATCCTGACTTCTGTGCCCTGGCACAGTCAAGCATTTCCCCGAAATGCTTGACAATTTGGTCGTTCATGCCGATATGAAATATAGGATTTGCACGATTAATAATTCCATTTAATAATTTTTCAAAATAATCACCTTGGAAGGTTACGTAATATTCATCCCAACCTATGTTGGCAATAGGTTGATAGCTATGCCATTGTCCGGGGAAAATAAAGAAAGCGTCTCCTTTTGATATTTTCTTTTCAAGGCAGTTGATGGAAGTAAAAGTTCCCTCTCCTTTTACAATATATACAAGTGCGAACTCATCAATGATTCTGCCTCGGTCGGGATTAAATGTATATCCGATAGGGTGACCTTTAAGGGGATAACTGCCTTTTGGATCAATAGACTGAAAGCCTATGCCGCTAATAGACATTCCCCAGATGTTCTCATCATTATTTGTCGGTAAGTACTTTATGACATTATGTTTACTGCGATCAAAATCCATTTGGTGTTTATTTTGAGTATTTCAGAATAAAATGTTTCTCTCTTGGAAGATTACATTTATCTCTGTTTACAAAGGTATTAAATTTATTACATCTGTCAAAAAGCAAGGGAAAAATATCATTTTTTCATGATTATAAAGATAATAAAGGCAGACATTTGTGAAAATAAATATCGTTTAACCTAATAAGTTTGGAGATTATGAGAAATCGAATTCTATTTTTGCTATGTTTCCTATGTGTGGGATTGCAAGCATTTGCCCAGATTTCTATTTCAGGAAAAGTGGTTGATGCAGGAGGGCTTGAGCTTCCAGGCGTAAATGTGATGGTAAAGGGAACGACTATCGGTACATTGACCGATGGTGATGGAAAGTTTACGATTCCAGATGTTCCGGGTGGCAGTAATGCCGTATTGGTATTTTCTTATGTCGGTTTCCAGACACAAGAAATAAAAGTAGGGAATGCTAAAAATCTAACTGTGAAATTACAGGAAGATAATATGGCATTGGATGAGGTTGTGGTGGTTGGTTATGGCACATCCCGTAAAAAAGATTTGGCAGGCTCTATTTCCAGCGTTAAATTGGATGATTCCCCGTTGACGCAGTTGGCAAACGTAAATGCTTTGGTTGCATTGTCAAGCAAGATTCCGGGCTTTAATTATTCTCCGACGACAGATGCCGGTGGTGATAATACGGCTTCAATGACGATTCGTGGTATGAATTCTATTATTACAGGTCCTTCGGAGGCAAGCTTGAACAAACCGTTGTTGGTTGTCGATGGTTCTATCTTTAATGGTAGTATCAACGAAATTGCCATGACGGATGTTGAATCCATTGATGTCCTGAAAGATGCCAGTTCTGCTGCTATCTACGGTTCACGTTCTGCAAATGGTGTAATTATTATTACAACAAAACGTGGTCGTTCTTCCAAGCCGACGGTTAATCTGGATGCTTATTACGGAATTCAGAGTTGGACGAGAAAACCGCAGATGGTAACGGACCAAAATGAATTTTTGAATCGTCGTCGTGAAGCGATGATTGCTGCCGGTTCGATTGATCCGAGCGTAGGTTTAGACGCCGCACAGTTATTGAATGCAGAAGAACTGGAAGTCTACAACGCTGGTGGTTGGGTTGATTGGATTGATGAGGTCTCTCAAAATGCGCAGATTCAGAATTATAATCTGAGTATTTCGGGAAATGCTTCGGATAAAGTGAATTATTATCTGTCAGCCGGTTATATGAAACAGGATGGTCTGATTGTAGGTGATGATTATAAAAAGTTGACTTTCATGGCTAAAATGGATGCAAAAGTTACTGAGTGGTTGACGGTTGGTATGCGTGCTTCTTATTATAATGCCTCTAATCCTGGTCAGATCGCAAACATTCAGTCTGCAACATGGTTGTCGCCTTATAGCCATAAGTATGTACGTTATGATGGTTATACTGATTGGTATGAAAGATATGCAAATGGTAATGTTGCCAGTCCGTTCTGGAGTTCTTCCGAAACTACTTCCTATTTGTGGACAGATCGCGATAAGAAATATGATAACCTGAATGGAACAGGATTTGTACAGATCGATTTCCCGTTTGTAAAAGGTCTGAGCTATAAGTTTACCATGAATGCTGTAAAGAATACGAGCAATATTGATATGTTTGTAAACCCTCAATATTTTTTGGATACAAGAAAAGTAGAGGAACTGGCTGATCCGTATAAATATACGGCGGAGGCAAATGGTAAATCGGAGATTAACCAGACGTATGCGTGGACCATGGATAATGTGTTTACTTATACGAAAGATTTCGGAAAGAACCATTTGGATGCGATGCTCGGTTATACGCGTGACGCCACTCATCAGAATCAGTTGAAGACTGCTTATAGTGGTTTCAAACTGCCGACTGTATTAGGCTCGTACGGACAAAATTTGGCAACGACTCAGCAGATTAACAAGACATTGAAGGAATGGCAGAATGTCGGTTATATGGCTCGTGTCAATTATAACTATGCAAATAAGTATTATCTGACGGCGAACTTCCGTCGTGATGGTTTCTCTGGATTTGCAAAAGGTAGTAAATGGGCTAACTTCCCAGGTGTGTCTGCAGCTTGGACATTGTCCCAGGAAGATTTTATGCAGAATGTAATTCCGGGATTGAGTTTCTTGAAGCTGAGAGGATCCTATGGTTTGACCGGTAATCAGAGTATTGAAGCCTATGCTACATTGGCTACAGTCGCTTCCGGTTATACTTGGTATGATGCATCTTCTTTGTATATCTATCAGAATTCGTTGGCAAATGAGGAATTGACTTGGGCGACAACTAAAACGGGTAATTTCGGTCTTGATTTCGGATTCTTGGACGGACGTATTTCCGGTTCTATTGATGTTTATAAATCAAAGACAAACGATATGCTGCTGAACCGTTCATTACCTTATATGACCGGTTTTTCGGAAGCAAAGTTTAATGCGGGGGAAGTGATGAACCGTGGTGTCGAATTGGCTTTGAATACAATCAATATAAATGGGGACGGTAAAGATAATTTCCGTTGGGAAAGTGGATTGACTTTTTATCGTAACAAAAACAAGATTGTTCACCTTTTTGGTAAGGATGCTAATGGCAAGGAAGCAAACGATACGGGTAATGCGACAACAAATGGCTATGAGACTGCTCGTGCATTGGTTATAGGCGAGTCGATCAATGCAGCATGGGACTTGAAAATGTTAGGTATCTTCCAGTCTCAGGCTGAGATTGATAACTATGTAGATGCAAATGGTAATAAGATTCAACCTGATGCTGTACCTGGTGATATCAAATTCCTGGATTATAATGGCGATGGTAAGATCAGTACGGATGACCGTCATTGTATTGGCGATATGGATCCGTTGTTCACGATCAATTTGAGCAATACGTTAAGTTGGAAGAATTTTTCTCTGTATTTCAACTTCCGTTGGGATGCTGGTAATAGTTCTCATTTTATCGGTAGTGACCCGTTCGGTAATTACCATAATACGGCAACGACATCAGGTGCTCAGTTGAAAGTAGCTCCATGGAGTGAAAATAATCCGACAAACGACCATCCGCGCCTAGGGTATGTAAACACCTATTCCTATTATTTCTGGTCGCAACGCCAGTATTTGAAACTGAAAGATTTAAGTCTCTCTTATACATTTGACCAGCCGTGGGTAAAAAAAGCTAATATTCAGAATTTACGTCTTTATCTGAGTGGTACGGACTTGTTCACTATTACTGGCTGGTCTGGTCTGGATCCTGAAACAGGTGGTACGATTGCTGCAGGGCCTGGTAGTTCTCGCTATGGAAGTAAGCCTGCTTATCGGACAATTACAATTGGTGCTAATATAACATTCTAAAAATGAACGGATATGAAAATTAAAAATATATTATTAGGAACGGTTGTTGGCTCTTTGTCCATGTGTGGATTAGTTAGCTGTGACAATGATTTCCTGGAAGAAAAGTCATATGAATATACTTCTTCGACATCTTATAATACACCTGCAGAATTGGATATGGCAATCGGTTTTCTGCATGGTCGCATCCAGTATTTGTTTTTTGGTGTATGGGGTAATCATAACTACTTTATGACAGGTATGGGGCTGGACACCTTTGCTGCGACAGACCAGAATTATATTACAAGTAACTGGAAGACGTTTACTCCTGACGAACCGGGCTATTCACGTCACTGGTATGATAATTTATGTCAGATCATTCAACAGTCGAATGTTATTATTGAAGCGATCGATACCCGTGATATCAAATGGGATAGCGAGGCACAGAAAAAGGAAGTTCGGGCTGAAGCGATTTTTTTCCGTGCATGGGCTCACCGGTGTTTGGCTGGAATGTATGGTGATTCTCCGATTATACTGGAACCGGCTCGTTCTGCGAAAGTGGATTATGAACGCTCTCCTCGTATCGATGTGTGGAAACAATGTGTTGAAGATTTCGAATGGGCAGCTCAAAATTTACCGTTGACAACAACGAAAAACGGTCGTATCGTAAAAGCGGCAGCTGACCACATGCTGGCTGAAATGGCCATTTGTATCGGTGATTATGATAAAGCGATTGCGGCGGCAAAGCGTGTAATCGATGGAACGGACGGAGATTATCATCTGATGACGGAACGTTTCGGAACCCGTGCGGGTGAGGCTACAGACCGTTATGGCAATCCTCATAGTTCTTATTGGGACTTGTTCCGTATGGGGAATTTTAATTATCAGGAAGGAAATAAGGAAGCAATCTGGGTCGCTCAATATGATTATGAAGGACGAATCAGCAATACCGGTGGCGGTGGTGTTGTAAGTTGGGGTTCTGCTCCTGCAAAATGCCATATTGAACAGGCTTTTGTTTCCAATTTCTATAACGTGGATAAGAAAAGGACTTTATCGAATGGTGAAATTATTCAGATATTCGGTTGGGGGGCCGTAACCTTTACGAATAGTAAGGCAGACTATGACGCGAATAAGAATAAGTCGAATGTGGCAACCGACTCGACAGGGTACGGTGGTGGTGGAACTTGCCACCCGACTGAATGGTTCTTGGGTGATCTGTGGAATGGCTGTGGTAGTGATGTTCGTGGCTCTGAAGAGATGATTCAGCGTAATCTGTATCAATCGGGCGGCAAGCCATGGAGGCAGGCTATTGATGAAGCGAAGGCCTTATATGAATCTAAAAAAGCTGCCGGTGATCCGGATGCCGATCTTTATAAAGTAACGGCTAATGATACGGTCACTCTTTTCCCGCGTATTTGGAAATTCGGTACGGATAAACATGTAGATGGTGACTATCGCCGATATGATCCGGATTGGTATGTAATTCGTCTGGCTGAAACTTATCTGTTGTTGGCAGAGGCATATTTGAATAAAGGAGATAAGGCAAGTGCAGCAGAAGCTATCAATGTTGTTCGTGCCCGCGCCAAAGCTCCGTTGTGTACGGCTGCTGATGTGACGATAGACTATATTTTGGATGAACGTGCCCGTGAACTGTATGGTGAAGAGCATCGTGCGGTGACATTATCCCGTTTGTCAACTAAGGAAAATCCGATTTTAGTACAGCGTACACGTAAATATGGATATCGTTTCCCGGCCGCAACAAACGAACTGAAAGATGCAGGTCCTAATATTCAGGATTATCAATGGCAATATCCAATACCATTACAGGTAATCGAAGCGAACTCGGGTGCGAATTTCCCGCAGAATGAGGGGTATTGATCTGAATTATCTGTATAAACTAATAAAGGCCCGGTGGCAGAAAAGCTTCCGGGCTTTTACTTTGTATCGGAGTTAGGCGGTACGGATAAATCCATAATACCAATAGGTGTTTCCGTATTTTTGGCGGAGTACATGATCTGTATTCGGACGCTGTGACATCAGTACACCGAAATCTTCGAAAGCTTGCCTGCAGATTGGGCTAACCGGGTAGTTGCGGGTGGCCTCCAAATGAGGAAACATGAGGTCAACCACTAATAGAGCTTCTTGATAATGAACTGGTATCGTTTCACTATGTGGAAAGTATTGCTGGAATAAATTATAGAAACCTTTTAGATCTTTGCTCAAAAGAACGCCGCATAATAGATAGTCGAGCGCTTTGCGGTTGGTAGTATCGGCTTTTACCGCTTGTGTCAGAAGAATCAGAGGGGAAGATGCATCGATAATGAAATCTTCCTTGTAGGCTTCTTTGAATGTTGTTAGAGAGGTGGAGAGTCGTTTGGTCCGTTCTTTTATCCATTGTTTGTGACAGGTGGAGGTCTGTAATATGTCCATATATTTCTGGGCTAGGGGAAGATTCCCGAATTCTGTTTGCCAGTCGATCATCCTTCTGAGTCGGGAGAAAGAGAGACCTTGCGGGGACATGGCATTTGCTTGTGCAAGTTGATGGAGAGCTTCGTGTTTTAGTCCGAGGGAATAGGCGAAAAGACTGTTGAAATTAGCTCCGTCTAATTCATTTGCCGGAAAATAGATACGGTCTGCCGATTGTACCGGATAGTGGAAGAGTTGTTCCGGCAGGATACCTTTCTCACTGAGGGCAAGCATCAGGTAAGGATGATAATAGGCTTCGCTAATGTTACAGGTATGGATTGTTTGCAGTACCTGGTCCCATTGTTGTTCTTCCGCATGCCGTTGTATAGCCAGGCGTTTCTCCCTTTCCTGATTAGGGGAGGAGTAAATGCTGTAACAGCTGAATGCGATTAACAGAAGGGGGAGTGCGAAGGAGATATAACGGTTCCCTTTTCGGTCGGAGAGGAAGACAGAACAGAGCGGAATCAGGAACAAGGCATAATATATGTAAACATATCGCATTCCATATTCCGGATTGATGAAGGTGTACAACTGATTGGTCGGGGTGTAATAAATAAAATTTTGCCATAACAGAGGCCATGCGGTAACGAGTATCAGATTTATAGCCGGTAATATAGGAAAGCCTTTTTGTTTGAAGGAAATACGTTCGAAAACAACTCCATACAGATATAATAAGAGTAAGCTATTTTCTGGTAAAAGGAGATACAAGAAAGGAATAGCGATCAAAGCGCTGATATGCCGTATGATTTTGTTCTGGAGGAAAAGATAAAAAGCGAGTGTCAGAAGGAACAGATTGTATTGTAATAGTGCAGATAAGTTCCAGGCATATTGATAGATGCAGAACATAATAACCGGAATGATGATTACCCATCTATGCTGTGTGGCATTCCATTGCCGCAAGTAGAGTAGGGTAATAGCTGCAGTAATCAGAAGCAAACTTGTTTCCACGAAAAGTCCCAGTGAGAGCGGGTGGTAGAACTGGGACAAAAAATTAGTTAGCAGACTGTTCCATCCTGCTGGAGCAAGTAGATAACCTGACAGGTAGTCATTTGTCGCCAGGAATAATTCGCCTGCTTCTTGATAACGAATATATTCGGGATAGAACATATATTCGATAATGAGTGCATAAATACTTGACAGGATCAGAAGTATGATGTTTTCTTTTTTCATTTTTATGTATGTTTTAATCGGTTACGGTATGATCCAGTTGGGATCTGGTGATTGTGATTTTATCCTTGATAAATTCCGGGATGTTGAATGACTTCATCCGGAGGTTGTTCTCGTCAGGATCTTTCTGCGGGAGCAGGAACGGTTTACTGAACTTTCCGTTTTTATTTAGGTGGGCGATAAAGAAACGGGTATAAAGTCCGTCCAGACGCCGGCTGCTGAATATGATCCATTTTCCGTTTGAAGACCAGGAGTGATAGCTTTCCACGTCCGGGCTGTTTAGTATATCGGTATTTACGGAAGCAGAATCTTGTAAAGATATCATTTTCAGATCTGCTTCCTTATGCCAAATAGGGAAAGTTGCATAATCTGATTCGGTGAAAAGTAGATATTGGTTGTCTGGTGAGATGCGGGGAAATGAAGCGCTTTTATTGTGTGCTGTATAGATCGTGTCTATCGTTTCTCCGAAAGAACCGCTATCTGGATCAAAGGAAACACTGCAAATGGAGTATTTGACCTCTCTCAACCTTTTAGGTAATTGTTTGGCAGGGGCTGTACAATAATATAGGCGTTTCCCATCAGGAGCCCATGCTGGAAATGTCTCGAAAGATTCCGGACTGTTGAAACGAGGATCTGTTATGACTGTGTTCCGGACCGGATCATATAAGATCAGATCTGATTCCAGATCGTAGACCTCTATAAGGTTCGGATTTCGGCTATAAAAAGACTGACGGGTGGCATTGGTTGAAAAAATGATGTATTTGCCGGATGGATGCCAATGGGGATAAGTTCCTTCTTTGGACGATCCGAGTTGCGATAATTGCACTTTGACGGGCTGGTTATTTTTAATGATGATTGTCCCTCCCGGAGTAGTCCGTGCATGAAACATGAAATCGGTAGGTGAATAATTGCAGAATGAATGGCAATTTACACATCCTTTTTCAGTCATATTACTGGAAATGATAATCTCTTCTTTGAAACAGTTTAAGGCTCTTTGTCGTATATCCATTTCGTGCCATGATTCGTAACCAGGTTCGACCAGTCGGTAGGCGATATATGGATCGATAGAGTCTGTGGTAATATAAATAGGAAAAGATTTGTATTGTACACCTTCCGGATAAGAATTGTTCCAAATAGATATGGATATATCTATCTGTTTTCCAATATTGCGCGAGATTATATGCCGCCACTTTTTTAAGGGTATATCGATTTTGTTTTTCCCTTCAATGCTAAATAATGGTTGGTTATTATTGGAAAAAATAGCTTTTATATGAGAAGAATTTTTGACTGTAAAGTTTAAAGGTGCAATATTGATAGGAATACTTATTTCTTTATAATCTGGAAAGATATTCGGATAGGTATTTTCCTGCTTTGATGCAATTCTATTTTCGGTGCATCCAGTGTAGATAAAGAAGGCTAATAAAGTAAATAATAATTGTTTCATATCTCGTTCTGTTAATAATAGCACTTTGCAAAGATGTATCAAATTTTTAATTATAAATATCAAAAGCATAGATAAAATTTGTGAGAACGTAAATATTTTTGTCCGTTGTGAAAGACACATGGGAACATGCATTAATCTTATTTATGTAAATACCGTATTATGATGAACAGATACAAATTCTTTATTCTTAGCCTCACTCTGATATGTGTGGCAAGCCTGTCGGCCAAGGATTATTATGCCACGGATTTTGGTGTGATAGCAGACGGCAAGACTTTGAATACAAACTCCATTCAGAAAGGAATCGACTTTGTGAACAAACTGGGTGGAGGACGCCTGGTCTTTACTGCCGGTAATTATCTGACGGGATCAATTTATCTTAAATCGAATGTGACACTTCATCTTGAAGAAGGGGCGACTCTACTGGGATCGACCAATCCCTGGGATTACGAAAAAGATTCGTATATTCGCTGGATGTCTATGATTTTCGCAGTCAAGCAGCAGAATATCGGTATAACGGGGAAGGGGACAATTAACGGGCGTGGTTTTCAAACCGCCAACAATATGGTGGACTATATCCAGCGAGGTATCTACGAAGACCCTCTGAAACTGGGTCGTCCGAACGAGACGAACCGTCCGCAGAATATTTATTTCCGCGAATGCGAGAATGTGACGATCAAAGATATTACCCTGCGGGATCCGGCAAGTTGGAACCAGACCTACGATCAGTGCAAAAATCTGTATATCGACGGCATACACGTCGATAGCAAATCCTATTGGAACAACGACGGGATCGATGTTGTGGACTGTGACGGCGTCGTGCTGAAAAATTCTTTTCTTGATGCGGCGGATGATGCCCTTTGTTTCAAATCGCACGATGCGAACAGTATGTGTCAGAATGTGGTGGTCGAGAACTGTGTAGGCCGTTCGAGTGCCAGCGGATTGAAATTTGGAACAGTGTCCCGTGGTGGTTTCCGTAATTTCAAGGTGAAGAATATTAAGATATACGATACGTATCGTTCGGCTATCACGTTTGCCGCGGTTGATGGTGCCTTGATCGAAAATATAGAGGTAGATGGTGTTCGCTCCATTCATACGGGAAATGTGATCTATCTTCGTATCGGCGACCGTTGGAGTGCAGGGAAGAAACCGGTCATGAAGAATATCACGATCAAAAATGTCTATGCCGAGATCCCGATGGATAAACCGGATGCCGGATATAATTATGAAGGGCCGATTGAAGACCTTCCGCGCAATATCTCACCTGCCAGCATTGTCGGATTGCCGGAATATAAGATTCAGAACGTGACGCTTCAGAATATCGAGATCGTTTCTCCTGGAGGCGGTAATCCTTACTACGCTTATCGTGGACTGACACCGGCCGAGTTGGACAGTATTCCTGAAATGGCGACTTCCTATCCGGAGTTTTCGCAGTTTAAGGAATTGCCGGCCTGGGGTTTTTACATTCGCCATGCTGAGGGAATCATTTTTGATAATGTGACGTTTAAGGCTTTGAAAAAAGATTACCGTCCGGCTATCGTGATGGATGATGCCGGGAAGGTGACCTTTAAGGATGTCCGGTTTGTCGAGCCGGAGAGTGAGGGAAAGAAACAGATATTCCCTTATAAGTCTAAAGTGCTAAAATAATAGCGTGATATCGGATAGGAAGGATGTATAGGATTAAAAAACAAAAAAGTGAGACAACATGAATAAGAATAAGTTATTTGCAAGTGTGATAGGACTTCTGTTTTTTGTGGCGGGGCTTTCGGCAAAAGATTATCAAGTTGCGATGTTTGGGATCAAATCTGACGGGGTGACACTCAATACCCGTTCCATTCAGCGGGCTGTTGATTATATAAGTGGACAGGGAGGTGGCCGGCTTGTTTTTTATGTGGGCCGTTATCTGACTGGTTCAATCGAACTGAAGTCGGATGTGACGATCCGTATCGAAGAAGGAGCCACTTTAGTTGCAGTTCCATCCGTTTATGATTTTAAAGGAGTAGGGGGATGTAATGCGATTATTTACGCAGACAAGCAAAAAAATATCGGTATCGGTGGAAAAGGTATTATCGATGGGCGTAGCATCGCTGTGCAGGCAAGTGTGGAAGAGCAATTGCAGAAAGGCCATATCGAAGGAAATGTATCCGGTTATGCACCGGCTTTGATCTGTATGGAAGGCTGCGAGGATGTAAAAATTGAACAAATCACCCTACAGGATGCAGCAGACATAGCCGAAATATATAAGGATTGCCATAATGTGACAGTCGACAAAGTCGTTGTGAATGCAGGTGCATCGGACCGGAAAGCAATTTCGATCTCTGGGTGTGATGGAGTGAAGATGACAGATTGCTACTTCAATATGACGGGGAATCCGTTGGAGAGTGCTGGGACATCCCGCAATCTAATATTTACAAATTGTGTAACACCAGACGGCAAAGCTGTCTCAAGCGATCAATAAAAGGAGGAAAAAATTATGCAGAGGAGATCATTTATCAAACAAAGTGTTTTATGGACAGCTGGTTGTGCTGTCGGTAGCCGTATGCCGTTGTGGGGTTCGGTCAGTGTAACCGATGAGATGAAGGGGACGGTCTTGCGTTCCGGTGAGCTATATAAATTATTTCGTGATCCACAATCTATTTATCGTCCGTTTGTCCGTTGGTGGTGGAACGGGGATAAGGTGGAAGCTGACGAGTTGAAACGTGAACTGCACATATTGAAGGATGCAGGTATCGGAGGGGTGGAGATCAATCCTGTAAAATTTCCCGGTAATGATACGGATGATTTGGGAAAGAAGTCGCTGCCCTGGTTGAGTGACGAATGGATCGATATGTTGAGGGTGGCTTTTGACGAGGCGAAGTCGCTTGATATGACCTGCGATCTGATTGTTGGTTCCGGTTGGCCGTTCGGGGCGGAGTTCCTGACGGGAGATGAACGGGCGGATGTCGTAGTAAATTATTCAGAGAAGCTGAGTGGGCCGATCGATTATGAAGTCTCTCGCGACGGTCTGTTCTGTGCGGCCGATCCTGCTATCAGTTCTCCTTTTCTCGGAAGGAAGATGGAGCTGGTTTCCTTGCAACTGGTTCCCGAACCGTTTGGCAGTCTTGACCAGGCTATCAACCTGATGGGTAAAGAGGTGGATGGGGCGTTCAAGTTTAAAGTGCCCGATGGAAAATATGTCTTGTTTGCCTTGGTCAAGATACGCGGTTTCCTCGAAGTGATCAATGGTGCTCCCGGTGCTACGGGACCGGTGTTGAACCACTTCAACAAGCCGGCCGTACAAAAATATCTGAACAATATGTCGGACAAGATTCAGAACCGTTTAGGCCCGTTGTCCGGCAATATCCGTTCTCTCTTTACTGATAGCATGGAACTGGAAGGCTCGAATTGGTCGTATGATATGGCGGAGGAGTTCAAGAAACGCCGGGGATATGATGTGCAACCGTATCTACCTTTCATTCTATTTAAGATGGGCAGCATGGGGAATGTGTTGACCTATGAGCCGAAGGTCCAGTTCACTCCCGAACTGGATGATACGATCCAGCGTGTACGCTATGACTTCGAATATACGAAAGCCGAACTGCTGCGCGAGCGTTTTACACAGACTTACCTGGACTGGTGTAAAGGGTTGAATGTGAAATCGCGTGCACAAGCCTACGGACGTGGTTTCTTCCCGCTCGAAAGCAGTCTGGACTATGATATTCCGGAATGTGAATCCTGGACGATGACCTGGTTACGCCATCGTTTGGGTGAAGAGATGTCGGAAGAGGACTACCGCCGGGGCCGTGCTTATACAATGGTCAATAAGTATGTGTCTTCTGCCGCCCATTTGCGTGGAAAGCGCCTAGTGAGTTGTGAGGAAATGACAAATACCTATACCGTGTTCAATATGACATTGGAGCTATTGAAGATCGGTGGTGACCAGACGGCTATTTCCGGTGTGACGCATTCTATCTTCCACGGTTTCAACTATTCTCCTAAAGAAGCTCCGTTCCCCGGATGGATTCGTTACGGGGCTTATTATAACGAGAATAACAACTGGTGGCCGTATTTCAAATATTATACCGCTTATAAAGGCCGCATGGCTTCCGCCCTGCAACATGGAACCATGTATGCGGATATCGCGATCTTGCATCCGATAGCCGATATGTGGAGCACCTTGGGAATGCAGAACGAGCCGTTCCCTGCCACTACCAATGTGAAATATAAGACATTGGTATGGGAGGCGATCCATAAGAACGGCAGCGGTTGCGACTATGTTTCTGAATCGATCATCCGGGATGCTGAGATGAAAGACGGTTACTTATGCTATGGTCCCCGCAAATACAAAACGCTTTTCCTGATCGAGGTGGAGAGTATGGAACCGGCTACCGCGCGTAAATTGTATGATTTTGTGACCTCAGGAGGACGTATCTTCTGCATCGAGGCTTATCCGCATAAATCAGTCGGCCTGAAAGATCATGACAAGCATGATAAGGAAGTGCAGGGATGGGTGGAAAAGATGAAGCAGATGGACGGGCGTTTTATATTACTCCATAAACCGGAAAAAGACTTTGTCGGTTGGTACCAGGGGGTACAGAAGGACTATGGATTGACATCGTATATGACTATCGAAAAACCTGATCCTTATCTGATGCAGAACCGTTATCAGGGTGATAACAGGGAAGAAATGTTTTTCTTCAGTTATGCGCACCGCTATAATTCGCATCAGACCCGTATTTCCTTTAGCAACGAGGTTGTAAAAGGCCGTCAGGGTTGGGTGTGGGATCTGGAAACGGGCGAACGGTACCGGTTGCCGCTGGATGTTGCCAACAGTTTCCTGTTCGACTTCGGTCCGGCTGATTCTCTCCTGATTGTGTTTGATAAGCAGAAGAGAGGAAATGATTACAAGCCGCTTCCGGTTTCCGGTGAGGATTTGAAAGATCTTTCGTCTGACTGGGATGTAGAGTTCCGTCACAGCCGTGAGAATACGGTACAGAATACCCATTTCGACAAACTGAAGGATTTAAAGGATACGGACTATGTGAATTTCTGCGGTACAATTGTCTATAGAAAGAAAGTCAATGTCTCTTCATCTGCCGGAATGGTGCTTAATCTCGGATTAGTGCATGGTGTATCGGAAGTATTCTTGAATGGGCAGAGCTGTGGTGTCAAATGGTATGGCCGCCGTATCCATCCGGTCGCAGCCCAATTGAAACAGGGGGAGAATACGGTTGAGGTACATGTCGTAACTGTTATGGGAAACTATATGAAGACGTTGAAGGATAATAAGATCGCTCAGGCATGGACCCGGAGGCAGGATGTAGTCCAATCGGCGGGACTGGTCGGACCGGTCACCGTTTATAGAGTTAAGAATTGAGAATTAAAAATTAAGAAATTAGGAATTTGAAGAGCTATGAATGTGATTAGGAAAATAATGATCCTGTGCTTACTGGTGGAAATGGTGGTTCCGGTGTGGGCAAAAGATTACCAGATGACTATGTTCGGGATCAAGTCGGATGGAACAACCATGAATACCCGTTCCATACAAAAGGCGATCGACTTTATTTCCGAGAATGGGGGAGGACGTCTGGTGTTTACTGTCGGACGTTATCTGACCGGCAGTATTCATCTGAAGTCAAATGTGACGATCCATTTGGGAGAGGGGGCCGTGTTGGTCGGTTCCACCAATCCTTATGATTATGATATGGAACTGAAAGCTTGGTATGGCTTGATTCTGGCTAACAAGCAGGATAATATCGGTATCACTGGCAAAGGGGTGATTGACGGTCGCGGACGTGAGCTTGCCAATAATTTCATCAACCAGGTTTATTCAGGGGTGATCAAGGATAAGTTGCAGTTGGGACGTGTTGCCAACCGTCCGAAACTGGTCTATTTCCGCGAATGCAAGAACGTGGAAATAAAAGGGGTGACGATGATGAACCCGGCATTCTGGACACAGACTTACGACCAGTGCGAAAATCTCTTGATCGACGGTATTACGGTGCATAGCCGTGCTTACTGGAATAACGACGGGATGGATATTGTCGACTGTAACGGTGCATTGATTCAAAACTGTTATGTGGATGCGACAGACGATGCGATCTGTCTGAAATCCCATAGTGCCGATGCTGTCTGCCAGAATATCGAGGTGCGCAACAATACGGTCTGTTCAAGTGCAAGCGGTATTAAGTTCGGTACGGCTTCGACGGGTGGTTTCAAGAATATAAAGATTATCAATAATACTGTATTCGATACGTTCCGTTCGGCCATAACGATCCAGGCGGTTGATGGCGGACAGGTTGAAAATGTGGTAGTGGATAGCCTCCGTTCCATCAATACCGGAAATCCAATCTATTTGGTGGTGGGAGAACGCCGTGAAGGTCGTCGTAGCCGGATGGACAACGTGCATATCTCGAATGTTTATGCCGAGGTCCCGGCAACAAAACCGGACGCAGGATATGACTACGAAGGGCCGACGGAAGATAATCCGCGCAATGTCTCGCCTTCCGGCATTGTCGGCTTGCAAGACAACAAGATTACGAATGTCTCCATAGAGAACGTCGAGATCGTTTATCCAGGCGGCGGTAACCCGTTGTATGCTAAAGTTGGGCTGAACGAACTGGACAAGGTGCCGGAAATGCCGAAGGCGTACCCTGAGTTCTCTCAGCATAAGGAGTTACCGGCTTGGGGCTTCTATGTCCGTCATGCCGATGGCGTCACTTTTAGGAATGTGAAGTTGACAGCCTTGAAGAAAGACTATCGTCCGGCTATCGTTCTGGACGATGTGCATAACGGTACATTTACGAAGATTAAAGTGGTTGAACCGTCTGCCGGAAAGAAGGAAAAAATACATGCTTACAAGTCTACGAAGATAAAAAAATAGAACGTGTATCCGCGTATTCCGCATGTTCTGCCCTATACACCTTTTTGCTGGTGAAATTTGTGTTTATATGGTTGTATAATACGTTTTTATGCCTAAAGTTTTGTAGGGCGGAACTTTTTTTACATGCGGTTTTCGATACTACTCCGGTCTATTGGAGAAACATTGCAAAAGTCATTTTGATTCCTCTTCCATAGGGATAACGGATCTCTATTTTCATATTTCTTGTTTTCCGCAGGATGAAAATAGATAAAATTGCCTTAATAGCTTGTTATATAGTGATTTTTCCTTTACAATCGGAAGCAAATGAAATTCACATTCTGTTTTTTCTCATAGTTAAATGTTTAGTTATACAAAGAAAAAGGGAGAAAAGATTTTGAACCTTTCCTACCTTTTATAGATCATTTTCGTGATGAAAACGGTTTTAGAAATACCCGTGCGTTTCCACATCTCCGTATTTAAGGGCTATTTCTACCCGTTTGACTGTGAATGTCTTTTCTTCTTCGGACTGGAAACATATGCGGTTATATCCCTGTTTGAGGATTTTGTCGGGGAGGATAAAGGCATATTCTTTTTCTCCTTTTTCCAGCCCGCGTTCCCTGTCGTATAGGTAAGTATAGGCTGGCATTTCTTTCTCAACCGCTTCCCCATTTACCGTCAGTCGGCAGATTATCGGATGATTAGTGCGAATGAATAGGATTGCTTCTTTCGGATATCCTTCTTCTACCGAATCGCCGATATAAAGATCTACCTCTTTCTGCTCGTCCTTGCCTATTTTTAGTGGGAGTGGAGAGTCTGGCTTTATATTATACTGTATAACCCCGTCAGACAGCGCATAGATCTTATTCCGGCCTTTTAAAGTTTCCAGCGAACCTAACTCTTGTAGCAGTTCCGGCATCATGATCCGGCAAACTTGGCCACCGTCTTCTAGGTATAGCTTCCCGTCATGCTCGGAGTTGAGGGCACCGAAATAGTAATTGAACAGGTAGATCCCGTCTGCTCCCTGTGAAAGGATATGAGAACACATCCCCCTGTGCATACCGTGTGACCAGAATTCCCGTGGGCGGTAGCCTCCGTCGTCAATCGAACTGTAGAACGGAATGTTGAGATCTTTCCCCATTTCTTCTCGGAACTTGGCTACCGGCATGGCAGGATCTCCCCTCCAGTGAACACCTGTACTGATAAAGTCTAGCAGTCCGAGGCGCAGCCATTCACGTATATCCAGACCTTTCATCATGTTTTGTTCGACTGTTGGCGCTACACGTGCGGAGAGCAGGATCTTTCTGCCTTGTTTGGCTGAGACTTCATCCACTTTCTGACGGATGTCTTTCACCAATTGTGTCATCAGCGGTGCGTTCTGTGGCCCTGTGCCTGACTTGAAGTAAACGATAAAGCGCATGAAGTCGAGATCGTATCCGTCGATTATGTCGGCGTAATTTTCCAATTGCTCGGAAACAATCGCCAGCTTACGGTCGCGCACTTCCTTTATGGCAAAGTCAAAAGCTCCGCCGCTGTTATAACCTTGTGTCGTGTCGTTCAGCCAGTATTCTGGATGCTGAATCCAGAAATCGGTGTACGAGATCGGACAATGGGTAGTTGTATCATTGAAATGTAAGTCGTTCATCCGGTAGGTGATGAAGGCTTCCATCCCCTTCTTCTTAGCCCTCTTTAAAGTGTAAGCGACCAAGTCTGTCCCTTCTTTTTCCAGGTTCTGATGGTTTCGGTAGTATTTTCGGAAAGAATTATACTGAGCTGTATCACAACCACAATCCAACGTTCCGTCCAGATCGTCTCCCATCACATGGCCATATTTGGAACGGACATAGAAGAAATCGCTGCCGGAGCACATCATATAGGTCGTAACCTGTGAGTTCGCCACCATATCGACGCAGGAGTCCAGGTCGGCAAGTGTAAGCGGACGATACTTGAACCAGCGGTTTCCTAACAGGTCGGAACCATCGTTATTATGAATGATCCGGAATGTTCGTTCGGGTACTTTTTTTACATCGGGTGCACAGGCAAAGAAAGCCTGTGCACATAAAAGAATCGAGAGATAGTTAATTATAAGTGATTTCATGGTGTGTCGTGTGTTTATTCGATTAACGAATAAGGCTTTTCCTCTGCTGTGAACAGCCTTTTCTTATTAGGGTTCGAAGTCATTTGGAAGACCAGTTCACCTCCATTCATGATGTCCTGATGGGTGATGTACGCCTTTGTATAAGGTTTACCGTTTAGGGTAACGGATTTGATGTAACGGTTCTTGTCGCTGACCTGATCCGCTCTGACTGTAAATGTTTTTCCGTTTTCTAGGTTTATCTGCATGTAAGGCAGATAAGGAGCTCCGATGACATACTGGTCGGTACCGGGGCATACTGGATAAAAGCCCATGGCCGAGAAGATGTACCAAGCGGACATCTGGCCGCAGTCGTCGTTGCCGCATAAGCCGTCGATATTGTTGCGGTACATACGGTTCATAATCTCGCGAATCCAGTATTGCGTTTTCCACGGTTCGTCGGTCCAACTGTATAAATAGGGAATGTGGTGGCTTGGTTCGTTACCGTGGACATAAGTGCCGAGTAGACCTTCCCGTGTCACATCTTCGGTTTGGGCGAAGAACTCGTCTGGCAGATGCATGGTGAACAGGGAGTCCAGCTTATTGATAAAGCTGCGGTTGCCACCCATTAAGCGGATCAGATCGGATGGAGCCTGCGGTACATAGAAAGAATAGTTCCAGGCGTTTCCTTCGATAAAACCTTGTCCGTGTGTGCTGAGCAGGTCGATATCTTTCTTCCAGCTACCGTCTTTGTAACGTGGACAGGCGAAGCCCAGACCTGGTTTGAACACGTTCTTATAAGAGAGTGCACGCTTCTTGTAGGTCTCTGCTGTCTGCCGGTCACCCGTTAGGAGTGCCGTGTGGTAGACCGTCCAGTCTTCATATGCATTCTCCAACGTGATGGAAGCGGAAGTGGGGGAGTTGTCGAAAGGGACATATCCTAATTGTTTGTACTCGTCTGTATGATCATAATAAGGTACGTTTGAACTGCTGACCATTGCTTTGACTGCCTCCTGTTTGTCGATCGGCAAGCCTTTGGTGATGGCATCGGCTAGAACGGAAACCGAGTGGTAGCCGATCATACACCAGTTTTCGTTACCCATATGCGACCAGACCGGTAGCAGGTGATGCACACTTTGGCTGTAATGGGCGAGCATCGATTTCACAAGATCCGTGCTGACATCCCGTTTGATAATGTTGAACAACGGATGCAAAGCTCGGTACGTGTCCCAGACAGAAAATACGGTATAGTTCGTAAAACCTTCGGCCTGGTGAATATTGTGATCAATCCCCCGGTATTTCCCGTCTACATCCATATAAACGGACGGGTTGATCATCGTATGGTACAAAGATGTATAAAGCATGGATAGCTGGTCGTTACTGCCTTTCGCATCGATTACAGACAACGCGTTTTCCCATTTCCCATTTGTTTCCTTGCGGATCGTGTCGAACGATTTTCCGGTGGTTTCCGCTTGCAGGTTCTTTAAAGCTCCGTCTGTTCCGACAGCCGAAAGAGCTACTTTGATTTCGAGAGGGGCGCTTCCTTCCTTGAATTCGAAGTAGGAAACGACTTTACGCCCTCCGATCTCCGGGAAGTTCTCCGCTGTATTGAAACGCCGGAATCCTCCAGGGTAGTTGACTTTCTCCCGGTCCGTATATCCGTAATGGGTAATTGGTTGGGAGAATGAGATAGCAAAATAGGTATAATTTACGCGACTCCATCCGTTGGTAATACGGTAGCCCGTAAGCAGGGTATCGTTTTCGACCCGGAGGTTTGCCCATAACACTTTGCCATCATAATTGTAGATACCGTGGTTGAGGTCGAGGATCAGTTGTTTTTTCTGATCGGCTGGATAGGTATATTTATGAATACCGACCCGTTCGGTTGCTGTCAGTTGTACATTGATTAGATCGTCGGACAGTTGTACTTCGTAGTAGCCTGGGCGGGATATTTCGGTGTCATGGCTGAATCGGGAACGATAGCCACTGTCCGGATTATCGGCCGTTCCGGGGTTGATCTGTAATTCTCCGGTGAAAGGCATCAGCAGGATATCACCGAGATCGGAATGCCCTGTTCCGCTGAAATGCGTATGGCTGAAGCCGACGATGGAGCTGTCCTTATGTTGGTAGCCGGCACAGTATTCATACGCGCGAGGTTGATAAACTCCATCGATGTTATGAGGAATGGTATCGGTGTCAGGACTTACCTGTACAATGCCAAACGGAGCACAGGCACCGGGGAATGTATGTCCCATCCCGTTTGTTCCGATGATTGGGTTTACCTGATCAGTCTTTTGTGCCATAACCGGCATGGTCATGCAGACAAGAGCGACAAACAGTGATTTCATTTGTTTTTGCATATACGTGTTTTTCTTATTTTCTGGAATGTTCAAAAGTAATCAAAGTCGTAAATATGCACATGTATTTTTTGTCGGATTTATTTAGATATTTGGCTAAATGGTGAAAAGCTACAACGCCTCTGGGGATTTGACCAGTTGGAGAACCTACTGAGGTCCGGCAAAGAGGTTGATATGATTGTTGTCGTTTTCGTTAATGAATATAAATCACAGTTTTAATTTTTACGAAAGATACATATAGTATCCATATAAGAACAAAAAAGGCCGCCTCTTTTTATAGAGACAGCCCTTTCAGATATATGGAATAAGTTTGTTATTATTTAACCAATGCAGCGAATTCGCTGTTAGTTGCATACTTTGCAAATTCCAGGTCGATAGCAGCTTCTTTAGCCATAGCCTTGTCTGCAGCGATAGCAGCTTTCAGGTTGCTGATAACTGCGTTAGCATCGTTTGTACGAGCAGCTACGATAGCTTTCAAGTAAGAAGTTGTAGCGTCAGGTTTAGCAACTGCGTTCAAAGTCTGAGATGCTTTGCTGTAATCCTTAGTCAGGATCTGAGCCAGTGCAGCGTTGTTAGACTTAACTGAACCGAAAGAGTTGGCAGCCTTAGCCCATTCACCCTGCTCCAAATACAGAACACCCAAAGCTTCGCCTAATTCAGCAACGCCTGCAGCGCTACCGAACAACTGCTGAGCCTTAGCCTGGTCACCCTTAGTCAAAGCGATCAAACCTAAATTCATGTTAGCTTCAGGATTAGCTTTTACAGAGTTTGATTTGTTGAACATCTGTTCTGCCTTAGCCAGGTCGCCGGCACGGAATGCCATCATACCGATGTTGTTCCAAGTGCGGTAGCAGTTAGGATACAGTTCAGAAGCTTTTGTATAGATAGCCATCTTTTCTGAATCATTGTTAGTCAGAGTTGCAGCGTACAGAATTTCTTCGATGTTCAGTTCAGAAGGATTGCTCTTAGCCAATGCGCTGATTTCGTCGTCAGACTTACCGATGATTTCGATGTTGGCAGTTAAACGAGAACGACGAAGTTGCGGCAGGATTGTTTCAGCCAAGTCAGAGTAAACAGCAGAGATGTTCTTGATTTCTTTTTCTCTTGTTTCAGGATCCTGATACATAGAGATAACTCTCAGCACGAGGTCTTTATCCTGCAGGTTGGAAGCCTGTACCAGTTCTTTGAAGCCTTCCCAGTCCTGAGCGGTGTAACGAGCGTCAACCGGAGCGTCAACCTTCATTTTCTTCAACTCTTTAGCCAGATATTTACTTGTGTTGCCTTCACGGCGTTCAGCCAGGCCGGTGTTCAGTTTAACACCACCGTCAGGAGAAGCGTAAGCAGAGATTTCGATTGCTACGTTCTGGTTAGGAGCTTCGTCAGCGTTCTTAACAAGTTCTTTCCATTCTTTGATTGCATCAGAGTTCAACTCTTTAGCACGCAGATTGGCCTGCTGGATAAGGAACATGATGTTTGCGTCGTGAGCTTCTTTGATGATACGCTGGAATTTGTCTGCTGCGATAGCTGCGTTAGCAGTAGCTGCGTCAGCCAATTCAGATGTAGCGATCACACCTTCGCCGATTTTTACGTCCGGCAATTTAACTGTCTTGTTCTTGATCTTTGCGTCGAAAGTCAGATACAATTCAGATTTTTTCATTTCCGGTTTGTAAGTGAAAGCAGATTTCATGGTTACGTTAGCACCTGCTTTCTGCGGGATAACCTGGTTGTTACCCTTTACTTTTTCACCTTGGTAAGTGTAAGATGTTCCCCATGCTTCACCACCGGCATAACGAAGAACCGGAGTTACGGTTACGACTGCTTTTTTGTTGAACCATTTTGCAGGGAATGTGGCATTAATAGTCACAGGAACTTTGCCTCCGATGGCCTCAAGCGGCTGCGGTTCAGCTTTGATGTACTCTTCAGCTAACGGTTTCAACTTGTTTGAACAAGAAGAAAAAGTCAGAATTGCTGCCAATACAAGGAAAGGCATTAAATACTTTTTGTTCATAATTTGATGTAAGTTTAAAATGTTACTATGTTTATATATTCACTTTCAAATATCCCTTAGCCATCAAAGTGCAAAACTAAAGCATTTTTTTGTTATGAAGAGCAAACAAGAGATAAAATCTTTCTAATTAATACTTATTAATGAATCTTGTCTTCCTTTTTTCCGGCCTGATGTCAAAACAGATAGGAAATGAATCTGGTGAATCCTTCTGAATTTCGTTTGACCCTTATTGTCAAATTTTAATCAAAACAGAGCTTTTTGAGTATAAAGTTTGTTATTATAAACAATCTTCACAATATACACGCCGGCCGGAATCGAATCGATCGGCAAGGTCACCTGTTGTCCGGTGATGGAATAATTGCGTACAGGCTTTCCGGTGAGCGAAACCAAAGAGAGCGAAGCTTTGCTGATGGGATCAGCAAAGTCGATGTGGATCGTATGCCGGTATCTGTCGACAGATAGGCTAACATCCGTTGTCGCCTCTATGTGCTCGTTGGCTGTTCCACCTCCTTCGTTCGGATCCATTCCGGTGCAGATAGGAACCGTCACTCCGACAGGATCGAGCCAATATTTGAGCTGCTTACTGCTATCGGCAGGCTCGGACCAGCTTTTTTGTATAGAGAAAAAGAAGTCTTCGACCGGATTGAGGCAACTGGAAGCACCGCCTGTCAAGCCTCCGATGACACGGTTGTCGCTATCTAAAAGGGGAGAACCGGACGAACCACCGGCTGTACAGCCTGTCGTCCAGCGGCCTACCTTCCAGTGTGAATTTTCATTGAAGTCGGTAACCTGTATTTTATAGGTTGTCAGTTCCACGTTTCCCTCGGCAAGGTTAAGCCTCTTGAGCGATCCGCCCGGATGGTGGATACATGTATAAGGAGCTGTTCCCGCATCCTGTGCGTTCCAGCCGGCATAATAGGCCCGGTAATCGGCAGGCGGTGTGTCCTGCAATTCCAGTAACGCCATATCTGTTAATTCGTTCACGGCTCGGAAATGAGCCGAGGCGATTGTCTGGTCGGTACGTCCGGGTTCAACCGGACTGCATTGGAGGCTGTTGTAATTGAAGTAACAGACGATATTACCCGCCACCTCTTCATAATCCGGATTTTTGACTTGGAATTGGTTGTTCAGGCAATGTGAAGCCGTAAGGAGGTAAGGTTTCCCGTCATTTGCCGTGTTGTTGATGAGCGTTCCCGTACAACCAGTCGTCCCGTTGATGATCATCAGGACAACACTGCGTTCGATAGCGTCGTAGCGAGTTGTCGAATCCTGGTAACAAGCTACGGCCGGCATACATTGGAAAGCCGCAAAGTCGGGCTGCGGTTCCGAGATTCTGAACTTCCGGTAGCCGTGGTTCACCTCGCCGACCGCGAGCTTTCCGGGAAAAGCGGCTTCCATCGGTTCTTGGTATTCGATGATTAGTTCGTCTCCTTGGATCGGGGCGACGGGCAGAATGCTGCGTTCCGAATTGTTCAAGTGGTTGAATGAGCCCAATACTTCCGATTGGTCGTTATTGTATAGGAATACGCGTGCGCCTTTGGGCAGATGGTATTCGCTGAACATTACATTGAGGGAGAGCGCACCTTCGGAACGTATACCAAGCCGCCAGACCTTTGTCCCGTCGGGCAGTGTGAAACGGACTCCGGAATTCTCCGGTCTATAGTCCGTCATGAATTTATAGGCAAAGCGGAATCCACTCCTGAGGCCGGTCGCTTCGAGCGAGTCGAGCCGGAGCTGTTCCGCTAGGTCGAACGGGGGCATTATGATAAACATATCCTCTGTCAGGCTTTTGGTGGCCGTGAGAGGGAGCGGTTGCCCTCCGTGACTGATCTGTGCCTTGACGGAAACACTAAGAAACAGGCATAATCCGAAATATATTATAATAAGATGTTTTGCCATAGTAGCAGCAAATATACGATTTTAAGGAAATAATCAGCTATTTCAGATTCATTTTAAAATTGCTCCTGATATTTGTCCTGTCGAAAGATTAGACAGATAAGAAGTAGAATTGTAAAAGAAGAATCAAATGAAGAAAATTTTAGCCCTATTAGTTTGCCTGCTTATCGTAAGTATAAGCGTTCGCGCGGACGATGACCGTCCGGTTCGTTTTGACCAGCTGCCCGTTAAGGCACAGGCATATGTAAAGAAATATTTCCCGCAGGAAAAGGTGGCGTTGGCAAAGATGGAAAAGGATTTCTTCGACAGGAAGTATGAAGTGATTTTTGCCAGTAGCAGCAAAGTGGAGTTCTTTAAGGACGGAACCTGGAAAGAAGTGGATTGCAAATATTCTGCTGTTCCCGAAGCCGTTATTCCCGAAGCCATTTTGCACTATGTAAAGGCCACTTATCCCGATCATAAGGTCGTTAAGATCGAAAAGGAAGATCGGGGATATGAGGCGAAACTTGCTAACGGTATGAAGCTGGAGTTTGACAAGAAGTTTAACTTGATAGATATAAACAATTAATAGAGAACTGATTTAAATAGAAACAGTATGATGAAGAATGTATTTTTACTTGCGGCACTGTCTTTGTGCCTGTTCCAAAGTTGTGACAATGATGACGACGGACCGATTCCCAGCTATGTGAGTGCCGAGACCAAAACAGCCTTCGACGAAAAATATCCTTCGGCAAAGGATGTGGAGTGGGAGACGCGTAACGATTATTTGGTTGTGGATTTCAAACAAGATAAAGTAGAGAAGGAAGCTTGGTTCGACAATAGCGGAACCTGGTATATGACGGAAACGGATATCCCTTTTGTACGACTACCTGATGTGGTGAAGACAGCTTTCCAGCAAGGCGAATATTCGACTTGGAAGGTGGACGATGTGGATATGATCGAACGCCGGGATGTCGAGACTGTCTATGTGCTCGAAGTGGAACAAGGCAATAGCGAGGTGGATCTTTACTACTCCCCGGATGGTATCCTGGTGAAAACTGTTCTCGATGCGGGTGGAAACGATGGGTATGAAGATTTCATCCCGTTCCAACCTCCCTTTTCCGTAGAGGCTTACATCAAAGAACATTATCCTTCTGCCCGCATCTTGGATATCGATCGGGAAAAAGGTATGACAGAAGTTGAAATATTAGATGGAACGGCTTGTCGTGAACTCCTTTTCGACGACGGAGGTGCTTGGGTGCAGACTAAAACGGAACTTCGTATTTCCGCACTGCCGGATGTGGTAATGGCTGCTATTAAGGCTTCGCAATATGCAACCTATAAGATCGACGATGCTGATTTCATCGAGACCCAGACTGGCGAATGGTATCTCGTTGAACTGGAATCCGGTAAGCAAGATGTGAAACTCCGCATAGACACTACCGGAAAGATATTGTAGAAACCCGTCCTTATCGTTTTCAGGTTCATGGGAGACAATTGGACATGGAATCCAGCATATCGGAGATAATCCGGCTTTGTTTTCCAGCCGCCAAACAGGTGATAGCCCGTTCCCATGTCCAAAACTTAGCATTTGCAGCCGTGCAGGAGATGCGCAGTAGCTTCCAAAGCGATTAGCGTTTTGGAGCAACGGACGTTGTTGCTTAATCCAATTCCAACTTGATGACCGTTCCGTATGAAGGGACATTCCTGAATGCTTCTTTCAGGTCATACTTTCCGGCATAAACGTGGGCACAGATTAAGACACCGCCATGCGTAAAAAGGCATACTTTCTGCAAGCTGCTTCTCCTTATTTCGTCCAGGAAATGACTGACCCGGTTGTATTGATCTTGCAAAGATTCGCCCGAGGGAGCCGGAATGTTGATCCAGTCATTGAACCAGGCTTTCGATCGAGGATCGGAGGATAGTTCGTCCCACGATTTCATTTCCCATTCTCCGAAACTGATTTCTTTGATGCGGTCTTCCTTTTCTGCGTCCGGGTAGCCACAATAGGCGGCGAGGCGGGTGCAGCGTGTAAGCGGGCTACTCCACACCTTGTCGAATGTATGGCCGGATAAGGTCTTTTTTACGGCTTCTGCTTCCTTCTCGAACGTGGGGCGGAGGGGAACGTCGGTCTGTCCGTATGCATAGCCGGCGGGAACGTTGACGGAAGTATGTCTGACCAGATAAATTTCCATGTAATATGTGTTTTATATGAGTGTTGTATAAATAAGGGCTATCCCCAGGTAGAAGCTCAATTCACAAAGCAAGAAGGTCGCTCCGCAGCAGTCACCTGTATAACCTTGTATTTTCTTTTTCATCAAATAGGTGAGGGAACAGAAGACGAGAATAGGCAGTAGGCCTGCCAGGTAATAGACGGGTTCCGGCAGCCAGAACATCGGAATAAGAGCGGAGAACAGGCAAAATGTATATTCGCTTGTTGTCATCCGGCTGTAAACCGTTTTGTTTTTAGCCTCTTCTTCCTTGCGTGCATAGGGAAGCCTGTTAATGATCATTCCGGCAACTCCTTTGGAAAAAGGATCGCCTGCCAGTATCGCACTTCCGGCAAGAGCCAGTGGCAGGCTGCTCAATAACGTATATAGAAGCGCAAAATAAAGAATCAACCCGATCACTCCGTAGCTTCCTATATGTGAATCCTTCATGATGGAAAGGATTCGTTCGCGAGAGGTCCCTCCCCCGAAGCCGTCGAAAAAGTCGGCAAGCCCGTCTTCATGAAGGCAACCGGTTATCAGCAGGCGGGTGACGATTGCCAATAACACGGCAACACTTGTCGGCAGGACCAGTGAAGTGGCATAAAGCACGATCACGGAAAACCCGGCAGTGAGCCAACCGACCAGCGCCCAGCGGCTGACTACATTCTTGAAATATTCCGAAGGCACTTCAGCTAGCCGCCAGAAAGGGAGGCGGGTGAAAAAGATGAAAGCGGCGAGGATATGGAGCATGGTTGATAATTAAAGAATGAAAGAATTAAAAGTATTTGGTGATGGAGGCCTGTTGGAAACTGTGCATCTCGTTGATCATACGGACTGCTGAGTCTACAATCGGATAGGCGCATACGGAACCGGAACCTTCACCCAGGCGTAAGCCGAGGTTTAGCAGCGGCTTAGCTTGTAAGATATCCAGTACACGTTTGTGCCCGGCCTCGTCCCCGCAGTGTCCGAATATACAATAAGGAAGCATTTCCGGATACAGGCGTGAAGCAGCCAGTACGCAGTTCGTCATGATAAAGCCATCCACCAGGATGACCATCTTTAACTCGGCTGCACGGAGCATGCCTCCCACAGCCATCACCATCTCATAGCCGCCGAAATAGCGGATCACATCCAGCGGGTTGTTATCTCCCTTGTAATGAGCGAGCGCCTTTTTTAAGACATTATATTTATGTTTGACCCCTTTGCTGTCCAAGCCGCTTCCGGCTCCTACGCAATCGATCAGCGGGATTCCTGTCAGACAAGTCATCCACATACTTGATGCAGCGGTGTTTCCGATTCCCATCTCTCCGAAACTGATCACGTTGCACCCATTGTCGTGGCAATCTGTGACAATGTCGGCACCATATTGGATGGCCAATTCCATCTCATCCTGTGTCATGGCCGCTTCATGCAGGAAGTTGCGGGTCCCTTTCCTGATTTTCCGGTCGATCAGCTCCGGGATAGCAGAGAAATCAAAATCCACACCACCGTCGACAATCTTGATTTCGAAGCCGTGTTGGCGTGAAAGGAAACAAATGCCCGCTCCTCCGTTCAGGAAGTTATGTATCACCTGGCGTGTCACTTCTTTGGGTGATTGGCTGACTCCTTCGTCGGCGATCCCGTGGTCGGATGCATATATAACGTTGACCGGATGATGAAGCTCCGGGGATAATGTTTGCTGGATCAGGCCGATTTGAAGTGCAATTTCTTCAAGCGTACCCAGTGACCCTTTGGGCTTCGTCAGATTATCGATTTTGTCCTGCAGGGCTGTGGCAATAGCGATGTCAGGTTTTTGAATGTTGAAAGAGATCATTGTATCGTGTTTTTATTATTTTACCTTCAATGGAATACCGCTCACCATGAGAATAACTTCGTCGGCACGGGATGCGATGTATTGGTTAAGCCAACCTTGCAAGTCCGTGAACCGGCGTTGCACCGCATCGGGAGAAACACCGCCTAACCCGATTTCGTTTGTGACGAAGATCAGATAGGCATCTTGCTCTGTAAATTTATTAAATTCTTCTTTTAACTCGGCCAGGGAACGATTCGTGTCGCCCTCATTGTCGAAGAAAAAGTTCGTTCCCCAGAGAGTGACACAATCGATAACGACGACACGGCCGTCCAGATTGTGGAGACTCAGGTATTTTTCTTCCTCGATATTCGTCCATTCCGGTCCTCGATCGGCCTGATGGCGAAGTACACGCTCGCGGAACTCTTCGTCCCAGACACGTGATGTCGCCAGGTAAACCGGATGGGCCGTCAGTGACAAAGCGAGCTTTTGTGCATATCCGCTTTTTCCGGAACGTTGGCCGCCTGTCACTAAAACGATATGCTTTTTTCCCATTGTCTTATTCTCCTTTCGGTTTATTGCGGGCAGCAGCACGCTTTGCCTTGTTGAGCGGGTTGTTCTTGCTTGTCTTGCGTAACGCTGCTGATTTCGGGGAAGAAGCCAAGCGTTGTGCAACGGCCGACCGTCCTAATGATTTGCCGAATTTGGGGCGCAGCGCTTCTTTTAGCATCTCTTTGTCGATGCCGGTCGTCTTTGTCTCTTTTTTTGTGCTTTCTCCATTGCGTGCAGCATGACGGGCGGCTGCATATTTATTGTATTTTACATATTTGCCGGGGCGCAGGCCTTTTGAGCCGGTTGCCGGGGAAGCCACCTTCTTTTCGGATGCCATCGTGGACAAGGGCTTTGGCTTCTTCGCCTTTTTTTCCTGTCCGGCAAGTTCCAGCTCTTGAATATTGATCCGTGCGGAAGAAGTTTGTTTGCCTGTATGCTTTCCGATTTTAACTTGTATATCATCTAGCATGACAATATCGCCTTCCGTCACTTTCTGCCCAACTTGAGGCAAGCTGCCGTTTACGGTGACACGCCCTTCTTCGATGAATTTGTCCGCTTCCCTGCGTGAACAAAGGCCGGAATCACTGATGAGTTTATTTAATCTTACTTCCATTCTATACGTATTTATTTAGTGGATAATTATTGATATTAAACAAATAATAAGCCCCATGGCAAGTTCGGCATTGTTGTTTATTTTGATGGCAATCAACATGTCTTCTGTTGTGAAAGCCCGTTCGTTAGTCCCGATGTAAGGCTTTTCCACCGGTTTCCCGAAATAGTCGTGGGTTCCCCCGAATCGGCAATTTAAGATAGCGGCAAGGGCAGATTCCGGATAGCCTGAATTCGGGCTGGCATGAGCCGGACCGAAACGCTTGACGAAGTCCATTTTGTTTAAATTGCCGGAGACAGCCAGCATCAGCCATGCAGTCAACCGGGCAGGAATATAATTGGCAAGATCGTCGAACCTTGCAGCAATCTGTCCGAATTCTAAATAGCGTTCATTTTTGTAGCCGATCATCGAATCGAGCGTGTTTACCATCTTGTAGGCTATCATGCCGGGGAGCCCGAGCAGGGCAAACCAAAACATAGGAGCTATCACACCGTCGCTCAGGTTTTCTGCGAGCGTTTCGAGGGCGGCGGCCCGTATCTCTTGTGGGGAGAGGCGGGATGTGTCGCGGCCTACGATCCGCCCGACCTGTCTGCGTCCTTCTTCCGTGCTGCGGTCTACTGCTTCGAAAACGGCTTTCACTTCTTTGATTAGCGTTTTTCCTGCCAGGCAGTAAAAGACACCTACCCCGACTAAAATCGAAGCGAACAGCGGGTAAAAGTACCCGGCAAGTGCCAGTATCCGTTCGCAAAGCAAATAAGTACCGGCAACCAGTACGAGCGCCATGACACCTCCTTTGACAGCTCGATCATTCCCTTTGTTCAGTGTCTTTTCTCCTAAGGAAATCACTTTGCCGAAGCCCACAACCGGATGTGGCCATCCTTCAGGATCGCCCAACAGACGGTCTGCCAGCCATCCACCGATAAACGGGAGGGCTTTTGCCATATAAAACGATTGCTGAAACCAATAATACATATTGGTGGCAAAGGTAAAAATATAATTCCAGTTATGGAATCCATCGCCTATATTCCTCATGATTTACCGAGGTAAAATTGGAGGCGGAAAATATGTTCTTTATTCTGATACCGGTAGGAAATGTGTAGCCCGTATTGGCGGCAGATCGCTTCGGCTATGGCGAGGCCTAGCCCAGTCGATTCCTTTTTCTTACTCCCCTGGTAGAAACGTTCGAAGATATGTTCGCTGTCGAGTGGTTCGGTTTGTCCCGTGTTGGCAAGAGTCAGCGAGTTGGTTTGGATCGTGACACGGACGTGCCCTTTTTCCTTGTTATGGATAAAAGCGTTTTTCAGAAGGTTGGAGACGAGTGCTTCCGCCAGTGTCTCGTTCATCGTTATCGTCAGCCGGCCCTGTTCCTCCAGTGAGATCTGTGCTTCGTAGTGGCTGAATATTTCTTTGTAATCATCCAACAGCCGTTTGACAATGCTGTTAATTTCGACCGGACGGCTGTCGGTGAATTGCCCGTTGTCGATCCGGGAGAGGAACAGCAGGGATTTATTCAGCCGGACGATGTAGTTCAGTGTATGCTTGGTTTTGAACAGTTCTTCCATTTGCTCCTCCGTCAGTTCCGTATTGTCGAGCAGCCATTCGATGCGGTTGTTACAAACGGCGAGCGGTGTCTGGAGTTCGTGCGATGTATTGCCGATGAATTGCTTCTGCTGTTTGAATAGCTGTTCCGAACGTTCGACGGCCTGGGCGGCAGCTTCGTTCAGTCTGCGGAATTCCGGGATATGGGTGTCGTTGGGAACAGGTTCGTGCTGCTTGCCCGGCAAATAACTGTCCAGCCAGTGCAGTAGCGCGTATAGCGGGCGCAGGCTCCGGTAGAATACCCAGATGCTGACTGTAAGCAGGGTAACCAGCAAGACGATATAAAGAAAGAGAATCCAGTTGGCGACGGCTTCCCGTAAGTCTTCTTTTTCAAAAGAGGGAGTCGAGACTTCTAACAGGAAATAATTGTCGTCTTTGTCGGCGAAAATGGTTCGCAGCACGCGTGCCGGTTCGGTTTCTTCCTTTTCCTTTATATAGATGTCGGCATCGTAGTATTCGATCGCTGGGTATTGTCCGGCCTCTTCCCGAGTGATGGGACGGATGGAATAGCTATTGTTGGTCCCGTCGTTTTTTGAAGGAAGCTCTTTGCCGGCAAGCGATCGGATGATGATCGTCTCGGAGTAGTCTTCCAGCGCATCGTCTACTTCGTCGTTGATTTCGTCGATCATGGTGAAGTAGAAGAAAACTGTCCATACTGTCAGGACGATCAGCAGCGCCAGAGACAGGCGGATCAATATGCGGTAAATCAGTTTCATGTCTGCCGTGCCTTATTCTTCTTCGTTGATGACTAATTTATATCCGAAGCCGTAGATGGAGCGGATCTCGATTGTCGCACCTACTTTCTTTAGCTGCTGTCGCAGGTTCTTGACCTGTGCGTAGACGAAATGGAAACTGTCCGCCTGGTCGACATGGTCGCCCCAGACCGCCTCGGCCAGTACGGCCTTGTCGATGATATGGTTCGGGCGGTTGGCAAAATAGAACAGGATGTCATATTCTTTCTTGAGAAGTTCCAGCTCCTTGTCGCCAACGAATACCCGGAAACTGTCCGGTTCGATCCGCAGGTTTCCCAGCTGGAGGGAACGCGAACCGTCTCCACGCTGTCGTCTCAGTACGCTTTTGATCCGGGCGTTGAGCTCGGCCAGATGGAAGGGTTTCGGAAGATAGTCGTCCGCTCCCTGTTCCAGTCCCAGGACCTTGTCCTCGATGGAGTCGCGGGCAGAGATGATGATGATGCTTTCCCGCTTCTGCTGCTCCTTGAGCATTTCCAACAGCTTCAAGCCGTTCCCGTCCGGTAACATGATGTCGAGCAGGATACAGTCATAGCTGTAGTCCGCTATTTTCAGGCTCGCTTCGTAGAAAGTGTCCGCTGTTTCCACTACATATCGCTCTTTTGCCAATGTTTTCTGCATCAGTTCTCTGAGCGAAGGTTCGTCTTCAACTATTAATATCTTCATAAATATCGCCTTATCTGTATCCAAAGATACAAAGCGAATTTAAAATAAACTTGAAATGATCATTTTAAAAAGGCAAACAACTGTCGAATCTCATGATTTTTAATTAAGTTTGCCAGTCCGTTCAAGGATATGATTTTAAAACCAATATTATAAATTAAAATACAAACGCTATGGCAACAACTCCTTTCAAGTATCAGGCTCCGTTCCCATTGGGCCCGGATACAACAGAGTATTATCTGCTTACAAAAGATTATGTTTCGGTTTCCGAGTTCGAAGGAACTCCGGTTCTGAAAGTAGCGAAAGAAGGTCTTACGGCAATGGCCAATGCCGCTTTCCGTGATGTATCCTTTATGCTTCGCCGCTCGCACAACGAGCAGGTGGCTAAGATCCTGAGCGATCCGGAAGCAAGTGATAACGATAAATATGTGGCGTTGACTTTCCTGCGTAATGCAGAAGTTGCTGCTAAAGGTGTACTTCCTTTCTGTCAAGATACCGGAACGGCTATCATCCATGGCGAAAAGGGACAGCAGGTATGGACCGGCTACTGCGACGAAGAAGCGCTTTCGTTGGGTGTTTATAAAACCTACACGGAAGAAAACCTGCGCTATTCGCAGAACGCTCCCCTGAATATGTATGACGAAGTGAACACCAAGTGCAACCTGCCGGCCCAGATCGACATCGAAGCTACAGAAGGCATGGAGTATAAGTTCCTGTGTGTGACAAAGGGAGGTGGTTCTGCTAACAAGACTTACCTGTATCAGGAAACAAAGGCGATCCTGAACCCGGGAACTTTGGTCCCATTCATCATCGAAAAGATCAAGACATTAGGTACGGCTGCTTGTCCTCCTTATCATATTGCAGTGGTGATCGGCGGTACTTCTGCTGAAAAGAACTTGCTGACGGTGAAGTTGGCTTCTACACATTATTATGACGAATTGCCTACGACCGGTAACGAGTATGGTCGCGCTTTCCGGGACGTCGAACTGGAAAAAGAAGTGTTGGCCGAAGTGCATAATATCGGTTTGGGCGCACAGTTCGGTGGCAAGTATCTGGCACATGATATCCGTATCATCCGTCTGCCGCGCCACGGGGCTTCTTGCCCGGTCGGTTTGGGTGTCAGTTGCTCGGCTGACCGTAACGTGAAATGTAAGATCAACAAAGACGGTATTTGGATTGAGAAGTTGGACAGCCATCCGGGCGAACTGATCCCGGCTGAACTGCGCGAAGCAGGTGAAGGCGATGCTGTCAAGATCAACCTGAACCAGCCGATGGCAGAGATCCTGAAAGAACTGGATAAATATCCGGTAGCTACCCGTCTGTCTCTGAATGGCACAATCATCGTAGGTCGAGACATTGCTCATGCCAAACTGAAAGAACGCCTGGATCGCGGTGAAGACCTGCCTCAGTATATCAAGGATCATCCTATCTATTATGCCGGTCCGGCCAAGACTCCGACCGGTATGGCTTGTGGTTCTATGGGCCCGACGACTGCCGGCCGTATGGACTCGTATGTTGGCCTGTTCCAGAGCCATGGTGGCAGCATGGTCATGTTGGCGAAAGGTAATCGTAGCCAGCAGGTGACGGATGCTTGCCAGAAGTATGGCGGTTTCTATTTAGGTAGTATCGGTGGCCCGGCTGCTATCCTGGCCCAGAATAATATCAAGAGCATCGAATGTGTGGAATATCCCGAATTGGGCATGGAAGCGATCTGGAAGATCGAAGTAGAAGACTTCCCTGCATTCATCCTGGTAGACAACAAGGGTAACGATTTCTTCAAACAGATCAAACCGCGTTGTACTTGCAGTAAGTAAGGCGTGCTTTACGTTCATATAAAAAGGGAGGGAGTGGAGAGATTCATTCCCTCTTTTTTGTTGAAGGTCGATATTTTTTATTTGATTTTTCCAATTGAATATGTGCTTTTGTAGTAAATCATTGATAGTTATGTGTGAATATACATAAATAGAAAAATGGTTCTTTCCAATGGGAAAACAGTGAGGATAAATGTGGAAGTCAGTAAGGTGGTCGAACGTATTTATTTGGAAGGCTGGAAAAAGGGGGTTATCATACCATTTGGGGATAAGGGAACTTTTATGTAGCTAATCCGGACGGAAGTGAAAATTTTGTTGATTTCAACCGTAAAGATAGAAGCTATAAGATGGCTCTCCCGAAGAATAGCTGTTTCAGCCGGAAAAAGTTTGAAACAAAAGTTACGATGTCTAATGCATAGCTTTACAGTCCAAAACCCGTCGGTAGTTTTCCCGGAAGCGATGCTTGTCATTTCTCAAAAGGATGTAGGCTTGTTTGAAATAGGCTATACCCTTTTTGTTTGCAGCCTATATCCTTTTTCCGGATAGGTTATAGGTCTTTGATTAAATGTTGCGGACAGTTATTGTTATTTCATTCACCTCTTTAATCTGTACTTTGTTTTTCAATGCTTATAAAGGGCGAAAGCAAGCAGTTTTTGCCTTCACCCTTGTAGTTTGCCTTCACCTTGTGTTTTTCTGTCTGTATGAATAGGTGGCAACGAAAAACGAGGTGAAACTGAAATCCCTGGGTGAAGGCGGAAAAGGATAGTGTCTTCACCTAGGGATTGCTTGAAATATATGGTATACAAATAAAAGGTGAAGGTTGAAAAGAAAGTTGCATGTAAAAAACAGCTCCCGTCCCCCAAAATATGGGGCGGGAGCTGTTTGGAATTATACACGTAATGTATTTTACTGATTCTTAATCCTGACGTTCGCGGCGAGGACCACGGTCGCCACGATCCTGACGGGGACCACGGTCTCCACGTTCCGGTCTCGGACCGCGTTCGGGTCTCGGCGGACGTTCCTCATAACCTTCCGGTTTCGGCAGCAACACTTTGTGAGATAATTTGAATTTACCCGTCTTAGCGTCGATGTCTACCAACTTGACGCTGATAGTATCACCTTCTTTCAAACCTGCCTGTTCAACTGTTTCCAGACGTTTCCAGTCGATTTCGGAAATGTGGAGCAAACCGTCTTTGCCCGGCATGAATTCAACGAATGCACCGTAAGGCATGATAGAAGAAATCTTTCCTTCGTAGATTTCGCCGATTTCGGGAACAGCAACGATAGCTTTGATGGAGCGGATAGCCGCATCGATTGTTGCTTTGTTTGTTCCGGAGATTTCGATTTTACCCACTCCGTCTTCTTCTTCAATAGTAATAATGGCACCCGTCTTTTCCTGAATACCCTGGATGATCTTACCGCCCGGACCGATTACCGCACCGATAAATTCTTTACCGATCGTCATCGTTTCGATTCTCGGAGCGTGAGGCTTCAGATCCGAACGAACTTCCGGCTGGGCTTCCATGATCTTGCCCAGGATGTGCATACGGCCTTCTTTTGCCTGTGCCAATGCGTTTTCAAGAATTTCGTATGACAGACCGTCTACCTTGATATCCATCTGGGTGGCAGTGATACCGTCTTTTGTTCCTGTCACCTTGAAGTCCATGTCGCCTAAGTGGTCTTCATCTCCTAAGATATCGGACAGGATAGCGTAGTTCTGACCTTTGTTTTCGGAGATCAGACCCATTGCGATACCGGATACCGGCTTCTTCATCGGAACACCCGCGTCTCTCAATGCCAGCGTGCCGGCACATACGGTTGCCATTGAAGAAGAACCGTTAGACTCTAAGATATCGGAGATCACGCGAACCACGTAAGGATAGTCTGTCGGGATCATCCGTTTCAATGCGCGGTGAGCCAGGTTCCCGTGACCGATTTCACGACGTCCTACACCGCGGGAAGCTTTTGCTTCGCCTGTAGAGAACGGAGGGAAGTTATAATGTAATAGGAAACGTTCTTTTCCGTGGTTCAGTACATCGTCGATCATCTTTTCATCGGCTTTTGTACCTAAGGTGACAGTCGAAAGCGACTGTGTTTCACCACGTGTGAAGATTGCAGAACCGTGAGGACCGGGCAGACAATCTGTTTCGATCCAGATCGGACGGATTTCAGTAGTCTTACGGCCATCCAGACGCTTTCCTTCGTCCAAGATAGCGCGGCGCATTGCTTCTTTTTCTACATCGTGGTAGTAGCGGCCGATCATTTCAACCTTCTCGTCTGTCAATTCTTCTTCAGAGAATTGAGCTTTATACTCTTCGACAACAGCTTCGAATGCTTCGGCACGCTGATGCTTGTCAGTGCCGGATGTTGCAACGGCATAAGCCTTTGCGTAGCATTTTTCGTGTACATCTTTACGCAGTTCGTCGTCATTAACTTCGTGGCAGTATTCGCGTTTAACCAGTTTGCCGCAAGCTTCGGACAGTTCAAGCTGTGCCTGGCACTGTATTTTGATCGCTTCATGTGCGACTTTGATCGCTTCCAGCATTTCCGATTCCTGAACTTCGTCCATTTCGCCTTCCACCATCATGATGTTGTCAAGCGTAGCACCCACCATAATATCAATATCTGCTTTTTCCAATTCAGAGAACGTGGGGTTGACTACATACTTGCCATCGATGCGTGCGACACGGCATTCGGAGATTGGCCCGTTGAAAGGAATATCCGATACGGCCAATGCGGCGGAAGCCGCCAGTCCGGCCAGTGCGTCCGGCATATCTTCACCGTCTGCGGAGAATAATATGACATTTACATATACTTCAGCATGGTAATTATCCGGGAAAAGAGGGCGGAGAGCGCGGTCAACCAAACGGGAAGTCAGAATTTCGTAGTCGGAAGCTTTACCTTCTCTTTTTGTAAAACCTCCCGGAAAACGGCCAAATGCCGAGAATTTTTCTTTGTACTCTACTTGTAACGGCATGAAGTCAACACCCGGGTTTGCATCTTTAGCGGCGCAAACAGTAGCCAGCAACACAGTGTTGCCCATACGCACGGTAACTGCACCGTCCGCCTGTTTTGCCAATTTCCCGGTTTCGATGGTGATGGTTCTTCCATCAGCCAATTCGATCGTCTTGTTAATTGGATTAAGCATAATCTTTTTCTTATTTTTCTATCTGTAAAATTGGTGCAAATGTAATGAAAGTTTGTCTGTAAACGTGTGAAAATGAAAATAAAAAACATGAGAAAAGCTCTTTTTTATAAAAATAGCGGGAAGATTTAGCGAATAATAGTGCCACAATTGTAAATTAATGTATATTTGCAGCGGATTAAAACAAGAAGTAAAGATATGATGAAACAAATATCCACACGACTGTTGACTGTTTTAGGACTGTGCATGTTCTTATTTTCAGCTTGTAACAACTCCTCGGATTTCACGGTGAAGGGAGTCGTGGCGGGAGCTGACGGTCAGCTTATGTATTTAGAAAATGTCGGAATCTCGAATGTGGTGACACTCGATTCCATCAAGCTGGCTCCCGGCGGGAAGTTCAAGTTTACGGAGAAGCGTCCTGAGTATCCGGACTTTTATCGTCTGCGTCTGAATAACCAGTTGATCAATTTCGCAGTCGATTCGACCGAAACCATTTCCTTCGTCGCTGATGCCGGTACTTTCGCGACTTCCTATTCTGTGGAAGGTTCTGAAAATTCAAAGGCGATAAAGGCGATCACTTTGGCACAACTGGATGCAAACCAGGCTATCAGCCGTTTGCGGAAGGAGTATGAAGATAAGATGATCTCAGATACGACCTATCGCACGAAGGTTTTGGCTGCTGCCGACGCCTATAAAGAAGTCGCCCGGAAATATATTTATTCGGCACCGATGTCCACGGCAGCCTATTTTGCTTTGTTCCAGCAGATCGATGGCTTGTTATTCTTTGATTTGTATGATCGGAAGGATGTCAAGGCATACGGAGCTGTTGCAACCAGCTACGATCACGCTTATCCGGAAAGCCCGCGTTCGAAACATCTCTACAATCTGACACTGCAATCCATGAAGGTCTTGCGTGCTCAACGTCCTGTTGACTATAGCAATGTGGAGACAAAGGAAATTTCATTCCTTGATATCGAATTGCCGGATGTCCGGGGCGAAGTGGTAAAACTCTCTACGGTTGCTCCCGGAAAGGTCGTTTTGATCAACTTTACGGCTTATCAGACGGAATGGTCGCCGGCTTTGAATATGGCATTGGGTGAATTGTATACAAAATACCATGATCAGGGACTTGAGATTTATCAGGTGTCGTTGGATAGCGATTTTCATTTCTGGAGAAACGGAGCGTCCAATTTACCGTGGGTAACTGTCCGCGACCCGCAGTCTGTTTATTCGCAGGTGGCAGGTTTGTACAATGTAAAACAATTGCCCGCCCTTTTCATCCTCGACCGTAAAGGAAACCTGGTTAAGCGTGTTGAAGACGTGAAGAAACTGGAAACAGACGTAAAAGCAGTACTTTGATTTATGATTTATGAATTATAATTTATACGTTGATGAAATCATAAATCATAATTCATAAATCATAACATGTTGTAAAACACTTCGAAAGGATTTGCGTTCTTAAAAAGATCGTTTATCTTTGCAAAGTCTAAAATACAGAGAAAGAGGAGTTCCGGCCAAGCAGTTGGTCGGGATTCTTTTTTTATTGTGCAGTAATCAATAATAACATTTTAAATAAATAGGAGGATTTAGTATGGCAGTGAGCTATATGACGAAAGATGGTTATGATAAGATTTTAGCTGAAATCAATTATCTGGAAACCGTGAAACGTCCGGAAATATCTGCCCAGATTGCAGAGGCCCGTGACAAAGGCGATTTGTCTGAGAATGCTGAATATGACGCAGCAAAGGAAGCACAGGGTATAATGGAAGCAAAGCTTGCCCAGTTGAAGGGCTTGATCTCTAACGCCCGCCTGATAGACGAATCCCGTGTCCAAACAGACGAAGTTCAGATCCTGAACAAAGTGAAGATCAAGAACACAAAGAACAATGCAGTCATGACGTATACTTTGGTCTCTGACTCGGAAGCAAACCTGAAAGAAGGTAAGATTGCAGTCAGCACTCCGATTGCGCAGGGGCTGATGGGGAAAAAGGTAGGCGACATTGTGGAAATTAAAGTCCCATCCGGTATGATGAGTTTTGAAATTATGGATATATCGATTTAATAATATAACATTATGGCATCTATATTCAGTCGAATTGTGGCGGGTGAGATCCCTTGCCATAAAGTAGCGGAAGACGAAGAGTTTTTCGCTTTTCTGGACATCAATCCGGTTGCGGCCGGCCATACGCTGGTGATTCCGAAAAAAGAGATCGATTATATTTTCGACATAGAAGATCCTATGCTCGGACGTATGATGGCATTTGCCAAACGGGTGGCCCGTGCACAGGAAGCTGTTATTCCTTGTAGGCGGGTCGGTTTGGCCGTGATGGGACTGGAAGTTCCTCATGCGCATATTCATTTAATTCCGATTCAGAAGGAGTCGGATATGTATTTTGGTGGAAAGAAAATGGAGGTTACTCAGGACGTGCTCGCAGACACTGCTGCACAGATAAGAAATGCCTTTAAATAAATGAGGTAAAGTCTTTTTGGTATAAAAACTTTATGTATATTTGTGACCGCTTCTTCCTCTGTATGATAATATTGAGAGGAAGGAAGCGGTTTTTTTATAAAGATTCATTAGTGGTTTTTACTCATAAATTTGTTAACCTTAGAAGAAAGGCCCTCCTTGTGAAAGGACGGCCTTCTTTTTTAAACACACAATCATTGTAATATGCAATTTAATTGGGGATTTTCTTAATCGACTTTGGTTATGGAACCGCTCCCGACATTGCCGTCCCCGAAAACCTTGTTTGTATGGCAGGAGCATAAAAGCCCTGCCATGAGTGTGAATACCAGTATAAATGAATATGATCTTTTCATGATTCTGTTGTTTATTATAGACTATATGTTGAAGAAATTGCTCCAGGGAAATGTGCTCCATCCGTTTATTCCGGTCTGATAGACATAGAAGAAACATAATATTACGGATACAAACCATAAGATCAGCAACGTCCATTTTGCAGTGTCAGGCAATGGCTTTGCTTTGAACAGTTGCATGCAGATTGCATATACGAGGGCAAAGATCGGAATGCCGATTAATAAAATGAAATCGATGCATCCCATGATGGTCAGCGAAATAGGCGTTCCTGATATCAGGTCGGCCCCGAACGGTGACAATTGATATAGGAAACCTGTACCTCCGACAATAAGAGCAAAGGTGACGACAACCAAAATGAAAGCGGCAAGCAGTAATGGCGGTAGCAGGATGATCCCGATCAGTATGGCCAGGAATTTGAGGATGAAACCTACCACTCCGACAAACAAATCTGCCAGTTTTTGCAGAAAGCTTCTCGGCTTGTCGGAACTCATATAATCATTTACATTATTGCTAACCTTTTCGAAACCATCTGTAACCGTTTTGCCTATGTTTTCGAGGGTGACACTTTGCCCGCGCATCATCAGCTTGTCGGCTGCGGTCCGTGCCAATGGCATTACCAGCCATAATATAAGGTATAGGATAATGATCGGTGCATAGGGAATGAAAAGCAGGATGATCATGGCAAGGCGCACAGCCGTCACGTCCCATCCCGTATAAGCGGCGATACCACCGGCTACACCTCCCAATACCCGGTTATCCGGATCGCGCATCAGCTTTTTCGGGCCTCTGGGGATCTCCTCTTCCTGGAAAGCTTGTGCCTTGGCTTCTTCCTTGTATTCTTTTTCTTCTTCACCTTCGAACAATTCTTCCGGCTTGCCCATGCGTTTGATTACCTCTTCGACATGTTCGATCGTGATCACTTCATGCCCCAATCGAACCCGCTCATTGAACAGTTCGGAGATACGCATTTCAAAATCGTTCATAATCTCTTCCGAACCTTCTTCCTTGCGGAAGTGGATGCGGAGGTTTGCCAGATATTTATCGAGCAGTTGGTATGCATCTTCGTCAATGTGGAAAACCGTTCCTCCCAAATTAACTGTCAGTGTCTTCTTCATTGTTTTCTGATTTTAATTGTTTCTGATGTGGTTGATTGTATCGTTCAGCTCCTGCCAGGATGTTTCCAGTTCACCGAGGAATTCTTCTCCTTTCGGGGTAAGTTGGTAATACTTGCGAGGCGGTCCTTGAGTAGATTCTATCCACTGGTAACTTAATAGTTCACTATTCTTTAATCTTGTCAACAGAGGATATAGGGTACCTTCCACAACAATCAATTTAGCTTCCTGTAACTTCTGGATAATGTCAGAGGTATACGCCGGCTCTTTTTTGAGAAGCAATAGAATGCAATATTCCAATGTTCCCTTTCTCATTTGTGATTTTACGTTCTCTGCATTCATTTTTATTTTGTTTTACGCTACAAATATATGTATTGCCTATGTACTATGCAATACATACTACTATGTTTATCCTAATTTAACATTAATATTGCACAAATCCGGCGTTTTTGTGTAAAAAAGAGGCTAATCTCATGACAAATAGAATAGAAAACAGTACTTTTGCAGGAGCAATTCAAAACAAAGAATTATGATTTACTACCATTATGCCGAGTTGGTTCATCGACAGGCAGAAAAATATGGTTCCCGCACTGCATTGAAATATCGTGATAATGCAACTGGGAAATGGTTAAAAATATCTTGGAAGGAATTCTCTGAAAAAGTTATGCTTACGGCTAAGGCAATGGCCGAATTCGGGATAGGAGTACAGGAGAATATCGGGGTTTATTCACAGAATATGCCGCAATGTTTTTATACGGATTTCGGGGCATATGCGAATCGTGTGGTCTCTATTCCGATGTACGCGACGAATTCTCCGGGGCAGATCGAGTATATAATCAATGATGCTCATATACATACATTGTTTGTTGGCGAGCAGTTGCAGTATAATAATGCATTCAAGGTGCAGAAAGAATCCCAATACCTGAAGCGCCTGGTTGTGTTTGATCAGGCTGTCAAGTTGAACCCGGAAGACAAGACCTCGATTTATTTTGACGATTTCCTGCGGCTGGGCGATAATGCGCATGCCGAGACAACGGTGAAGATCCGTATGAACGAAGCGGTGCCGGAAGACTTGGCCACCATAATATATACTTCCGGGACGACCGGCGAGTCCAAAGGGGTCATGCTCCATCATTCCAATTATCTGGAAGCTATGCGTATCCATGATATCCGCCTTCCGATGGTAACGGATAAGGATCTTTCCATGTGTTTTCTGCCGCTGACTCATATTTTTGAAAAAGCGTGGTCTTACTATTGTTTGCATAAGGGAGTGACGATTGCGATCAACCAAGATCCTAAAATGATTCAGAAGACATTGCCGGAGGTGCATCCTACGTTGATGTGCAACGTTCCCCGTTTTTGGGAGAAGGTATATGCCGGCGTGCATGAAAAGATCAACTCGTCGTCTCCCACCATGAAGAGAATCTTTTTGGATGCTATCGAGACCGGGCGCAAGTATAACCTGGAATATAAAAATAAGGGCATCTCGGCTCCTTGTGGGTTGAAGCTGAAGTTCGAAATGTATAATAAGACCGTTTTCAATTTGTTGAAACGGGTGTTAGGGATCGAACGCGGCCGTTTTTTCCCGGTGGCCGGTGCGCCGCTTTCGGATACAGTCAATGAATTTTTGCAGTCTGTCAATATTCCGATTGTGTATGGCTACGGTTTGAGCGAGACGACGGCAACCGTCTGTTTCTATCCTGAAATCGGATTCCAGTTCGGCTCGATCGGCGATGTCATGCCGGATGTACAGGTGCGAATCGATCCGGAGAATAGCGAAATCCTGGTAAAAGGCAAGACTGTGATGTCCGGCTACTATAATAAACCGGCTGAAAATGAAAAGGCGTTTACGGAAGACGGTTATTTCCGTACGGGAGATGCCGGAAGGATGGAAGGAAACACGTTGTTCTTCACCGAACGTATCAAGGATTTGTATAAAACATCGAATGGTAAATATATCGCCCCACAGGCAATTGAAATGGTTATGAGCGGTGATCAGTATATCGAACAGATTGCCGTTATCGGCGACCAGCGTAAGTTTGTCAGTGCGTTGATTGTTCCCGTTTATTCGTTATTGGAAAAGTATGCCGAAGAAAAGGGGCTGGCTGTTGGTAGCCGGGAAGAGCTTGTTCGGAATAAGGAAGTCCTTCGCCTGATCGAGACACATATCGAGGAAAATCAGAAGAACCTGGCTTCTTATGAGAAGATCAAGCGTTTCACCTTGTTGTCCGAACCCTTTACGATGGGGTCTGAACTGACGGATACGCTCAAGCTCCGCCGTTCAGTTATTTTGAAGAAATACGCGGATTCGATCGAGAAGATGTACGAAGAAGCTTCAAACCTTTCCTGATCGTCCTTGATAAACGCACCGATGACAAAAGCCCGACGGAAATAAACTCCCCGTCGGGCTTTTGTCATTTCGGTAGAAAAAAGAGGTGTCTTATGTACAAATAGAAATGTTAAAAAATATTACCCTTGCTACTAATTCTGAATATATGGGGTAGTAATCCGATTTATATGGGGTAGTAGTGACATTTTGATAGTCAGGAAAATTGAGTATCTTTGCCGGACAAATTTAAAAACAAGAATTTTTATGATCACATCAGACCAACTACACAATGTGTTGGAGCGCGAGCAAGCGCTGAGGGGGTATCTTTGACATAGATGGTAAAACCATCCAGTTAGAAGAGGAAGAGTTACGCACTCATGATCCCGGTTTCTGGGAAGATGCCAAACGGGCGGAAGTCCAGATGAAGAAAGTAAAAGAACTGAAAAAGTGGATCGAACTTTACAACGAGGTTCATGCTGCAGCGGAAGAATTGCAGTTGGCTTATGATTATGTAAAAGAAGGGATTGTCAGCGAAGAAGAAGTTGACGAGGCTTATGGCAATGCCATCCAGTTGGTGGAAAGCCTGGAGTTCCGCAATATGTTGCGCCAGGAAGCCGACCAGATGAGTTGTGTGCTGAAGATCAACTCCGGTGCCGGCGGTACGGAAAGCCAGGACTGGGCTTCCATGCTGCTCCGTATGTATACGCGCTGGGCGGAGGCGAACGGATATAAGATTTCCGTAGCCAACTACCAGGAAGGGGATGAGGCTGGTATCAAAACAGCGACTCTCAACATCGAAGGCGACTATGCTTACGGATATTTGAAGGGCGAAAACGGCGTGCATCGTCTGGTACGTGTGTCTCCTTATAACGCGCAAGGTAAACGAATGACTTCATTTGCTTCTGTCTTTGTCACCCCGCTGGTCGACGATACGATCGAGGTGAAGATCGATCAGGCGGCTATCTCTTGGGATACTTTCCGTTCGGGAGGTGCCGGTGGGCAGAACGTGAACAAGGTGGAGTCCGGAGTGCGTCTGCGCTATCAGTTTAAAGATCCTTACACGGGCGAAGAAGAAGAAATCCTGATCGAGAATACGGAAACCCGCGACCAGCCTAAGAACCGGGAGAATGCGATGCGCCAATTGCGTTCAATTTTGTACGACAAGGAATTGCAACATCGTATGGAAGAACAGGCAAAGGTGGAAGCGGGAAAGAAAAAGATCGAATGGGGTTCCCAGATCCGTAGCTACGTGTTCGACGACCGTCGTGTGAAAGACCATCGTACCAACTACCAGACCTCCGACGTCAATGGTGTGATGGATGGCAAGATAGATGATTTCATCAAGGCTTACCTGATGGAATTCGGGGCAGAAGAAACTGCAGAAAAGTAAGTATTCATGGGACGCAGATGGTGCAGAAGACACTGGCTGCGCCCCGCTTTCTTCTCTTGCTTGAAGAGTCTTCCCCATGCTTCCTCTTTCTTTCAAAGAGTGATTATATCCTTACTTTAGACGAAGATCCGGATGCTGATTATAATGGAATAAAAAGGATAAATGCATTACAATGGATGATGGCTTAAAAAGAGAAGTTTTTCTGTGAACATTTGCATATCTCGATTATAAATCGTAATATTGCACCCGATTTCAGAGCAGTACTCTGAGCAGGTCCTATAGCTCAGTTGGTTAGAGCACCTGACTCATAATCAGGGAGTCCTTGGTTCAAGCCCAAGTGGGACCACTTTTATAAACCTCCAATTATCTAACACATAGATGGTTGGAGGTTTTATTTTGTCTGAATTGTTTGCTAAATTAATTTCGGTATGATCCATCCGTTCCCCGGAATGCGTTGTTCCTCCTTACCCAAAGTATGCAGGCCAAAGAGCAAGCTGCGCATGCCATAAAGACAATGCCCGTTGTGGCCATCGTATCGCCTAGCCCGACTAAAGGGGATACCAATCCTCCAAACCCGAACCCGACCGCACCCAATAAAGCTGAAGCTGTGCCGGCATGTTCGCGTTCGCATTCCATTGCCAAGGCGGTGGTTGAGGTGAAAGAAAAGCCCATCATGAAAAGTAGAGCAATCAGCAATCCCTCGTATATCCAGAAATTACAATTTAGGTTCATGGCTATACATACGATAGCGGAAAGGATAAGCATACCTATGCTGCTGGCGAATGTACTGTTTTCCGGCTGGCGGAATCTGACGGATAAGCCGGCGGCTAACCCGATCGCAACTGCATTGGCTGCGAAGCAGATGCTAAACCCGAAAGCGGAAAACCCGTAATATTCCTGCACAATGAAAGGAGAAGAAGCTATGTAAGCAAACAGCACACCTTGTGCGAATCCGAATTGAAGGACGTAGGCCACATAACGCCGGTTTCGCAATACACGGCCGAAACTGGCAAATACGTTACGCCATTTTGTTGCCTTGCGTCGTTCTTTCGGTAACGATTCTCGGAATAGCCGGCATCCTAATAGTAGGATGATTCCTAATGCCAGTAACACCCAGAAGATCCCTTTCCAGCCGATCCCTTCCGTCAATCCTCCTCCGATGATCGGGGCGGCTACGGGAGCGACTCCATTGATGGCCCCGATGATCGCAAGTGTCTTTGCCAACTCCTTACCGGTGAACATGTCTGTCGCGACAGAACGGGAGATTACGATACCGCCGGCACCCGCAATCCCTTGTAGCAAACGCAGCACTACAAATATCTCGATAGTGGGAGCAAAGATGCAGCCTATCGTGGCAATAATAAAAAGATACATGGCAGCCAACAATGGTGAACGACGCCCGTACTTGTCACTTAGCGGTCCGAAAAAGATTTGTCCTGTCGCTAGTCCGATCATACTGGCTGTCAAACCCAATTGTACCAATGATGGTGTTGTCCTGAAATATTCTCCCATTGAAGGCAGGCTGGGGAGATACATATCGGTGACAAACGGCCCGAATGCCGTCAACATCCCTAACAGGGTAAGGAGAAAAAGTTTGGAGTTCCCATTGTTACTTTGTATGTCAATCATCTTTTTTCTTTTTTATCTGATAAAACATGCAAAGGTACATTCAAACGGGTAAGTACGATTGTCTAAAATATCAGTTTCTTTGGTTATTATCGGTAGCTTTTCAATACCGGATTCCCACTTCTTCATCTTCCCATTTGTCACAAAATACGGAAACGGGAAAATTGTTTTTATTATATTTATATGTGTAAGTAACGGAGGAGCGGTTCCCCTCGCTGTTTTCGGATGTGATCTTCGTTATATTATGGTGATGGTTCAAGAACTGAACATTCTTAAAGTCATAGGAGTAGACATGGTTATAATACCACCAGCCTAAGAACCACATGGGAAATTCCAAATGGCTGATACTGCCGGAGGCATTGTCGTATTCATACGTGTATTTTACTAGCAGGTTGGATTCATTGTCGTATATTTCCTGTCTGAGCAGTTGCCGGGTGGCAGGATCGAAAGTCAGAAAGGCATATCGGTCGCCTTCCTTGATCTGTTTTTCTCCATTTGCCCCCTGTTGGAAAATACCGGTGAAGGAAACTTTGATGGGTAAACCGTTTGCATCGAGTGCCACCTCTTCTCGATAATCTATGTCCATCGACGGTTCACCACCGTGACTGACCTTGTAAGTCTTGTCTCCGGTTTTGGCAAAATGTACCCAGGCATGCCCGTCGGCTACATCTTTAGGAGGCGTGTAGGATATGCTGACAAATTCTCCGTCTTCATAATTGAAGTGAGCCGCTTGCCCGTCCGGATATTGGATCCCGGCAAACTGGTTGCCGGAGTAGGCGAATGAGGCGGTAACCTGCCCGTTTGAAAGAAGGACACTGGGCCGCCCATCTATGCCTGTCAGCTTGATGTCGTCATTATCACTGCAGGAAGATAGACACAATCCGGCCATCAACAAGATAGCGGATGAAATAGTCGAAAGTAACTTGTTCATAATAATATCTGGTGTTTGTTTCTAATATGATGAATGGGGCGGAAAAAGGGTTGCATCATCCTGTCTATTTTCTTTGCGGATGTTTATAATTTGCTATTTTTGTAGAATGCTATAACCATCCGGTGGCTCGGATATAAAAAAGTAAGAAAATGGAAAAAGCGAATGTTACTTTGTATACGGTCATCGGAGATCCTAACCGTATCGTGAAAGCAATTCAGGAACGTTTTAAAGAGATGGCCGAAGAGTTAGTTTGCGAAGATGAAACGGTCGACCTGACTTTACCGGATGGAACACATGTCATCTTCTCGATCAAGCACCGGCGAAGCAAGCCGGATTTTATTGCTTCCCATACATCCGGTATGGCCAATTATTTTTCGCAGGTGAAGACGCCGTTAGCTGAACTGAAAGAAAATGTCTTGTGTCAGATACGTGTGTTCAACTGTGTGACGGGTATCACTTTCGATCTGAACGACAATGAAGACCGGACGAACTATATCCTGAACCGTTTGTTTGAGATTGCCGGAGACGTGAACGGTTTTCTGCTCTATCCGAGCATGCAGATCTTTACGAGTGAAGGAAAACTTCTCTTCTCTGCCAAAGGCGAAAGCCAGTTGACCGAGTTTATCCCGGTCGGGAATGCCGATTTTCTGGACGGGAACCGCCCGGAAGAAGCTCAGGCAGATGTGGAAAGACGTTTGCGTTCTATCGCGTTGCTTGAAGAGAAGCATATTCCTTATATGGAATATTTGCGTAGCGAAGTATTGGAAAGCGAAGCCCGTTTGAGAAGCCGGAAGGAGATAGTGCAACGAGCCGCCGCATTGTTTGCCGTAGCCGTCTATTCGGAAGTCATACTCTCAGAAGGCTCGGGACGGGAAGAAGCTCTGTTCTATTTTAAAAAGATGGAACAATTGTACAAGATAGAATCTTACTTGTCACCGGCCGAAGCCGCTTATATCGATAATCCCGATCCGGAAGAACAAGAGTGCATTCAGTTCGGATGGCGCTACGAATGTGCAGGTGTCTTGCTTTGGGCGGCAGGCATTGTAGATGATTTGCCCTATCCGTCCGAGATTATCGATGTCCCAGTCTTGGCTGCTATTTTCTGGCAACATAAAGGCTGCTCTGAATTGCTTTCAAAAGGTTTTCCCCGTTCGCAGTCCGAAATATTGGATGCTGCCGATATTACACTTCGGTATGATTGGGCTTGTGTGGAAGCACGAATTCATGGAAAAGAAGCTCCGGCTTCGTTGAACGGGGGGGTTGTCATGGAACGGCATTATGCCTTTAACTGGATTATCGGAGCGAATGGCGGTGCAGGCTGGGATGATATCCAGCCGAATACATGATGTATGATCATCTGCCGTTCACTACGAAATTCCGTATCTGGCATTCCGTACCCTGTGAGGCGGGGTTCTTCTTTTTTGATATACGGAGAACCAGTTTGTGATCCGTGTCTTTCAGTTCCGTTTCTAGCATGTAGACCCAGGGGATATAAAGATTGTGGCTCCATTCAGTGAAAGTGTCCAGTTCTTTGAACGGGGCGCCGTCGACACTATATTCCAAAATTCCTGCAGAAGGTCCGCTGACGCAGAAGATGCCGATCGCTTTCCCTTGGAAATCCAGTGTTAGTCGGTCTCCTGGACGTGTAGCTTCTAACATAGGAACATCGACAAAGCCGTTCCGCTTGCCGGCCTTGTTGTCGGGATGCCAGTTGTCTACTAATTTCCAACCTTTGTTTAAGTGGGCTTTTTCGAGAGCAATGAAATCTCCGTTATAATAACTATAGGGATCCAGTGGCTTGGCCGGGATTTCGTGTGCCTCGATCGTTCCTGCCGGTGAAACTCCTTTCCACATCTCATCGAAAAGGTGGCCGATGGCAGCAGCATAAAATTTATGTCCGAAAGGTTTCGGATGAGTGCCGCCGAAATCGTCCCAGGTAAATTCGCCGTCTTGCATTCGTTCACCGATCTCCTGGCAGAGATTGATCGAAGGAATAAGGTAGTGGTTCGCCACCCGTTCGTGATTTAGGATGACATCTGGCATCTGACGGCGGGCGATCATTGGGATAAACGGATCATAGATGAAGTGCAGCATCACGATATCCATTTCTGGATTGCTTTCCAAAGCATGGCGCACTTCCCCTTCCATACCGCGCACCTGTTCGAGGGCACTGAATCTGTTCGTGTCGTCGTTTACGGCGGCCTCGACGAAAAGAAGGTCGACTTTCCCCTTCGAAAGGATATCATGCTGCAGGCGGAAAGAACCCGGAGTCGTCCCGGTCGAACCGATGCCTGCTTCTACCCATTCGAACTGTGTATAAGGGAAACGTTGCTGTAGCTGTTGTTCTATCATATTGCGCCATCCGTTCATTTCCGTGATGGAGCCTCCCAGAAAAGCGACCCGTGCCCGGCGTTCTTTTTCGAATTTACGGAACGAATTCTGTAAACTTCCGCGTATATTATAATGTATGTACTTTTCGTACTCCGGCTGCTGGCGAAGGATGAAGTCTACTACCGGTTCCGGATTGTCCAAACTATGTGGATGATGGTCGCACCCTTTCTTTAGGATAACTTCCACCGGACCTCCTGCCGCAAGGTAGCGCGAACGTACGACATCCATGTTTTCCTTGTAGGGGACGGTCTGATCGCTATCGCCGCATACACTGATGATCGGTATGCCTGCGGCTGCAATCGGGGCGAGGTTGTCGATCGGGTTCCCTTTGAAATGTTCCATTCCGGCATCTGTCAGGTTCCATTCCTTCAACAGATCATTCCACAAAGCCGTGTTTTTTCTTCCCGGCCAGCTAAACACGTCGCAAACAGGAGCGTCTACATATATACAAGCCACTTTCTCTGTATTTTGGGCCGCCCAGTTGAAGACGAACAAACCGCCGCGGCTGAATCCTTCCAGTGTGACTTTTTCGGAAAGATTGTAAAGATCCGTCATATTCTCATAGAATTCGGTGCCCAGAGAAACAGCTCTTGGACTTCCATATAGATGAGTTACGTCGTAATAGACAATGTGGAACCCTTTTTCCAATAATGCTTTGTCCACACTTGGAAAAGCGTCGAAGAACGCTGGACGCCAGATCCATGGATTTCCTTTGGCAGCTTTTTTAGGAACGACAATGGTTGCCTGGCGATCCTTGAAGGTGAAATCGTAGCGGTCACATCCGTTCCATTCGCCTGTTTTTTCATGGGCCTGGGCGACCAGACCGGTTATCAGGGACAGAAGTACCAGATAAATAATCTTTTTCATAATAATCATGGTATTTATAAAGTTTACATTGGAGGGGCAAACGTACATAAAATGCTTATTTTATGCAAATCAAACCTCTAAGAATCAGGGGTGGGATGTGAAAGAAATAAAAATACTTCGTGTATTCGCACACACAAACTTGTGTAGAACAAAAAAAATGCCTTATATTTGCCCCGTATTATGAAAAACGAATATTAATATCATGAACACATTTCAAAAAGCAAGTGAGAAAATGACAAATTACAGATGGACAATCTGTGCGATGTTATTTTTTGCAACAACAGTGAATTACCTCGATCGCCAGGTTCTTTCTTTGACCTGGGATGAATTTATCAAACCGGAGTTCCATTGGGATGAATCCCATTACGGTACGATAACATCAGTTTTCTCAATTGTGTATGCAATCTGTATGCTGTTTGCCGGCCGTTTTATCGACTGGATGGGTACGAAGAAAGGATATCTTTGGGCTATCGGTGTTTGGTCGTTCGGAGCCTGTCTCCATGCCGGTTGCGGTATTGCAACCGAACATTATGTCGGAATGAATAGTGCAGCCGAATTGATTGCAGCGACAGGAGATGTTGTTGTGATATTGGCAACCGTGAGTATGTATTTCTTTCTGGCCGCCCGTTGTATTCTGGCATTGGGTGAAGCGGGTAACTTCCCTGCTGCCATCAAGGTGACGGCTGAATACTTCCCAAAGAAAGACCGTGCTTATGCGACTTCGATCTTCAATGCCGGTGCTTCTATTGGTGCTTTGGTCGCTCCTATCTCTATTCCCTTGTTGGCAAAAGCTTGGGGTTGGGAGATGGCTTTTATCGTGATCGGTGCGCTCGGTTTTGTCTGGATGGGTTTGTGGGTATTTATGTACACGACTCCGGAGAAGAGCAAACATGTGAATAAAGCTGAGTTGGAGTATATTGAACAGGATAAAAACGAAAAAGACGTTGTTGTCGTTGAAGAAGAACACGAGAAGAAGATCGGTTTCTTGCAATGTTTCACGTTCAAACAGACTTGGGCCTTTGTTGTCGGTAAATTCATGACGGACGGGGTTTGGTGGTTTTTCCTTTTTTGGACTCCTTCTTACCTGAATACGCAGTTCGGTATCAAGACCTCCGATCCGTTGGGCATGGGGTTGATCTTTACTCTGTATGCCATCACGATGTTGTCTATTTACGGAGGTAAACTACCGACGATCTTTATTAACCGGAGTGGGATGAACCCGTATGCTGCCCGTATGAAAGCGATGTTGATTTTTGCTTTCTTCCCGTTGCTGGTACTGTTGGCGCAGCCGTTGGGTACGATTTCACCGTGGTTCCCGGTTATCATGATCGGTATTGGTGGTGCAGCTCACCAGTCATGGTCTGCCAATATTTTCTCGACTGTCGGTGATATGTTCCCGAAATCGGCTATTGCAACCGTTACGGGTATTGGTGGTATGGCCGGAGGGGTCGGTTCTATGATTTTACAGAAAGTGGCTGGGAATTTGTTTGTTTATGCAGATGCAACTCAGATGACATTTATGGGCTTCACTGGCAAGCCTGCCGGTTATTTCATAATCTTTTGTGTATGTGCTGTTGCTTATTTGATTGGTTGGATTATCATGAAGATTTTGGTTCCAAAATATAAAGTGATCGTTCTTGAATAATTGACATAGAGAATATATAGTTATAAGGAAGAAGGAGGATGTGCCCGTGTGGATGCATTCTCCTTTTTTGTTATAGGAAAGCGGCTGCTTTTCCGAATACGTTCAGGAACGACTGGTTGACCAGTGTTTGATCGGTTTGGCTCCGGGAAAGAAAGGGGATCTGGTGGGAATATGGAAATGGAAAATCCATCTCTTCCAAGATCTTGTTGGATATATTGCCAAGGGCTTTGACCACTCCCAATGTCGGCATGACTTTGTCTTTTTTCAGCGAGATCGCCCGTATCCGGTTACAGGCTCGTTGGAAGAATGTCTCACGGTGATCCTGCATGACGTCTTCGCGGATCATGGTTTTGAACGCCTGTTCCATAAAATCGTTTTTGAAGGTGGTCGGTAGCAAACGTTGTTCCAAGAAATCATGGCGATAGTATTTCTGTATGCTTTCGAAAGCTTCCTTATCCATGATGTCTCGTGCATTCCCATCCATCTCGCTGAAGATCGAACCGCCGCAGAACATGAACAGGTGCGTATCACTGAACATCTTTTCCGGGTTTGCGAGTAGAAGCACTTGCGATAGGAGGGCTCCGATGGAGTAGGCGAACAGGTTGATGGATGCATCTTCTTTGAAAAGTGGATGCTTGCCTTCTTTTATTTCCAGTACTAGTTGCCACAGGTTGTAGATGGATTCTCTGCCGGATGCGTAAAAGCGTAACGGGTTGTTGGAAAGCCGGCTGCTGAGTGCAACGTTGGCAAACGTGGAATTGCTGAGGTCATTGATCTCGCTTTTCCGGATATTCGCCCACGATAGGGTTTCCCTCGGATTACACCAGCGGCTGGGTGTACGGTTCATATGGAAAGCGATCGGAAAAAGAATGACTGGTTTTCCCGTATTTTGGGCCAGATATTCCGCCCAGGTCAGATATTTTTCCCATGTACGTTCGTTCAAACCATGCAGTAGGATGATCGCCTTGTCCCGTTTTTCTTTTTCGGAAGGTGCAAAGACGGTATAAGTGAAGGTCTTGTTTTCCTGGATATGATTGTCGGTTACCGGACAAAAATCGGTGCCGGTAAGTTCTTTTTGGAATTCATTGATCTCGCTGGCTCCTATTGTCTGGGTAAAGCGGAAGGGAATGATCTCCAGATGGCTGTCTGCCAAATCAGTTTTTTTGTCATACGAAAAAAGACTGTTGAGTTGCTGTGTACGAATCGAAATATCCATATGCTTTTTGAATTGTTTCTTGCAAACTATATATAGAAAACAGTCATTTAAAATAAATGGTTTAGGCTGTTTGGGGTGAGGTCGGAAAGTTGGGGAAAGGAGTGAAATTTTGTCCTCTTTTTGTTTTGTTCTGTGATAACGGAAAACTCTCCGATGCTCACTTGCATCCCTTTCTTGGTTTGGTGTATAGTGGAAACCTGAGATCATAGTTTCCTTATCCAGATGGAGAACCAATTCTTGCTTGCCTTTCTGAGCGAAGGTGAAAGTTAATCTCCTTTGCGACAGGTCTATCTGTAGTCCAGTAGGTGTCCCAGTTGCCGTCGTTTACCTTGCTTGTTCTGAACTTTCGGTTGCTTTGCTGGTATGTACCCATTGGTTGCAATCCGGGTCGGTTGGATTGAAAGTTGATGCATGTGTGTTTCCCTATCCCCATTCCAGATCGTTGAATGTGTTCGGCCCTAAATGAACAAAGGCATATGTCTCCATTTTGGGCCATTCCACCTGTTCCGGAGTCGGAATGGGTGGAATGGGGGTAGGGGTTGTGACCTCTTTGTGGGAAAAAGAGGCTTAAAAACCGAGCTCCTACAGAAAAAGTAAATTTGTGCTTTCCATTATTTTGTTTTTGAATTTGTGGCTGATTCGTCAAAGATAAGAATTTCTTCTTTTCTTATTGTCTATCTTTCGATAGGCTTGTTTTACCTCTGTCCTGCCATTTTTATTTCTTTATGTCCTAAAAAAGGGGGGAAAGATCTCACATATGCGTACCATATATATCCATTTTTTTGAGAGAAAAAAAGATATAAAAAACCTTCCCAAACATTTGCATAAAAGAAATCTTCGTTCT